>Ga0207718_100095_pt1 | contig 110304 bp, 110 predicted proteins | sample A23M2SouthBayCA_FD_187749 | JGI IMG/M metagenome (GOLD analysis project Ga0207718, IMG submission 187749) | Aerobic enrichment media microbial communities from Eden Landing Ponds, California, USA - A23 M2 (SPAdes) | ecosystem: Environmental > Aquatic > Marine > Unclassified | place: Emeryville...
TCCTTTCCTTTCGTCCGATCGGCGTCTTCGTTGAGAATGAAAAGGGGCTGTCCGCCCATGCGTCGCTGGCCACTCTGAGACATATTTGTGATCCTCACCTGAATCATCGTTAGCGGTTCTATATAAATCTACTGGATCAGATACTACTCATCCTCCCGAACAGAGCAGGCGGTGGGGGCCCAACGCTTTATTACGGATTGCCGCACATACCAGGGTGGATGCTCGAACTGGAGCACGGGTTCCGGGTCGTCGACGTCAACGCGCGACTGGAGCCCGACGCCGATCGCCGGCCGCGAGAGGGGACTGGCGGTCCAGAGCGCCTCGAACGGGAGATGCATCAGGCCGGGATCGTCCGTTCTGTCGTCTACCCCACGGGACGAAACGAGGGCTATCTCAAGGCCAACAACGCTGTGGCCCGGATGAGTGTCGGCCGGCCGCTCGTCCCGTTGGCCCGGATCACTGGCGCACTCGACCCCGGGCAAGGCGCGGGCGCGAAAGTCAAAAACCTCGCTACCTCTCGGCGCGAACACCACACCTCACCCGAGGACATCGAGCAGTACGCCTACGACGATCGCTTCGAGGGATTCGTCCTCCATCCATCCCACGATGGCCTCCCCGACGACGAGGTGCTGTCGGCGCTGGCCGAGGTCGAGTTGCCCGTGCTCGTCCACGCAGGCCGTGAGTTTCCGCCGTCTGCGCTCGCGCGAACCATCCTTCCCTACGACATCCAGACGATTCTGGCGAGTTTCGGCGGCTATCCCCTCCAGCAAGACCTCATGGCCGCCGCGATCGAACTCTTATCGGAGTTCGATACCTGCTATCTCGACACCAGCTACGTTCGCTTTCGTGAGCCACTCGAACGCGCACTCATGGAACATCCCGATCGAATCCTCTTCGGGAGTGGCGCACCGAGCGCCCATCCCAACGTCGCGATCATGGAGATCCTGACGCTGGACGTGCCCGAAGACGCCATGCGAAAAGTCTTCTCGAACAACGCCGCCCGCGTGCTCGACGAACTCGCACCACGGTCGTTCTAGGGTGCAGACCGACTGACGTCTCGCCAGTCGTAGACGGTGACCGCACGGTCGGTCCGGTCGGCCGCGCCGTTGGGATTGCGCGCTGCGCTTCGATCACTGGTTCGGGCTTTCAGTCCGTCTTTGACGCCGACCGCCGTCCCGCTCACGACACGGCGACCGGTCCCGAACCACTCCGAGGGATCGGTGTCTCGCCGGAGGACGTCACCCAGTGCACTGATCGCATCACTGCCAGCGTGGGAGACGAGCCGTCCGACGACAGTCGGTCGAACACCGTAGTTCTTGCTCAGGCGATAGGCCAGCGAGCGATATTTCCAGCCCCAGTCGCGTTCGGGTTCGCCGCCATCCGAGCCGTAGGTTTGTTCGACGGCCATCTCACTGTCCCACGTGACGGTGTAGTCGCCGCTGGCGACGCGATGTGCCAGATCGCGAGCGCTACCGACGTCGAGATACTCGTCGAAGCCGTCGAACGCATCCAGAACGGCCCGCCGGAATACGACGTTGCCGCTGTTGAAGAACGTCACCTCGCGGCCGGCGATCGTCCGAGATTCGACGGTGTCGGTCGTCGACCCGGCCCGAAGCGACCGACGTGTCGGCCCCGTGACGACGTCGGTCTCGGCCAGTTCCGTCCGGACTGTTTCCACCCAGCCGTCTCTGACTGCCAGTCCATGATCGACCAGTGCGACGGCGTCGCCGCTCGCCCGCTCGATCCCGGCGTTGCGAGCGACCGAAACCGTCCGGTCGGCGATCTCGACGAGGATATCGACATCGTCACGGTCGCGTACCATCCCGGTCGTCCCGTCGGCCGAGGGCCCGTTGACCACGACGACTTCCGCGTCGGGGGCCGCCCTCGACAACGAGTCAAGCGTCCGCACGAGTTGGTCCCGGCCGTTGAGCGTCGGGACGACGACCGAGAGATCCATACCTACCCGTAGTCCTCCCGAGCACTAAAAAGATCGCGAAACCTCGTTTTCCCGAAAATGGCCACATGACGGGTTCGTGTTGGTGGTTTCGGTCTAGTTCGCTGCCGTCGCTGCGCCGGGCGCGTTGCGCTTGACGCTCTCGATCGCGTCGTGCGCCTTGTTGCGCTCGGTGTAGCCCTCGCCGCTGTCGGCGATCACGTTGCCGTTGCGGTGGCGCAGCCGCCAGCGCCACTCCTCGGATTGGTCTTTGTAGACTTCGAACGCCGCGAGGCCGACGTCCAGCGCGTCTGCATCCGGTGCGAGCCGTTTGACGCGGTCGACCGCTTCTTGGGCACTGGACTTGGAACTGTAGCCCTCGCCGCTGGTCGCGACGATCTCGCTGTTGGCCGCCTTGAGCCGCCAGCGATGGTCACCACGGTTATCCTCGTAGACCTCGAACTCGGCGTCGGCGACGTCCTCACGGATCGAATCGACCGAGCGCTTGGCGTCTCGGCGTCGGGTGTACCCCTCGCTGGCCGCCGCGAGGATGTTGCCATTCTTGTGGACGAACCGCCAGCGCCACTCGCCGGCGCTGTCGCGATAGATCTCGAACGACGCGGGGTCGAACTGCAAGTAACTGGCCGGTCCAGCGTTGGTCTTGACGCTCTCGATGCCCTGCGTGGTCTTCTGCTTACTCGAATAGCCCTCGCCGCTGTCGGCGATGATGTTGCCGTTATCGTGGACCAGGCGCCAGCGATGCTTGCCTTCGTTGTCCTCGTAGACCTCGAACTCGGCCTTGCTCTCGTCGGTCACCTCCGGAATGATCGGCGTCTCCTCGAGTGCTTCCTCGACTTCCTCTTCGGGCTCGGGGACGATTTCGAGCAGCGTCGCCCCGAGCGCGTTGCGCCGGACGCTTGCCATTCCCTTCTTGGCATTGTGTTTGCGGGTGTACCCCTCACCGCTGTCGGCAATCACGTTGCCGTTGCGGTGGCGCAGCCGCCAGCGCCACTGCCCACCGCGGTCCTCGTACAGTTCGAACTGGGCCTGGCTCGTGTGCAACGAGTCGTGCAACGCCTGAAGCTCGTCGACCTCGGTCTGGAGTGCCGACTGGGCAGCCTCGCCCGCAGCACTCTCCTCGCGTTCGTCTTCGAGGTCTCGCTTTGCCTCTTCCAGCTCTCGTTCGAGTTCCGCCGTCCGGCCTTCACTGGCTGCTAGTGCTTCCTTGGTAGCACCACCGATGACCGAGCCAGCAATCCCTCCGAGCAGGATGATCGCTAGTCCGGCGGCGTACAGGAAGATCACCGGCTGGTTACCCGTGAGAACGCTCCACTCGTCCGGGAAGACGAACGTGAACCAGACCACGGCCGCGAAACAGACCGCCTGGCCCAGATACGCCGCGGTGTTGGCCCACGACTGCAACGGCAGCCGGATGATCGGCCCCGCGACCAGCATCGCCAGCCCGACGGCCATGAGGATGATACTCCCCTCTCGCAGCGTGAACCCGTTGGCTCCCACCGCCGACTCACTCGGCAGAAAGAGGATCACGCCGATTGCCCCGAACAACAGCCCAAGTAAGAATACCCAGTAGCCCCGTACCTCGTCGTCTGTGTCTGGCTCCCCGATCCGGTTCTGGTAGAACCCGTACAGTGGACCTTGGTTTGTTGCCATGTCAGACTATACCAATTCGCGGAGACAATATAAAGGGTGGTGTCAGTCTGGCGATTAGTTCGATGCGACCGCAAGCCAGGAACTCCTTGATCCGAGCGTTATCTACGATACACGTATCTGTCCGCAAAGAACGATTCGAAACTGTCAATCCTGGCTGGCTGGGTCCCCACCAGCGGGGTCACCTCCACCGGGAGGCGAGGCCGATCCCGTCCGGTACCAGTCGAACTCCTGGCTCGTCATTTCGTCGGCGTCGACATCCTCTTTGTAGAGGGCGAAAGCGTCGCCATCCCGAGTGTAGATGACAGGCGCAATCGCGCCCTGCTTGAGCGTATACCCCAGCGGGAGTGTATAGCCGACATCGTTCGGTTCGAGCGAGAACGACTGCGGGATGTCGAACGTGCAGCGCTGACCGACGCCGATCGTGACGTCGACGCCGAGGCGATAGCGGTCGTATTCGGTGTCCCGGATCTTGGCTCTCGCCAATGAGATCGGTTCGCCGCCGTCGTTGCGGATCGTGAGTTCGCGTGCATCGCTCCCCTCGCGGTCGGAGACGGCGACGACCACTAAATCGCTTCGCTCAAGCGTCGTGCGTTTCTTTTCGAGATGGCCGAAGACCGCGAGCGCGACCAGCGGCCAGGATACCAGCGCGACCGCAGACGCGTAGGCCAGGTCGATCCCCCACTGCCAGAGGCCGACTCCGACGGCCAGCGCGGCGACGAAGCCAACCATGACCGCGACGGTTCGGGATTCGAGCCGTTCGAGCTGCGTGTATCCACTCTTTATCAGCACCGTCGCGATGAACGGATCGGAGTCCCCAGTCTGTTTGTGGAACGTCCGAACCAACAGCAACGCCAGAACCGGCCAGCTAGCCAGGAACGCGATTGTCGCATAGTAGTCCGGCATGGCCGCGTAGTAGATGTCGGAGGCGACGACACACCCGGCCACCAGCCCTGCGAGGGCTCCGCCAGTAACCAGCGCCTGAACCCACTCACTCTCGGCCTCGTGACGGGCGTACCGCAACGTCAGAAACGCCACGAACGGGAACGAGAGCAGGAACACCGTCACCGGATACGCCAGCGACAGCGGCTCCCAGATAATCTCGGTCACGAGCACGCTCTCGGTCGCCAGCGACGCCGCGAAGAAGGCGACGACAGCCATCCGTGCCCAGATCGGCAGCGAGAGCCACTTCTCGGTGGCCTTCTCGCCGTGCTTCTGCGAGAGGGCGTAGAGCCCGCCCACGAACAAGACGACCGAAAACAATGCGAGGAAAATCAGTACCGTCGAACCGACGGTTCCGACGAACGGGAGCGTCACCGACGGCACATACCCGTCTGCACCCACAAGCGTCAGCACGAACGCAAGCACACCCGCGACAAAGGCTGCTGCGAACAGTATCCGCAGGTACTTCGAGAGTTTGAACAGGACCTTCGTCTTGGCTTTCTTCTTGAACATCCCTTTCACCGTCTGCTCACCCCACACCGGCAGGTGGCCACCAGACTACTGCCAGGCCTACGACTCGACCCCCCACTGGAGGGCCCAACCCCACGAACCATGATTTTCACCTCGAAACCGACGTTTAAATTCCTGTCGGTAGATGGTACTATTTAAGGTGCGTATCTGTTCGTTCGACGGTCAGAGCAGTAGAAATGGTGAGGAATTAAGGGGCATGATCGTCTTGTCGGCGAGCATGGGGTGGCACCGACAGCAGTCGATCGAACAGGAGAGGCAAGATGGGGGTGAGCCGTGGCTGGGTACGGCATCATCGCGGGCGTGAGCGAGGCACTGGTGAGGTTGCTCAGCGATCGGATCCGCGAGCGCGAGGACGTTGGTACCGTCGATCCAGATTCAGTTGCGCTCGTCGCGCCGGACGAAGTCGGCGAGGAGAGCGATATCCGGCTGGGGATCTCCCTCTACAACGTCACTGAGAACCCGACGATGAAAAACGCCGATCGGACGCGAACCGAGGGGACGAATCACCGAGACCCACCCCTGGCGCTCGATCTCAAGTATCTGGTGACGGCGTATCCGGGGAGCGACGACGCCGAAGAAAGCGCACGCAGCGCTACCCAGCAACGACTGCTCGGGCTGGCCATGCAGGTCTTCCACGACAACGCTCGCATCGACGCCGACGCCCTACCCGGCGCGGTCGCATCAGACGCGCTCCCCCAGATCGCCGTCGAATCGGAGCCGATCGACGTTCTCACCGGTCTCTGGTCGAGTTTCGACGGGGCATCGTTCGCGCCATCGGTGACGTACCACGTCGGGCCGGTGTTCATCGACTCGAACCGCGAGGAATCGATCCCGGACGTCCACGAGCGCGAGACACTGACGAGCCAGAAGCCAGATCCGAGCCGCAAGGGCTAGTCCTCGTCGAGCGTGACGGCCTCGGTGGCGGCCTTTCGGAGCGCGTCCGAGCGACCGTAGGACCCGGGCGCAATCGCCAGCGTTCGCAACCCCTCTCTACCGGCGATTTCGAGTACCGGCTTGAAGTCCGTGTCGCGGGAAACGATCGCGAGAACGTCCGCCCGATCGGTCGTCGCGATGGCGGTCGCGTCGACGGCCAGTTTGACGTCGACGTCGCCACTGGTCGTGAGCACCTCGTACCCGTGGGCTTCGCCTGCCTGAATCAGTCCCGGTGTGGCGTGCTCGTCGAGGTAGAGACGCGTCACGACCAGCCGGCCGTGCTCGGACGCCGCCGCGCGGACATCTTCGAGGTCGACGTCGAACTCGTCGCGGAGGACGTTCGGGCCGTCGACGAACAGCGCCACGTGGGGTTCGCCGGAAGTAGAATCCAGCAACCGGCCAAGCAGTCCCATACCTGTCACTCTCGCCTCGTGGGTATGGATGTTGTGGGTACGCCCGCCCGGGTGATGGAGTACCACACCACGCACTCGCTCCGATTGGTGTAATTTATAAGCCCGCAATCCATCGTCTCTGATGCCGGACGCGGATGCTCGGTTGGTGTAGTCCGGCCAATCATCTTGGCCTTTCGAGCCGAGGACCAGGGTTCAAATCCCTGACCGAGCACATTTCTGTCGCGAGCAACTCCGTGAGCGACGCATGCGTGACGGGGATTTGAGCAGACGAGTCGCGCGCAGCGAAGTCCTCGTGAGCGGAGCGAACGAGGGCCTTGCAAGCCGAGCGAAGTGAGTCTTCCTGAGCGAGCACGTCTCGGCGAGTGCAACTCCCCCCAGGTCAAGAGCGTGCTTCGATCACGTGATCTCGATGGTGAGTTGATACTCGTTGGACGCGCCGTCGAAGCCGTACGGGCGGACGTAATAGGTCCCGCTCTCGGTTGCGACGACGGTGACCGTCTCGTTGTCCGTGGTCGTGGCCGAAACCTTGAGCTGGCTCGTGTCTGGACCGTGAACTGCCAGATCGAGGTCGCCCTGGGCGTGTTCGAAGGAGATCGTCGCGGTGAGATCCTCGCCTTCCATGAGCTCGACGGCGTAGTAGTGGGACTCGCCGTTCGAAATTTGGTAGGGACCGTGCTCACCCGCCGAGAGCACAGTCGCGTCTTCGAAGCCACCCTGCCCGCCGTCCGCCCCGGTCAATTCGATCGTCGCCGGCGCGTAGAAGGCGGTTCGGTCGAAGGCGCCCGAGACGAAGACGTTCTGCTCGCCCTCACCGAAGCGCTGTTCGACAGCGAGTCGGTCGAAGGTCAACCGGACCCGCGCCTCCGGCCCCTCTTGGAGCAGCGGAAACGGGACAGCATCGCGGTCCGCCGGCTGGAGTGCCGGGATCGAGCCGAGTGCGGCAGTCTCGAGGGCAATAGTCTCCGGATCGATCGGTTGCTCGAAGGTGAGGTCCACGAATAGCAACTCTTCGAGTTGGGCCTCGGAAACGCCCTCGGGTCGCACGTCCATCTCGATGGTCGGCGTCACCACAGCTTCGGTCCGTTCGGGGCCGACCGTCCGCTCGTGGGTCTGTCTTGTCCGGCCCTGGATGTGCGGGATCGGTTCTTCGACGGATTCGACCGACATCGATCGCTCGTCGTCGATCGACGGATCGGCAGTCAACACGACCTCCTGGGTGTGTGGGATCCGCTCCGGGACATCGACGCCCCGGTCGGCGAGCGCCGCACGGAGGCGGGCCGAGGACAACTCGACGCTGACCTCGACATCCCCGGGCAGGAGGAGTTCCTGACGCACCCCGGTTCGGGTCACCCGCGCGCCTTCGATCTCCTCGTAGATCTCGCCCGTCTCGGGATCGATACCGGCCCGGCGTCCGTCGGGCGTCGTGGCGAGGATGTCGATCCCCGGTATCTCGACCGGCGGTCCACCGGGGAACAGCGATTGGAGCTGGTTTTCGATCCACTGAGCGACACTGGTGAAATGCTGTGCGATGAAGGCAGTCGCTGCGCCGGTTATCGTCTGTGGGTTCCGTCGGACCTCGACCTGCGGCGATCCACCGGAGACCTGGCCGGTCTGTTCGAACGTCATCACCGAGTGGGCGTCCCGGCGGGTCTCGTACTGAGTCGATTTCGACTGGGAGAGTGTCGGCTGGTCCTCGTTGCCCGACGCGGGATCGAGAAACTGCAGATCGATCGGCGTGAAAGTGTTGAACTGGACGGGGTCGTTCCCGCTGAGCGCTGCCTGGACGTCGATCGACCCCTGGAGGTTGACCTTGCCAAAGCGATAGATCGCGATGCCGTCGTCTGCCGAGGGAGAGAGTCGCAACTCGTTGCGGGTCCCGGGGTCTTCTAGCTGGGTCTTCGAGCCCGATCGTTTCCCGCCTGGCCGCGCTTCGAGCACGTAACTCCGGAGGTGGACGTTCTGTGGCGCGAGCGATGCGCTCCAGCCCGTTGGGGTCCACTGGATGGACACCTGAAACTCCCCCCACATCGTCGTGAGCTGGGCTGCGTGATCGCCGATCTCCTTCTCGGTCAGCGGGTCCAGTTCGATCGTCGTGTCGGTGGCGATGTGCATGTGATCGGCCTTCGTCAACCAGTTTCGGGGGTTGAAGAAGTCGCCACCGAGTTGGCGACACCACGACATGAGCACGTCACCGCCTGCGCTCCCCATCTGGCCCCAGTTGTGGATGACGCCGAGATTTCCGACCTGCATCTGGTAGAGGTCGGGCAGGCCAACCTGATTGCCAGGTCCGAGTGAGTGGCCGAGTTCATGGAGCCACGCATTACCGTCGACTTGGTCCCACCAGTAGTCCGTGCGGCCTGTCGGGGTATCGTACCCCGAGATCGGCAACAGATTCTGTGCACCGCTGGTCGCGACTTCGACGTTGATCAGACCCAAGTCCATTTCGACCGGCGTCGAGACGAAATCCCCGCGATAGAACGCCCGGCCGTAGTTGTTGTCGGTCAGGACCGCCGCCATGTCCCACTGGGAGAAGTCGACGCCGAGGTTGTTCGCGGCTGCGTCGAGAGCATCTTCGGTGAATCGCTCCGGGGCGTTGAACCGGGCGTTGTTGGCCGCCGTTTCGTACTGGCTGGTCGTGTCCGGGAGCGAAACCCACCCCGTCGGATCGTCGTTGGTCCGGGTCACCGTGGTCATGTCGAAGCCCATCGCCCCCATCGAACCCATCTCGCTGGCGTAGTACCGTGCGGTCTTCTCGGCGTTCCGCCGCAACTGGTAGTAGAGGTCGACGTTCGTCGGCGAGGGGTTCTCGTCGGACGCCACTGCCGGGACCATCGCGACTGTGTCGACGTTGTCGAACGCCCAGGTCATGAACTGGAGGTGTGGCCCCTGAGAGCCCTGATCGATCGACCCCGGCCCAAGGATTTCCGACTGGCCGGCGAACTGCTCGATCCCCCACGTGCTCCCGCTCGCGCCGTAGACCGCGTTCACTTCGAGTCGATACCCGAGTCCCTGCGGGTGGTTCGTGTTCACCCACTGAATCGCCGAGTTCGGTGCCTCGAAGGTGTACTCCAGCCGAAGCCGGTTGGTGCCGAGTTCGACGACGTTTGTCGAGGCACTGACGGCGCCGTAACCCAGCTCCGTCCCGCGACGAATGAGGTCCGCATCACCGGTGATGACGACATCGTTTTTGTCTGCGGTCTGGTTTGCTGGCGAGACGTCGATCGTGATATCGAGCTGTATCTGTTCGTCGACTTCGACGCCAGTCGGTGGCAGCGTCGCGTCGACGATCACCGGCGGGTCCGGCTGCGGCGTGGGAGTCCCGCCACCGGTCGTGGTCTGGCTCCCGGAACCGCCGGTCGGACAGCCTGCCAACCCCACCGTCAACGCCCCGCTCGTCGTCGCGAGCAGCTTTCTCCGATCGATGTTCAGTTCATCTTCGTCCTCGTGCGTGGATCGTGCCGAATCTGAGTTTGCCATGGTTGCATACCCCCGGTATGCGTACGACGGCGACAACGCGGTACAGACGCTCCATCGCGAACGAACGAAGCCGGCCGCCCGCTCCGACCAGTCGTCGTGATCGGACTTTCCCGATCTGGGCTCGAGCAATCCCCAACCGTTGGCCGTTACTCTCTTGCAAGGTCCCGACTGGATAGCCCATGTTACGGCCTAGAAAGTTAATGAATTATAATGGTTGTATGAGGCGGTCGCTGTTGCCGATTTCTACATGGCGTCCGCTACTGCACCCATTGGTAGCTATAGACTTCTGGGTTCGAGACCTGAGAAGCGCAGTCGTGGTCGTGGACGATACCCGAAGATTTGACGCGCCTAGCGAGACTCGCTCCGCTCGTCTCGCTGGCTCTGGACTCACTCCCGTTCGTCCAGAACGTCGTCGAAATCGACGACTTGCGTCAGCCAAAGATTTGACGCGCGTCGTCGATTGCGTCGATCAGTACGTCGATCTCTTCGCGTGTGTTGTAGATATAGAACGACGCACGTGCAGTCGCGGCAACGCCGAGCTTGTCGTGTAGCGGCTGGGTGCAGTGGTCGCCGGCCCGGATGGCCACGGCGTAGTCGTTGAGGATGGACGAGAGGTCGTGGGCGTGGACCGAACCGACGTTGAACGCGACGAGACCGCCCCGTTCCTCGCCGGCGGGCGGGCCGTATGTCTCGACATCGTCGAACTCCGCGAAGCGATCGAGGGCGTACTGGGCGAGTGCGTTCTCGTGTCGGGCGATCTTCTCCATGCCGATGTCGTCCAGATAATCACAGGCCTCCGCCAGCGCGATACCCTGGGCGATGTTCGGCGTGCCGGCCTCGAATTTCCACGGCAACTCGTTCCAGCGCGAGTCCTCGTAGGTGACTTTCTCGATCATGTCCCCGCCGTAGAGGAACGGCTCCATCTCCTCGAGGATGTGCTCCTTGCCGTAGAGGACGCCGATGCCTGTCGGACCGCACATCTTGTGGCCCGAGAAGGCCAGGAAGTCGGCGTCGATCTCCTGGACATCGATCGGATGGGTCGGCACCGACTGGGCCCCGTCGACGAACATGTAGGCGTCGTGGTCGTGGGCCAGATCAGCGAGCGCCGAGACGGGATTGATCGTCCCGAGCGTGTTCGAGATGTGGACGGCACTGACCAGCTGGGTGTCGTCGGTGATCAGCTCGCGAGCGTGATCCATGTCGAGGCGACCATCCTCGTCGATCCGGATGTACTTGTCCTCGGCACCGGTACGCTCGCAGATCTGTTGCCAGGTCACGAGCGAGGCGTGGTGTTCCATCTCCGTGAGCACGACTTCGTCGCCGGGGCCGAGTTCGCGCAGCCCCCAGGCGTAGGCGACGAGGTTCTCGCTCTCGGTCGTACTCTTGGTGAAGACGATTTCCTCGCGGCTCTGGGCACCGATGAAGTCGGCGACGGTGTCGTGAGCCTCCTCGTAGGCGATCGAAGCCTCCTGACTGAGGTGGTGCAGCCCGCGGTGGACGTTGGCGTTGTAGGTGCGATAGTACTCTGAGATAGCGTCGATGACCTGGTTTGGCTTCTGGGACGTCGCCCCGTTGTCGAGATAGACCAGCGGCGTACCGTCGAACTCTCGCTGGAGGATCGGGAAGTCCTCGCGGATCCGCTCGACGTCGAGGTGATCGGATTCGCTGACAGTCATTACGTACGTGTCGGGGCCCCACGCAGGTGATTCCTTCGGTTCGCCTAAAATAACGCGACAGCCTCAAACCGGACCGCTCTCAAGAGGTCAGACAACGGTAATCTCGTCGACGATCCGCTCGGCTCCGTCGACACCGTCACCCTCGACGACGATTTCGTAGGTGTACGTTCCGGACTCGACATCTTGGTCGGTCGAGAGTTTTCCACCCCACTCTTCGGGCCGGAACTCCTCGTGAGGGCCCGACCAGTCGAGTTCGATCGGTTCGAAGTCCGCGTTTGGAAATTCGACAGTAACCGATTCGAGTGAGTCCGCACCGAGGTGTTGTCCCGTCTCCTGATCGAAAACGTCGACGTTCATCGCGACGTCCATACCGGCCGCAAACCGCCGGATGCTCGCACACCCACTACCGCCCCCGCCTTCCGTTGTCGTCGGCGGGGTTGCGGTGGTCGTCTCGTTGGTGACGGTCGTGTTCCCGCCTGGTGTCCCCACGTTGCCGTTGCCGTTTCCGTTACCGTTGCCGCCGTCATCTTCTGGGCCGGGATCAGTGATGTAGTTGCAGCCTGCGAGGCCGACGGTCGCCCACGTCGCTGCACCACCAGCGACTACTCGCCGCCGCGTGAGATTCGTCGTTTCCTCTTCGGCGGGCGCGTCCTGGTCCTCGTCCGTGCCTGTCTCGCCGTTACTCATTGTACGCCAGACTATCACGGCAACCCACTTAAGAACCGCTGTCGTTCCGAGCTCGTGGGATAGCCACTGGAGACTGGACGGAAAGTCATTTATACATACCTAAACATCTAAACATCCATGTTTAGTGGCAGAGTATTAGATACTAAGACAGTAATAGTCCATAAAAGAACAGAATGACTGTGTTCTCGCCGATCAAAAACACCGAAAGGGGTTAATACGTGGCACAGAACATGTTTAGTATAGAATGGCACGTAACACTGATCGTGATACCGACGAGATGGACGGCTCAGACTCTGAGGGACTGACGACACGACGGAAGTTGATGGCGACGGGCGCAGCGACGTGGGCGACCGTCGGCCTCGCAGGGTGTACTGGTGGCGGCAACGGCAACGGTAACGGCAACGGCGATACGACCGAGCCGTCCGGCAACGGCAACGGCAACGGTAACGGGGATACGACGACAGAGCCCACGGAAACGTCCACGCCCACGCCGACCCCGGCGCCGCAGCCGGAGAACTACATCGTCTCGACGAACACGTACTGGAACGGTCACCCCGCGCCCGAGGGGACCGGCGGCTACGTCGGGACCTGCTCGCCCGAACGACAGTTCCGCCGTGACATGGACGTGACGTTCGTCATCGGCGTCTGGGACCCCGACACCGGGGATCCGGTCACCAACGATACGGTCGACTCGGTGACGGTCTCGTTCCCGGACCGACCGTTCGATGACGTCGATCTGGAGTACGTGCCCGCTGAGGAAGAGGGCGACAAACCCCAGTGGAACGGGACTTTCGACATCCCGGACGACGCCGAGACCGGGTCGGTCGCCTACGAGGTTCAGGTTTCGGACGGCGACGCCAACTTCTACGAAGTCGGCATCGCCGCGGCGTCGTTCTCGATCATCGATCCGTCGCCGATGGGACAGACCAACTACGTGGTCACGACAAACACCTACTGGAATGGCCACCCCGCGCCCGACGGAACCAACGGCTTCGTCGGGGCGTGTTCACCCGAGCGACAGTTCCGCCGTAGCGACATGGACGTCACCTTCGTCATCGGGCTCTACAACAGTTCGACCGGCCAGTTCGTCAGAGCCGACGACGTCGACGGCGTCACGGTCACCTTCCCGGACAGTGACCAGTTCGATCCGGTGAGTCTCCAGTATCAGGAACCCGCCGAGAACACCGAAGAGCAGTGGCACGCCACGCTCGACCTGACTGAGAGTACCCCGACTGGCCAGTACACCTACCAGGTGAACGTCGAAGGCGGTCAGCACGATGCTTACCAGGTGGGCGTCGCTTCGGCCTGGTTCGAAGTCATCTCCGGCTCCAGCTCGTAACGATCCGAGGCGTTCTCACGCGCTCACAACTGCCGAAGGATAATAACCCCCGCCGCGCGTACGCTCGTTTTACAGCCACTTATGAGCCAACAGAACGACGAGGCCGCAGACGACGCCGTCGACGAGAGCAGCAAATGTCTGGAGTTTGCCGACACGGTCGAACTCGCGACGACCAAAGACGAACTCTGGAGCCTCATCTCGGACCCAGAAACGTTGACAGAGTGTGTCCCTGGTGCGGAGTCGATCGACCGCGTCTCCGAGCGAAAGTACGAACTCGACATCACTCGTGGCGTCGCGTCGATGTCGCTGTCGCTGACCGGCGAGGCGGAGTTCGTCGAGATGAATCCCCCGGACTACATCGTCACTACCGGCAGTGCCTTCGACTCCAAAACCGGCAGCCAGTTCGACATTCTCGCGGCCATGGAGATGGAAGAAATCGACGCCGAGACCGTCCAGCTGACCTACCAGGCCGAAGTCGAGTACAGCGGCGGTGTCGCGACCATCCCGAAACGTGTCCTCTCACCGATCGTCAAGCGCGATGTCGACACGTACTTCGACAACGTCCGGACGCTCGTCGCGGATGCCGGGGAGGGCGATGAATGACAGCTGTCGACCCCACCGAGCGCTTCGACGAAATCTCCGAGTTCGACTCGAAGTCGCTGTTCAAGCCCAAAGTCGTCTCACTGGTCGTGACAAACAGCCCGGAGACGGGGCCGAACGTGATGACTGCCTCCTGGTGGATGCTGGCGGGCTACGACCCGCTTCGCTACCAGCTGGCGGTCAGTCACAAGACCCACACCTACGATATCATCGAGCAGAACCCCGAATTCGTCCTGGCCGCGCCCTCGGCGGAGATGATCGATGCGTTGACCGTGGCCGGCTCGGTCAGTGGTCGCGACGTCGACAAGATCGACTATCTCGATCTAGAGACGGTCCCGGGTCAGAGCGTGGACGTGCCGCTTCTGGCCGACGCAGTCGGCAACATCGAGTGTTCAGTCATGGATTCGTTCGAGTTCGAGAACTGCACCTACTACTTCGGCGAGGTCGAGCACGCATACGTAACGAGGGATGGACTCGACGGCCGTATGCTCTCGCTCGACGACGCCGAGCCGTTGGCATACATGGGTAGCGACTGGGCCGAGGGGGACGACGAAGAGAAGTCCCGCTACTATGCCGATCTGACTCCTGACACGCTCGAACGGTTCCCCGGCTCGGCGGTTGTAGATTCGCTACCGGATGACGCGACCGAGGACTAGTTGGAGAGTCCGAGATCGCGTCTGAGTCGGGATTTGATCCGTTTGAATTCGTCGCTGCTCTCGATTTCGAGCCGCTGCTCCCAGCGCGGCCGCTCGAAGTCGACTGAGACGCGGTCGATGACCCCGGCCGGTTTCTTCGAGAGGACGAGGATCGTGTCTGCCATGTAGATGGCCTCGTCGATGTCGTGGGTCACGAACACCACTGTCTTGCGGTCATCGTGCCAGAGTTCGAGCAGTTGGGTCTGTAACTGATCTTTAGTCTGGGCGTCCAGCGACCCGAACGGCTCGTCCATCAGGAGAATATCCGGATCCACTGCCAGCGCCCGGGCCAGTCCGACGCGCTGTTGCATCCCGCCAGAAAGCTCCGTCGGATAGCACGTCCCGTAGCCATCCAGACCAACCCGTTCGATCCACTGCTGGGCGATCTCGTGCCGACGGTTCTTCTCGAGTCCGCTCTGGACTTTCAGTCCGAGAGCCACGTTCTCCATTACGGTCTTCCAGGGAAGGAGTCTAAAGTCCTGAAAGACCATCGAGACGTCGGCGTTCGACCGGGCGTCTGCCGGCATCGAAATTCCCTGTAGCGTAATCTCGCCGTCGGTCTGGTCGGTGATTCCGGCGATGATCTTCAGCATAGTCGTCTTCCCACAGCCCGACGGCCCCAAGATGACGAGAAACTCCTCCGCGTCAACGCTGAAGCTCACGTTCTCGAAGACGGTGAGTTCGTCATGATCGGACCCGAAGGACTTGCTGAGACCCTCGACCCTGATCGACTCGGCCATGGTCGTGTTCAGTTCTACCGGATACTTATAGTGACTGTTGTCAATCTTCTCTGCCCCCATTCAGTGTCCGCCGTTGAGGTAAACGCGCCCGTTCAATCGCTGTTTATTGGGTGAACACATTGTTTAGTTGGGTTTGTGATGCGGCAAAATACTCCGGTTATCGGCCATTTCTATAACGATCGTTTTACGTCTATCCAAGCCCTGTATGGCCAATTTACCACTAGTAGCCAGGTTCCCATAGCCCTGGAAGCAGCCCACATTTATAAGTCCCTATACTGGATATACGAGTACGTCAACATGGAGAACGCTGCCCAAAAGAATGATACTGGATCGTCACTCCGGTCGGCGACGACGTCTCGGCGCAACTTCCTGGTCGCTGGCGGTGTGACTGCAGGCGCGACGCTAGCTGGCTGCATGGGAATCTTCGATTCCAACGACGGAGGGGCGACCGAGCTTACGTACAGGCACCGCTACAAGCGGACCGGGATTGGAACCGGGCTCAACGACGCCGGTGTCGAACTCGGAACGTGGGAAGAAGAAGGCCTGGATGTCTCCTTCAAAACGTCGTCCGGATCGAAAGCGGCGGCACAGTCTGTTGCGAGCGGGAAGGACATGTTCGGTAATGCCGGGATCAGTACGGTACTTGGCCTCAACGAGGAAGGTGCTGACTTGGTCGTCATCGGTCAGCTCCTCGATCCGATGGGTGGCGTCATCACGACAGGCGAGCAGGAGATCACGACCTGGTCGGACCTGGAAGGGAAGACCGTCGGTCAGTACCCGTTCGGGTCGACCGGCCCCGAGGCGAAGGCAGCCATGCGCAAGAACGGTGTCGACCTCTCGGCAATCACATTCCAGAACGTCCAGCCGGGCAACGGCGAGCGACTCCTGCGCAACGGCAACATCGACGCGATGATCAAGTTCGTCCCGTTGAGCAAGGCGCGACTGGTCAAGGCAGGGTACTCGCCGAACGTGCTCGTCACCTCGAGTGCACTCGATTATCTCGGTATCTCGCTGTACACGCGCCGGGAGGTCGTCGAGAACCAGCCCGATACCGTCGACAGCTTCGTTCGCGGCTGGCTGAAAGCGTACCAGATCTTCGCCAACCGGATCGACGAGGTATTCGAGATCTACAAGCCACTGGCCGCGGAGGGCTTCGACGAAGAAATTCAGCGTGAGGCGCTGGCCGAGTACTACGCAGCCCAGGTGCCAGATCCCTCGATGGGCACCGAATACGGGAAAGGCTGGACGTCACCCGAAAAGATGGAGCAGTCGATCGGAACCTTCAGTGACGCGGGGTTGATCGACGGCGACGTTGCCGCCGAGGACATGTACACGAACCAGTTTATCGACGATAACCGAGAGCTCGCTGTCGAGACGGCCGGGACGATCTACGAACGTCTCGAGGACTTCGATATCGGCCCGAACTACATCTGAACACCATGGCACTGCACCAGTCGACCCCCACTGGATGGCGACAGTTGTTCTCCAGGGAGGTGGTGCTTCCGACGGCCGTTCTGGTCGTCGTTCTGGTCGGCTGGGAAGCGGCCGTTCCGGCGTTGGAGATCGAACAGTACATCCTGCCGACGCCATCGGCGATCGCGGCCGCGTTCGTCGACAACCACGGGACGATCCTCGCGGAGTTGCAGGTCACGCTTCGGGAGTTCGCCATCGGCTTTGGCCTCTCGCTCGTGTCGGGATACCTGTTGGCGCTGGTGATGTTCGAGTGGAAGTTCATGGAAACCACGTTCTTCCCCTACGTGATCGTGATCAGATCGATCCCGATCGTGACGCTGCTGCCGATCTTCATCATCTGGTTCGGCTTCGGCTCGAACACCGTCATCGTCGTAAGTTACCTCATCAGCTTCTTCCCGATGGTCGTCAACACGCTCTCGGGCTTTCAGGAGACCGACGAACAACTCGTGGAAATGCTAGAGAGCTTCTCGGCCACCCGTCGCGAGGTCTACAAGAACGCCTATCTCTACTCGTCGCTACCGACTGTCTTCGCCGGTATCAAAATCAGCGTCATCCTCGCGTTCACCGGCGCGATTGTGGGAGAGTTTCTCATCAGTGACCAGGGGATCGGTGCACTCATCCTCGAGTACAACATGACCTTCTCGACCCCCGCGATGTTCGCCGCCGTGTTCACGGTCTCGATCAGTGAACTGGCCTGCTTCGGTTCGGTCGTCGCCCTCCAGCGCTACGTCGTCGACTGGGCGTAGCTCGCCCGCCGCGCGACTGGCTGGTCGTTATTGCTGTAGCGCTGTTCCGGTCGAACGCACGCCGTCGCGGCCGTTCCCGGTACCACGGCACCGAACGAACGCTAAGCGTCGATCGACCGCCCGGGCGGCGAACCCCCTATGAAGCTTTTTGGTACGTCGTCGGTTACTCCTATGCGAGCACATGAGTCACTCCGGGGATCAGTCGTCGACCGTGTCCGAACGTATACTCGAAGCCGCGGCAGCGAACCCCGAGGCCTCTCCGTCGGAACTGGCCGAACGCCTCCCGGAAATCTCCCCGGAGGTCGTCGAAGGAGTTCTGGCGGAGCACGCCAGTTCCGGGTCCGCTACTGACGACGATCCGACCGACGAGTACCCAAATCTCGAGGACATCTCGGAGCGACAGGTCCGGACGTTGCAGGCAATCGCTGCCCACCCCGACGCGACCCAGCGGGACATCGCGAGTTTTCTGGACGTCACGGCTGCGACGGTGAGCAACCGCGTCAACAGCCTTCCTGGGTTCCAGTGGGACGAGCGCCGCCAGTTCGTCAAGGAGGTGCTGGATCTGGACTCGATCCCCGGTGGCGACCGCTCTGGCATGGGGAACGGCAGTGCCGTCGAGTTGTCCGAGACGGTCCAGAACCTCGGCGAGCGCGTCGATCGACTGGAGCGACAGCTCGACTCGCTGTCTGATGCTGAGACGAGCGACAGCAGTGGGTCACCCTTCGACGACCCCGAACTCGCCCGCAAAATCGTCCACGTCTGCATGGACGCCGAAGAAATCACCGACGAGGAGGAGGTGCGGATCCTGCAGCACCTCCTCGATCGCTAACCTACAGATCTAGCGTCGTCTCGAAGAACAGTTCCTCAACGTCGTATTCCCGGTCGATCAGTCCCTGGTCCTTTGCGTAGCCGACGAACGTTCGCAATTCCTTGCGTGTCTTCGGCCGGAGACCGTACTCCCAGGCGTCTTCGCCGAGAATCTCGTGCTGCTCCTTGTAGTGGAGGTGGTTCCAGGTCAGCGAGGTGTGGCTGCTGGGGCTGACGTTGCGCTGGATACACTTCTCGAGGGCCTCCGAGAAGGCGTCGTAGACGCTGATGGCGACCCACGGGTCTTCCTCCAGGACTTCGTCCCGGATGGCGACGGTGTGCATCGGCGGGTGCATCCCCGTCTTCTCGTAGAAGGCGATCTCCTGGGCCTGCGGGTCCTCGAACATAAACTCGGCCTCGTCGTTACGACAGACAGCCCTGAACATCGACCCGGATGGGTCCATCGCCGCGTCCAGTTCGCCCGAAAACAGCATATCCTGCATGTCCCGCGGCTCGTAGATGGCGTCTCCGCCCTGTTTGCCCGGCACGCGCTGGATGTCGAACTTCTCGGGCAACTCGACAGGGACGTCGTCCTCGCGACGGCGGAACCACTCGACTTCGGTGAGGTCCAGATCGTAGTGTTCCTGAGAGATCCCACGGACCCAGACGTCGGCGGTCGTCTGCCACGACTGGGTGCCGACCTTCTTTCCTTCGAGGTCCTTGGGCTCCTCGATGCCGGCGGCGGCGTTCTTGTAGAAGAAGGCCAGGCGGTACTTCCGGTTTGGAAAGACCGGGATCGCCGTGTACGGGAAGTCCTCGCCCTCGGCCATCGAGGAGACGTACGAGGCGATACACACCTCACAGATGTCGAATTCGCCGTGCCGGAAGAACCGACGGTGGCGCTTGGGTGGATACTCGCTGATCGGCGTGAGATCGATCCCCTCGGGTTCGACCTCGCCAGTCAGCAAGGGCTGTACGGTGTCCATGTCGCCGACGCTCAGCGAGAGGTCGAGGGTCATACTGACACGCGGGCCAGCACGATATTATCTGTTGTGGGTCTTCTTATCGAGTGGCGCATCACGATCCTCGGCGACCGACTCGATCGCGTCGAGGATCGTCTCGTAGCCGGTACACCGACAGGCGTTGCCAGCGACCGCCGATCGGATCGCCTCACGGTCGGCGTCGGGATTGTCTTCGAGATACGCCAGCGCCGTCAGCACGAAGCCCGGCGTACAGTAGCCACACTGCAGCGCGAACGCCTCGTCGAAGGCCTCCTGGACCGCTTCGCCGAGCGACCCCGACTCGATCCCTTCGACGGTCGTGATCGACGCCCCATCGGCCTTTCCTGCCGGGATGAGACAGGACTTGACGGCGTCACCATCGAGCAGCACTGTGCAGACGCCACAGCGACCGCTGTCACAGCCGGACTTGACACTCGTCTTCCCACAGGGGCCGCGCAGGACGTTTCGCAACGGCACGTCCGGGGCCGTCTCGACCGTCCGCTGCTCGCCGTCGAGTTCGAACTCGATCTTCATCGCTCACCACCTTCCCGGTCGAGGGCCGTCCCGATCGCACGCTCGACCAGCGCCGGTGCCACCGACCGCTTGTACTCGGCTGACCCCGAAAGGTCGTCCAGCGGATCGATGTCCTCGACGACTGCTTCACTGGCCGCCTCGATCGCCTCGTCGGTCACCGGCTGGCCGACCAGGGCGTCCTCGACGGCCGGCGAGCGGACGGCCGTGTCTGCCACCGCAGTGAGACCCACCCGGACGTCCTCGAAGCGATTCTCTGCGGTCGTGACCGCGGCCGCGACGCCAACGGTCGCCCAGCCGTCCTCGACCCGGGCGTGTTTCTCGTAGGCCGTCCCCATCCCGGGATCGATGTCGAAACTGACCGCTTCGATCAGTTCGTCGGGGTCGCGGTCGGTCCGCATGTGCCCCACGAGATACTGCTCGATCGGGACGGTGCGTTCGCTTTCGGTGCTTCCCAGGTGGATCTCGGCGTCGAGACAACACAGCGTCGGCAGCAGATCGAACGCCGGGTCGGCGTGGCCGAGCGCCCCGCCGACGGTCCCCATGGTCCGGACCTGCCGGTCGCCGACGACCGTGCAGGCCTCCCCCAGCATCGTGACCTGGCTACCCAGATCGTGCTCGGCCAACTCGCGATAGGTTGTCGTCGCGCCGATCGTCACCGTCCCGTCGGTCACGTCGATCCTCGAGAGAGCCGGTACGTCGCCGACGTCGACCAGCGCGTCGGCGTCGACGAATCCCTGCCGGATCAGCAACATCAGCGTCTGGCCGCCGGCGACGACTTTGACGAACGCCTCCGAACCGAGGTGCTGGCGAGCGCCCTCGACCGTCTCGGGCGTGTAGTAGGCAGTCTCGCTCATTCGTCACCCTCCCGGAGGGCGAAGAAGACGTCCTCGTCGGTGACCGGCGCGGTCGTGAACCGGGTTCCGACTGCGTCCCGGATCGCGTTGGTTATCGCCGGTGCGACCGGCGTGATCGAGGGCGTGCCGACCCCCTTGGCTCCGTAGGGTCCCGACGCCTCGTTGGATTCGATTATCTCGACGGCGAGTTCGTCGGGCATCTCGTGGGGAGAACTCACGGGATAGTCCGCGAGGTTGGGGTTGACGGGCGTCCCGCGGTCGAGCTGGAATTCCGCGAGGGTCGCGAACTCGACACCGTGCTGGACCGCACCGTGGAGTTGCCCTTCGACCATGGCGGGATTGATCGCGTAGCCGACGTCCTGGGCGGCGACGTAGGCCCGTAGGTCGACCGCGCCGGTCGCCGGGTCGACGGCGACGCCTGCGAAGTGGACGCCGAACGACGAGGGTGCGTGGTTCGTCTCGGCTCGCCCTGTCGCCGAGAGCGGTTCGGCGGGCAGGTCGCCCGCCTGCTCGTCGAGTGCCGTGGTCAACACGTCGGCGGCGTCGGCGATCGCTCGCCCCATCAGATAGGTCGTCCGACTCGCGATCGAGCCGTACTTGTCTTCGACGCCATCGGCGTGTGTCTTGCTCCTGACGGTGACCCGATCGGCGTCGACGCCGGTCTCTTCGGCGGCGATCTGGGCGAGTGCCGTCTTTGCACCCTGCCCCAGTTCGACCGCGCCGACGGCGACCGTCACCTCGCCCGCGGGCGACAGCGTGAGTTTCGCCTCGGTGTAGTCGGTGTTGTGCTCGGAGGCCGGCGTCGTCGAGTGTGCCCCCGAAGCGACACCCCAGCCGTACAGCCGATCGTCGCCGTCCTCGACCGCCCGACCTGGCCAGGTGTCGAGCCCCTCGAAAGTCGTCTGTCCTCGGTCGAGACACGCACGGAGTCCGCAACTCGTCACTGGGTCCCCCGTGTGTGGTCGTTCGTATCCCGTCTCGACCCAGTTGCGCTCCCGGACTGTGACCGGATCGAGCCCCGCCTGCCGGGCGAGTTCGTCGACGTGTGACTCCAGGGCCCACGTGATCTGGGTCACGCCGATCCCGCGGTACTCCCCCGATGGCGTGTTGTTGGTGAACACGGAAACGCCCTCGAAGCGGTAGTTGTCCAACCGGTAGAGATCCAGCGGTCGGTTCCGGCAGTTGTTCAGGACGATGTGGCCGACGGCGTTGGGGTACGCGCCGGTGTCGGTGACGACATCCACGTCTAGCGCGGTCAGGTCTCCGTCGTCTGTGAGCCCGGCCCGGAGCGTGAGCGTCGTCGGGTGGCGCGAATCTCCTGCCGTGAACTCTTCCTCGCGGTCGAAAGCGAGTCTGACGGGTTTGTCGGTCTCGCGGGCCAGCGTTGCGGCGACCGGCTCCAGGGTCAGCGTCTCCAGGGAGTGGCCACCGAAGCTCGACCCCGCGACCGGCGGTGTCTGGATCTCGACCTCGAAGCGGTCGTCGAACAGCGCTTCGAGGGTGTGCTCGGTGTGAGTCCGGTTTCCGATCGTCTCGACCAGTTCGAGTCGGTCGCCCTCGAACTCGGCGAGACAGCAGTGCCGGTCGAGGTTACAGTGGTTCACCCGCGGGGTCTGGTAGGTCTCCTCCAGGACGTGATCGGCGGCCGCGAAGCCGGCATCGACGTCACCGACGGACAGCCGGTGGTAGTCGTCGACGTTCTGCTCGTACGCGGGGTTCTCGACGTTCCGGGGGTGTCGCACCGGCTGGCCATAGTCGGGCACCCCGTCGGGAGTCCGGGTCTCCTCGTGGATCACGGGCGCCCCGGCCTGGACGCTCTCAGTGGGAGCGTGGACCGACTCCAAAGGCTCCAGTTCGTACTCGATCGCGTCCAGACCAGCCTGTACGTCGGCTCGCGTTTCGGCGGCAACGGCCGCGATGGCGTCTCCGACGTGGCGGACACGGTCGTCGAATCCGCCCAGCAATTCCGTCCGCGTGACGACGCAGGCGACGCCCTCGATCGCCTCGGCCGCGGCGGTCCGGACAGCCGCAATCTCGGCATGGGGTTGTTGCGAGCGGAGGACGCCCGCGTACAGCATGTCTGGCCGTTCGAGATCCGTTGGAAACTGGGCTCGCCCCGTCAGTTTCTCCCAGCTATCCGTCCGGCGGGTGTTGCGCCCGACGGCTCGGTGAGACCCGGCGTTGCTGTCCCGTCCGGTCGAATTGCGTCGGTGCTCCCGGTCGGTAGTCGCTTGTTCGGGAGACGACTGCTCGCTCATCCTTCCTCACCGGCGTAGGCGGCCAGGTTGTCGAAATAGGCCTCGACGTTGGCGTTGATCTGCCGGCGGAGGATACGCGAGCCCAGTGTCGCCAGTTTGCCCGCGAACCGGATATCGACGTGATAGTCCATCTGCGTCTGGTCGCCATCCTCGGCCAGTGTCACCTCGACATCCGCGTCCATCCGCGCGTTCGTCCGGGAGTCGGTCCCGATTGCCGAGAAGGTCAATCGCTCTGGCCGTTGGAGGGTCTCGATCTTCACCTCACCTTCCATCGTGACGGAGATCCCGGCGACCGACTGGCGGATCACGCCCTCGTAGTGGCGTTCGGAGACGCGTTCGATCTCTTCTGCACCCATGACACACGCCGTCAGCGCCTCGGGGTCGGTGACCGGCTCCCAGACCGCCCCCCGCGGCGCGGGAATGGTCGCCGTCCCGTCGTAGTCCATACTGCTCGGTCGGGCGCGGCCCTACTAAATTCTCTCGCACGATTCTCGTCGCTGGGAGTCGACGGAACGCTAAAACGAGTTCGTGGCCAAGGCCGGTGTATGTCTCCGCCGGCTGAGCACTGGCCCGTGGCCGAACCCGCGCTCTACCGGCGGCTCCGCGAGCATGACGACCCGGGTGTGCTCGCGACCGTCGTCTCTGTGGAAGGGTCTGCCTACCGCCGACCCGGTGCGAAGATGCTCGTCGACCCCGACGGCGAGACGCTCGGCACGATCACCGCGGGCTGTCTCCGCGACCGGATCGTCGAGGCGGCGCTGGCCGTCCGAGAGACTGCGAGAGCGCGGGTCGTGGCCTTCGACCTGGCCGACGACGAAACCTGGGACCTCGCGAGCGGTTGTGACGGACGGATCGAGGTCCTGCTCGAACCAGTCGACGAGGGAGTCCGCGAGGCACTCGGTGCGGTCGCCGACAGGCGAGCCATGACGGTCGTCACGGCGGTCGAGTCGAGCGACTCCGGCATCGACGTGCGCGACCGCTCGGTGATCAGTGACGAGGCGCGGCTGGGAGACGGAGCAAGCGGGACACTGCCACCCGAGATCAGCGAGGCCATCGACGTCCAGTCTGCCGAGACGACCGTGACGCGAACGGTCGAGACGCCCGAGGGGGAGGTGACGGTACTGGTCGACCCGATCGAGCCCGCGCCCCGGTTGCTGCTGTTCGGGAGCCGGCCGGACCTCCGCCCGCTCGCCTGGCTGGGCCGAGCAGTCGGCTTCGAGGTCGTCGTGGCCTCGCCGCGGGGCGGCGCGGCGACCGACGAGTCGTTTCCGGCCGCCCACGAGGTGCTCGCGAGCCACCCGACGGACCTCCCCGCGCACACCGACCGGTGGACCTATCCCGTCGTCCTCTCGCACAACGTGATCGACGACCGGCTAGCTGTCGAGGTCCTGCTGACCGACTCGACAGTCCCGTACGTCGGACTGCTCGGGTCGCGGGATCGGTCGCGGCGGTTGCTCGCAACGATCGAGGACGGGGAGGTCGAACTCACCGACGACCAGCTCGATCGACTCTCGACACCGGTTGGGCTCGATCTCGGGGGAGACGGACCGCTGGCAGTCGCGCTCAGCATCGTCAGCGAGATCCACGCGGTCCATTACCAGCGGTCCGGCGGGCGACTCCGCGAGCGGTCGGGACCGATCCACGGCCGGCCCTGATGGGGGAGGGAGGGTCGCCCAACACGCAATCAGCGATCCGCCGGCTCGTCGATATCCTGCAGCACGCCCTGGTCACCCATCTCGACCAGTGCAGCGTCGCCAGCGGACAGGAGAATGTCGCGGCCGCCCCGGTCGCCGTCGAGTCCGGCAAGCGCGTCGAAGTGCTGGATGTCGAAGAGGACGGGGTTCCCGCGCTCGCCCTCACAGGCGGCCGCCAGCGCACTGCCGGCTCCCGCACGGTAGGCCTCGAGGAGGCGAGCGATCGAGTCGGGGGCGACGTGTGGCATGTCCCCGAGGGCGATCAGGACGGCATCTGCCCCGCGTGTTCGGGCGGCCGCGACGCCCGTCGCGACGGAGGTTCCTTGTCCCTCGCGGTAGCGATCGTTCACGACGAACGAGACAGGGAGATCCGAGAGAGCGCTCCGAACCCGATCGGCGTCGTGACCGAGGACGACCGTAAGCCCATCGAGCGTGGTACACAGCGTCCGAACGGCGTGCCGGACGATGGGGTCGCCGTCCAGCGACACCAGCAGCTTGTTCCGGCCGCCGTAGCGGTCGCTGGTCCCGGAGGCGAGAACGACTCCGTGGACGGACGCCTCGGCCATGGGTCGCTCGTCCCCGAGGTCTTGCTGATGCAGTACCGGGTGCGGCGCCATGCTACCAGTCGTTCGACCCGGACGAAAATCAGTGTTGTCGCCGTGTCCGATTCGTTAGTCTTCGGTCACTTCGAAGACGAAGTGGCTGGCCGGCAGCGGGCGGACGGGATGGTTGTCCAGATACGAGAGGTGCGGGAAGATTTCGAAGTTCGGCTCGTCCTCCTGCATCTCGTAGATGGTCGGGTAGATGTCTATGAAGTGATAGCCGGGTTCACCGGCGGCTGGGATGTCCATCTTGATGACCCCGCCCTTGTCGTCGCCGCTGGTCCCGCAGGCGTAGCCCAGCGGCTTGTTGTCGTAGACGAGGAACGGCCCGTTCTCGTACATCGTCCAGCCGACACCGGACAACTCGATCTCGATCGTGGTTCCCACCGGTCCTTCCTCGGGCGTGAACTTCTCGATGCGGGGCTGAACGACGAACCCGGTCACGGCAATCTCTCGGCCGTCGACTTCGGCCGTGATCGGGCGAGTCGCTCCTTCCTCGGGCGGGATCTCGATTTCGATCTGGAAACTTCCGTCGGCATCGGTCTGGACGGTCGGGAGAACGTCCCTGTGTTGTTCGGGCGTGATCGGGATTCCTTTCACGCGGTGGCCCTCGTGGCGGTACCAGATCAAGTCGACTTCTTTGTTCGGCGGGAAATCTTCCCCGGTAATGAACGCCTGCGTCCCGGCCTGGCCGGAGGTGGGCGTGATCTCCAGGGTCGCCTCACTCTGGGCGTCGAGTTCGGGATAGTGGAGTTCGATCGGGTTCTCTTCGAACTGTTCGTCCATCCAGGCGCCGCCCAGTTCCTGCTCGGGTTCGGTCACCTCGACGGTCCACCGGGAGGGGCGGTCGCCACACACTTTCCCGTAGGGTGACTGGGTGTTGTTCTGGAGATAGGGGATGCCGCGATAGTTGCGCCAGACCTCGATCACGTGCTTGCCCGGCGGGCCGACTGCCCGGATCTCGGCGGTCGCAGTCCCGCGGTTCATCACACCGGTCATGAACCCGAAGGTGCTGTTGTCCCAGGACACCTGATAGTTGTTGGTGACGACGTTCGGGCCGAGACCGTAGCCCTTGAACGTGAACGTCCCACCGAGCGGCGCCGACTGCTCTTGCAGCTCGAACCAGGGGTTGATCTCGAACTCGGCCTTGTCGATCGTCTCGCCGTCGGCCTGAATCTCGATCTTGTGTGCACCGCCGTAGTCCTCGGGGATCGTCCACTCCTGGTCGAAACTCCCGTCAGCGTCGCTCGTGACGGTCATGATCTGGTCAGTTCGGGGTCGATACTGCGGGCCGACGATCTCGTTGGCCTTGAGTACCCCCCAGTCACCCTCCGTGGAGTGCCAGCGCACGTCGAAGGCTTCCTCGGCTGGGAAGTTCCGTCCCTTGAGCGTAATCGTGTCGCCCACGTAGCCTTCCTGATCGCTCAGTACAAACGTGCCAGACGTACTCCCGCCAGTCCGGTGCTTCTCGAGCGTCTCCTCTAACTCCGACGAAAGTGATGGTTCCTCGTCCATGGGTCCTGATTGCAAGTGTACGGGGAAATACTTACTGTCGGCTATCTGTTTCTGGGAACAGGAATACCGATCGTGGCCACTGCCGGGAGTAGAGATCGAAAGGGCTTCGCCCGCGACACAGATAAGGAGTGTTAGCCCAGTAATAGCTTGAGTAGCGGGTACTTTTTGACTATTTCAATTTCCTCGAGATATGCGTCCAGTCCGAGGATACGCCCGGCTCCGAACGCGCCAACCGCGAACAGCAGCAGGACGTAGACGAGGTGGAAGTCGATGATGAATGCGTCCGTGAGCGGGAACGACGCGAGCCAGTAGAACGTCATCATGAGCGCGCCGCCGAATGCACTGAATCGCACGAATATCCCGAGCAGGAGCGCGATCCCGACCAGCGTCAACCCGACCTGGTTCAGCGGCGTCAACAGCCAGTACCAGTCGTTGGCCATGATGCTCCAGATGTCGTATCCCAGGAAGTCCCGTAACGGGTTCTCCGGGCTGATCGCGTAGTTTAGGTACCCCCTGACGGACCACTCTGGATCGATGACTTTCGACATTCCGGCGTAGAGGAACACCCAACCCATGATAAATCGGAGGCTGAGCAGTGAGTAACCGATCCACCGTTCGGAGTATGCGAACTGGACTTCACGACCGAAGATCTCTGATTCGAGCTTCCTGGTACTCATGACTGCTTTCTCACAGCACCATCTATACAGGCAGTTTCCATAAACCCCTGACCTGTTCCCAGGGTTCGGGAAGCGAAACGCTTCGTTAGACCGATCGACCCATAACCGGTTTGTATCGGCCCGACCGATCCCCCGATATGACCGACGACCTGGCGTGGGACCTGCTCGACAGCCACACGGCCTACTCCTGCCCCGGCTTCGACGTTATCAACGAGACCGTCCGGCTGCCCGATGGGACCGAGACGGATTTCGACTACGTCGAGGAGAGTGAGAGTGTCGTGATCCTCCCGTTCACGGCAGATGGAGATGTAGTCGTCATCGAGGAGTGGCGCGAACCCGTCAAGCGCGTCAACTACGGGCTGCCCGCTGGCGGACTCGAACCCGAGGACGGCAACCTCACTGCGGCCGCCGAGCGCGAACTCGTCGAGGAGACAGGCTACGAAGCCGGGACAGTCGAACATCTTACCAGCGTGGAACAAGCCAATGGCATCAGCGACATGGTATTTCATTACTTCGTCGCCCACGACTGCACCCCGACGGCAGAACAGGATCTCGACCACAACGAGTCGATCAGCGTCGAGACAGCTGACTTCGACGATCTACTGGCTGCCGCTCGCGAGGACGATCTCAGAGACGGTCGAGCGGCACTGGCGGTTCTGTACTACCACGCCTTCGAAAAATAGGGTCGCCGACGGCTACTGCACGTCTGCGCTGGTTGATCGCCGACGATTATCGCACGTCTGCGCTGGCGGCCCGCCGGATCATGAACACGGCGACGGCACCCAGCACGAGACCGAGTCCTGCCAGCACACCGATCGCGGGGACAAGCGTGTTCCAGATGCCGTCGAAGGCGGTAATGTCCCAGATCTCCATCACGTCGGCGTCGAGGATCACGGCCCGAGCGGCGTCGACCCCGTAGGTGACGGGATTGACCTTCGCCACGGTCTGGATCCAAGAGGGGAGTGATTCGACTGGGACGAAGGCACTCGAGAGGAACAACAGCGGGAACTGCAGCAGGTTCGCGCCGATGATCGTCGACTCCTGGTCTTTGGTGATGATCGCCAGCGTGTTCGAGAAAGCGATGAACCACAGCGAGAACAGCACGCCGATCCCCATGATCGCGATCGCGCCGAGGATGCCCGTCTCGATTTCGGCACCGAGCACGACACCCAGTCCCAGGATGATCCCGATCTGGACGGCGATCCGGAGCAGTTCCGCGAGGGTCTTGCCCAGGAAGACCGCGGTGCGGTTCATCGGGCTCACCAGGACCTTCTCGAACATGCCGTTCTCGATGTCGTTGACCAGCCCAATCCCCGAGGTGACCGCCGCCGCCAGCGACACCTGGATCGCGATAGCCGGCACAAGGTAGGTATCGTAGTTTGGAATTCCGGGTGGGAGCTCCTGACCGGCGATATTGCCGAATACCTCCGTGAAGAGCACGAGAAAGATGATCGGCTGGACCAGCGAGACCACGAGCACGAACGGATTCCGGACGGCCTTGAGGTTCCAGCGGACGAAGTTCACCCACACGTCCCCGAAGAACGTGTTCGAGGAGCGCTCGACCAACTCTGCGGCGGTCTCACTGCTCATTGTTCACCTCCATCGGGTCTGGCGGCCGCTGCCGCCGTCGTCTCCTCACTGTCGACCGCATCGTCGTCCAGATGCTCGCCCGTGATCGCGAGGAAGACATCGTCCAGCGTCGGCGCGCGGACGTTGAACCCCGTCACGGTAATGCCCTCGTCCCGGAGCGCCACCAGGAGGTCAGTCCCGTGCTGGCGGGCGGTCTGGGCCGTGACGGTGATCCCATGATCCGTCACGTCGACCGTCGGCGTTTCGGGGAAGATACCCGAGTCGCGGGCGATACGGGCTGCTTGCTGGTACTGGTCGGCACCGTCGTCGAGATTGACATCGAGGATCTCGCCACCGACCTCGCGTTTGAGATCGGATGGCGTTCCGTCGGCGACGATCTCGCCGTCGAGGATCACCGCGAGCCGATCACACAGTTGATCGGCTTCTTCGAGATACTGCGTGGTGAGGAAGATCGTCGTCCCCTGGTCGTTGATCCGCTGGAAGTACTCCCACAGTCGGTTCCGGGCTTTGGGGTCGAGTCCGGTCGTCGGTTCGTCCAGGAAGACCAGCGGTGGGCGATGGACCAGCGCCGTGGCGGCGTCGAGTCGTTTTTTCATCCCACCGGAGAAGTCGTCGGCGGTCTTCTCGGCGACGTCGGCCAGATCCACGAGTTCGAGCAGTTCGTTGATCCGCTCGCTGCGCTCGCTCCGTGGCACGCCGTAGCTCTCGCAGGCGAAACGGATGTTCTCGCGAGCGGTCAACTCCTCGTCGACGCTGGTCTCCTGGGCCATGTAGCCGATCGACTCTCTGACCTTCCGGGGCTCGGCTACGGCGTCGAAGCCGTTGACCTCGATCGTGCCACCGGTGGGTTTCAGCAGCGTCGACATCGTCTTGATCGTCGTCGTCTTCCCGGCTCCGTTGGGCCCGAGGAAGCCGAAGAACTCTCCGCGCGGGATCGAAAGCGAGACCTCTTTGACGGCCTCGGTTCCGTCGCTGTAGGTCACCTGCAGGTTCTCGGCGTCGATTGCGAACTGGCGACGCCCGTCGGCTGGCGAGTCTGTCATGTACTCCAATGCAAGTGCGGAGCCAGCATAAGAACGTTGATTGAATATTTATTCAACATCGTTTTGTTCCTGGCGGGCCTGGACTCACGTATGGAGACGATACTGGTGACCGGGGCGACTGGGACCGTCGGTTCGCGCGTAATCGAGCAACTCCGCGGGCGTGACACACAGATCAGGGCAGCGGTTCGGAGCCCCGAACGGGCATCGCTTCCCGAGGACGTCGAAGCGGTGGCCTTCGACTTCGAGGAGCCCGAGACCTGGGGGGCGGCGTTGAAGGGTGTCGACAAACTCTTTCTGATCCGGCCGCCGGCCATCTCCCGGGTCGGCGACTCTATCAACCCCGCCATCGACGCGGCCGCACGGGTCGGCGTCGACCACATCGTCTACCTCTCGGTGCTTGGCGCAGAGAAGAACCCGCTGCTCCCACACCACCGTATCGAGGACCACCTTCGCGAGGCCGACCTCGAGTGGACGTTCCTGCGGGCGTCGTTCTTCATGGAGAACCTCTCGGAAGTCCACGGCGAGGAGATCCGCGACGGCGAGATCGTCGTTCCCGCAGGCGAAGGGACGACGAGTTTCGTCGCCGCCGGGGACATCGCGGCCGTCGCCGCCGCCGCGCTCACCGAATCTGGTCACGAAGGCCAGGCCTACGGTATTACTGGGCCAGAAGCGCTGACCTACCACGATGTCGCCGCGAGGCTCTCGGACGTGCTGGACTGGACGGTGACCTACACCGATCCGTCGTTGGTCCAGTTCGCCCGCCACTCCCGGTCGCTGGACCGTGACTGGTCGTTCGTGATCGTTATGTCCATGCTGTACACCACGGCCAGACTGGGGCTGGCCGGACGGGTCGAAGACGACATCGAGGACGTCCTCGGGCGCTCGCCCCAGTCGCTCCGTGAGTGGATCGAGACCAACGTCGACACGTTCGACCCCACGGATACGGTGACCGAGGGACAGCTGGAGGCGAAGCCGTGAAGCTCACAGTCTTCGGTTCGAGCGGTCGGACCGGCGTCCCGCTGGTCGAGCAGGCTCTCGCTGCGGATCACGACGTGACGGCGTTCGTTCGCGATCGATCGACACTCCCCGTCGAGCACGAGCGGCTGGCGGTCGTCGAGGGAGACGTCTACACGGGCGAGGGCGTCCGCGAGGCGGTCGCGGGGGCCGACGCCGTCCTGAGCGTGCTGGGACAGACCGACAGTGGCCCAAACGACCTGCTGACAGTCGCAGGCGAGCACGTCATGGACGCGATGGCGGCCGAGGGCGTCGAGCGGTACGTGACCCTGGTCGGCGCGGGCGTCCGGATGGAGGGGGAGTCACGGTCGCTGTTCGGACGTGTGATGGGGATGATGCTGAAACTCCTCGCGAAGGAAGTCCTCGAAGACTCCGAGGACCACGTCGAGGACGTCCGTTCGCGTGACCTCCGCTGGACAGTTCTCAGGGTGCCACGACTCTCCGAAGACGAGCCCCGCGGGGAGTACCGGGTCGGGGACGTCGAACCCGGTCGGAAAGCCGTCGCGCGGGCGGATGTCGCCGAGTTCATGCTCCGCGTCGTCGAGGAGGACAGCTACGTCGGCGAGTTACCGAAGATGACCTACTGATGGTGACACGCTTAAATCGCGGGGGGCAGTAACTCAGGCTATGCCGGCCGGAAACCCATTCCCGGAGAAACCGTCGGAGACGCGGGTGGCGATCATGAAAGCTACCTTCGACGCCCTGGTCGAGTACGGGTACGCCGGGCTGACGATCGACCGGATCGACGAGTTCTTCCCCAAAAGCAAATCCCTGCTATATCACCACTACGAGGGCAAGGACGAGCTCCTGCTGGACTTCCTCGAACACCTCATCGACGAGTACGAGGGCGGGTTCGGCCGTGACGACGAGGCCGACGCCCACGAGCGGTTGACACGGATCCTCGACGGCGTCGCCGACCCCAAGATGGACACCGGCGACGTGGGATTCACGCGTGCTATCGTGGAGTTGCGCGCCCAAGCCGCCCACGACCCAGCCTACCGCGAGCACTTCACCGCGAGCGGCGCGTTCTTCCGTGATCGAATCGCAGCGGTCGTCCGCGATGGCATCGAGGAGGGAATCTTCCGCGACGTCGATCCCGACCAGGTTGCCGCAGCGCTCCACACGCTCGCGACCGGCGTGATGACCGAGCGCGTCACTGACGGGGAGGCCCAGATCGGAGCCGTTCGAGCGGAACTGAACGCCTACGTCGAGACGCGGCTGCTGGCCGAAGATCGGTGATATCGACGCGACGGCGGTAGCTCTTTACTCGCGCCACTCTCACACGCGGACATGGATCCAGATCTCTCTGCGCTGGACGAGCGACTCGCCGACCACGACGTAGACGGCTATCTGATCGATGCCGACTCCGAGGACGCAGACCAGTACTACCTCTCGGGGTTCGATGCGCCCGATCCGTTTCTCACGCTGTACGACGGGTCGGTTCGCCTGCTATTCACCCGGAGTCTGGAGTTCGGCCGCGCCAAGCGCGAGAGTCGTGGCGAGACCGTCGAGCGACTCACCGACTACGGCTACGACGACTTGCTCGACAGCTACGAGCCGGCCGAGGCGGTCGTCCGCAGTCGCGCCGCCTTTCTGGACGCCTACGACGTCGAGAGCGTCGCCGTCCCACCCCGGTTTCCGCTTCAGACCGCCGACGGCCTCCGCGAACAGGGAATCGACGTGGTCGTCGACGAGAGCGAGACCGTCACCGAGATACGTGCGACGAAAATCGACGAGGAGATCGAACACGTACGGGCGGCCCAGGACGCCAACGAGGCCGCGATGCAGGCGGCCGAGAATCTCCTTCAGCAGGCCGAGCGCGACGGGGATCGACTCGTCGTCGACGGGGATGTCCTGACCAGCGAGTGGGTCAAAGAGGAAATCGAGATCACGCTGCTCAGACACGGCTGTGCGCTCGACGAGACGATCGTTGCGTGCGGGGCCGACGCCGCCGACCCCCACGACCGCGGGAGCGGCCCCCTCCAGCCCGACGAACCCATCATCGTCGACATCTTCCCCCGAGACAAGGCTACGAAGTACCACGCTGACATGACCCGGACCTTCTGCGTGGGCGACCCCGATCCCGAAGTCAAGGAGTGGTACGACCTGACCGAGGCGGCCTACGAGGCCGCGCTGGACGCCGTCGAGCCGGGGGCCACAGGAGAGGACGTCCACGACGCCGCCTGTGACATCTACGAGGACGCCGGCCTGCCCACGCTCCGGAGCGATCCCAGCGCGGAGACGGGCTTCATCCACAGCACGGGACACGGTGTCGGGCTGGACGTCCACGAACTGCCCCGGGTCGCGCCCAACGGCGGCGAACTGAAACCTGGCCACGTCATCACGATCGAACCCGGCCTCTACGATCCCGACGTGGGCGGCGTCCGAATCGAGGATCTCGTGGTCGTCACCGAGGACGGCCACGAAAATCTCACAGACTACCCCGTCTCGCTGGTCGTGGACTGATCGGGGGTTGTGACTCGCCGACTACCTTCAGGAAAGACCATTACATTTATTATCCGGGGCGTAGTCGACAGTAGATACGATGCAGCCACTCCTCGTACGTGGTGCACGCTCCTTCTGAACGGCTAGCATCGTCGCCGAACCGATTGCGTTCCACCACGTCACAATGAGTACGAATCCGACAATGATACAGTATCGCGCCGAAACCACGCCCGCGGACCCGACGCCCGAACCGGAGCCACCGATGCGGCGGAGTCCGGTCTCGCGAACGGCGCCGCGGACGTTCGAACCCACGAATACGGGCACGCTCCCGCCGATGTTCGAGACGGAGGCCGACACCCAGGATCGGTAGGGCACAACGACTATCCCGCGTGCGGGCCTGCTGTCGGGTATGACCGACTACACCACCGTTTCCATCCCGAAAGACCTGGCCGACCGCGTCGAAGAGACTATCGAGGGGACGAGTTTCTCCAGTACGAGCGACCTCGTCCGATTCCTGCTGCGGAGTATCGTCGTCCAGCACCAGCGCGAAGGAGAGCTCACCGAAGCGCAGTTCGCTGAGATCACCGAGCAGCTGCAGGACCTGGGCTATCTGGAGTGAGAGAGCAGAACGGGTAGTTCACAGGGCTTCTTCCGGCGGTTCGACATCCAGTACCGCCAGGTTCAGCCGCCGTCCGCTGCGGTCGAACGCCGCCAGTGAGTCGCGATCCCACGGGGGGACGGCGACGAACACAGACGCGTGAAGGTCGTCGGTCTTCGAAACGTCGAGCCCGCCGTTCGGATGGGAGACGAACCGCCCCTTGGTCTGGCCGGCCGGCGTCCCCAGATCCATCCCGAAGACGGCGTTGACCGACGACCCTGCTTGGGGCACGTAAAAGTGGGTGAAAACCGGCGTCTCGTCGGGAAGATCGGGGACGCCGAGTTCACCAGCAGGGGTGACCGCAAGCGAAATCGTCACTGACTGTGGCTCGCGCTCACGGGCGTACTCGAGGAGGTACTCGACGAGCCCGGCCGTCGCGTAGCAGTGCTCGCTCATCCGAACAGCATGGACCGGGCAGTCTTGGCGTAGAGTCGCGGCGTCCGTCGGCGTGCCCCCGAGAGCGCCGTCCGGATGGCCTCGCTCGTATCCTCGTGAATGCCCGCGCCGTGGCCGACCAGCACGCGCTCGGGGTCGAACCGTCGGAGCCGTTTCGGCGGTTTGAGTCGCAGGGCCGGATGGACGCCGATCCGCTCCTCGCCGACGAGGAAATAATCGGCTGTGCCCAGCGCCTCCGGGACGACCAGCGTGTCGTCGTGTTCGCCGTAGATGATCGCCTCCTTCCAGAACGCGTTGTCGATCAGTTCGTGGACGCCGAACCCAGACTCACCGAGATCGGTGTAGACGCGCTCGACGGGAGCGTCAAGGTCCTGGGCGACTCCGTCCATGAAGTCCGGGACGTGGACAGAGACATCGTGGCGGCGTGCGATCGTGGCCGCGTCGCGCTTGTGGCGATCCAACAGGACGACGACCCCCGCGACCTCGCCGTATTCGGCAAGCAGTTCGTCCAGCCCCTCGGCGTCGACGGGGTCGACCACCCAGACGCCGCCGTTCTCGCCGACGACGGCGTGGCTCGCCCGCTGCATGTCTTCGTCGGGATAGGCGATCCAGCCCACCCCGCCGTCGTAGCGGTCGATCTCCTGCAACGACGCCGCGCCCGACCCTTTCATTGGCATACCTCCTCTCAGGGGCGCGAGCGATTTAAACGCCCGGCGTCGTGGCCGGCCGTGCGATCGGATGAATAAAGGGTATTCCAAGAATATGCCCCGAATATGCCCAAGATAAGTGTCGAAGTGCCACAGGAGTTGCTGGACGACCTCGACAGCCACGTCGGCGAAGAGGGGAAGTTCGTCAACCGAAGCGAGGCCATCCGCGCCTCGGTCCGCAAGACGCTGGATCTGCTCGACGAAATAGACGCCCGCCACGACAGACTCGACGATGAGTACGAATAACCACTTTTTCTGTCTCGGGTGTCTTCGGCTCACTTCGCTCGCCTGCGGGCACCTCTCGACAGAAAAACTTGGGGAAAAAACACCTGCTCGCTCAGCCACTGGCTTCGCGAGCAGTGAAACGCCTCCCTTCGGTCGGCGTATGCGCTACGCTTCCGCGACCGCCACGACAGATCCACAATGAATACGAATGAGACACGCCTGCAGGTCGCGCAGGTCGGCCTGCTCTCGCTGTTCGTCACGGCGCTCGTGACGGCACAAGTGACCGCCTCGAAAGTGCTGGCAGTCGAGCTGCCGGTGTCGGTCCCGATCGCGGGAGAGACGCTGTTTCTCCCGGGTGCGGCGCTGGCGTACGCGCTCACCTTCTTCGCCTCGGACTGTTACGCCGAGCTGTACGGCCGTCGCGCAGCCCAGATCATGGTCAACGTCGCGTTCGCGATGAACTTCGTCCTGCTGGCACTGGTCTGGGGGACGATCTACGCGCCGTACTCGCCCGCGTCGTCGGTCGGCCAGACCGAGTTCGCGAGCGTCCTCGGTGCGTCGACGGGCATCGTTGTCGGGAGTCTCGCGGCCTACATCGTCAGCCAGAACTGGGACGTGATCGTCTTCCACCGCATCCGGGAGGCGACCGACGGCGAGTCGCTCTGGCTGCGAAACATCGGGTCGACTGCGACGAGCCAGCTGCTCGACACGGTGATCTTCATCTCGATCGCCTTCGTCGCCTTTCAGGGGGCCTCACTCGACTTCGCACTCCAGTTGATCGTCGGGCAGTATCTCCTCAAACTGCTGATCGCGCTGGCGGACACGCCGTTCGTCTATCTGGTCGTCGGGCTGGTCCGCTCGTGGGAGCGGGACGGCCAGACGCTGTCGTTCGGCCGGTAGCTACTCGTCGACCCGTTCTCGCAGTTGTGCCACCAGGATGTGCCGGTGGCACCGCTTGTTCTCTCCCTCGAAACAGACCAGCGCGATCGTCTCGCCTGATTCGACCCGGTCGGCCAGCGAGTCCAGTGCGTCCTGTGCCTCGGCCGAGTCAGCGATCGCTGCCCGATACCGCGCTGCGAAGTCGACCTCCCCTCAGGCGGTGTTGTGGGCCTCCTCGTCGCACACTCCGGCCTGCGTGAGCGATTCGGTCTTATTCTTGGCCTCACTCAGGAGTGACTCCGAGGGCGCGAGTGCAGGACGGTTTTCGTCGACGGCCGCACGGAACCAGCCGGTCGGTCGCCGCACGACGCCGACGAGCGTCGCCTCGTCCACGTCGGCGATGTCGTGCTGAATCGCCGCAACGTAGGTCTCGAAGACGTTCCCGGGCACGCCTCAGGCTTCTGTCTCGGCCACCGGAACCACTGCAATCTCCATCTCGATCCCCTCGACTTCCCAGACCTTTCGGTGGCCGTCCGCGACCTCGCCAAGTTCGTCCGCGCGGACCTCCTCTGTGATCAGGTCCTCGTGCTCGCTCACGAGGTCAGCGATGCGGTCGTCACTGACGTGCAGTTCGACACGGATCCGGGCTTCCAGATCGAGTTCGAGATCCTTGCGCATCTCCTGGACGCGCCGGATGACCTCCCGAGCATAGCCCTCGCTCTCGATGTCCTCGGTGAGGGTCGTGTCGACGTAGACGACGCCCTCGCCGTCCAGCGCCTGGAAGCTCGTCCCGGCGACCCCATCCGGAAGCTGGCGGACGAACTCGACCATCTCCTCGTCGAGGTCGACGCCGCGCCCGAGATCGTCGGCGACCGCGGCCTCCAGGGCCTCGATCGACGGCTCGGCGATGCGGGCCTCGTTGCAGGCCTGCATGACCTCCTGGGCGTCCCCGCCGAACGCCGGGCCAAGCTTGCTCATGTCGGCCTCGGCGCTGTACGTGAGTTCGCCCCAGTCTTCGTCGGGGCCGACGACCTCGACCTTGCGGGCGTTGAGTCGGTCCGCGATGATCTCCGAGCGGAGTTCGATTGTCCCGGGCAGGTCGCCAGTCTGGTCCTCGTCGACGTCGACGACGACGCGCTTGACGGGCCAGCGAAGCTTTCGTTCGGCCTGCTGGCGAGCGTTCGAGCCGGCTTCCTCGACGGCACGGACGACCTCGATGTCGTCTTCGAGGCCAACGTTCTGCCACTCGGTCTCGCGCTCGGGGAAGTCACACATGTGCACTGTCGGATGGCCCGACTCACCTGTGAGGTGTTGGTAGATCTCCTCGCTGACGAAGGGTGCGTAGGGCGCCAGCAGCGCGACGACCTCCTCGAGCACTCGATAGAGCGTCGCGTAGGCGGCCAGTTTGCTCGGGCTGTCCTCCTCTTCCCACATTCGCTCGCGGACCTCCTGGATGTAAAAGCGCGAGACGTCCTCGACGACGAAATCCAGCAGCGCGTTTAGGCCCTTGTCGTGCTCGAATTCATCGAAGGAATCGCCCATCTCGGCCTTCACAGTCTGCAGCCGGGAGAGCAGCCACTCGTCGATGAGTTCCAGGTCGTCCTCGACGGACTCGACAGTAGTCTCCTCGGGGTCGAAGCCGTCGGCGCGCATGTACGGCAGCGGGAAGCGGAAGACGTTCCAGAGGATGTTCAGCCGGCGCTGCATCTCCTGGGTCTCCTCCCAGGAGAAGCGCATGTCCTCACCCTGGGCCGTCACCGAGAGCAGGAACAGCCGCATCGGGTCCCGGCCGTGTTTCTCGATGACCTCGTGGGGGTCGACCAGGATGCCCTTGGACTTGGACATCCCACGACCGTCTGGCATGTTGGCGTAGCCGTGCATGAGCACCTCGTCGTAGGGTATGTCGCCGACCGACGCGCCACCCATGCCCAACTGGGACCAGAACCAGCCGCGGGTCTGGTCGTGGGCCTCGATGATGAGGTCCGCTGGCCACAGTTCCTCGAAGGCTTCGGTCTGCTCGGGGTAGTCCAGCGTGCCCCAGGTCGCCACAGAGGAGTCGAGCCAGACGTCGAAGACGTCGCCCACACGAGTGTAGGTCCGGCCGTCCTCGGTGATTGTCAACTCGTCGACGGTGTCCTTGTGGAGATCGACTTCGTTGGTATCGATATCTTGGTCGACGCGCTCGGCGAGTTCCTCGCGGTCGCCGACAACGATGGCGTCGTCCATCTCGCCCGACCAGTCCTCGGGAGTCCAGATCGGGATCGGAATGCCCCAGTAGCGCTGGCGGGAGACGTTCCAGTCGGGTGCCTCCTCGACGAAGTCTCGGAAGCGATTGTCCCGAGCCCACTCGGGGTGCCACTCCGAATCCTCGATCAACTCGAGCAGTTCGTCCTTGATGTCGGTGATCGTGATGAACCACTGATCGGTGACGATCCGGACGATATCCGTATCGCAACGCCAGCACTGTCCCTCGCGGACGGTGTGGCCGGACTCGCTGGACAGCAGGTGGCCGTTGGCGTCGAGGTCGTCGATGATCTCGTCGTTGGCGTCTCGGACGAAGGTGCCGGCGTATTTGCCCGCACTCTCCCCGTAAGTGCCGTCGGCCCCAACCGGGCAGAAGATTTCCAGGCCGAGTTCCTGGCCGCGCTCGAAGTCCTCCTCACCGTGCCCGGGCGCGGAGTGGACCAGTCCCGTCCTGTCGGCTTCGACGTAGTCGGCGGTGTAGACCTGGCCCGACCCCTCGGCGCTGGCGTGGTCCGGGACTTCCTCGCCCAGTGGGTGATCGTACGCCCAGCCCACCATCTCCTCGCCCGTGACTTCCTCGACGACCTCGTAGTCATCGTAGCGTCCCGCCTTCAGGACATCCTCGACGACCGCCTCGGCGACGTACAGGCGCTCGGTTTCGCCGTCTTTGGTGGCGTCGACGCCGACGTAGTCGAGGTCGCCGTCGACGGCGACGAAGGTGTTGGCCACGATGGTCCAGGGGGTGGTCGTCCAGATGACGAGGTTGCCCTCGCGGCCTTCGCTCGCGGTTTCACCGCTCGCGTTTTCCGAGACCTCCCCGCGGTCGGTCTCGCTAAGCGGGAATTTGACGTAGATAGAGGGTTTGCCGACGTCGTGGTACTCGACCTCGTTGTTGGCGATGGCCGTCTCACACCGGGGACACTGGTTGATCGAGCGCTTGCCCTGCTCGACCAGCCCGCGCTCGTGGGCGTTCTGGAAGCCCCACCAGGCGGCCTCCATGTACTCCGGGTTCACCGTCTTGTAGGGGTCGTCCCAGTCCATCCAGACGCCGAAGTCCTGGAAGTCGCTCTGGAGGCCTTCGAGTTGCTCGTTGGCATACTGCTTGCACTCGGCGATGAAGTTCTCCTCGCCGAACTCCTCGATGTCTTTCTTGTTCTCGAAGTCCAGGCGCTCCTCGACGCGGGTCTCGATGGGGAGGCCGTGCATGTCGTAGCCAGGGCGGTCGGTCACGTCGTAGCCCTGCATGCGGAGATAGCGGATGTAGATGTCTTTCAGGGTCTTGTTCCAGGTGGTGCCCATGTGAGCCGACCCCGATGTGTAGGGCGGCCCGTCGACGAAGAAGAAGTCCTCTCCGTCTGCGCGGTGCTCCACGGTTTTCTCGTAGGCGTCGACCTCGTCCCAGTACTCGAAGACCCGTTGTTCGACCGCAGCGGGGTCGTACTGGTCGTCGACGTCGGCGAATCGGTCCATACAGGATGTCATCCGCGCCGGGATTAAAGGACAATCGGTTGTGTGCCAACGGTTCGCTGGTCGGTCATACTGTCGGCTGGACGTTCGTATAGATAGTCGGCATCCCGGAATGCCGAATTCTCTCTAACTGTTACAGCCGACAGTATCAGTCACACGTCTGTCGCGGTGGCAAGCGACACGACGATCAGGGCGGCGGTACTGGCGAGCACACCGACTAGCACTGGTGGAGCGACGCCGACGGGCGCGGGGACGAGACGCTCCACGTCGGTCACGAGGTGCCAGCCAGCGACGGTCCCACACCCGACCGCGATACCGGCCAGTGCCCCGCTCGTCGTCGTCCGTCTCCAGTGGAGGCCAAAGACGATGGGCGCAAACAGCGTCCCGGCGATCAGGGCCGCGTACAGTGCGACGACGACCTGGACGAGGTTCCCGAGTAACTCGGGTTTGAGTGCGACGAACAGGGGGATGACTGCGGCGGCAACGGTCGTCGCCCGTGTGACTACCGTAATGTCGCTCCAGCCGAATATCGAGAGACGGTCGGACCCGCCCTCTGGCCGCAGTAGCGTCACGTAGAGGTCGTAGGTCAGTGCCGATGCCGAGACCATGAGAATTGAGTCGATCGTACTCAAGATTGCGGCGATCACGGCGAACAGGAGGAGCCCGCCCGCGACGGTGCCAAGCACCGACTGGGCGAGGACTGCGGCCGCTGCGTCGGGCGAGGCCAGGTCGGGATGGGTAACCCGGACTGCCAGGCCCAGCGCGGCGACGCTCACAGCGATGACAGCCTGGATGGCGATCGACCCCTTGATCGCCGCGCGGACGGTGTCCGGGTCTTTCATCGCATAGACGCGACCGAGTTCGTAGGGGGCGACTGCCATGCCGAGCCCGAACGCCATCGCGAACCCGGCGAGGTCCACCACGGTGATTCCCGCGCCGGCGGGAGAGAGTCCGGCACTGGACGCCTCCTGGAACAAGACCTCGACACCGCCGATATGGGCGACGCTCAGGACGACCGCGACGACGATGCCCACGACCATCAACAGCACCTGAACCCCGTCGGAAAGGATACTCGCCCGCATTCCCCCGAAAGCGGTGTACGCGAGTGTGGTGCCGACGAGCAGCGTCATCCCCCACACAGCCGGGACGTTCAGCACTGTCTCCAGCACGACGGCCCCGGCGATGTACTGGGCGGCGGTGTAGACGAAGTAGATCGCCACGATCAGCGTCGCCACGAGGGCCTGCATTCGCTGGCCATCAGCGCCATCGCCGGTGAATCGCGTCCCGACGAACTCGGGCACAGTCACGTTCCCCAACTCCCGCAGCTGCGGTGCGATAAACAGCAACGAGAGTAGCCAGCCCAGCCAGATCCCTGGCCAGACCGCGATGAAACTGATGCCGGTCGCGTAGTGGATCCCGACCGTCCCGACGAACGTGCCCGCGCTCATCTGCGTCGCGGCGAGCGACGCACTGCCCGCAACCCAACCGACGTCCCTATCGGCCAGAAAGAACCGCTCGATAGCCGGGAGCGGGACGATGGAGCCCTCGCCCGAGCTATTCTCGACCTGCTCCGGCATATGGTCAAGACCAACACGCCCGGGTAAACTAAATTGTTCGGCCAAATATCCCTTAGTATGCCTTCCGATATGCGGGTCCTCTGTATTGACGACGACGCAGCGTTCTGTGATCTCCAGGCCCATTTTCTGGAACAGGTGGATCCAGATATCGAAGTCGAGACAGTCACAGACCCGACGGCGGCCGTCGACCGACTCGACGACCGGTGGTCCTACGAGTGCGTCGTCTGTGATTACGATATGCCCGGGATGACTGGCCTCGACGTGTACGAGGCGATCGCCGAAGCCTATCCCAATCTTCCGTTCATTCTCCATACCGGGAAAGGCAGCGAGGAGATCGCGAGCGAAGCCATCTCGGCAGGCGTGACCGACTACCTCCAGAAAGGCTCGGGGCCGGAACATTACGAACTCCTGGCCAACCGTATCGGGGAATACGTCGAAAGATACAGAACCAGCCGCCAACAGACCCTCACGGAACAGCGCTATCAGCGTCTGGTAGAGCAGTCGGTCGTCGGTATTGGCCTCTCACAGAACGGGAAGTTCGAATACCTCAACCCACGATTCGCAGAGATATTTGGGTATACGCGAGACGAGTTGGTGGGCGAATCCGTGTACACGGTCATCGACGCGTCCGATCACGATCGGGTCGAACATGCTCTCGAACTGCGCGAATCGGGTGACATCGACAGCGTCCATTACGTCGTGACCGGTCTCGACAAGCGGGGCAACCAGATCGAGATCGAGGTCAATGGGGGCCAGGTCATCTACGACGGGGAGCCAGCCGTTCTCGGCGTGATCCAGCCACTCGACGTGCGTCACCACGGCGGCGGTTCGTCTGCCCAGCACGCGCTGTCCGAGATCAGAGACCAGTTGACAGCAATCGATGCGGCTATCGACCGTTCTGACCCGGATCTGGACACAATCGCGGACGCCGCCAAGGCGGCCCTCGAGACGATCGAAGACCACCGGACAGAGCGCACGACACAGGTAGGCGTCATCGATATCGAGGCTGGCTGCCGTGATGCGTACGCAGATGTCGGCGTCGACAATCTCTCGCTCACGTTCGATGCAGATCACCGGTATACAGGCGATGCGGTGGTCGTCGAGGAACTGTTTGCGGGCCTGTTCGCTGCGTGGGCTCATATCGAGTCTCAGGTCGAGTTCGCTGTCGAAACAGCCCCGGATGCGTTCGAGATCCGGATCGAGTTGGTCGACGCTGAGACCGTCGAAGCGCCGCCAGATCCTCCCGAGATCGGCCGTGCCGCGGAAGCGCTCGATGCCGACATCTACATTGCGAGGACAGAGCACGGTATCGTGTATCTCTTCACCGGAATGGAAGCGGCGTGACCTCCGTATCTACTCAGCTTCCTGAATACCCGTGACGTCGATCCGCGCCCCGCCGTCCACACTGGTACCAACGCCAATCTCCCATCCCTGCTCGTCGGCGATCTGCTGGGCGATGTACAGCCCGAACCCACTCGCGCTTTCGACGGTCGTCACCGCCGGCTCCAGCGCGCGTTCGGGGGGATCGATTTCGATCCCGGGGCCGTCGTCTGCGACGTAAAATCCAGTGTCTGTGCCACCGACCTCGACGGTGACAGCGGGCCCGACGTGGACCATCGCGTTGTCGATCAGCAGTTCGATCAGCAACTGCGTTGCGTCGCGGTCGGCCAGTAGCCGCCGGTCATTGACGAACGACAGCGTCGATTCGGCGGTCGAAAACGTCTCCCAGATATCCCGGACGATCGCAGAGAGCCACAGCGTCGTGGGTTCGCGCTCGCGCTGGTTGAACGTCGCCAGCGAGACGATCTTGTCGACGATCGCCGCCACGTGTTCGACCGAGGTCGCCGTGGCGTCGACGGCTGTCTCGTCACACTCGATCTGTGAGAGGTGTCCAGTTGCGACCTGCAGCTCGTTGCGGAGTTCGTGGGCTGTCATCAGCGCCACTTTCCGCAGGCGTCTGTTCTGTCGGCGGAGGGCCTCTTTCTGTTCGCGGAGTTCACCCATATCCTGTGTGATACCGACGAGTCCGACGGTTCGGCCGGAGCTATCACGCCACGGCACCTTCGAGGTGCGGAGAAAATGCCCGGTCGAGTCGGCGTACTCGTCGATATCCAGCACGTTCTCTCCAGCCTCGATCACACGCCGGTCGTCGTTGTAGTTGGCCTCGTCGTACGTCTCGTCGCCCCAGAGCGTCTCCATGTCGGTCAATCCCAGCAACGACGAGGGCGTGAGGAGTTCGTCGCTGGCGATGAGGTGACGCGCGTCGGCGTCTTTGGCGTAGAGGTGGGCCGGGAATCCATCGAACATCGCTGCGAGGAGCGTCTCTCGTCGCGTCGGCGGCCGCGCGGAGGCGGGCGGCTCACCGGAAAGCACGTCCGCGACGGCGTCCACGACCGCTGCGTCGGTGAGTGTCTCGGCGTCGACCATCTCGGCGTCGACGTCGGGCAGGTCGGTCCCGAACACGGTGCCGGACAGGTCGGTCCCGAACACGACGACAGGCAGTTCGGGATAGAGCCCGTCGACGGCGTAGACGACGTTTTCGACGTCGGTAGCCACGTCGGTCGGGACGGCCAGACAGGAGACCGCTGACCGACACAGTCGGACCATCAGGTCGTCGACGGTCACCGACTCGGACCATCAGGTCGTCGACCGGCTTCTGGAGCGCCGACACGAACTCCTCGATCGAGCGACCTGCGCCGCCGACGACGAGGACCTGACGATCGTCGGTCATCAGTTCACGTGCGAGAGCCGCACATATAATTCTCCGAGTCGGCCCACCATCAGATGTCGCCCTCGTACCGGTGTGCGACTCCGTCGCCGTCGATGGAAACGGAGCCAGCGGTATCGTATTCGACGGTGAGTGTCCAGTCTTTGCCTGATAGGTCGTCGAGTTCGACAATCTCCAGTCTAGGGAGGGACCCACTGTCGGTTTCACCCTCGGTGGCCAGCGGGACGCCACCACGTTCGAACGTCGAAAACCGATAGGTGACGTCCGTTCGGCCGTCGTCGTTCCACAGCAGGAGGCGCTCACTGTCGGCGTTGTCGAGGTGGGCGACACCGACATCACAGAGCGTCTCGACAATCGCCCGGACCTGCTCGCCAGTCGCCACCTCCGCAAAGTTACCCAGCCATTGGAGGTCTGATCGGCTGCCGTCGAGGAAGGCCGCCGCGTACTGCTCGATCCGTTGTTTCGAGCGGGCTGGCAGTTCGAGATGGCGAAGGATCTCCCTCGTTCGGGCCAGTCGTCCGGAGCCGGGCTCTCGGAGAGCAGACGCACCAGTTGTCAGCGTCACCGTCACCGACTCGTCGCTGGCGTGGTCCGTGACCCGAACGATCTGCGTATGGGTTTCGGCGTCGTATTCGACCGTGGCCTCCCCACCCCGAACGTCGACCTCGACGTGCTCGCGGAGGCCGCGGAAACACAGTTCGAGATTTCGACTGTCGGGAACGTGTTCGAGCGCACCCGTCGCGGCCTCGACAGTGAACTCCAGGCGAGTCGGTTCGTAGCTCTGCCGGAGCGTCGTCGTCGCATACGCGCCGTCGCGATACTCCTGGCTCGTCCCGTCGTCCTCGTAGAGTTCGAACGTATTGTCCGCGCCGGGGAACGTGAGAACACGCAGTGTCTCCGGATTGTCGACATCGCCGAATCCGGGCTCGCCATCGAGTGGGACGATTGCCCCCGCCTTCGCGAAGATCGGCGTATCGAACAGATCGCCGTAACAGGCTCGAAGTCCGGACTCGTAGGACTCGCCCGTCTCGAAGTCGAACCACTCGCCGTCGGGCAGCCAGACGGTCTGCCGGGCGAGGTTCGTCTCCGCGTCCCGCTCGCGAACGTGGGGCGCGGCGATCAGCTCCGACCCGAAGTAGTACTGCTGGGGGACGTGGTAGGCCAGTTCCGTGTCGGGGTGATGGTAGTACATCGGCCGGACCAGCGGGACGCCCCGGTCGTGGTTGCGCCAGGCCATCGTGTAGAGATACGGAATGAGCTCGTGGCGACGCTGCATGGCGTCACCCAACGCGTCCCGAATCGTCGGCTCGAAGGTCCAGGGCCGCTTGTCGATGTAGTCGATGTTCCCGGTATGGAAGCGATTCACGGGGCTGAACGTGCCGAACTGTGCCCAGCGAGCGTACAGTTCGCCGAATCCGGTCGGTGTGCCGGTCCCGCCGAAGTGCCCACCGATATCGTGACTCCACCAGCCGAAGTCGACGTTGCTCCCAGTCGACGTGAGATAGGGCTGGAAGGCCAGCGAGTCCCAGGAGATGTAGGCGTCCCCGGAGAAGCCGACGGGATAGCGATGCCCACCCAGACCGCCCCAGCGAGAGAGGATGAACGGCCGTCGCCCGTCCCGTGTCCGGTCGAGCGCGTGGAGGTGGTTGAGCGCCCACAGCGGGTCCAACCCGTCTATCTCGGGTGACTCGTCCCACTGTTGCCAGTCGATCCACCAGAAGTCGACGCCGTCCTCGTCCTCTAAGGGATCGATCACGTGGTCGAAATACCCACGAAGGAACCGGGTGTCGCTGGCGTCGAAGGGGATCGGCGTCTCACTGTGGGGATCGAGTCCCATGTGTTCGGCCAGAGATTCGTAGCAGTCTTCGTGGGGGTAGACGCCTTCGGCGGGGTGCAGATTGAGTGTCGTCTTCAGGCCTTCCTCGTGGAGCCACTCGACGAAGCCGTCGGGGTCGGGAAAGAGGTCGTCGTTCCAGGACCAGCCCGTCCAGCCGCCGTGATACTCGTTGTCGACGACGTGCCAGTCCATGTCGATGACACACACTGAAAGCGGAAGCTCTTCGTCGCGAAATCGTTCCATCAGTTCGCGGAGTTCGTCTGCACTGTAGTCCTCGTAGCGACTCCACCAGTTGCCCAGTGCCCACCGGGGAATCATCGGCACGTCGCCCGCGACTGACGTGAAATCCTGTAAGCAGTCGAGGTAGTCGTGGCCATAGCCGAGGAAGTACAGATCCTCGTACTCCTCGGAGGCGTCTCGGGGCGTGACCCAGCCCTCGTCGCCAAACACCAGACTGTCGGTGTCGTCGAGTACGGTCCAGCCGTCTCCGCCCAGGAGACCGGGTTCGAGGTCAGTCGAGCCTTCGACACGATCGAGCGTCCTGACCGTCCCACCCATGTTGCCCTCGTCGGTATCGCCGTAGTGCCAGACGGTCTCCACGTCGAGGATATGGGCCGACAGTGAGTCGGCACTGAAGGGCTCGCCGCGTTCGTACTGGAGTCGAAGCGCGTCGGTCTCGATGACGATTCGATCGTCAGTCTCCGTGACGTCGAAGTCGGGCACAGGCTGGTCGCGATACCAGAACACCTGGCTCGGCCGACCCTCGAACGCGCCGTCAGGGTCGTACTCGGCGCGGACGAGTCGGGGTGTGAGGATAGTGAAGCGGTAGGTGTCGCCGCGGACGATCGCCGCCTCGTCGGCCACGGGAGCGAATTCCGGCACGTGGTACTCCGCGAGCGTCATTACTCCGGCATCCACAGCGCGCGCTTATAAGGGCGGCGTCATCGTCGTCGACACGCTGCCGGATCGACCGGGTGTTCAGGCGGAAATACCGCTATTCCTGTGTCGGGTCCGCTCCCTCGCCCGTTTCAGAGACTGTGACGAGATCGTCGTAGTTGAGCATCAGTTCCCAGTCGAACGTCTCGTACTGCGAGAGATCGACGATTTCGTAGGACGGAACCGTCCCGCGGTCGGACTCGCCGTCCCGGTCGATCGGGACCCCCCATTGATTGTACGTGGCGAATTGATAAGTGACGTCAGTACGCCGATCCTCGTTCCACAGAACCAGTCGTTCGGTGTCGGCATGCTCGATTCGCTCGATACCTACGTCGACAAGTGTCTCGACGATCGCTCGTAACTGCGGGTCGGTGAGCGCAGCCGCGAAGTTGCCCACCCAGTCCAGACCGGCCCGCTCACCGTGGCAGAACTGCGCAGCGTTTTCCTCTAGTGGCGGCTTCGCGCCGGCCGGCATCTCGAAATGCCAGAGGAGGTCTTCGATCTGCCGCAAGCGCCGATCCGTCTCGGCCTCGAGCGGGCCACCGTCGAGATACACCGTCACCATCTCCCTCGGGTCGGCGTCGGGGACCGTGACTGTCAGCGTTCGCGTCTCCGCGTCGTAGGACTGACTGTGGTTCGTCGCGCCGTCGACGGTGACGTCGATATCGTCACTGACGCCGCGGATACAGAGCTCGTAGGATCTAATTTCGGGAACGTGTTCGGTCGCGCCGCGGGCCGGCCCGATCTCGAAGGAGAGCCAGTCGTCTTCCCAGTGGCTCGAGAGTTCCGTGATCGCGTACTCTCCCGTCAGGTACTCCTGGCTCGTCCCGTCGTCCTCGTAGAGCTCGACGGTGTTGTCCGCGCCCGGGAACGTCAGAATTCGGAGTCGCTCGGGATTGTCGACGTCACCGAATTCGGGCTCACCATCGAGTGGGACGATCGCCCCTGCCTTCGCGTAGACCGGAACGTCGTCCAGATCCCCGTACCGGGTGTGGAACCCGCCGGTGTATCGATCCCCTGTCTCGAAGTCGAACCACTCGCCGTCGGGCAGCCAGACGGGACGTCGCGAGAGATTGGTCGTCTCGCCACGCTCTCGGTCGTGGGGCGCGACCAGTAGCTCACTTCCGAAGTAGTACTCGTTGGGACGGTTGTAGGCGGCGTCCTGCTCGGGGTGGTGGTAGTACAGCGGCTGGATCAACGGCTCGGCCCGGTCGTGGTTGCGCCAGGCCATCGTGTAGAGGTAGGGGACGAGTTCGTGTCGGCGCACCAGGGCGTCTTCGAGCGCGTCGGCGACGTCACCGTCGTACTTCCAGGGCCGCTTGTCCACGTATGGCATCTTCGAGGTGTGGATCCGATTGATGGGACTGAACGCGCCGAACTGCGTCCAGCGAGCGTACAACTCACCGAAGTATTCCGGGTCGCCGGTGCCGCCGAAATGGCCGCCGATGTCGTGGCTCCACCAGCCGAACTGGACGTTACTGGCCGCACTCGTGAGGTAGGGCTGAAAGGCCAGCGAATCCCAGGTGATGACCGTGTCGCCCGAGAAGCCGATCTGATAGCGGTGGTTGCCCACGTCGGCCCACCGCGAGAGAATAAACGGCCGTCGGCCGTCTCGCGTGCGGTCGAGTGCGTGGAGGTGGTTGAGCGCCCACAGCGGATCAAGTCCGTCCATCTCCGGGGACTCGCGCCACTGCTGCCAGTCGATCCACCAGAAGTCGATCCCCTCCTCGTCTTCCATCGGGTCGATGAGCTGTTCAAAATACCCACGAAGGAACTGTGTGTCGCTGGCGTCGAAGGGAATTGGCGTTCCACTACTGGGGTCGATTCCCATGTGCTCGGCCACCGCGCAGTACTGCGTTTCGTGGGAGTGGACACCTTCGGCGGGATGGAGGTTCAAGGTCGTCTTCAAGCCCTGCTCGTGGAGCCACTCGACGAAGTCCTCGGGATCGGGAAAGAGGTCGCGGTTCCACGTCCAGCCGGTCCAGCCGTCGTGATTGGGGTTGTCGACGACGTGCCAGTCCATGTCGATGACACAGACGGAGAGGGGCAGATCGTTCTCGCGAAATCCGTCCATCACGTCGCGGAGTTCGTCCTGTGAGTACGCCCAGTAGCGACTCCACCAGTTGCCCAGTGCCCACCGGGGGAGCATCGGTACGTCGCCCGCGATATCGGTGTAAGCTCGAAGCGCACCGAGATAGTCGTGGCCGAACCCGAAGAAGTACAGATCCTCGTACTCATCGCAGGCGTCTCGGGGCGTGACCCAGCCCTCGTCGTCGAACACGAGGCTGTCGGTGTCGTCCAGCACGGTCCAGCCGTCGCGGGCGAGCAACCCATCCTGGAGGTCAGTCTTGCCGTCGACGGCGTCCAGCGTCCGGGTCGTTCCGCCGAGGTTACCCCCGTCGTCGCCGTAGTGGTAGGTCTCGTCGAAGCCCGTGAGCGTGATCGACAGCGATTCCGGCGTGAATCGCTCGCCCACGTCGTAGCGCAGGTGGAGGTGTTCAGTATCGATCTCTAGCCGACCATCGATCCGCGTGACCTCGAAGTCGGGGACAGGCTGGTCGCGATACCACACTGTCTGAGTCGGTCGGTCCTCGAAGTCTCCGTCGGGTGCGTACTCGAACCGCAGGAGTCGTGACGTCAGAACGGTGAATCGACAGTGTTCTGTCGTCACAGTCGCGTCTTCGAGCGCGACTGGGTCGAACTCGGGTACGTGATAGTCGGCGAGTCCCATTGGCCCCGGGTTTGCGGGCAGGCGGCTTAAGCCTGGGTGGCGGCTGCCAGCGACTCGACGGTGACGCCGGTCAGTTCTTCGGAGACCTCCCAGAGCCGCCGGGCGGTCGATTCGTCGTAGGACCGGTCACTGGAGCGCTGGGGTTCGGGTGCGCCGCGCATATTCATGAAGCCGCCAGGGCCGACGTAGCTGCCGCCGTCGACAGCGTCGGCGACGGCCGCGTACACCATCGGGAGCGCCCCACTCTCGGCCGACTGGGCGAGGACGGCGTTCGCGACTTTCATCGCGTACAACCGCACGGTCGACCCCGACTGCTCGGGACCGCGTCGCTGGAGGTTCGTATCGGCGTAGCCCGGATGGCAGGCGACGCTGGTGACATCGTCGATCCCGGCGGCGTCGAGTCGGCGCTGGAGTTCGTACGCAAAGAGGACGTTCGCGAGCTTGCTCTGGCCATAGGCACCCCACTTGTCGTAAGAGCGTTCGCCCTGGAGATCCGAGAAGTCGATCTCGCCGCTCTCGTGGAGGCCGCTCGACTGGGTGACGACGCGAGTCTCGCCCTCGCTGGCCTGGAGCAGGTCGAGCACCTGACCCGTGAGCGCGAAGTGGCCCAGGTGGTTGACGCCGAACTGCATCTCGAAGCCGTCGGCAGTCTCTCGCCGCGGAATCGCCATCACACCGGCGTTGTTGCAGAGGACGTCGATGCCGTCGACGTCCTCGCGGAGCTCTTCGACGAACGCACGGATCGAGTCGAGATCGGCGAGATCACACTCCCCGACGTGTAGGTCTGCGTCGGGGTCGTCTGCGAGGATCTCCTGTTTCGCCTCGGTACCCCGATCGGTGCTTCGGCAGGCCATTACGACTGTGGCACCCCGGTGGGCGAACATGCGTGTCGCCTCGAAGCCGATGCCGCTGTTCGCGCCGGTGACGACGACGGTCTGGCCCTCAAGCGGGGGAATATCCTCGTCAGTCCACTTGCTCATACACCCTGGACGGGTCGGACTGATAGAAGACTGTTGCCTAGCCAGTTTGGAAGGCAACGCCCAAAGGCCGCCCCTCCGAATGCGACGACATGACTGAGCCCGTTTCCATCACGATCTACCGCCGCCACCCGTGCGAACTCTGTGAAGACGCACAGGAGACGATCGAATCAGTTGCTGATGCGGCCGGAATCCCGATCGAAATCGAGGAAATCGACGTCGACAGCGATGGTGAGTTACGGGAGCGCTACGGCGAGAAAGTGCCGGTCGTGTACGTCGACGGTGAGAAGCAGTTCGAGGTGTTTGTCGACGAAACTGTCCTGGTGGGCGCGCTCCGAGACGCGGCGTGATTCGAGCGGATCGGCCGTGACTTCCAACCCTGAATTGTGAGGCTTTCTCCTCGAATCTCTCTTTTTCTTGGCGTGTGATACCAACCATCACACTTATTATGTTTCGATGCTAACATATATGATATGTCATTCACGACGCGGCGGGCTCTTCTCCGGGGGGCTGGCGGGGCGGTCATGATCGGTCTCGCGGGGTGTGGTGGCGGCGACAGCGGCGGGACAGATACCCTTCCGGGGGACGACTACCCAGATATCGACGAATGGTTGACGGAGTCCGACATCGGGGGCTCGGCAGGCAACTACGACGGCGAACTACTGGACGCACGGGAGCAGGACACGGTCACCGTCGATGTCGGTGCCGAGGGAAACGGTGGGAACTTCGCGTTTGAACCCCCGGGAGTCGTCGTCTCAACGGGAACTGAAGTGAGATGGTCCTGGACAGGCGAGGGCAACCCTCACAACGTGGAGGCGCTCCCGGAAGAACAACTCGACAAGTCCGACTACGAATTTAGCTCGGGCGAGGCGGAAGGCGGGTCCGGCGTCAAGTTCACCTACACGATGGACGAGGCAGGGATCGCCCTGTATCACTGTGAACCACACTTCGCGGACGGAATGAAAGGCGGGGTTGCAGTCGAGTGAAGGGGGCTGGCGTAGCGTTGTCGCCGGTCACAACACCTGTCGCTGGCAGGTGCCACAGAGGTTCTGTTCTTTGACGTCGACCTCGCGGACTGTGGGCGAGAAGTTCATTACACAGCGCTTGTTGTCACAGTGTTCGAGCCCGAGCGTGTGGCCGATCTCGTGAACGACTTCCTTGCGGACGCGCTCGGAGAAGACGTCGCCAGAAGAGCGATTCGAGAGCCCACCGTCCGAAGAGGTCTGCAGTCGAAAGGTTGAGATGACGGAGCCGTTGCCGTCGAGATAGGCGAGTCCGAAGACGTAGTTTCGGCGGCGATAGTAGAGATCCTTCGGCGTGATGGCGATGTTTTTCTTGCCGCTGCCGACGCGACTGGCCAGTTCGATGAACTCCTCGGCCCGGTACTGGTCCCGGTTGGTGTCGTAGGCACCGGTCGGGATCGGCTGTGCGTCGTGGACCGTGACGTCACAGTTGTAGACCGTCCGGAGGCCGGTCGAAGCCTCGCGCTTGACGACCGCAGAGACGTCACCGACCGGCACGATGTCGACGTGCATGCACCTCTGTATGGGAGACGGTAAAATAAAAACCCCGGCACTGACCGACGCGTCAGTGTGTCAGGAGACCCGGCGAGAGTCGTCTTCGTCTGCCCGGAAAAAGAGTGTGCTCGACGGAGGCCGGAACCGCCTTCAAGGAGGGGGCCGAGTGGCCAGATATGGACGCTGACACAGTCGTCCTCGACATCGACGGGGTGCTCGTGGACGTGGCGGGGTCGTACCGCCGGGCCATCGTCGAGAGCGTCGAGCGGGTCTATGGGGAGACGATCGCCCAGCCCGCCATCCAGCAGTTCAAAGACGCCGGCGGCTTCAACAACGACTGGGAACTGACCTACGCCGTCGCGCTGTACGCCCTCGCCGGGCGAGAGGGCTTTCCCCTCAGCATCGAGACGTTCACCAATCGCATCGCCGAATCCGGTGGGGGACTCGGGGCTGCTCGGTCGGTCGTCGACGACGAACTCGATCCCGCCGAGCGCGAACGCGTGCTGGACGCCTGGGATCGCGAACGCCTCCGCGACGTCTTCCAGCAGCTCTACCTCGGGACCGAACTCTATCGGGAGATCGAAGGTGGCTCACCCGAACTCCAGACGCAGGGCTACATCCACGACGAACCGGTCTTGCTCGATGCCGGGGTTCGAGAGGAGCTGCTCGGCCGCGTTTCCGTTGGCGTGGTGACCGGCCGCCCCGCCGCCGAGGCCGACATCGCGCTCGACCGGGTAGGTCTCGATATTCCCGAGCAGCACCGGTTCACGATGGACGACTGGGAAGCCGGCAAGCCCGATCCCCATGCACTGGTGACGCTGGCTGAGCGCTTCGACAGCGACACCGTAGTCTTCGTCGGCGACACCCTCGATGACGTGCGAACCGCGACCAATGCCGCAAACGCCGACGCGAGCCGGACGTACCACGGGGTCGGCGTGCTGACCGGTGGCCTCACCGGCGAGGAAGGCCGGCAAAAGTACGAGCATGAGGGAGCGAGCGCCGTGATCGACGCCGTGAACGACCTACCCGACCTCTTGGAATAGATGGAACGCGACCGGATCGACGTGGCGCTGTGGGCGTTTGGGCTTGCGATGACGACCGGTCTAGTCGTCAGCGCAGTCACCCGACCGCCAGCTGCGCTCTCGGCGATCGAGTTTACTCTGTCGCTCGCGCTCGTGAGCGGGGTCGTCCTTGCCGGACTGCTGTGGATCCGCTGGGAGGAATGGATCGTCCTCGGCGGCTGGCTCGGGATCGCCGTCTACTTCTCGGCACTGTTCGTCGGCAGCGTCGTCCTCGGGGGGATTCCCGGCTCCGTAGTCACCGACGGGCCGACTAGAACGGCTGTCCAGTTGCTCGGGAGTGCGGTCGCGTTCGCGCTGACGGTCTGGGTGTGTTTCTACGGCGGTGCGCAGGCGATCCTCGACCAGGTGGCGTCGCGTCTCGACCTCGATATCTGAGAGTCTCCGGTAGCGCTACGCTTATCCACCTCTCGCCGAACAGACGTGTATGGAAATCGCGATACTCGGCGGGACTGGAGATATCGGCCAGGGACTGGCGCTGCGCTGGGGCTACGACACCGACCACGACATCGTGATCGGCTCTCGGGAGGCCCAAAAGGCCGATGCGAAAGCCAGCGAGTACGAGACCGAACTCGACAGCCGCGGCCGTGCGGTGTCTATCGGCGCGGCCGAGAACAGCGATGCCGCTGTCGGCGCAGATGTCGTCGTCGCGGCCGTGCCGGCGTACCACCTCACGGATACGATCGAAGCCGTCGCCGACGCCCTGGACGAGGAGACCATCCTCGTCAGCCCCGCAGTCGGGATGAAACGTGATGAGGCCGGCTTCCACTACAACCGCCCCGGAGCCGGGAGCGTGACCGCGCTGGCAGCCGACGCCGCCCCCTCCGAAGTCGCTGTCGTCGGCGCGTTCCACAACCTGCCTGCTGATCGACTTGCCAACCTCGACTCCGAGCTCGGGATCGATACGCTACTCGTCGGCGACGACGCCGATGCCCGCTCGATCGTCGCTGATATCGCCGACGGAATCGAGGGTCTCCGACCACTGGACGCGGGTGGGCTGGCGAACGCCGCCGAAATCGAGGGGCTGACCCCCCTGCTGATCAACGTCGCCCAGCACAACGACGGCCTGCACGACCTGGGCGTGCGGTTCGACTGATCGAACGGGTGGGTGGTCGCTCCTCATTTGACGTTGCTTTCGAGTTTCGAATACTGAGGTTTATTAACTTCTGCCCAGTCAGTTAGCATATGACTGTCGCGAGCGTCTCCATGCCGGAGGAACTGTTGAACCGGATCGACGAGTTCGCCGACGAGCACGGCTACACAGGCCGGAGCGAGGTGTTGCGGGAGGCCGCCCGGAATCTGATGGGCGAGTTCGAGGACAAGCAACTGGAGGATCGGGAGTTGCTGGGCGTCGTGACTGTACTGTTCGACTACGAGACGACTAACGCCGAGCAACGGATGATGCAGTTGCGCCACGAGTACGACTCGCTGGTCTCCTCGAACTTTCACAGCCACGTCGGCGACCACCAGTGTATGGAGCTGTTTATTCTTGAGGGGCAACTCGACGATATCTCGACGTTCGTCGGGAAGATCCGGGCCACGCAGGGGACGACGACTGTTGATTACTCCGTGACGCCGATGGACGCCCCCGGACCGATCGCCTAGGGGTCGTTGGTTCTGCTCGAAGTGTGATTATTTCAGACGTGGCGCGCGCTGGGGAGTGTGCCGAACGGAGTGAGGCCACGAGCGGGAGCCGTGCGAGGGACGAATGAGTGACTAACGGGAACGAATGAGTCGGTTGGGGAGGGCGTGGTGCGGTTGTTGTGCTGTGGGTGGGACTGAAAGGGGCTGCGTTCTCGGGGAAGACGGGCGACGCAAGGACCACAGTGGAACGAGGACCGCAGCGAGCCCCTCAACTCGAGAACGCAGGGGCTTTCTGGGACAACAAGAGTGCGAACAGCCAGAAAGCCCCGATAGGCTCGCAGGCTGCTACTCGCTGCGCTCCAGTCGGTGCTTGCTTCGTCTCGCTCTGCGAGCCTATCGCCCCTTTCATTCCCACCCACAGCACAGCAACCGTCCCACACCCTCCCCAGCCGATTCCTTCGCTCACTATGTTCGCTCGGTCATCCCTCGCGCAGTTCCGGCTCGCGACAAGACGCTCGCCAGCGCGCGCCAAACATTGTCGAAAGACACCAGCGACTACCCGATCGTCGGCAGCACGTCGAAAAACACCAACAGAGCCTAGGCGCCGGCTTTCTGCAGGGCGTCTTCGATGTCGTCGGCCTGGGTGACGCCGATGAAGCGCTCGACGATACCGTCGTCGTTCTCGATGACGAGCGTGGGTAGCGAGCGGACCTGATACTCGTTGGCGACGTCCTGTTCGGCGTCGACGTCGATCTTCTCGAACTCGACGTCGGGGTACGCCTCTTCGAGATCTTCGAGGATCGGATCCTGGGTCTTACAGGGGCCACACCAGTCTGCATAGAAGTCCTTGAGCGTGACAGTCATGCGTCCGTGGGTAGTAGCCGAGCGGTTCTGATAAGGGTTTTCACTGTGCGCGCGACTGCGGGTAGACCGCTCGATTCTAGGTCGAAACACTTAGGCCGTCGAACGCCCGAGAAAGGGATATGAGCTCAAGCGACGGCGGCGGACTGATGTCCAGTGCCGGTCTCGTCCGGTACTTCGACGCCGAGGACCGCAACGCGATCCGGATCGACCCCAAGACGGTGGTCGCCTTCGGCGCGATGAGCGGCCTCCTCATCCTCATGCTGAACGCCCTGTGAATCTCCCGCGCTAATTCGCCCACACAAAATCCCCGACGACGGGACCGCGTTATTTTCAACGCCGGGCCGCCAACTCGCGGCCACATGCACTTCGACCAGCGCACCCAGCAGGCGCTCCGTGAGGCCGGCCTCGACACCGCCGAGATCGAGGCCATCTCCGAGTCGGTGGTCGCGGCCACTCGCGACGACGCCGCGGCGCTCGAATCCTTCTTCGAGGACCGAGAGACTGTCTACTCCGATATGGATATGGCCCATAGCGCCGGCGACACCGTCGAACACACTGTTGAATACTGTGATCTCTACACCCACGCCGACGACATCCGGGGCTACCTTCGCTTCGACACCTGGGGTGTGCCCGTCGAGGATGGCCGCGTCCTCGACGAAGCGGTGATCGAACTCACACTCGGACCGACCGTCCACGACCGCGTCCGGTTTGGGCCCGACCCCGAGGAGCTATGAGTGACTCAGAACAGCCGGGCGACGGCCCCGCTCGAGTCAAGATCCGGGGGATCTACACGACGGCGCTGACCCACCGCCTCGCCGAAAGCGACGGCTTCGACGTGGTCCAGGCTTCCCCGGCCATCACCGATCGGTTCGACCGCGACCTCCCACTAGAGCCCGCCGAGGCGACCGTCTGGACCACCGACGACCGTCAGGGCGTCGGGGTCGTCGGCCCCGCCGCGCCCGGGATCCGAGAACTACTCCGACGCGTCGGGCGCGACACGCTCACCTGGCGGGACGCCGCCCCACGAGGAGCGGTCGTCGACGGGACCGTCACCGAGACGAAGGGGAGCGGCGCGATCGTCGACCTGGGCGAGCGCTCGGGCTTTCTCCCCTTCTCGAACAGCGACGACCACGTCGAGACTGGCGACCGTCTCCGGGTACAGGTGACCGAGACGCGCCCGCCCTGGGACAACGGCCGGCCGGTGCTCGATACCACGTTCGACATCCAGCGCCCGCTGGTGACGCTGGTCCGCGACGGCGCGAGTCGAGCGAGCGGTCAGCCCGAACTCGCCGAACTGCTCCCGACCGACCCGCCCGATGGCTGGCGCACCCGCTGGGATCGTGCCGACGACGACGCCGGGCTGGACGCACTCGGGGACGCCCTCGATGGGGCTGTCGAGCGAGCCGCGGAGCTGGACGACGCCCTCGAAACCGCAGGCAGCGTCGGAGAGACACCCCAAAGGATCTGGGAGGGTCAGCCCACCGTCTGGGCCTGGTTCGGGCGGGAGTCTCGGTTCGCTCTCGACGACGAACGCCGGAACGTGACGACGACGATGACCGGCCACCACCGGATCAAAGCCGGCGACAGGCAGGCGAGCGCCGCCGTCGACTTCGTCGAAGCCGTCTGTGACGGCGACGGCGCGTTCCCCTTCGAGGCCGTCACCCGGCAGTTCGGCCCCACGGAGGGTGACACGGTCGCGCTCGATCACGGCAAGCCCGCGGGCCACTGCATCCGCCTCGGACGCGGCGAGATCACCGACTACGACCCCGAAGGCACGATCAGGGTCGAGCGCGAGATGAGTCCGGGTGGAACCTACGACGCGCTCGGGATCGAACGACAGGCCGGCGATGTCGCGGTCACGAAACTCACCGAGGGGAAATGGTGGTATCCGACGATCTATCGGGGGAGCGACGGCGAGAAGCGTGGGACGTACGTCAACGTCTGCACACCGGTCGAGATATTCCCGGACAGTGTCCGCTACGTGGATCTGCACGTCGACGTGGTCAAGCACGCCGACGGTACGGTCGAGCGCGTCGACGACGACGAACTCAACGCCGCCGTCGAATCGGGTCACGTCCCCGAGAACCTGGCCGAAAAAGCCCGCGCGGTAGCAAGCGCCGTCGAGAACGCCCTGTCGTAGTCGATCTCAGTTTATTCTTCGCGACGAGTGGACCGCCGCAGCGCGTACCACCCACCAGCCGCCAGCCCAGTCAGGGCCGACAGCGCACCGAACCCGGGGCCCGACCCCGATCCGGAATCGGAATCGGAATCGGAGTCGGAGTCGGTCCCCATCGTAGTGGTACTCGATGGTTCAGCGTCTGCTGAAGGCGTCGTCGTGGTGTCTGTCGAGGGCGTAGTAGTGTCTGTCGAGGGCGTAGTGGTGCCTGCCGAAGACGGAATCGTGGTGTCTGTCGGGGATGTAGTCGTCGTGACCGTCGGCCTGGTGACGACCGTCTCGGTGTTCTCCGTCGGAATCGGGAAGGTGAATAGCCCCGCCGTGGTGTCCGCATTTCGGCTGCTGATCGAGGAGGCGATCACGCAATTGTCGGTCGCCATCGCAGTGAAAAACGACGCTCGGTCGCGGTCTTCCCAGAAGACGATCTCTTCGGGAGCCGCAGGATCGGAGACGTCGTGGACCGAGACGCCCCCACGATACCACGAGGCGTAGAGCCGGTCGTTCTGGAAGTCGAAGTTGTGCGCGGTCGTCCAGATCCCGGCGGTGGTCGGCTCGGGCGTCCGCGGAGCCTCGATCATCGCCAACTGCTGAGGGTCGGTCGGTGTCGAGATGTCGTAGAGTTCGATCCCGCCGGGGCCGCCGATTTCTCCAGTAGTCTCGACATCCCAGGCTTCGGAACCGACCGCCAGCAGAGCCGCAGAGTCGTCGACGGAGACGTAGTGGTCGTTGCCCGGGAGTTCGGTGTACTCACTGCCCGGATCGTCGATCGACGCCAGCTCCTCGGGTGACCGCCCTCGGACCTGCGAGACGGCCGCCATCGCCGACGGATCGCTGACGTCGACGATCCACGTCCCGGCGTCCCAGTGGGCGACATACGCATGCCCATCCTGAACGTAGACGTCGTGGATGACCCAGAGATACCCCTCTACCCCGGACCACGCCTCGTCGTCGTCGGGCAACGACCACCGCCCCACCTCCTGGGGATCGTCGTCGCTGCAATCGACGGCGACCAGCTCGTTCTCGACGAAATCGTTTCCGGTGAGATAGGCCACGCCATCGTCGAAGGCCATGTTGTGGATCGGGAATTCGGTCTCGTAGAAGGCCACCTGTTCGGGGTTCGCCGGGTCGGAGATATCGTAGAGCAGGAAGCCCTTGAGATCGCGACCGCTGTTTGCCGGGCCGGCGACGGCCAGCCGGTCGCCATCGACTTTCACGTCGTAGATCATCTGGAGCGGTCCATTCTCGCGGTCTGCGAGCAAATCGCGGGGGTTCGCAAGCATCGTCGGATCAGCCGGATCGGTGATGTCCACGGTGGCGAAGCCGTCGTTGGTGGCCACGTAGGCCGTCTCGCCGTCAGGTCCGGCGACGGCGTCGTGGGTTTCATCGATTTCGACCATCCCGAGCGGTTCGAACGTCTCGGCCTGTGTCGATCCTGTGCTTCCCCGACCCTGTCCGACCAGCGGTGACGCGAGGAGGGCGCCAGTCGTCGCGAGGTACGTTCGGCGGCGCATACCCTGTGATGGGTGGTAGGGATACTTCAGCGTGACTGCTTCAGAGCGACTGACAGCAATCGCAACGTCCGACAATCAGAAATTAACGCTGAACCCGCCGTCACGGCCGCCGCCGTCGTTGCCACCCGGGAGATTGGGCACAAGCCATGAGAGGAACGCGTCGGGACTGCGGGTCTGGAGCCACACCGTCCCCGGTCCGGTGAACTCACAGACCAGTCCCTCGCCACTGAACAGCGTCGACTTCAATCCGCCGACCTTCTTGACGTCGAAGTCGGTCGTCCCCTCGAAAGCGACGATGTGGCCCGTGTCGACGACGTAGGTCTCGCCAGCGTCGAGTTCTTTGGCCTGGATCGCCCCGTAACTCGAGAGGAACGTCGACCCAGTGCCGGTGAGCTGGAGCAAGAACAGCCCCTCGCCGCCGAAGAAGGTCTTGCCGCCGCCGAACTTCGTGTCGATTTCGACGTTCGGCTCGGCCGCGACGAACGATCCCGACTGGACGTAGAGCGTGTTCTGGTTCAGCCCGTACTGGACGACATCACCCGGCAGCGGCGGCGCGAGCGTGACGTGGCCCGGCTGATTCGCCGTGAACGTGTTCATAAAGAAGGACTCCCCACCCAGGGCCTTGCGCTTGAGCGAGCCCAACATCCCCCCGCTGGCGCTGGTCTTGATCTCGATGCCATCAGTGTGGCTCACCATCGCACCAGCCTCCGAAACCAGCTGCTCGCCCTGATTCAGCTCGGCGGTGATGAGTGCATAGGACGGCCTGTGCTCGATGTCGTAGTCCATAGGGCAGAGTCGACCGGGGAAGACATATACTTATCTCAACATTTCGAGGCAGCTTGAAGCGTGAGTATGTGGTAGACTATGACATGGCGGTAGACGATCACTCCACTGGACAGACCCCGACCGAGACGGAGCAGGAGGCACTGCACAGAGTGACACTGGGGATGGAATGGCTCCAGCGCGCCCACGGTCACTTGCTGGCGTTTCACCACAACGTGGGCCACGCGATGGATCACTTCGCGGCGGCCGAGTCCCTCCTGCGGGAGGCAGGCCACATCGACCTCGCGGACGCGATTCGCGACGAGTACCTCCCGCGAGGGGTCGTCGACGAGGATCGGTGGTCCTACGACGTCGTCGAGGACTTCGAGGACGGCGTGCTCGCGGACATGGACGCCTTCGAGACGACAGTCAGAACGCAACTGGCCGACGGGCGGCGTCACGTCGCCGAGCGTGCTCAGGAACAGGCCTGGAAAGAACGCGCCGAGAACGAGTAAGTCAGCGTTTTTGTCGGCCCCCGCCGAACTCGGAGTATGCTCGAACCCGACCTCTCCGGACAGGTCGCACTCGTCACCGGCAGCGCGAAAGGCGTCGGCCGGGACCTCTTGCTCACACTCGCCGAGTGCGGCGCTGACGTGGCTGTTCACTATCGATCCAGTGGGGAAGCCGCCGCCGAAGTCGCCCGCAAAGCGAGCGACCTGGGCGTCCAGACCACAGCACTGCAGGCCGACGTCACCGATCCCGCGGACGTCGCGGCGCTGTTCGACGGTGTCGAAACCGATCTCGGCACGGTGGATATTCTCGTGAACAACGTCGGTGCGTTCGCACCACAACACTGGGAGGAGATCGACTTCGAGACCTGGAACACGGTCATCGAGACGAATCTCAACGGCACCTACCTCTGCTCGAAGGCCGCCCTCCCAGAAATGCGCGAGCAGGGGTATGGCCGGATCGTCAATATCGGCTATGCCTCCAGCGAGAAAGGGCTGGTCAACCCCAAGAATTTCCCCTATTTCGTGGCCAAAGCCGGCGTTCTGATGTTCACCCGCATGCTCGCCGCGGATACGCAGGACGACGGCATTACGGTGAACGCCGTCTCGCCGTACGTCGTCGAAAACTCAGACGAATTTCCCGAGGACGCGCCGCGGGGTCGCTGGGCGACGACCGACGACCTCGCCCAGGCGCTGTGTTTCTTCCTCGATCGCGACAGCGAGTACATCTCCGGACAGAACATCGAGGTCGACGGCGGCTGGCTGCCCGAGTGCGTCTAGAAGTTCTCGATCCGTTCGTCCCGACGCGTGACGCTGGCGACTGGCGGGAGATTACGGATCGACGACCGCGCCAGGAAGTAGCCCATAACGAGCAGGTTCGCGCCGGCAGCGATCCAGAGAATCGCGACCGGGCCGACCGCCGCCGCGACGACGCCGCCAGCCAGCGAGCCAAAGGGCGTCGCGACGTTGGTCAGCGTCGCCATCGAACTCGACACCCGGCCGATCAGATCTTCGGGAGCCACTGTCTGGACGAGCGTGTCGAAGAGGACGCGATTCCCACCCGGGTAGGCGATCGCAATCGCGAAACAAACGACGATCAGCGGCGTCCACTGGGCGATCGCCGCGCCGACCCACGCCGCCGCCGTCAATCCCGAGCCAGCGATGATGAAGTGGCCGTAGGGGACCGTGTCGAGTCGTGCCGCGACGATCGAACCGACGAGCGCGCCCGCCGCGAACCCGGAGAGGAGAATCCCGTACAGACCCGACCCGCCACGCAGTGCCGCGTAGGCGGGCAACACGGCCAGCAGCATCCCCATCGCGAAACTGATGACGATCTGCGGGAAGATGACGCCGAGAAACGCCGTCCCCCGAAGGTAGGAGACGCCGTCTTTGAACTCCGCGACGTACGAGCGAGTTTCAGCACGGATCTGCCCTCGCAGCGACTCGCCCGCTTCGGACTCGGTGCGGTCAGGTGCGTCCTCGCGGCGCGTTCGAGCGGGCAGCGTGAGCCCCGCAAACAGGACGATCGCGAGCGCGAAGGTCCCGACGTCGATCACGAGCGCGCCGACCGCGCCGACAGCCGCCAGTCCGACCAGCAGCCCGCCGACCGCGTTGAACGTCATGTTGACACCCTCGTGGGCGGCGTTGAACACCGAGTTCGCCGTCGAAAGGTGTTCGTCCTCGACGGCGCGGGGCAGTGCCGAAGCCTGAGCCGGGTAGGTAACCTGGTTCAGCAACGAGGCCAGTGGGATCACCACGAGCACGAGTTCGACCGTGAGAAGGTCGTAAAACGCCGCTAGCGGGATCGTCCCGATCAGCAGCGCCTGGCCCGCCTGGGTAACGACCAGTGACGTCCGTACCTGCAAACGATCGACCAGCGGTCCAACGAGGAACTGGAGCGTACTCGGGAGGAGGATCAGAAACGACGCGATCCCAGTGTAGACCGTCGAACCACCGAGATCGTGGACCAGCCACAGCGCGGCGACGTAGTAGATACTGTCGCCCGCGTTTGTCACGAGCCGTCCGGTCAGCAGCCGCAGAAACGTCCGGTTTCTCGCCAGCGGATGCACACTCCCGATTTCTGACTAACCGGTTAATCAGTTTCGTTTCGGTGAGTGGGTCCGAACGACATTTGGCGGTCGCGGTCGACATTTCGACACCGAGGACCCATGCCAGACGACCTGAGCGCCTACGATCATCTGCGACCCGCGAGTTCTGACGACATCCCCGACGGCGTCTACCGCGTCGTCGGAACTGGTGAGACAGTGACGCTGCTTCGCGTAGGCGACGCAGACGGCCGGCGAATGACGACAGGTGAGATTCACCGCGTCGACCGCGACGCCCTCGCAGAATTTGAGGCCGCGGCAAACCCCGACGACAGTCGGTCGATCACCGCGATGGTCGCCGGTCTCCCGCGATCGATCTACTGGTCGCTCCGGACGTTCGTCCGCACGCTGGCTGCCAACCCAATCCCTGCGGCGATTGCTGGCGCACTCCTCGTGATCGGCTCGCTGGAAGAACCCGGGGTTGCGCTCCCCGACCCCGCTTCCACAGCCCTGGTCTTCGCCGGTGCGCTCGGATTGGCCTACGTCGGCAGCGGTCGCCTCTGATAGTGGTTGCTGTAACGATTTACCGGTGAGACCGCGCGAAGGAGCGCAGCCAATCTGGAACAGACCTACAGCAACCACTATGACGATCGCGAACTCGCTACCCACCTAATGAACCTGCGGATATCGTCTCGACATACCACGCCCCCGTCCACCGGTTTCACTTTCACTACGGTGTTAACGAGCCTTTATGACCCACCCGGCACAAGCGATGGGTATGGCAGCAACCGAAGACCTCGAAGACCTGCCGGGCGTCGGCCCGGCGACAGCCGAGAAGTTGCGCGAGAACGGATACGAATCGTATCAGGGCATCGCCGTCGCCTCCCCCGGCGAGCTCTCGAACACTGCGGACGTCGGCGAGTCTTCCGCCGCGGACATCATCCAGGCCGCCCGGAAAGCCGCCGATATCGGTGGCTTCGAATCGGGTACGCAGGTGCTCGAACGCCGCGAGCAGATCGGCAAACTCACCTGGGGCGTCGACGAGGTCGACGAACTCCTCGGCGGCGGCGTCGAAACCCAGTCGATCACCGAAGTCTACGGTGAGTTCGGGGCCGGCAAGTCCCAGGTGACCCACCAGCTCGCGGTTACCGTCCAGCTCCCCAGCGAGTACGGCGGTCTTGAAGGTAGCTGTATCTTCATCGATTCGGAGGACACGTTCCGGCCCGAACGGATCGAGCAGATGGTCAACGGGCTGGACGACGACGCCATCGAGGCAGCGATGGTCTCCCACGACATTGTCGAGGACGAGGGCGATGCCGACGCCGGTGACGAAGCCCTCGTAAGCGAACTCGTCGAGTCCGTGCTGGACAAGATCCACGTCGCGAAAGCGTTCAACTCCAACCACCAGATCCTGCTGGCCGAGAAGGCCCAGGAGATCGCCGGCGAGTCTCAGGACGAGGAGTTCCCCGTCCGCCTGCTCGCAGTCGACTCGCTGACAGCACACTTCCGCGCCGAATACGTCGGCCGAGGCGAACTTGCAGATCGCCAGCAGAAGCTCAACAAACACCTCCACGACCTGATGCGCGTCGGCGACCTCAACAACACCGCCGTCGTCGTCACCAACCAGGTCGCCTCCAACCCCGACTCCTTTTTCGGCGACCCGACCCAGCCCATCGGTGGCAACATCCTCGGCCACACCTCGACCTTCCGGATGTACCTCCGCAAATCGAAGGGCAACAAACGCATCGTCAAGCTCGTCGACGCCCCGAACCTCCCCGACGGCGAGGCCGTCATGCGCGTCGAGGAAGGCGGCCTCATGGACGAATAAGACAACTTCGGAGACGGGAACTCAGGACTCGTCCAGCACAACGGGCACGCCCGACCGGGCAACCTCGACGGCGAAGGCTCCCGAATCAGTTTCCAGCGCTTCGAAAGTGTTGTAGTGGATCGGCAGGACCAGCGACGGCTCAAGATCAGCCGCCAACTGGGCAGCCTCGTGGCGGTCCATCGTGAAACTCCCGCCGATCGGCGGGACGAACACGTCGACGTCGAGCTCGGCGTGGCCCTCCAGCACGTCGGTGTCACCCGGCCAGCAGATTCGCGTGCCGTCTATCGACAGCAGGAAGCCACACCCTCGCCCCTCCGGATGGTACGGTGACCCGTCGGCGCGGGTGTGGGGGCCATCGGGTTCGTTGTACGCCGGCAGCGTCCAGATCGGCACGTCGGCGACGGCCAGTTCGTCTTCGGCACCGACCGTGCGAACCTCGTGATCGAGGTCTGCAAGTCGCGGCAGGTCCCGACTCGACCCCCGCAGATCCATCCCGTCGAAGGCGATGACCGTGGCGTCGTCGCTCGCGACACGGTCGATTCCGTCGGGGTCGTAGTGATGGGCGTGGCTGACGCAGACGACGTCGCCGTCCCGTGGGCGATAATCGTGTGCTGGCGGATGAGCGACGCCGGGCGTGTCCGGTTCCCACTCGCCGGTGAGCACGCCGTAGCGGCCGGGATCGAGATAGACGACCGTTCCGTCCGACGATTCCAGGCGGAGAGTCGCGTAGCCGAGCCACTCGACGGTGAGGCCGTTGTGGGCGATGGTCATGGGTCGGTGTAAGAATGGGACGGTCAAAGGTCTGGCTCCCGTCCAGACGCTAGCATAGTTGATATATCAGTGGTGCCGATCATATGCATGAATCGGCCGACACTCCTCCTCAGCGTCGCGTTGCTTACGGTACTCGCTGGCTGCAGCGGTGGCGGCTCGGACAGCCAGCCCGCAACCGAGTCGACGACCGTGGTCCCGGACGATCCCGGGCCAACTGACACGAACGGTGACGGTGGCGCGAGGACCGACGGCGACAGTGGGGCCACCACGACCACGCCGGCCGGTGACGAACCTCAGGCGCTCCCGGAGATCGCGATGTTGCAGTTCGACCGCGACGAACGCTACGTCTACGATGTCGTCTACGTCGGAGGCACTACTGGAAGAACGTACATCGACGTGGCCGTCCAGGATGCGGAAGCGACGATCAACGTCACCTCCGTCGTCGGCGAGCAGCGCCTGGAAGACGTCTACACGGTTCCGACCAACGACCCCGATGCCGTGATCGATGCGATGGACGGCGACATCCGCCGGGGCGGGGTCGGTCTCCTCCTGCAGTCCCAGGACGTGACGAACATCTTTGTCGAGAACGATCTGGATTGGGAAGTCGGCACGAGCTACGAGAGTTTCTTCGGGAACGTCACCGTCACCGGCTACGACACCATCGGCGGCGTCGACTGTCTGACCTACGACTTCCGCGTCGATGGCGACCTGTTCGAGCAGGGCTGTCTCACGGCCGACCTGGAGTCGCCGGTCTCCTGGGAGAAGTATCTGAACGACGACGACCTCCAGCTGTCCTGGACGCTCGTCAGCTACGAACAGGGCTGACAGTGACCGCCCCTCGCGGTCACTGTGTCTCGGCCAGGCGGTCGATTCGCTCAAGGCTGTCTGCGCCGCCGGGGTCTTTGTCCTCGCGGACGCCCAGAAATCGCGGGAATCGGAGCGCATAGCCCGAATCGTAAGTCGAAGAGGACTGGAGTTCCTCGTAGCCGACCTCGAAGACGACAGCCGGCTCGATGTCGACGGCCGTCCCCGACTCGCTTCTGATGTGAGGCTCGAACCGCTCGGTCAGCGTTGCTAACTGTGCGTCGGTGATGCCCGTCGCGACGTTGCCGACCTGGGCGTAGCCGTCGTCGGTCCGGGCCGATACCTCGAATGTGCCGAGCAGTTCGGCACGGCGACCCTCGCCCCACTCGGCTCCAGTGACAACGAGATCGAGCGTCTCGACGTCGGGTTTGCGTTTGCGCCAGTGTTTGCCCCTTCGACCCGGGGAATAGGCCGAGTCTGGATCTTTGAGCATGATCCCCTCGTGGCCGTCTTCGAGAGCGTCGGCCTCGATGTCGGCGATCGTCTCGGCGTCGTCGGCGAGCCACCACCCGGAGACACCCGAGTCGAGCAGGCCCTCCAGGCGGCCCCGACGCTCGGTGAGCGGCGCGTCGAGCAGGTCGGTTCCGTCGACGTGCAGGCAGTCGAACGCCTGCAGTCGAACCTCGACGTCCTCGCGAGCCTTCGCGACGTCGTGTTTCCGGCGGAATCGTTTGAGGACTTCCTGGAAGGGGAGTGGCTCACCTGCGTCGTCGACGGCAACGACTTCTCCGTCGAGGATGGCCGGCACGTCCAGGGCCTCCTCGACGAATTCGACGATTTCCGGGAGGGGATCGGTCACGTCCTCCATGTTCCGCGAGAACAGTCTCACCTGTGTGCCGTCGTAGTGGACCTGCACGCGAGCGCCGTCGTACTTGACTTCGACGGCGGCCTCCTCCCAGTCCTGGAGCGCCCCGGTGACGGTGCCGGCCTGGGCCAGCATCGCCTGGACGGGCCGGCCGATTTCGAGGTGAAGGTCGGCCAGTCCGGACTCACCGTCCTCGCGGGCGACCTCAGCCACCAGTCCGTAGTCGTTGGTGACCTGCAGCGCCCGTTCGACCCCTTCGACTGGCACGTCGAAGGCGGCTGCGATGGCATCTCGAACCGTACCCTCTCCGACGCCGATCCGCATCTCTCCGAGGACGAGCCGGGCGAGATACCTCGCTTCGTCCGGGCTGGCCCGGTTGAACAGCCCGAACAGCAGGTCACCCTTCGTGTCCTGACTGCCAGCCCCTTCGGTCGCGGCCAGTTCCCGGAGGTCAGCGTCGACCGCGGCGACAGTGAGCCCGTCGTTGCCGCCACCGCTGAACGCGCCGAGTCCGCGCTGCCCGCCGAAGTCGTAGCTCGCCGCGACAGCACCGATCTCTCCCTGTTCTGCCAGCCGATCCTCGATGTCGTCGCTCGTGACGTTCTGGCCGGCCGCCCGCGCGATGGCCTCGTAGCACAGCGCTGGCCCGATGTCGAGTGTCGTCGAGTCGTGGGCTGGAAACACTCGGCCCTGGAGGAAGCGAGCAATCGTCGGCAAGTCCTCACTGGCGTCGGCCAGCATCGCCTGGACCTGCGCGGTGATCTCCGTGTCGGCACTCGCGGCTTCGATCTCTCGGGCCCGGTCGGCGAAGGCGGCAAACTCCATCGCCGTCAGGTTCCTCCCTGATAGTCATTACTGTAGCGATTTACCGCTATGACCGCACGATTCGTGCGGTCAATGCGAAACAGATCTACAGTAATCACTATGAAGCACCTAAAGCGTTCGCTACGGGGTGGCACCGAGCCCAGCCGTCGGCGGCCGCATCGAGAAACTCCCCGTCACGTTGGCGTCGGGATCGTAGGTGATGGGTGCCTGGACGGCCACTTTGTACGAGCCCTTCGGGTAGGTACGGTCGACTTCGCCGCCGGTGTAGTCGAACTGTCGATTGTCGTTGGTGTCCAGATGGGGGACGGCGACGACGGTGAACTGATCCGGTGGTGGCCCGTCGAGCTCGATGACGACGTTCCGGTGAGTCCCTGGCGCGAGGTAGTCGGTGCGCCCGATTACGTCCCCGTCTTCCTGTTGTTCGTGGAGGACGACGAACCCGCCGTCGGACATCGATACCGACTCGATCGTGATCGAGGCGTCGGCCGTCGTCTGGGAGGTCAACACCATCGAGGCCACGGGCGACGACAGCAGCATGAACGCAATGTAGGCGATTCCGAGCATCACGGCGGCGTGTTTCGCGCCGTCCTTGAGCGTCCCCTCACCGAGCTGGCCGGCGATGAACCCTGAACAGACGGCCTGCGCCAGCGCGGTGTGGAAAAAGACCAGCGTGTACGCTGCCTTGTCAACTTCGCCGAGCCGGGCGAACTGATCGGCATTGACACCAAGGCGGTTCGGTCCCTCAGGCGTGCTGATCGATTCGGGGAGACTCGGGATCAACACCTCCTGAACGGCGATGATGATCACCAGGAAGACCACGAACGAGATGTAGATCACCACGAGATAGGTGAACATCTGCTGGCGTCGCTTGCGTCGCAATCGGAGATCCGACCACGCCTGATTCGATGCGATCCGCAGCACTGGCCCGAGATCCCCGCTGGCGCGCATAGCGTTGGTCACCAACGAGACGACACGGGCGATCGAAGTCGTCCGGACACGTTTGCCGAATCGGACGAGCGCTTCCTCGGCGTTGGCCCCCATCTCGACGTCGCTCCAGATCCGATCGACCTCGTCGGAGAGCACCTCGAGATCGCTCTCTCTGACTCGATCGAGACTCTCGACGACGGACATGCCGGCCTCGTTGAGACTGGCCAGCCGTTCGAGGAGTTCGGGCGTTGCGGCCTCGATCCGGTCGATCCGGCGCTTGTACAGCTCACGGACGATGGCGAACGTCACGAGCAAGAACAGGGCCGCCTGGATGAGCACGTCGTCGAGAACGCGGATGCTGACGCCCTCGGCGGCGAACGCTGCCGGTGCGCGGAGCGCGATCCACGCTAGCGCAATCGGGACCGTGACGTACAGCAGCCGCGTCGGGTGCCAGAAGATCGTCTGCAGCGGCGACCCGATAACGCTCTTGACACGCCCGACGCGGTCGTACAGCCGAAGCTGGGCAAGGTTGGACGCGGCCATGTAACTCCGCCCACCGTCGGCGCTGGCTGTCGGGGTGTCCGGGACGGCCAGACTTCGATCGCTATCCGCACCTGTTTCGGGCGCTGTCGTGCTCTGGTCGCTCGATTCCAGCGCTGAAACGCCGGATTCACGCGAGACGCCCAACTGCTCGAGTTTCTGGGAGAGAAAGACCATGAACCCGGCGTTGGCAAGCGGGATGATCAGGTAGGCAATCATCTGGATGAACAGCAGCGTGTCGGTCGTCGTGAGCCCGAAGACGAGCAAAATCGTCACCAAAAAGAGCATCCCCGCGACCAGCACCGTCACGTACGCCTCGGCGATAGTCGCCAGTAGTTCGAGGACCTCTTCCTGGCGTTCTTCGGCTTCTTCTTGATAGCGCTCGTACTGACTCTGGAGGAACTTCGGCAGGCTCTGGCCGCTCTGGAGGACGCTCGCGAGGTTCTCCGAGAAGGTCTTCCATTTTTCGCTGGGCGTCCGGTAGGCGACCCGCCTGACCGCGGAGATGATATCGGTGTTGAACAGAGTCATCTCGCGGACGCCGACTTTGACCTCCGAAGCGGCGTCACCGTAGATGGCTTCGTTGTTTCCCAGCGTCCGCATCACCGTTGGGAAGGTCGTCCCCCCACGAGAGAGGGCGTACATGAACGCGACCGTCCGCGGGAGCGCCTCGTTGATGCTTCGCCGTCGCACTTCGGCGTTGCTCTGGGGAATCTGCCACCGGAAGACGTACGCCAGCGTCGCCGAAAGCACTCCGAGGACGATCCCGCCAGCAGCGCGCAACAGGGACCGTTCGGTGTCGCTGAGGACGATCTGCAGGTCCGGATTCCCCAGCACTTCCCCCATCACGGACGGCAACTGGGCCAGCGTCGCCGCGACGGGCGGCAAAACTATCAGCGCTCCCGTGATCAGATACGGTCCCAGAATTCCGCCGAGGATACCAGCGACAACGGTGTAGAGTATCGTCCGGGCGACGTAGACGCGGTAGGTCTGGTCGATATAGGCCGATTCGAGCGTCCGCTGGCGTCTGGCCGATTCAGTGACGAACCGCGAAAAGAGGAGTCGTGACATCCGTGAGAGGAAACTGCTGATCCCACGGCTAACCGTCCCCAGCAGCAGGAGAACGAACACCACGGCCCCGAGCCCGAGCGGGAGGAACTGGATCGGCTCCATGTCAGTCAGTTGTCGCGGTCGCTTCGCTGGTCTCGATCTGCTCCATCACTGCCGGTTTGTCGGCGTAGTATCGGTTGACCCAGGCGGTAAAGCGCCGATAGTCGGTCACGCCCTCGTCCCAGAGATGCTCGAGGACGGCCCGCCGGTCTCGCAGTTCCTGCTGGAGTTCGGAGCGACTCCACCCGCGGTCGGCCTGAATCTCGTCGAGCAGCTCGGAGTTTCGCTGGCGGAAACTGTCCTCGTCTGCGTTCCACGAGAACGTATTCGCGTAGTCGAGTTCGCCTGTGCGCTGGTCGATCCCTTCGATCTCCGCGAGGGTCTTGATCCGCCGGACGCGCTCGCCACCGTGTCGCGTGAGCACTTGCACACAGAGGAGGTCTAGCGAGGCGACCATCGGTCGCGGGACGTTGATCGGCTCGTTTTCGAGCCTGTTGATCACTGTTTGCACCGAATCGGCGTGCATCGTCGAATAGGTCGTGTGCCCGGTGTTCATCGCCTGGAACAGCGTCACGGCCTCCTCGCCCCGGACCTCCCCGACGACGATGTACTCGGGTCGGTGTCGGAGCGCCGATCGCAGCAGGTCGTACATCGTGATGTCGTCCTCGTCGAAGCGTTCCCGGGTCACCGAGGAGAGCCAGTTGTCGTGATACAGCGAGAGTTCGCGGGTGTCCTCGATGGTCAGCACCTTCGAGCGTGGCGGGATGAACATCGAGACGGCGTTCATGCTCGTGGTCTTGCCCGCCGCGGTCCCGCCGGCGAAGATCAGCGACCTGTTAGACTCGATCGCCAGCCAGAGGAACGCCAACATGTTCAGATCGACGGTGCCGAACTCCAGGAGGTCGACGGGTGTGAACGGCTCTTCGGCGTACTTCCGAATGGTGAACGCCGATCCCCGGGGCGTGACTTCCTCACCGAGCGCGAGTTCGATACGCGAGCCGTCGGGTAACGTCGTCGAGACGACCGGATCGGAGACGGAGATGTGACGGCCTGAGCGCTGGGCGAGCTGGATGACGAAGTTGTGTAGCTCGCGCTTCTCGAAGCTGATGTTCGTCCCGATGTCGGTGTATTCCTCGTGATAGACGAAGATCGGCAGGCCGATTCCGTCACAGGAGACGTCTTCAATCGCCGGGTCGTGCATCAGCGGGTCGATCTTCCCGTAGCCACGGAACTGCCGGAAGAGGTAGTAGAAGAGGCGATAGAACGTCTCGACCTCGACGACGACGCCGTACTCTTCGAGACGTGCCTCCAACTCTTCCATCAGTGCCGTCTCGGGGTCGTCCTCGACATCTTCGCGATAGAGCAGCGGCGTGCGGATGTCCTCGAACAGGCGTTCGAGCAGGTCGCGTTCGAGTTCGTCCAGTGTCGGTTCGACAACGTGATAGCGATGCTCGTTCTCCTGGGGGTCGTGGTTGATCGAGACGAACGCGAAGGGGGCGTTGACCCAGTAGCGTTCGACCTCGTCCATGCCGGCGAGCCCGTCGAAACTCACCAGCGGATCGTGCTCGGCGGGATCGTAGTCCGCGACGTCGACCGACGAGCCGGTGATGATCCGGACACGCCGCGTGAGCCAGCCTTTCGCGCTGCTCAGTGGCCCTCTCGATCGGTCGTCGTTCTCGCGGTCAGATCCTGCCATAGCTCCCTCACGTCACCGCGCGCGACGGTGGTTTGCCGTGAGTTACGCACCCATATACTTAAATTGGACACCCCGACTATCGATTTCGGAAACGCCACGGTCTCCTCGGCCGCTGATCGGCGTGCTGTCGGCCGGTTCCAGAATGACTATGCAAGTACGAACCACTCACGTCCGCTCGGCCCGAAGTAGCGCCGTAGAAAGTGCGCCCATGACGAGCAGACCGAGGGGGATGGGGATCCCGACGAGGTCCCGTTCGAAGAAGTACAGCACCGAGGCCGCCGACAGCGCCAGCGTCGCGACGCCCAGGAGACCACCGATAATCCTGACAGGATCGGCCGACAATCGGTCCGTGAGTTCGTCCTCGCGGAGGTAGAAGGCGAGGCTGAATGCGAATGAGAGCAACAACGCGAACGCGCCCAGTGCCCAGGCAAGACTGCCCCACTGCAGGTAGCCGCTGTAGTGAGTGCCCGAGCCGATCGGCGTCACTACATAAACGTCCTGAAACAACCGCATCCCGGGATACATCTCTTCGAGAAGGTTCCTGGCCGTCCTCGGCCCGCCGGGAAGGCCCGTAATCCGCCCGGGAAACCGAAACTGCAGTTCGACGATCGACAGTCGGATGATCCCCATTTCGCTTCGTACGGGATTGGTCGGCACAGAGGAGTGATAGACGAGATTCCAGGGCAGCACCATCGACAGCCACGCTGAGAGGACGGCAAATTCGCTCGCGTACTCGGAACGGACCCAGGCCATTACTCCAGAGGGGACGGGCCGGGCGTGTAAAGATATCGCTCTCACAAAGTGGCGAGAATCAGGGGCGGCGTTACGTTCTTCAGCAGTGACTACATACACCCAACCAGCAAATGCGGCGCGAAGACTTCACGACGGACGTCGACGCGGACGAGCCAGAGCCGGAACTGACGGTCATCTTCGAGGGGACGCCGCAGGTACTCCGTGATCGTCTCGATGGCGGCGACCCCCTCGGCGCCGACGAGATCGACGTCGCCTACCGCCAGACACCGACAGACGAGTCCGGCGTCCTCAGCGTCACCGACCGCCTCACCGGCGAGTACATCTTCGAAGCACCGCTGGCAGACGACGCGGTCCGCGCCCTCGTCGAAACGGCCGCCGCGCGTGAGGAAGACGAGCGCGACTACTTCCTCCGGATCGACCCCAGTGACGGCCAGGACTTCGTCTTCGAGAAATCGACGCTGCTGGTCTACGACACCAACGGCAATCTGGACCGCGACCGAAGTCTCATTCCCGGCGGTGTGGAGCTGTAAAACCACTTGGTTACCACTTTTTACGACCTCGGGTCCCGCACTCGCGCCGCAGGCGCGAAGCGGACCGCTCGGGCGTAAAAACTTGGGGAAAAAGGCCGCTCGCGCTCGGTAGAGCGCTCGCGGAGAAACGGCGACTGCGTCGCCGTATGCTTGCCCGTCGCCGCTCCGCATCCGCTACGCCAGCGCCGCCACCAGCGCCGGCAGCACCGCGGTAACGTCTTCCCGCAGATCGTAGTCGGCTCGACCCGAAACAGGGGTGCCCTCCAGGTTGACGACCGCGAGCGTCGCGCCCGAGCGCTGAGCGCGTGCGGGCAACCCGGCGGCGGGCTGGACGGTCAGCGACGAGCCGACCGCGAGGAAGACATCGCTCCGGCCAGACAGTTCGTGGGCGCGGATCGTCGGCTCGTCCGGCATCGACTCACCGAAGAGGACGACCGCTGGCTTGAGTGTCCCGCCACACTCGGGACACGCCGGCGGGAGTTCGCTCTCGCGTGCACGCTCGAAAACCGGGGCCGCCGACTCGCGATAGCCGCAGTCGACGCACTCGACCTCGCGGTTGGTTCCGTGGAGTTCGACGACGGACTCGGAGCCGGCAGCCTGATGGAGCCCGTCGACGTTCTGGGTGATCACTGCATCGAGATAGCCCTCGCGTTCGAGGTCGACGAGTGCCTCGTGAGCGGCGTTGGGTTCGATCTCGCGGTCGCCGTAGAATTCTTCTCGAAGGTCGATCCGGTCTTCCCAGAAACCCGCGGGATCGGCTTCGAATCGGCGGAAGTGAAAGTCACGCTGATCGAACTGCTCCCAGATACCGCCGTCGCCGCGGAATGAAGGGACGCCCGAGGCCGTCGAGACGCCAGCCCCCGTGAGCGCGACGACGCTGTCTGCAGTCTCGATCGCACTTGCGAGTGACGCGACCGTCTCGTCCATACCTGACTGTGGTCCTCGCGGAACAAAATCGGCATCGATCTCGTTTGTGGGGGACTCGTGGCGGGTTCGAAAGGACAGCTTCCACTACCGATCGGCGACCGTCCGTCCACTGCTGGGTGGGCGTCGGCGGGCCGAAAGACCGGGATTTAAGCACGCGCCAGCCCGCGGTACGTGTGATGAAGCTTCACGAATATCAGGCCAAGCAGGTCTTTGCTGACGCCGGAATCCCGACGCCGGCGTCGACACTCGCGACGACCGTCGACGAGGCGGTCGAAGCGGCAACGGAGATCGGCTACCCGGTCGCGATCAAAGCGCAGGTACAGGTCGGCGGCCGCGGCAAGGCCGGCGGGATCAAACTCGTCGAGGACGCCGAGGAGGCCCGCGAGGCAGCCGACTCGATCATCGGGATGGACCTCAAGGGCATCCACGTCGACCGCGTGCTCGTCGAGGAAGCAGTCGACTTCGTCAACGAACTGTACGTCGGCGTGACGATGGATCGCAACGAGGGTGAGCCCGTCGCGATGGTCTCGACCCGCGGCGGCGTCAACATCGAGGAAGTCGCCGAGGAAGACCCCGACGCGATCGCCCGCGAGCACATCGACCCGGCCTTCGGAATGCAGCCCTACCAGGCCCGCAAGGCCGTCTACGACGCCGGCGTCGACCGCGAGGTCGCAAACGACGTCGCCTCGGTCCTGCGGACGCTCTACCAGCTGTGGGACGACCGCGACGGGGCCGACGCCGAAATCAATCCGCTGATGGTCACCAGCGACGGCGAAGTCATCGCGGCCGACGCGGTGATGAACATCGACGACGACGCGCTGTTCCGCCAGCCCGAACTCGCCGAGATGGAAGACGAAGCCGGTGGCGGCGACGAACTGGAAGCCAAAGCCGACGAGTACGGCTTTGATTATGTCCGCTTGGACGGGAACACGGGGATCATCGGCAACGGTGCGGGTCTCGTGATGACCACCCTCGACCTGGTCGATTATTACGGCGGTGCGCCCGCGAACTTCCTCGACGTGGGTGGCGGCGCGAAGGCCCAGCGGATCGCCAACGCCCTGGATATGGTCTTCAGCGACGACAACGTCGATTCGGTCGTGTTCAACATCTTCGGCGGGATCACTCGCGGTGACGAGGTCGCCAACGGAATCAACCAGGCGCTCGAACAGTTCGAGGAGATTCCCAAGCCGGTCGTCGTCCGACTCGCAGGCACGAACGCCGAGGAAGGGATGGAGATTCTGAACAAGGAACTGGTCACGGTCGAGCACACGCTTGAGGACGCCGTCCAGCGTGCAGTCGACTACGCGGCAACGGAGGAGGAAGCATAATGTCTGTTCTCGTCGACGAAGACACCCGGGTCGTTGTACAGGGAATCACTGGCGGAGAGGGGAAGTTCCACACCGAGCAGATGCTCGAATACGGGACGAACGTCGTCGCCGGTGCAGTGCCGAGCAAGGGTGGCCAGGAGGTCGCTGGCGTCCCGGTCTACGACACGGTCCAGCAAGCAGTTCGTGAAGAGGACGCCAACGCCTCCGTGGTGTTCGTCCCGCCCGCGTTCGCGGCCGACGCCTGTTTCGAGGCGCTCGACGCCCGTGGCCTCGATCTGGTCGTCGCGATCACCGAGGGTATTCCCACTCAAGATATGTCCCGGGTCTACCGAAAGCTCAGCGAAACCGACACCTACCTCGTCGGCCCCAACTGCCCGGGCGTCATCACGCCCGGCGTCGCCAAACTGGGTATCCTGCCTGGCAACATCTTCTCTGATGGGAATGTCGGACTGGTTTCGCGCTCGGGGACGCTGACCTACCAGGTCGTCGACAACCTCACCAACCGCGGGATCGGCCAGACCACAGCAATCGGCATCGGCGGCGACCCGATCATCGGGACGGACTTCATCGACGCCCTCGAACTGTTCGAGGCCGACCCCGACACGCACGCCGTCGTCATGTGCGGCGAGATCGGCGGCGAAGACGAAGAGGAGGCCGCCCGCTACATCGGCGAGCACATGGACACGCCGGTCGCCGGCTTCATCGCCGGCCGAACGGCGCCGCCGGGCAAGCGCATGGGCCACGCCGGTGCCATCGTCTCCGGGAGCGGCACTGGAACGGCCGAATCGAAGATCACAGCCCTGGAAGACAACGGCGTGCCTGTCGGCGACACCCCAGAGGAAGTCGCCGACCACATCGAAGATCTGCTGTAAACAGGAGTTTCGCTGCTTTCTTTCGGGACAGCACTTGAATATAGGTATCAATCGACGAACACCCACAACGAAGCGGGGAAGTTTGATAACCGTGAGCAAATAACGTCGTAGTCGATGACAGAGCGTGGGGCGATTCGCGCGTTGCACGTCGACGACGATCCGGACTTTCTGGAGGTCGTCGCGACGTACCTGGAGAACGAAGAGGAGTCACTGTCGATCGTCAACGAGGACAGCGGACAGGCCGGTCTCGAGCGTGTCGACTCGGAACGAATCGACTGTGTCGTCAGCGACTACAAGATGCCCGAGATGGATGGCCTCGCCTTCCTGGAGGCGGTCAGAGACAAGCACCCTGAGATGCCGTTTATTCTCTATACTGGCCACGGCAGCGAGGAGATCGCCAGCGAGGCTATCTCGGCCGGTGTCACGGAGTACATGCAAAAAGAGACCGGCACCGACCAGTACACCGTGCTGGCGAACACGATCGTCAACGCGGTCGAACACACACGCGCAGAAGCCGCACTTCGGGAGAGCGAAGAACGCTATCGGACGCTCGTCGAGCAGAGCCACGACGGGATCTACATCTATCGCGACGGGCAGTTCGTGTTCTTCAACGACCGGGTGTGTGAGATCACCGGCTACGACGAGCAGACACTGTCCGAGATGTCGATTTTCGAGTTGCTCCACCCGGACGACCGCGAGCGGCTCGCCGAGTTCGCCCGGCGTCGGCAGGCCGGCGAAGAAGCACCCAACCGCTACGAGGCCCGCATCGTCACCGAATCCGGCGAGACCCGATACCTGGAGTTCAGCGTGGAGTCGATCACCTACGAAGGAGAGTTCGCCGGGCTCGGCTCCGTCCGAGACGTCACCGCCCGTCGCCGGCGCGAAGAACGGCTCGACGAGTTCGCCAGCATCGTCGCCCACGACCTCCGGAACCCGCTGAACGTGCTCGCCGGCCGGCTCGACCTCGCGCGCGAAACCGGTGACGACACACACTTCGACGCCATGGAGCGATCGGTCGATGCCATGGAGACGCTGCTGGAAGATATGCGCGACCTGGCCAGACTCGGGATGCCGATTCAGGAGACAGGCCCAATTGACGTCGGCGACGTCGCACAGCGCGCCTGGCGAGACGTCAAGGGAACCGGGTCGGCGAGTCTTGAGTTGGCGGACGACCTGCCGACGATCGAGGCCGACGAGGACCGACTCGAACGCCTGTTCGTCGAGTGTTTCGAGAACGCCGTCGTCCACGCCGGGGACGTGACAGTCCGGGTCATATCGATGCCGGACGGTTTCGCGATCGACGACGATGGCCCCGGGATCGACGAGCCAGAACGAGTGTTCGAAGCCGGGTACACGACAGACGTCGAACGAACCGGGTTCGGGCTGGCGATCGTCGAATGGATCGCGGACGCCCACGGCTGGCGGAGTGCGATCGACCAATCACCGGAAGGCGGGGCCAGGGTCGAAATTTCGGACATCGAACAGATGTAGCCGGAGACGGTTGACAAACGTCGTGAACGGTCCATAGTATCTATATAGGTTCGCGGAATAGCTGCAGGTATGGTCCACACCTGTCGGCACTGCAAGCGGACGTTCACAGATAAACTAGCCTACGAACTCCACCAGGACACGTGCTCGTCCGGGCAGCTGTACTGCGACGAGTGTGGCGAGCGCTTCGCCGAGCAGACGGCGACACGCGATGGGTGGCATTACACTTGCCCGACGGACGACTGTGACGGCACGGGAATCGGCGAGGACATCCACAAGGTACGCGACGCCCGGATCGAAGCGCCCTAGTTCGACCGACGCCGACAGGTAGTCACGAGCAGACATGGTTTTCACGGGTGATAGTGCGGGTGCAAGCTATACATTGGGCCAGCCATTAGCCGCAGGTGAATGATCGAGGCTCGCGACCTCCGCAAAGAGTACGGCGGGTTCGCCGCCGTCGAGGGAAGTACCTTCTCCGTCGAGGCCGGCGAAGTGTTCGGTGTCATCGGACCGAACGGAGCCGGCAAGACCACGACGTTGAAGATGATCGCCGGACTGATCGAACCGACCAGCGGCAGCGTCTCCGTCGCCGGCTACGAGGCCGGGGAAACGGAGATGCGCTACCAACTCGGCTTCCTCCCCGAAGAATCGCCACTTTACGAGGAAATGACCGCCCGAACGTACCTTCACTTCTTCGCCGACCTGTACGACGTTCCCGAAGATACGGCCGCGCGCCGGATTCACGACACGCTTACCGAACTCGATCTCCAGCACCGCGATCGGCAGATCGGCGACATGTCCAAGGGGATGAAGCGGAAGGTCGCCATCGCTCGCTCGCTGATCAACGATCCGGACGTGTTGATCTACGACGAACCTGCCAGCGGTCTCGATCCACTGACGACGAACTACATCATCGAGTTCACGAGCCGACTCGCCGAGGAGGGGAAGACGATCGTCTTCAGCGCGCACAACCTCTTTCACGTCGAGTCCATCTGTGACCGGGTCGCCATCATGAGCGAGGGCGAAATCGTCGCGAAAGGCGATCTCGAACAACTCCAGGCCGAACATGGCGAGACGACCTACCACGTCTACACGAGCGTCGAGGTGCCGGGAAGCGTCGCCAGGAACGGCCGCTATCACCGCGCCGTCGAGACCATGGACGAGGTCGAGTCCATCCGCGAGACTGCCCAGCAAGCGGGCGGGTCGGTCGCGGACATCCGGACCGAGGAGTCCAGTCTCGAAGAGGTCTTCCTCAACGTCGCCGAGGACGGCCGAGAGACGCGCCGTCGCCGGCGACAGGGAGCCGAGCCGGAACCGGAGGCCTGATCGTGCGGCCGCGAAAGCTGCTGCGGATCGCCCGCTGGGAAGTGACGAAAAACGCCGGCGGGATCGACCGCAAGACGGCCGCCATCGTCGGCGTCACACTGTTGCTGTTCGGCGCGGTCGCGCCCCTCGTCGTCGCCCAAGGTGGCGTCGCCATCGACCAGGGAATCTACCGCGTCGGGATCGACGAAGAGAGTCCGCTGTACCCGGTCGTCGAGGACGATCCGACGTTCGCGATCCACGATCCGGACGCCGCCCTCGGCGAGGAGATTGACGTACGCGTGTCGTTCACGAATGCAGTCTCCAGTGGGACCCAGAAAGGTGAAGCGGCCCTCTCTGAGTTGCGCAGTAGTGTCACCGCCTACAACGACCGGCTCATGCGCGGCGAAGCCAACCAGTCGGCCGCCTTCCCCGTCTCGGTGACGCTGAAATACGTCGAACGCGACATCCAGATCGGGCCGGGTGGAAACGGCGACGGCGGAACCGGAGACAGCGGAACCGGAGACAGCGGAACCGGTGACGGGACTGGTGACGGGACTGGTGACGGCGGCACCGGTGACGGAAGCACGGGCGGCGGCGGGACCGGCGACGGAAGCACGGGCGGCGGGATCGGTGGTGGCTTTCCCAGCCTGTCCGGGAGCAGTGGGGCCAGCGGTGCGCCGTCGGATATCGCGCCGCCGTTCCCCTTCGAGTCGCTCGTGCTGGCGTTCCTGTTCGTGCTGCCGCTGAACTTCGTCATCCAGGCCTACGGGTCGACGATGCTGAGCGAGCGGATCAACCGCCGCGGCGAACTCATGCTGGTCTCGCCAGTGACGCGCGCGGACATCATCGGTGGGAAGACGCTTCCGTACTTCGCGGGCGCGATGGTCTTCGAGGGAGTGATCACTGCCGGCGTGTTCTACCTGGCACCCGATCCGGGAACCGGCGTCTACTCGATTCTGGCCATCGTCCCGCTGGTGTTGTTGTTCCTCTCAGCGACATTCCTCGGGGCGATGTTCGCCCGTTCGTTCAAGGAACTAACGTTCGTCACTGTGGCGATCACAGTCTCGCTGACGACCTACGCGTTCGTACCGGCGATCTTCACCGAGGTGACGCCGATCGCGCTCATCTCGCCGCTGACGATCGTCGTCCGTGACATCCAGGGCGCGTCGATCTCGCTGACTGCGTTCGGCTTCTCGACACTCCCGCCGTTGCTCGCGGCGACAGTCTTCTACGGCCTCGGTGCGGGGCTGTACCGCGAGGAGGACATGTTCACCCAGCGGGCGATCCCGCTCAAAGTACTGGACGCCTTCGCCGGCCGGGTCAAGCGCAAGCGCAGCGTCTTCCTGGTCAGCATCATCGTCATCCCCTTCGTCTTCCTGGCGGAGATGATCGGCGTCGCGATGCTGTTTGCCGTCCCCGAGGCCGTGTCGATTCCCGCGATCTTGCTGATCGTCGTCGTCATCGAAGAGGTCGCAAAGAGCCTCCACGTCTACGCCGGCTACGTTCACAATCGCTGGGACAGCACGCTCGCGACCGCTGCGATCGTCGGCAGCCTGAGCGGCCTCGGCTTCTTCTTCGGCGAGAAGTTCTTCCTGCTGGTCCAGTTACTCCCCGCAGATCTCCCCGAAATCGAGCAGGCGGCGCTGGCCTCCGGCGGGACTGTTCCGGACGTCTCGCCACTGATCATCGGTGCGCTGTTGCTTGCGCCACTGCTGTTGCACGTCGTGACGGCATCGGCCTCGGCGGTCGGGATGCGCAAGGGCCGGCGCGGGTACGCCGTCGGACTCGTGGCTGCGATCGCGATTCACTTCGCGTACAACTACACGGTGGTGGTTCTCTTTGTTCAATGACGTTCGTGTCGCAATCGCGCGGCGAGACATCGCGAGTCTCTCCCGCGAAAAGACGATCGTGCTCGCACTGCTCATCCAGTTGTTCATCGCGGCGTTCTCGTCGTTCCTCGTGGTCGGGCTGACATCGCTGTACGATCCTGGGAGCGTCGAATCGGACCAACTCACCGTCGGCGTCTCGGGAGAGGCCCGCGAAGAGCTCGACCGGGCGGGCCGAGCCGCGGAGGTCAACACCGAGATCTATCCGTCACAGGAAGCGGCACTCGAAGCCTTCCGGGATGGGGAGGTGGTCGGAGTCCTCCACTCAGTGGAAACCGGGCCGACTATCTCAGTGACAGCGACAGTCCCGAAGAGCAGCGTCCAGTCGACAGTCACTGTCGTCCAGGTCCGGGAGGTGCTCGAAGAACTGGAACGTGACGAGCGGACCCGCCGGAGTACGCACCTCTCGACCCAGCCAGTCCCGCTGCCGCCGGAGGCAGATGCCAGTCCCTACTTCGGGTTCACCTACACGATCCTGTTGCCACTGTTGTTGTTCCTGCCGCCGTTCATCAGTGGCTCCGTGACCGTGGACGCGCTCACCGAGGAGATCGAACGCGGCACGCTCGAACTGCTCCGGGTCGCGCCCGTCTCGCTGACGGACGTCGTCGACGGGAAAGCCCTCGGGATGGCCGTGCTCGCGCCGATCCAGGCGGTGCTGTGGATCGGGTTGTTGAGCATCAACGGCATCGACGTCTCGAACGTCCTGGCGCTGGTCGCGCTGGTGTCGGCCATCTCGCTGGTGGTGGTCGTCCTTGGGACGGTCCTGGCGCTGACACTCGGCCAGCGCCGACAGGCGCAGTTGCTGTACTCGATCGTCGCATTGGGACTGTTCGGCGCGGCCGCACTGTTGCCCGAACACCCCGCAACCGTCGTCGCGAAACTCGCCGTCGGCAGCGAGACGCAGATCACGACGCTGACTGTCGTCGGGCTGGCCGGCCTCGCGGTCGTCCTGTACGCCGGGACGCGGCGCTACGTCGGCCGGATCGACCCCGAACGATATTCGTAGCGTTGCCGAGACTTTTTTCGCCTCGCCGCTCTCCCGTTCGGTATGGAGTACACGACACTCGGCTCGACCGGCATCGAAGTCAGTCGCATCTGTCTGGGCTGTATGAGCTTCGGGACACCGGAGTGGCGCGAGTGGGTGCTCGACGAGGACGAGGGTCGTGAGATCATCGAGCGCGCCATCGACCTGGGGATCAACTTCTTCGACACCGCTAACATGTATTCGGAGGGCGAGAGCGAGCGCGTCCTCGGAAATGTTCTCGAAGACTACGACCGCGATTCGCAGGTCGTCGCCACCAAGGGCTTCTTCGAGATGGACGAGGCAAACCCCAACTCCGGGGGCCTCTCACGGAAAGCCATCGAACAGGAGTTGTCGAACTCGCTGGACAGACTCGGGATGGACACCGTCGACCTCTACCAGACCCACCGCTGGGACTACGACACGCCCATCGAGACCACACTTCGGGCGCTCGACGACGCGGTCCGGCGCGGGCAAGCCCGCCACGTCGGCACCTCCTCGATGTGGGCCCACCAGTTCGCCGAGGCCCTCCAGACGAGCGACCAACTCGAGCTGGAGCGATTCCAGACGATGCAGAACCACTACAACCTCCTCTACCGCGAGGAGGAACGCGAGATGCTCCCGCTCTGCGAGAAGGAAGACGTCGGTGTCATTCCCTGGAGTCCGCTGGCGCGTGGCTGTCTTGCCCGCCCACACGAGGAGTTCGAGGCGACCACGCGCGGCCAGACTGACGACTACGCCCGCGAGCATCCGTACTTCGAAGGCGGTGGCCGGGAGATCAACGAACGGGTCGCCGAGTTGGCGGCCGAGAAGGGCGTCACGATGGCCCAGATCGCGCTGTCGTGGCTCCTCCATCAGGATGCCGTCGACGCACCGATCGTCGGAACCACGAGTGTCGAACACCTCGAAGACGCCGTCGAAGCCCTGGAGATCGACCTCTCGGCGAGTGAGCAGTCCTATCTGGAAGAACCATACGAACCCGTCCGGGTGTCGGGCCACGAGTGATACGGACCGCTGTACCGATTTCCCGCCCCGACCGCACGCCATCGTACGGTCGGTACGGAACAGACGTATAGCGGTCCGTATGAGGCGAGCTTATAGTGTTTATTGTAGCTGTTTACCGGTTCGACCACCCGACAGCGGGTGGTCGATGCCGAAATGGCCTACAATAAACACTATTAGTCGAGCTCGGCCGCGATTCCCTGCAGTGTTTCGTAGTCCTCGTCGCTGTAGGCGATCAGCGCCACATCCGAAATCGACTCTGGCTCGAATGCCCTGATCTCTTCGGCGATGATTCGGCCGCCATCATCGAGATCGAATCCAGCGATTCCACAGCCCAGTGCGGGCATGATCAGCGATTCGGCGTCGAGTTCGTCGGCTAGCACGAGCGTGTTCCGCGTAGCGTCGCGGATACTCTCGGCCGTGGCTTGCCCACCTTCGGGCATGGCGGCGGCGTGGATCACCCACTCGGCGTCGAGGTCGTAGGCGTCGGTGGCCACGACTCCGCCGAGTTCGATCGGCCCCTTCGAGGCCGCCTCCTTGGGGAGGCCGCTGCCGGCCGCACGCTTGAGCGCGCCCGCGACGCCCGATCCCATCCGCAGGCTGGTGTTGGCGGCGTTGACCAGCACGTCCGCCGACTGTGCCGCGATGTCCCCCTGGCTGACGCGAAAGTGCATACCTGAAATGTCGATCGGCGACCACTAAACTGTGGGTGTGGACACGAGTGCTCACCCACGAGGGGTTCACTGGCTCGCGTCGCCAGCTTCACTCGGCAGGTGACTAGCGTACTCGGTCACGGGGACCTCGATGGCGCTACTCACCTGCCTCTACGAACCGTGAGACTACGTGTTCAGACATGCTTCGCGGTCTTCGCTGGCCTACTCTCCCGCTTCGAACTCGTGGCCACACTCCGGACAACACACCTCGTCGTGGCGCAACGCCGCCGAATGCTCCCGAACGTCCCGCATCACGCTCGAAATCCGGTCCTCGGCTTCGAGTTCGTCCTCGACCGAAAGATCGACGCCCTCGACTTCCAGCAGGAACTTCGCGACCTCGGTGGCCTCGTACATCACGTCGTCCAGTTCCTCGGCCGTGAAGAAATCACACATCGCCCCGTAGAGGAAGGTCGCGCCTGCCTTGCGGACCTTCTCCTCGAAGGACGCCCGAGCCTGGTTGACGGCCTGGGGCGTGTAGGTGTCGGTCATAAACGGGACGAGTTCCGGGAGGTTCTCGCCGATTTTGGTCATCTCGACGCCTGTCTCGGTCCGGAAGTCCGCACAGAGCCGGGCGATGGCCCACTCCCGGGCCGTGATGTAGGTGCGCTCGCGCAGGAAGTCGTTCGCCCGGTCGTAGGTCCCGCTCTCGATCTTCGTGAATCGCTCGTACTTCTGTACGTCTTCGGGGATATCTCGACTGGCGGGAGAATCGTCTGACTCCGCGGCGCCCTCGGTCGTGTCGTCCTGTGGTGGTGACTCCACCTCCGCGGCTGCCGGGTCGTCGGACTGCGGGCTATCGTCGGGTTCGGCTGTCGCAGCCGCCGCGTCTTCGGGTGGCTGGCTCTCGGGGTCGGTCTCGCCGGCGCCGGTCTGCTCGGCGGGCAGCTCGTCGTCTGTCATTGGTGGCAGTGGGTGGCCCCCGTGAAAAAGCGTGTCGCCGCCGGCACGGTGTCGGCGTCCGTATCAGGGGATCGTCCCGTTGCCGTAGCGCTCCCAGGACGAACACTGCTGCAGGATCAGCTTGGCGCGGTAGAGCGTTCCGTCGAAGACGACGTAGTGGACCGGCTCGGGCCGTTCGTAGAGTCGGTTCCAGATCGCGGCGTCGAGTTCGGCTGCTCCGTCGCCGGTGTCGAGATACGCGTCGAAAGCGGCCTGCCGGTCGGCAGAGAGGTTCTCGTAGGTGATCGCCGACGCCCGCTCGCCATCGGTCGGCTCCTCGACCTCGAAGACGAGATAGGTGTACTCACAGTCGGCCCGGAAGGCGTCGTCCTCGCTCGCGTCGACGAGCCCCGGCAGCGCGGTGGTCGACCCCCAGACGACCAGCGCCAGGAGGATTCCCAGGGTAACGATGCGACCGAGTCGGTGCATATCGGCCCCTTCGACGTGGAGACGCCTATGTCGTTCGGTCGCCAGTTGGATCCAGAGATTTAACCCGGCGGACGACGACAGCCGAGCTATGAAGGTGCTGCTGGGCCACAGCGGGAGTGAGTTGTCGTGGGAGGCCTTCCGCCAGACCGTCGAGCGGGCGACAGCCGCCGGCGACTCGCTGACGGTCGCGATCTACGACGACGACGCTGTCGGTGACTCGCTCGAAGAGATCGAATCGCAGGTCCGAGCCGAACTTGACGCAGCCGAACCCGCCGCCGACGTCAGGCAACTGGACGGACACGTCGGCGGTGGGCTCGTCGAGCTCGCCGACGGCGAAGATTTCGACAGACTCGTCGTCGCTGGTGGGAGTCGAAGCGCGCTCGGAAAGATTCGGCTGGGCAGCGTCGCGGAGTTCGTCGTCCTCAACGCCGAAACGCCGGTGACACTCATCAGATGACGAGCAACCGAACCTACCCCGACGAGCCGGCCGGAACGTTTCCGCGACCGCCGCGGACGGTCGTCGACCGAGAGGACCGTGAGATCGACCTCCGGGCAGCCGACCGGAGCGACCAGGAGACGCTGCTGTCGATGTACGAGACGTTCGACCCCGCCGACCGGGCCCAGGGGATTCCGCCCGTCAAGGAGTACGCCATCGAGAGCTGGCTGGAGACGGTGCTCGACGAAGAGAATCTCAACGCCATCGCCTGGCACGACGGCGACGCAGTCGGTCACGTGATGCTGGTCGCGGACCGCCAGGGCGAACACGAACTGGCGATCTTCGTCCTCAGCGAGTACCAGGGAGCCGGGATCGGAACCGAACTCATCGAAACCCTGCTGGGGCACGGCCAGCGCGAGGGACTCGAGAGGGTCTGGCTGACCGTCGAGCGCTGGAACAAGGCTGCGATCGCGCTCTACCAGAAGGTCGGCTTCGAGATCTGCGACACCGAGAGCTTCGAGATCGAGATGACGGTTCGCCTGGATTGAACGGGAGTCGCCTATACTGAAAGGACGGGCTGGCTGGCATACGAGAGGACGTGCTGGGCGACCTTGCCGAGCATGGCAGTGGGCTGTTCGCGGACAGACTCGCGCGGGACGACGACGAAGTCCGCGCCGATCTCGTCGGCGGTGTCGAGGACGACGCCCACCGGGTGGTGAGTGAGTTGCGTCGCCGAAAATCCGATCGCGACCGACTGGGTCATCGGCACGCCGTCGGCGTATTCGCGGACAGTCTGCATGAACGCCTGGTGGTCGTCTGCGACGTCGTCGGCGTCGATCGCTCCGTGCTGGACGCCCCTGGCGACGGGTTCGTCGACGACGTGCAAGACGTGAACGTCTGCGCCGTAGCGCTTTGCGACCGCGACTGCGTACTCGACGGCACGTTCCGCCTCGGACGTTCCGTCGACGGGAACCAGCACCGTGTCGATTTCGACGACCATCGCATAGCTCTGCGAGCGGCGGCGGCAAAAAGCCACCGAGCCGATGGTCCCACGGCTGAATTTTCGGTCGGCATATCATCTGTGCCAGACTGGTCTGTCGGTCGAGAGAGTGCCGTCTCCAGCCCATTTATACGGTGACCACCAATATGTGAGCATATGTTCGACACTGTCGTCCTCGCGACCGATGGCTCCAAGAGCGTCGAGCGGGCCGTCACGGTCGCGCTGGACCTCGCCGAGCGCTTCGACGCCGCAGTCCACGCGCTGTACATCGTCGACGAAACCGAGATCGAAGCCGCACCCGAGCGGGTGCGTGAGGACCTCGAAACCGCACTGCACGACCAGGCCGACGACGCCCTCGAAGAAATCCAGGCCCGGGCCGAAGACGTCCAGACGGCCGTCCGCGAGGGTGTTCCAGCCACGGAAATCTGTACCTACGCCGAAGCGGTCGACGCCGACCTCGTCGCGACCGGGACGCGCGGCCGCCACGGTGCGCACTCCTTCCTCTTGGGGAGTGTCGCCGAAGCCGTCGTCCGCCGGTCGCCCGTCCCCGTCCTGACCGCTCGGCAACTCGAAGCCGACGAGAACGGATCGATGCCCGACCCAGCAGATCTGGAGGCCTGAACCATGGACGAATGGCTCATCGACAGCGATCGACTCTCGCTCGAGCGGAAATCCGTCCTCCCCGGTGCGGGATTCTTCCGCCCGGACGACGTCAAGCAGGCCCGCAAAGAACAGGAAGCCGCCGAGACGCTCGACGGCACCGAGACGGTCGTCGTCGCCGACCCCGACGCCGACGGGCTGGCCTGTGTGGCGCTGGTGCGGGCCGTCCACGGCGAGGCCGCACTCGTTCCCGCCAGCCCACACGATCTCGAACGCCGGCTGGTCTGGGTCGCCGAGTATCTCGAACCCGACGCCGACGTCTACGTCTGTGACCTCTGTCCCGACCGCGAGTCCGATCTCACCGCCCTGCCGAATCTGGCCGACCGTGCCGGGTCGGTCCGCTGGTTCGACCACCACCAGTGGAACGACGATCTGGCCACTCTCGTGACCGAAGCGGGCGTCGACCTCGTCGTCGGCGAGTCCGACGAGGAGTGTTCGGCCGACGTCGCGCGGCGCGAACTCGATCACGACTTCGACGACATGCTCGTGGATCTGGTGGCCGCCACGCGCGATCACGACCTCTGGATCCGGGACGACCCGCGGAGCGACGACCTTGCGGACTTTTCGTACTGGAGCGAACCCGAGGAGTATCTCGAAGTGGTCACCGAGCACGGTGCGGACCTCTCGCCGGCGGCCCAGGAGTTCCTGGCCGAGCGCCGCGTCGAGAAGGAAGCCCTCATCGAGAAGGCCGTCGAGCGCGCCCAGCTCCGGGATATCGGCCCCTGGACCGTCGGCGTCACCTACGGCCGCTGTTCGCAGAACGAGGTGGCCGAAGCCCTGCGCGAGCAGGGTGCCGACGCCGCCGTGATCGTCAAGCCCGCCGGGAGCGCGAGTCTCCGGGGAACCGAAACCTTCGAGCGCTGTCACGAGGTCGCCGAGCAGGTCAACGGCGGCGGCCATCCGCGGGCTGCCGGCTGCAAGCCCGACATCTACGACGATATGCTCGATTATGCACATCACTGGACGACTCGGGGTGCCGTCGCCAAGCAGGCGATCGTGGATGCCTTCCGACGACTTGAGTGGGACGAAGAGGCCGAGAGCGGCGACGTGGACGACGACCCCGACGCTAGTGACGAATAAGAAGTAGCGGCGCGCGCTGTCGTGTGTGCCGAACAAAGTGAGGCCGCACGACAGCGTCGCGCGAGGGATGAGCCCACGACCGCAGGGAGTGGGCGAATCGGTTGGGGAGGGTGTGGTGCGGTTGCTGTGTGGTGGGACTGAAAGGGGTCGTACTCTCGACGAAGGCGGGCGACGCAAGGACCGCAGTGTAAAGAGGACCGCAGCGAGTCCTCCGAGTCGAGAGTACGGGGGCTTTCTGGGACAACACATCTCCGAACAGCCAGAAAGCCCCGACAGGCCCGCAGGCTGCGACTCGTTTCGCTCCCCGTCACTTCGTTCCTGCGGTGCTTACGTCGTCTCACTCTCCGAGCCTGTCGCCCCTTTCATCCCCACCCCGAAACCACACCCTCCCCAGCCGATTCGCTCGCGTGAGTTTGTCACGACACGCTCACGGCTCCGCCGTTCACATCGCGGTCGCAAGCGACCGCGCAGGTCGTGACTGCACGCGCCGGCGAGAAAATCAAATCCTACTGCAAAATCAAATCCTACTCTCGCTCACCAACGACCCACTTGTCGGAGTAGCGCTCACCACAGGTACAGACCGCGTAGGCGTGGACCACGTCACCCTCCTCGTAGATCCCGCCGGCCTCTTCGGTCTCTTCCTGGGCGAACGCGAAGACGATCCGCGCAGTGTGGTTCTCCTCCGGCTCGTCGTCCTCGGCCGGGCAGAACCCGCCGGTCAGGTCGGCCGCGATCGTCCCCTCGGTGTCCATCGCCTGCTGAGCAAGTTCCATCGGGTCGATACCAGCGGCCTTCTGGAAGGCACTCCGGCCCTGCTCGCCGGGGAGGACGAGCACCACGCCATCGGCGACGGATTCGGCGTAGTCTTCGAGCGCGTCGATGTTCTCGACGGCGTCTTCGTGCAGGAAGAACGCGACGTCGTCGGGCCGCTCGCCGGCGAGAAATTCGGATCGGTCGGTCATACCGGAGCAAGCCGGTCCGGGTGGAAAAGCCCCGCGGTGCGGCCACGTCGACGCGGCCGGGACCGACGAGAGAAAGTGGTAGCTTCAAATGCCCGCAACCCCCACGGAGTGATAATGAACGGCAACAGTTTCGGTCGGCTCTTCCAGGTGACGACCTTCGGGGAGAGCCACGGGGAGGCGATGGGTTGTACCGTCTCTGGCGTGCCCGCTGGCGTCGAGTTGGACGAGAGTGACATCCAGACGGATCTCGACCGGCGCAAACCCGGCCAGTCGATGATCACCACCTCGCGGGGCGAACCGGACAAGGTGTCGATCAAGTCCGGTCTGCAGGACGGCTACACGACCGGGACGCCTATCGGGATGGTCATCCAGAACAAGGACGCCCGCTCGGGCAAGTACGAACCGTTCGTCACCGCCCCCCGACCCTCGCATGGGGACTTCACTTACTCCGCGAAATTCGGCACGCGGAACTGGGGCGGCGGCGGCCGCTCCTCGGCCCGTGAGACGGTCAACTGGGTCGCTGCAGGCGGGATCGCAAAGCAGGTCCTCGAACAGAGCGAGTACGACGTCCAGATCAAGGCCCACGTCTCCCAGTTGGGCGACATCGAAGCGCCCGAAGTCACCTTCGAGGAGATGCTCGAACACAGCGAGGAGAACGAGGTCCGGTGTGCCGACCCCGAGACCGCCGAGGAGATGCGCGACCTCGCCGACCGAATTCAGAAAGAGGGCGACTCCATCGGTGGGGCGATCTACTTCGAGTGCCGCGGCGTCCCGCGCGGGCTGGGCGCACCGCGTTTCGACAGCTTCCCCTCGCGGCTGGCCCAGCTCATGTACTCGATCCCCGCCGTCAACGACTTCGAGTACGGAATCGGTCGCGAGGCCCGCACGACCCGCGGGAGCGACTACAACGAGGATTGGGAGTTCAGCGAAAACGGAGATCCAACCCCAGTCGGCAACGACCACGGCGGCATCCAGGGCGGGATCACGACCGGCCAGCCCATCTACGGCGAGGTCACCTGGCACCCGCCCGTCTCGATCCCGAAGAAACAGGAGACCGTCGATTGGGAAACTGGTGAGAAGAAAGAGATCCAGGTTGTCGGTCGCCACGATCCGACCCTGCCCCCGAGAGCCGTGCCGGTCGTCGAGGCGCTGCTGTACTGCCAGGTGCTGGACTTTATGCTGCTCGGCGGCCGGCTCAACCCCGACCGCCTCGACGGCCAGGTTGGCGAGTACGATACTGACTATCATCCCTCCAGCCCCGTCAACGATCCCGACGACGCCGACACGAGTGCCGAGACTATCGACGAGGAGTAGTCAGCGACGGTCCGTCGCGCTCGGCCGTGACGGTCACAGCGACGCCTCGGAACTGGACTGTTTGATCGATGAGTCGGCCGAATGAAGCCGTCCGGCCGCTACTCGCGGTATGGTATCGAACCGTCTCGACCCCCGCTTCGAGGACAGACAGGAGATTTCGGCCGGTCGAGCCGTAGCGGGTCATCACCTGTTCGTCGATGAGCGGCTGTGCCTCGCTCGGGTCGGCCTGCGTCGCCACGAAGGTCGCCTCGGCGTCGTCGGGACCGTCCACGTCGGGATCAGTCACAGTGACCGTCGATCCGTCCCGGGTGACCGAGACGTCAGACAGGGGTTCGGCGGTTACCGTGGGTGCCTCGATGTCGAGTAACGCGCCGTATCGTTTGTCTATCGGCCGAACATCGACGACGAGTGCGTACCGACCGCCGCCGAGGAAGCCGAAGTCGAGACTGCCAAAGCTAGCGGCCTCCTCGTGTCGCAGCGTGAGATCGAAGGTGGCCACCCCGCTGGCGTCGACACCGGTATCGACGACCGGGGATCCACCATCTCTGGTTGCCAGATCGGTGTTCCGAACGAAGAGCCGGGAGTACGGGCCGAGATCGTACCAGCGGTCGCCCGCCTGCTTGTAGAGGGTCGGCTGGCCGTCGTACCACTCCTCGGCGCGATTGACGAGCCGCACGGTGAGGCGAGTCGGTAAGTACGCGGCCTCACGATCGGGCAGGAGATACCGTTCGGCGTTCAGGCCCGCGCGATGGAACCACTCGACTGGAGGCTGTCCACCCGGAGAGGAAGTGACGCGCGAGTCGAACCGCGAGGGGCGCGTCGGGCCAGCCGCGTCAGTCGGCCACACGACCGCCGTCACGGGCGGGGTCGTCAGCGAATCCGGCGCGGCAGCGTCAGGACCGTGGAACGTGTACGTGCCGGAGGCGAGCGCTCCCTCACCCCGCCCCGCACAGACGTCGTACTCGGCGACGATTCCGTGCTCGGCCGGGACGGTCGCAGTCCCGCCGTAGGGGTAGTCGCCGGGATGGAGGTCGGCGTGCCAGTACCCCTCTGGCCCGCGAGTCACGCCGTCGACGGGTTCGTCGAGTTCGTGTCCGACCGTCGGCACGAGAAACAACTGTCCCGGGCGTTCGACACCCGATCCCGACTGCTCGATGGGGTCACTGTGGACCCCGTTCGGGATCGTCCGGGCGAACAGCGGGAAGCGTTCGCGCCGAACCGTCTTCTCGAAGTCGTTGTGGTTGTACAGTAGCGCCTGAATCCGGGCAGGATGGTCGGTCGTCGCTGGCGCCGCGATCCGAGCGGCGAACGTGAGTCGATCGGGCGTCCCGAACTGGAGCGTCGACAGCGCGAGCGTTCGTGGCCCGGTTTCGAAGTCGACGAGGTCCGGCGGTCGCAGTTGCGGGAGCCACTGCTCGGGCGCTCTCGGTCCACCAGGCGACTGTTCAGGCCCACTTGGCGTCGTCGGACCGTCGAACGGCGTCCGGGTGTCGGTCGGGACCTCGTAGGGCGTAACCGTGTCCTCGTCAGGGTCGGCATCGTCTGTATCGAACACCGAACATCCCGAGAGGCCAGCAGTGGCTGCCGCGATACTACTCAGGAGGGCACGCCGTCGCATAGCGGAAGTTACAGTGAGGCGGTGGTATACTTTTTCGTAACGACGAGACTCGTTTGACCTTCCCGTGGTTCTGCCATGGGAACTAACAGCCGGAGTCTGAGGGATCGTCGTCGCGCAGTTCACTCTTCACCACGCGCCAGCGCCGTCGCGCGCAGATCACGGCGTCGAAAAAGACGATCACCAGCCCGAGCAGCCCGAGCCACTGCAACAGCGGATACTGCACGAATAACTCGGTTCCGTAGTAGAGGACGACGAAGATAGCGAGGTAGACGACCCGTGCGAGGCTGCGGCGGCTGAACCCTTGCAGAATCGAGTCCGTGGTATTGGTGGACATTCAAAGACCATTAGGAATCGTTCACTAAGAGTCTAGGGACCGCGTCTGTTTTCTTTCTGGGGCCGGACACGGAGATATGGACGCCAATCAGGAGTCGCCGTTCAACCCGTTCGGGATGGACGAGACGTGCGAGAACTGTCCCGAACTGGTCGAGACTCGGTCGAGCGTGGTCCACGGCTACGGCGACGTCGGCGCGGAGTTCGCGTTCGTCGGTGGGTTCCCCGATGATGGTGCTGACGAAGTCGGCATCCCGTTCATGGGCGCAGGTCGAGAGACGATGCTCGAAATTCTGTACGCGACCGGATTTACCGACTCATCGCCCGAGACGACCGAACCCGAGCTGGAAAACGCCGTGCTGACCTACGCGGCACGGTGTCACCACCACGAACGCGAGCCGACCGACGCCGAATTCACCAACTGCGAGCCCTACCTGAACAGCGAACTCCGGATGATCAACCCCGAGATTATCGTCGCCGTCGGCCAGCATGCCCTAGAAGCACTGGCCTGGGAGTACACGACCCGCAGTGCCGAGGACTTCGATGTCGAAGCCGAACACGCCACGACGATCCGGGGCCGGGGCTTCGAGATCGTTCCCATGATCGAGCCGGACGCCCAGACCGCCGAGCAAACCGACGAAATAATCGAACACCTGCTGGACGTGCTTGGGCGAGATTATCGACAGACGAAGGGCAGGCGCGGCCGGTAAGTCGACCGGCCGCGTAGACGGCGCTCTGGCGGGAATACAACCGACCGCGTAGGCGGCGCTCTGGCGGTAAGTCGGACGGTTGCTTTCTACGCGGGCGACTCGACCGGTTCGGCGATGGCTTCGAGTTCGTCCATCGTGATCCGGTTCTGTGCAGTCTCTTTGCGTCCCGGTTCGAACGCCAGGTCGCGCTCGTGCCAGTCCCCGATGCGGGCCGTCGGGTCGAGAATAGCTTCCTCACTGAAACCGACGTCGCTATCCGTCACCACGAGCGAACTCGGTGCCCCGGCGGATCGCTCGCGGGGCTCTAGCTTCAGGTCGTCCATGTGCCAGTCGCCAAACCGGGCGGTCACGTCGAGTACCTCTCCTTCAGGGAACGCTGCCACCGATTCGGTCAGCCGGTAGGCGTCTCGGCTCATTACGTTTGAATGTATTTACTCAGTGGCGAAAAAACTTTTGACTATTTTTCGATAGCGAGACTCGTGGGTGAACCAGAAGCGAACGACCCCAGAGTATCGACACGAAGTGAGTCGGTCAGCCGCGTGGACCCAACTCTCGACCCATCTCGGCGAACTCGGCGGCTTCCGAACGCAAGTCCGAGAGGTGCCAGACGACGTCGGTCAACGTGACGATGCCGACCAGATCGATGCCGTCCATAACGGGGACTTTCTTGACGCCTTCCTCGGCCATCCGGCGAGCGGCGTGCTGGACGGTTTCGTCGGGCGAGGCTGTCACGACTGCGCGATGTGAGAGGTCTGCCACCCGGATTTCCGAAAAGGGACGATCGGTTTCATAGCCCGCACAGAGGGCGTCAGACTCGGTCACCATGCCGGTCGGATGACCCTCCTCGCTCAGGAGGATTACCGACCCGACGCCGTGCTCACAAAGTTTCCCGACGGCCTCCCGCAACGTTGCGTCTGCGGGACAGGTCACGACATCGGTACTCATCAACTCCCGAACGAGCATGCAGACACTTGGGTGGCGAGGGTGAAAAGTATGTCTCGCGTTGGCACACCACTACCCGTCGGTGACGTGTTCGGCCCGGACGGTAGCGTCACGATCGCGCTGGTGGCGGTACTCGACGATCGCGTCCTGTAGATCCTCGGCCAGATCCTCTCGGAGCGCGTCGGCGACATCGGCGTCGACATCGACCGCTTTGGCGTCGTCGCCGAGGAGGCTGTAGGCTCCCGCGGTGTCGACGACCAGTGTCGCGAGGTTGCGCCGGCGCTGGAAGATCGTCTCCGAGGTCACGACCGTCTGAATACGATAGGACGGGACGATCGTGATCCGGCGCGACCAGAAGCCGTTGCGCGTGACGACGTGGTCGTCTTCCAGACGATAGCCGCGATTGAGCCACTTCAGGTGGGCGGCGACCGGAACCAACAGCAGTCCCGCCGCGAGCGCGTACCACGGGAACGACAGTTCGGTGAAGCGGACGACCCCGTAGGCGACCGCGACCAAGAATGCCACGACGAGCGTGTACCGCACTGCGTAGCGCTCCCGGGCGCGTTTGGGCGGGCGCTCGAATTCCAATCCCTCGAAGTACTCGATCCGGTGGGCCAGTGAGACGACCCGCTCGCGCTCGGCGACCGGGATCGCCGACTGCGAACTCGAGCCGTTGCCCTGGTTGGAACCCGCATAGCCGGCTGTCTCGATCGTGAGGCTGGCGTATCCCAGCCGGCGAGCGATGACGTTCTCGGTGAGCGTGATCGTCTGGACCTTGTCTTTGGGAATCGAACCGCTGAACCGCTGGAAGAGACCGCGTTCGTAGCGGTACTCTTCGGCCCGATCGAGAAGGACGAACCCGTAGTATCGCGCCATCGAGAGCAGGCCGCTGAAGATTGCCGAGGCGACGACGAGCGCGAGCAGGCCGGCGACGATGAGCACCACCGTCACACCCTCGGGAGCGAAGTCGGCAAGCACCGACGGGCCGACGAACGACAGTGGAATCGCCAGAATCGACAACAGCCGCAGATCCATCGAGACGACTCCCAGAATCACCAGCTCTCGGTGCGTGAGCTCGAACAGCTGTGTTTCCGATTCCTCAACGACTCCCTCGACCGCGTCACCCTCACCAGCCCCACCGCGTTTGCGCCGGCTGACCTCCTCCTGGACGTACTCGGCATCGTCGCGACTGACGTATCTGAGCTGGGCCTCTGTCTCGCCGCCACCCGCAGTTTCGAGTCGAACCTCGGCGATTCCCAGGACGCGCTGGATTACGTTCTGGCGGATGTCAACATTCTGGATGCGCCCGTAGGGGATCTCGCGAGCGCGCCGCGAGAGGACGCCCGAATCGATGTCGAACGTATCCTCGGTAAACTGATATTCGAATCGGCGGTAGTAGGCGACCTGCCAGCCGACCGAAAGGACGATCCCGACGACCACGATCACGGCGAAGACTGCGAGTCCTTCGAGGCCGCCGACCGAGCCCGCGCCGGCGATGCCCGCGATCGCGATTCCGATCACTGCCTGGAGGCCACGTTCGACCGCTCGATAGGGGATCGAGAGAGGATCCAGTTGCATGGTCAGACGGCGTCCTCACCCTCGGATTCGATCGCGAGCAGCTTCAGTCGCGTCTGGAGATCATCCGCTTCCGGCGGCGTCAGTCCCGGAACCGTCACGTCCGCCCCGCGGGACCCCGCGGTGTAGACCACCAGCGTCGAGAGGCCGACTGCCCGCTCGATCGGCCCACGGCTGGTGTCGATGTGCTGGACGCGAACGTACGGAACGACGGTCTGGACGCGCGTGATCACGCCGCGATCGAGAAACAGCGAATCCGCACGCACCTCGTAGCTCCAGGTCCGATACAACAGGATCGAGTGGATCACTCCGAGCGCGGCGACGAGACCGCCCACGAGCGGCCCGGCCCACAGGTACGACCGATCGACACCGAAGGCCACGGCCGTCGCGATACCGCCGACGAACGCCCCGATAATCAGCGCACGACCGATCCACAACCATCGCACGCGCGAGTCGAGCGTCCGAACGTCGGTCGTGTAGGCGGTCGGATCCGCCACGTCTGGACCACCCTCGTCCGCATGGGTTTGCACTCGCGCCTCACCCTGCCGGTCCGCTGTGGAGTCACCTTCTTCGGCGGGCCCGGCCCCATCGACGGAGCTGTCGCCAGCAGAATCGACCTCCCCAATCGACTCCGACTCGGCGCCAGCGTCCGGCTCTCCAGCTGGTTCGTCAGTCATTGTCGACCACTGGGGCCGTCTGCGGTTTATACTTGGCTACAAAGCGAATACTCCGACCCACCGTGGTCGGGGATGAAGCCGACACTCGGTGATACAAATCATTAAATCGGAACATCACTAATCAAGAGATCGCGATGAATTACAGTCACCGCTACCGTGCGTATCCGACACAAGAGGTAGCGAAGCGACTGAAACACCATCTCGACGTTCATCGCCAACTCTACAATCACGTCCGATGGGACTACGAGACCAGTCCAGCAGACGACAAGCCCAGCGAGTACGACCAGAACAACAAACTTCCCGAGTGGAAGCAAAAGTGGCCGCGGTTCAGCGAACTGCATTCGAAGGCCGCACAAGCCACCGTCGCTCGTTTCCACCGCAACCTCTCGACCCTTCGCAAGAAAAAAGAGAAAGGGCACAAGGTTGGTCGGCTCACCCGGCAAGCACCTGCCGAGTACCGAAGTGTGACGTACAATCAGTCTGGTTTCGACCTCGATGAAAAGGGGGACCACGACAAGTACGCGTCCGTCCGCTTCAGCAAGATCGGCTGGGTCAAAATCCGGTACTCACGCCCGAGTCCCAATCGTGCCACCATCAAGGAAGTCACGGTCAAGAAAGAACGAACCGGCGAGTGGTTTGTCTCCTTCGGGCTGGAGACCGATGATGCCGATTTGCCCGAGAAACGCGCTGTGGACTCGCTTAATACAAAAAACAGCGTTGGGATTGACCTTGGCATCCAGAACTACATCCACACCAGCGACGGCAAGACCGCGGACTGGCTCGACCTCGAAGACGAATACGAGCGTCTCCGCCGTGAACAGCGGAAACTCTCGCGGAAAGAGCACGGATCGAACAATTACGAGAAGCAACGCCGGAAGGTCGCCAAGACGAAACGAAAGATTCAGCGGAAGGTGCTAGACTACCAGCACAAAATCACCACGTGGCTCGTCCGCGAGTACGATGCCGTGTTCGTGGAAGACCTCGACGTCAAAGAGATGCTCCAGGGCGACGGAAATGCTCGGAGCAAGCAGGATGCGGCGTGGCGGCGGTTCATCACCTTGCTCGAATACAAGGGCGAGCTGTACGGTACGCACGTCGTGCAGGTCGAAGCGGCAGGGACGACCAAAGAGTGTGCGTCGTGTGGGGTGGAGACGGCGAAACCTATCTGGGTACGTGAACACTTGTGCCCGAGTTGTGGATTCGAGTCGGATAGAGATGCGAACGCCGCGATGAACGTCATCAAACGCGGCTTTGCTGAACTAGGGCTGGGATGGCCCGAAGACACGCCTGTGGAGACTGTGACCGCTACGGACACCGCTGACTTCCAGCAGGTGTCTGCAAGTCACGTCCTGGAAACAGGAAGCCTGCCTTCGTGAGAGCAGGAGTCCCCTGCGCCACCGTTCGCGGGGTAACATTCAAAAACTGCGTTCGGCCCGTCGAAGGCGGCCTGCCGTCACGTCCAGTCTCGGGGAGTACTGCACCAGTGGATCGCCCGACGGGTGGTCGAATCCTGCCGCCTCGAACAGCGTGTTCTCGCGCACAGTCAGGTCGGCAGGCTGGACGGCCCAGGGGCCGTGGTCGATATCACCGCGGTAGAGACGCCCACGACCGGCGACGAAAAGACGATAGTTCTCGACCAGAAACGCTTCCGTCGACCCCGGATCGGCCGGGCCTGGCGATCCGCACGGTTCGATCGTCGCCTCGAAGTCGGCGGGCGGGACACCCTCGTGCGTGCGGTGGCTCTCGAAGTCGATCGCACCATCGCGTTCGGTGACGTCCATCTCGGCACGGTAGTACGGCAGTCGAAAGAGTCGACGCGCGATCGGAACCCCCAATCGGTCCGCAGCGTCGAGATTGTAGAAGTAGATGCCCGACGTGTCGCGGTGGCGGACGTACGTCCGGAGGTTGAGTTCCGGAAACGAGAGGCCGAACGGGACGAATCGGGGGCGGATGTTCTCCATCACGAAGCCGACGACGCTGAGCCAGGCCCGCCCCTCACTGTCGGTGTCAACCGCCAGTCCCTCAGGCAGTGTCGGTTCGACAGTCGAGGGTTCGATAGGCCAGCTCGCGAAGAAGGCGTCGCGCCAGGTCATCGCGAGCAGCTGCCTCGACGTCCGGGAGCGACTCGACATACCCGACCTATGGGTTGGAAACAGTTGTACGGCCCGCCTACTTCGGGTGCGGCTCGCCTCTCTCAGATGCGGCCCGCTTGGCCCCGGTCGATTAGCGGACGCCTGCCTCGCCCCCATCGATCAGCGAACGCCCGCCTCACGAACGTTCTGGCCCACGGGGTCGGCAAACAGTTCCTCGCGTCTGTTCTCGTAGACCACGGTGCCACGGACCATCGTGAGTTCCGGGAAGATTCCCTCGAACCCTTCGAAGGGCGTCCAGTCACACTTTGTGTGGGTGTCCTCGCCGCGGATCTCGCGTGGCTCGTCGGGATCGAACAGCACCAGATCGGCGTCGAAGCCCTCCTCGATCCGGCCCTTGTTCGAGATCTCGAAGACGCTCGCGGGATTGGCTGCCGTGAGGTCGCGGACGCGCTCGTATCCGAGATTCCCTTCGCGAGCCTCCTCCAGCAGCAACGGCAGTGCCGTCTCGACGCCCGGGACACCGCTGGGCGCGTCCCAGATGCTGGCGTCTTTCTCGTCTCGGGTGTGTGGTGCGTGGTCGGTCGCAATCATGTCGACCGTCCCGTCAGCCACTCGCTCGAAGACCTTCCGGCGGCGGTTCTCCCGGCGGAGCGGCGGATTCATCCGGCCGAACGTTCCCAACTCGGGCAGGTCGTCACGAGAGAGGAACAGGTGATGCGGACTGACCTCACAGGTCATCCCTGCGTCGGCGGCGATGTCGATCGCCTCGGGCGTCGACGTGTGCGCGATGTGGATCTGCGCGCCGTGCTCGGTAGCCACCTCGCAGGCCCGGCGGACGGCTTCGATCTCGGCCTGGGCGGCGCGGTAGGCGCTCCAGGCGTCGGCGTCGTCGCGCTCTCTGGCGCTCTCGTTGAACCGCGTCGCGTCCTCGGCGTGGACCGTCACGGTGATATCGCGGTCGGTCGCCTGCTGAAGCGCGTCGGCAAAGAGATCCGCGTCGATTCCCATGTTGCCGGTCGAATCAGCGAGGAAGACTTCGCCAAGGGCGAACAACGGTCGTCGCAGGAGAATGTTCGGTAGCCACTCGGCGGTGACGCCGCCGTTGATCCCGAAGTCGACGAGCGAGTCCGCGGCAAAGTCACGTTTCTGGTCGAAGGTCTCGCCGTCGATCGTCGGCGGGTCGGTGTTGGGCTGGTCGACGACGGTCGTCACGCCGCCGGCGGCAGCGCTCTTGCTCCCGGTCTCCCAGGTCTCCTTGTGCGCGTAGCCGGGCTGGCGGAAGTGGACGTGGACGTCGATCATCCCGGGGGTCAGACGCTTTCCCGCGCCCTCGATCGTCCGCTCGTCAGGTGTCGTCGAGAGTGTCTCGCCGATCTCGGCGATGGTCTCGCCGTCGACCCGGACGTCCCGCGTGCGGCCGTCCGGCAGCGTGGCGTCGGTGATGAGCATACGACTGGCTGTGATACGGTCGGTTGTAAGTGTCCCGATCCACCCAAAAGCGACCGCGGCTACTGGTTGGCGATGACGTCACTGGCGATGTTACGGCCGCGGGCCTTCAGCGAGACGTCTCGACGGGTACGGACCTCTTGGAGCAATCCTTCCTCGACGAGCTTGTTGTAGATCTCCTCGACTCGCTCGACGTCCATGCCGACGAACTCGGGGATCTTGAACGGCGAGACGCCCGAGTACAGCGCCATCAGGACCTCCTGTTCGGCCTGAGAGATGTCGGCGTCGATCTCCTGTTGCTGGCGGACCAGTCCCGCGAGGACACCGACGATCTGCCCGCCGCCCGAGACGTACGTCTGGACGACGGCCTCGTCGACGGAGTGCTCGATCTCGACGACGCGCCGTTCCTGTCCCCGAACCTCCTGTTCGGTCACCTCGACCATCCCCACGTCCTCGCGCTCGATCTCGACGAACTGTCCCGACGCGATGGCGAGATCGACCGTCCCCTCGCTGAGTTTGAGTCTGGCTTTCTCCCAACCCGCGTTCTGGACGACACCGCCCTTGACTGCAGGGTGTTTCACGAGGACGACCCGCTGGTCGAGGATCGCACCGTACAGTTTCTCCTCGAAGGTGTCGCTGTCTTTCGACGAGACGAGGTAGACGTCTTTCCCGATCTGGATCGAGAGGTAGCTCGACACCTGGGCGATGGCTTCGTTGACGTCACCACGGGACTTGATGCTCGCGACTTTCGACAACGGGAGCGTCTGTTTGCCCTCGTTGGTGAGGATCAGCAATCGTTTGTTCGACAGCAAGAGCCGACAGCCCTGCCACTCGACGCCGCTAGCCTTGCGGCCGTCTGTGACGACCTGCATGAACTTGCCCTGCACGTCCGCGAGTTTCTGCTCGCCGTCGGTCATTGCCCGGTCACCGAACGTTGGCTAGCGGACCCCTTAACGATTGGTCCGGTGGCGATGACGTCGGTCACGATCACAGTACGTCACTGGCGCGGCCACCAAGCTTCGACAGCGCCGAGAACGCCCGTTTGCGGATCTGTTCGTCCTCGGTGTCGTCGATGATCGACTCCAGAGCCTCTCGGGAGCGCTCACCGCCGACCTTCCCGAGCGTGAAGATTGCCTGCGCCCGGACGTCGCTCGACCGATCGTCGTCCTCGACGACCGTCAACAGCTTCCCCTCTACCGTGTCGCCGTCGAACTCCGCGAGACTCGTCGCGGCGAACTGCCCGGTCATCTGGTCCTCGTCGTCCAGACAGTCGATCAGTGCGTCGATGACTCGCTCGTGCTCGCCGTCGGTGACTCGCCCGAGGAGCCACGCCGTGTTGCGACGTTGGGCGACCTGGGTACTCTCTTCGAGAATCTCGACCAGCGGGACGACCACCGTGGCGTCGTCGGTCTCTGAGAGTTCGTCGACGATGGCCTCGCGGATCTCGTGGCTCTTGTCCGTGGGGACGTTCGCCAGCAACTCGATCAGCGAGTAGACAGCGGTCCGGCGCACAGTGGACGCCTCGTCCGAAAGTGCGTCGACGAGGTGCTCGACCGGGCTCCCGTTGTCGAAGTTGCCGAACGCCCCGACGGCGATCCGGCGGACGCGCTCGTCGGGGTCCTCGTACATCTCGAGGAGGGCTTGCAACGCCTGTCGATTGGCGATCTGTCCCAGCGCTTCGGCGGCCTCGCGACGCACTGCGGGGCTCCGATCGTCGAGCAGCGTTTCGAGCGAGTCACAGGCGCGTGGATCGGCGATCGAGCCTGCGGCCCGCGCGGCGCGAGCACGGACCCGGTGGTCGTCGTCGTCGAACACATCGAGGATATTCGACAGGGCGTCCGCATCACCGAACTGCCCCAGCCCGTTTGCGGCTGCCATCCGCAGTTCGGGTACGTCGCTGTCCAGGGCCCGGACGAACGCCTTGGCTTTGACCCAGTCGGCCTCGTCCTCGAAGTCGATACCGGCCATGCTGGCGATCAACTGCTCGATCGCGTCGCCACCCAGCTCTTCCAGCGAGTCGACGGCAGCCGCGGTCACGCTGCCGTCGTCGTCCGATTGTGCGGCCTGTACCAGCGCGCTCACGACGTCGTGGCGGTCGTCGTGCTCGTCGAATCCGCCCAGTAGCGACGCCGCCCGCTGTCGAATGTCGGGGTTGTCGCTCTCTCGAAGCACGCGGATGAGTTCTTGGACGTCGCCGTCGCGTTCGAGCTGGTAGAGTGACATCTCAGTCTTTCTGGTAGATCCGGTGGGACTTGTCGTACGGTTCGAAGACGTCGCGCATCTCACTGGGAATCGTCTCTGTCATCCCGATCATGAGGTAGCCGTCCTCCCGGAGCGATCCCTCGATGGTCTCGAAGATGGGGACTTTGTAGGAGGCGTCGATGTAGATCAGGAGATTGCGACAGAGCACGAGGTCGAAGTCACGCTTTGGATCCCCGCGGATGAGGTCGTGCTGCTCGAAAGAGACCATCTCCCGGACCGGGTCACGAACCTGAAACGTCGATCCCGACTGCTCGATGTATGGGTCGAGTTCCGACAGGGGTTCCAGCTCCTCGGCGATATCCGTCGTCTTCGAGGTTTCGTAGGCCCCCTCGCGAGCGGTCCGGAGGATGTCTCGGTTGATGTCGGTCGCAGTGATCTCGATTCGACTGTCGTTCACTTGGTCGTCGTCCAGCGCCAGCATCGCCAGCGAGTAGGGTTCGCGCCCGTCGGCACAGGGCGCGCTCCAGATCCGCACCTGTCTGTGCTCGTCGGTCAGCGTGCGCAACACAGGACGGAGACGCTCCCACGCCTCTGGATTGCGGAAGAAGCCGGTAACGTTGATCGAGAGGGAATCGAGCAGTTCCTCCTGCTCGCCATCGTCGCGTTCGAGCAGCCGTCGGTAGGCACGGTAGCTCTCGGTCCCAGTCCGGCGCATCCGGGCGGTGATCCGCCGGTCCATGTAGGCGTCGTTGTAGAACCCCGATTCGAACGCCAGGTGCTCGCCGATGAATTCCATCAGATAGTCGAACCCGCGCTCGGAGCCGGATCGGCGCGTCATGGTGCCACCGCCGTCAGACGAGGTGCGGCCGCCATGTTAGAGTGTCACCACGTCGAGGATGTGCACGATGTTGCCGTCGCCCAGGACCGCCGTCCCCGAGAGTCCGGGCGTCCCGCTGAGGATTCCCTCGAGCGGTTTGACGACGACTTCTTCCTGGCTCTCGACCGAGTCGCAGTGCAAGGCAATCTTGCGCTCGGACTCGCGGATCCGGACGAGCATCCCGTCGCCGTTTTTGGTCGCTCCCGGCACGTCGAAGGTCTCGTCGAGGTTGACGATCGGGTAGATCTCGTCGTTGTGCTTGATCACTTCGCTGCCGTTGATCGTCCTGGCCTCGGTCGCGCGAGTGATCTCGTCGACGTTCTTGATCGGGATGCCGTACTGCTCGTCGCCGACCTCGACGAACAGTACCTTCACGATGGCCATCGTCACCGGCAGGCGCAGCGAGACGGTCGTCCCCTCGCCTGGGGTGGATTCGACATTGACGCTGCCGTCGAGTTTCGTCACGGTGTCGTGGACGACGTCCATCCCGACGCCACGACCGCTGGTGTCTGTGACCTCTTCGGCGGTCGAGAATCCGGGATGGAAGACCAGATCGTAGATGTCAGAATCGCTCATCGTCTCGATCTCGTCGGCCGAGCGGACGCTTTTCTCCAGGGCCTGCTCTTTGATCGCCTCCACGTCCAGGCCGCCGCCGTCGTCGCGCACCTCGATGATGACGTGATCGCGTTCGCGCGAGGCCGACAGTTCGATGTGGCCAGTCCTGGGTTTACCGGCTGCCTCGCGTTCCTCGGGTGGTTCGATCCCGTGGTCGACCGCGTTCCGGAGGATGTGCATCAGCGGATCTGAGATTTCGGTCAGGATCGTCCGATCGAGTTCGATATCCTCGCCCTCGATCGTGAACTCGACGTCCTTGTCGAGGTCGCGAGACAGGTCACGGACGAGCCGCGGGAACTTCCCGACGACTTTCTTCAGCGGGATCAGCCGCATGTCCATGACCGTGTTCTGGAGATTCGCAGTGATCTTATCGAGTTCGTTGAGATTTTCGGAGGCAGAATCGAGGTTCTCTTCTTCGACCGCCCGGCGGAGCTTGATCCGACTCGTGACCAGTTGCTCGACCAGCCCGTGGAGATCGTCGAGCTGGTCGACGTCGACGCGGACGGATTTGATCTCGTCGACCGAACTGGTGTCAGTGCCACCGGACGCACCGCCGGCGGACTCGTCCTCGCTCCCACCGGCCTCGCTCTCACTAGCGTCGGACTCCGACGCCATCTGGACCGCGTCGGTGACGTCAGTGATCGTGGTATCGGCGATCTTGCTGGTAGCTGCCATCACCGCTTCGACGGCAGAACGCTGGGCCCCGGTCACGAACACGGCGAACGTTTCGTCGTACTCGCCGTTCTCGATGGCGTCCCACTCAGGCTCGGTCGCCAACACGTCCAGTTCTTCGTCGATCGACTCCAGCGTCAGCATGCCGTCGACCCCCGGCATGTCCGAATCGCCGACGGAGATCTCGACGTGATAGACTGGTCCGTCGACATCCGGAATCTCGACGTCGCCGACCAGGGCGTCCGTGTCAGCTGACGGAGAGCCGCTCTCCGAGTCAGTCCCACCCTCTGAGACGCCTTCGTCGCTGTCCATGATCCCCCGGATGTCGGCGACGATCGCGTCGGTGTCGGCGCTGGATTCACCGGTTTCGTCGATCTCGCGGATGATCCCCTCGATCTGATCGATGCCGGCGAAGATGAGGTCCATGATCTCCGGGGTGACCTCGCGCTTGCCCTCGCGCATCTCGTCGAGGAGATCCTCGATGGCGTGGGCCAGGTTCGAAGCGTCCTCGAAGCCCATCGCACCGAAGTTGCCCTTCAGCGTGTGGGCCGTCCGGAAGATGGCGTCCATCGCTTCCTGGTTTTCTGGATCCGATTCGAGTTCGAGCAGCGAGTTGTTCAGCTTCGTGATCGCTTCCTCGCTCTCTCGAAGAAACGCGTCGAGATATTGGTCATCCATATCAGTGAACCTCCTGTGTGATCGCGTCGAGAATCGCCTGCGGGATCGCCTCCACGGGCGAGACGGTGTCGATACAACCCGTCTCGATCGCCCGCTTTGGCATGCCAAAGACCGCAGAGCTGGCCTCGTCCTGGGCGATAGTCGTCGCCCCGCGCTCTTTGAGCAGCCGGATGCCGTCGGCCCCGTCTTCACCCATCCCGGTGAGGATGACGCCGATGACGTCGTCGTCGACGACCGACGCGGCCGTCCGCATCGTCACGTCGACCGCCGGGCGGACGCTATTGACTGGGGGATCGTCGGTCAGCGCCACGCGAAGCCGGCCGTGCGTGTAATTACGAACCTCCATGTGTTTACCGCCGGCAGCGACGAGGGCCTCACCACCGCCGATGCGCTGGCCGTTCCGGGCCTCGCTGACGTCGTACTCCGATCGGTCGTCCAGCCGCTGGGCGAATCGGCCGGTGAACCCGTCGGGCATGTGCTGGACGATCAACACCCGGAGGTCGGCCGCCGCTGGCAGGTTCGACATGAGCTGCTCGACCACTGTCGGGCCGCCGGTCGAGGAGCCGACGATCAGCGTCGGCCGCTCCACGTATGTATCACCGACGGCTTTCGACGGCGTTGAGCGCTGCCCTGTCGCACTACTCCCACGCCGGCCACGGCTGCGCGGCTCGGCCTCGGCGACCGAGAGGACGATCTCGACCAGCTGGTCTTTCAGCCGGGACATCTCCATCGAAACCTCTCCACCAGGCTTGGTGAAGAAGTCGACCGCGCCCTTCTCCAGGGCCTCGAAGGTGACGTCGGCGTCCTCGTCGGTGTGGGCGCTCAACATCAGGATCGGCGTCGGATGCTCGGCCATGATCCGCTCGACGGCCTCGATGCCGTCCATCTCTGGCATCTCGACGTCCATCGTGACGACGTCCGGTTCGTGCTCGCGGACAGCTTCGACGGCCTCCCGGCCGTTTTTCGCCTGCGCGACGACGTCGATGCCACCCCCAGAGAGGATGTCAGAGATGACACTCCGCATGAAATGAGAGTCGTCGGCGACGACAGCCCGCGGCGATGATCGTGCTACCATAGATCAGTACGTGTGAGATTGCCTGCAGGCGGCTTAAACGTCACCCGTGCGCCAGCCGCGAGGGCCTCACGTTGGCCAAATCTATCGTCAGCGCCAAAATAAAGACACCGCCCCGGTAATCAATTGTGATAGCACAGGAGACACGCTTAAGGGAATTTGCCGGGTGTGTTGAGATATCGACTGCCGGACAGCAGGGTTTGAAGATGGCGACGACGAACACCAGCACTATGTCAGACGCAACGAACCAGGTACTCGAATTCAAACTCGGCGCGGAGACCTACTGTGTGAGTATCGACTACGTGACGGAGATTGTCGACGTCGGCGAGTTGACGTCGGTCCCGAACTCGGCCCCGCACGTCGAAGGGGTGATGGACCTGCGCGGGCGAACGACATCGATCATCGACCCCAAGGTGGTCTTCGACATCGAAGACGAGGGCGAGGCCGCACGAATTATCGTCTTCGACCCAGAGATCGCCGGCGACGACCAGGGGGCCGTCGGCTGGCTCGTCGACGAAGTGTATCAGGTCAGCCAGGTCGATCCCGGGAACGTCGACCGCTCGCCAACGGGCGAAGACGTTCGCTCGATCAAGGGCGTCGTCAAACGTGACGGGGAGTTCATCATCTGGGTCGATCCGACGGCGATCCGGACGTCCTGAACCTCGAGACAAACGGGCTGTTATGAACAAGGCTTTTTTACTCAGCCAACTGAGGTACATCCAATAATCGCCGCGGGACGCGGCAGGAGACCCATGATCGAACTCACAAAGACAGGGATCGAAGGACTCGATTCGATCCTCAATGGTGGCATCGTGAAGGACTCGACGACACTCGTCAGTGGTAACCCTGGGGCCGGCAAGAGTATCCTCGGCCTGCAGTACATCTACAACGGCGTCGACATGTTCGACGAGAAGGGTATCTACCTCTCGTTCGAAGAGAACGAAGAAGATCTCCGGGAGGCTGCCGAGGCGATCGGCTTCGACAAGTGGCCCGAATACGTCGAGAGTGGTGATATCCTCGTCTACGACAAAAAGGAACTCCTCCGGGAGAACGACTTCTCCTCGTCGCTGGACCTCCTGCTCGAGGACTTCCAGGACAACGACTACGAACGGCTCGTGCTGGATTCGCTGGCGATGTTCAATCTCTTTTTCGAAGACGAGAAAGAGCGCCGCACCTACCTGCTGAAGTTCTCGGACATCCTCAAGCAGAACGGCCTCACCACGTTGATGACCAACGAGCAGGGGGCAGTCTTCCCGAAAGCCGACATCGGCCTGGAGAACTACCTCACCGACGGAAACATCTACCTGCTGCAGACGCCAACCGAGTCAGGCGTCAATCGCTACGTCTGGGTCGCGAAGATGCGCAAACAGAACATCGAAACCGACATCTTCCCGATGGAGATTTCCTGGGGCGGCATTACCGTCCACGAGAACGCCAGCGCGTTCTCGATGATGAACCAGGGCGAATCGTCGCCGATCAAATAGCCATACTGGCCATTCTTATCTCAGATAATATCCGTCTTAAACCCTCAGGACCCAAAATACCCCCACATATTTCGTGAGGACGGCGAGGGTAGTAACAGACGCAGAAACCAGACGGTACATTTATTTGCTGCAGAATTCAAAAGTTGATAACGATGGCTTCGGTGGATCTGCTTCGGACGTTGGGGAACAAATATAGCGCGGAGATTCTCGACGCCGCGGACGAACCGCGGTCGGCACAGGACCTCAGCGACGAACTCGACATCCCTATCGCGACGTGCTACCGCCGGATCGACGAACTGACCGAACACGGACTCCTCGAGTTGCATGACAGCATCCTCTCGGACGATCGCCGCCGGATCAAGGTCTACCGACGCAACGTCGAATCGGTCTCCGTCCAGTTCGACGAAGCGTTATCAATCGGTGTGGAGGAACGCTCTGAAGTGACGAACAAGCTAGACGAAGCCTGGCGGACGTTATCTGAAGGATAACAGCCTGATCCGTACTCTCAGTTCGGCCTGATTGACTGGTCGTGGTCTACCAGTTATCACCGTCGATATTTTCGAGGGTGGATTTAATAGACGGTGCTCAGGACTAGAATATAGTGACGATGATCGAACTACTCTACGCCGTCCTGACGCTGATTTTCATCGTAGCTGGTCTGACGATGGTCGGCATGGCCATGCGCGCGTACGTACAAACATCCAGACAGGCGATGTTGCACCTCTCGCTGGGCTTCGCCCTCGCCGTCGCAGGGGCGGCCGCGACGATGATCAGCGCGTTCATGAACGACTTCGAACAGACCCAGTCCTTGCTCCTCGTCAACAGTGGGCTGACGACGTTCGGCTATCTCTTCGTGATGTACAGTCTCGTCAGCTACGAGTCCTGACGATCGCGCCAGCTGCAGCCTGATTTCGCTGCCGGTCTCGAACTATCCCAGTATCCCCTTTTGAAGTCCTCTACCCGACTTTTTCGTTGTTGACAATGAGAGATTCCGCTCTCAGATTGGTTTTCAGGCGTGATAACTAGGGAGGTAGTGTTAAGTTTGATAGGCAGAAAGTCGGAGGTAGAGCCTGTTGAACCAGGCGTGATTCACCAATGTTCGAACGAACTGACGACGAAGACACTGACCGCGGGCAGGTCGGGATCGGCACCCTCATCGTGTTCATCGCGATGGTGCTGGTCGCTGCCATCGCCGCGGGCGTACTGATCAACACTGCCGGATTCCTCCAGAGCAGTGCCGAAGAAAGCGGTGAGCAAGCGTCCAACCAGGTCACCAACCGACTCGTCGAAGTCAGCACCGTCGGCCAGGTCAGCAGCGGCGAAGTCAACGGAGCCAACATCACGATGCGGCTGGCCCCGGGGTCGAACGACGTCGACCTCGACGGCGTGACCATGCAGTGGGTCACTACCGGTTCGAGTAGCAATCTCGTCGCGGAGGGTAACGGCGGACCGGCCTCCGACGGTACCTTCAACTTCGAGACGCTCCGGGACGACGACTCCTCAATAAGTAGTGACAATACCCTCAATGACCCTGTCGATCGAGCGATCATAAACATTGATCTCTCCTCAGGTAGCGGCATCGACTCTACGCTCAGCGGTGGCGACAGCGCGACGCTCACTATCAGCACCCAGTCCGGTGGCGAGACCACGCTGACGCTGGTCGTCCCCGACTCCCTGTCCAGCAAATCCTCGGTCACCCTCTAAACGCGACGTCACCTTTTCGTTTTCACTGCCACTCGATAGCCGTGGCCGATATCTGCTATTGTAACCCTTAGAACGTCTATTTTCGAGTATGAAATTCAGCGTGTAGCCGGAGTATGCCCGTTTTTCTATATGATAATTAGCCCCGATTGCTTAAGTAATAGTTCGACTACGTATCAGGTAGAGCCTGTTGAACCAGGCGTGATTCACCAATGTTCGAACGAACTGACGACGAAGACACTGACCGCGGGCAGGTCGGGATCGGCACCCTCATCGTGTTCATCGCGATGGTGCTGGTCGCTGCC
>Ga0207718_100099_pt1 | contig 108614 bp, 110 predicted proteins | sample A23M2SouthBayCA_FD_187749 | JGI IMG/M metagenome (GOLD analysis project Ga0207718, IMG submission 187749) | Aerobic enrichment media microbial communities from Eden Landing Ponds, California, USA - A23 M2 (SPAdes) | ecosystem: Environmental > Aquatic > Marine > Unclassified | place: Emeryville...
GGCGTGAAGGCGGCCATAGCGGCAGGGAAACACCCGTACCCATCCCGAACACGGACGTTAAGCCTGCCTGCGTTTCGGTGAGTACTGGGGTGTGCGAACCCCTGGGAAACTCGATTCGCCGCCTACCCATTCATACTTCAGAGCCCGCAGCCACGGTGGCTGCGGGCTTGTTTCATTGACAGCCTTCGAGGAGTGGTGACACTCTTCGGGGGCTGTTTGTCCTTCTCTCCCCGGGTGTGGGGCACTCCTGACGAGTACGGCATCAAGCGACCGCTGTCGCAAGCGCTTTTCGGCTCGCTCACCACCGTCCGATATGGACACCGACGAAGTCGAGCGGTTGATCGAGGACGGGATCGAAGACGCCGAGGCGACGGTGCGGCCGTCACGCGGGGCCGAGGAAGATGACCACCTCGCCGCGCGGGTCGTGTCCCCGGCGTTCGAGGGGGAGAGTCTGGTCGACCGTCACCAGCTGGTGTACGACGCACTGGGCGAGCACATGACGACCGACATCCACGCTATCGAGATCGAGACGTACACGCCCGAAGAAGTGTAGGAACGAGCGTCAGTGGCCGTTCGGGCTAGTGATCTCTCGCTCGAATTGTGTGAAGAACTCGTTCATGAACTGCCAGCGAGAGTCGCCGAGACGCCGACCCGGGGGTGTGGACAGGCTGTCCAATCGTTCTCTCGCCCATTCTCGGAGGAGTGTCACGTCCGGCAGGTCGGCGTACTCTGTGTCAGCGAGTGATGTATCGTCGATCACGGCGTGAGACGCACCGGTCCTGCCGGAGCGTTCGCCGACGATACAGGCCAGCCGGACGATGCCCCGAGCGCCGGCGGCGTCGAGTTTGTCCGCGTCGAACAGCAGTTTTGCTTCGGGGGTCTCGGGCTTCGGCGAGCTCGCTCGAATACTGTGTGACCGAATGCAGTGTGTGATGGCGTCCCGTTGTGCGGGCGAAACGCCGTTATCGTCGAGCAATCTCCGACTTTCTTCAGTCGCCCACTGGTCGTGATCGTCGATCTCACCGGTGCGTTCCAGCGGGCGACCGATATCGTGGAGCCAGGCGGCCGCAGCGAGGATGTCGGTGTCGACGGACCTGTCCCATTCACGTGCCAGTTGCAGCGACACGTCGCGCACCCGCTTCGCGTGGAAGCGATCGTGCGCGGGGAGAGCGTCGCCGTAGTACGGGAGCGCCAGTCGTCGGGCGAGAGGGCCGAGCGCTTGCGTCATTGGATTCGTACAGGTGATTCTCGGTGCGGGCGACATAGTGATTGGGGAACGTGCGGGCGGCGCGATCCCGAGTAGCGCAAGCCATTTCCACGCGGCCGACCAGAGTGAGGGTATGACGTTCAATCCCAACGAGGGGCTCCCACAGGACGAGGTCACCGAGAAAGTCGAGGATACGATCGAGAACAACGAGGTCGTCCTCTTCATGAAGGGGACCGAGATGATGCCCCAGTGTGGCTACTCGGACAAGGCGCTCACGCTGATCAATCACCACCGCGACGACTTCGAGACCGTCGACGTGCTGGAATCGCTCGACGAGTTCCGGGCGGCACTCGAAGCACACAGCGGGCGCGAGACGATCCCACAGACGTTCGTCGACGGCGAGTTCGTCGGCGGGAGCGACATCCTCGAACAGTATCACGAGCGCGAGGAACTCGGCGCGACGCTGAACGCCTAGACGAAGCGGAACGTTTCGAGGTTCTTCGGGTTGTACGTGCGCATGTTGAACTTCTGGTACAGTGCCGACGACAGTTGATTCGTCGACTGTTCGTCGCCGTGGACGCAGATCACCTTCTCGGGCCGGGGGTGCATCGTTTCGACGAACGTTTCGAGGCCCTGGCGGTCGGCGTGGCCGGAGAAGCCGTCGACGGTCTCGATCTCCATCTTGAGCGAGACGCGTTCGGCGCGGGGGCCGCTGCCGTCCGAGAGCGTGATCTCGTCCTGGCCGCGCTGAATCTGGCGGCCGAGCGTCCCTTCGGCCTGGTAGCCGACGAACATCATCGTGTTGTCGGGATCGCTGCCGAGCAGGCGGAGCCACGACATGACCGGGCCGCCGGTGACCATCCCGGACGTGGTCAGGACGATGCAGGGTTCGTCGTCGGCGATCTCCTGGCGCATCTCCTGGCCGCCGTCGACCTGCTGGAACTGTTCGGCGAGGAAGGGATTCTCGTCCTCGTAGAGGATGCGCTGTCGGAGGTCGTTTCGCAGGTACTCGGGGTAGGCGGTGTGGATCGCGGTCGCTTCGCGGATCATCCCGTCGAGGTAGACCGGCATCGTCGGAATTGCCCCGCTGCGCATCGCCTCTTCGAGGACGAGCATGAGTTCCTGAGAGCGCCCGACGGCGAAGGCGGGGATGAGAATTTTGCCGCCGCGGTCGTGGGCGTCGTTGATGGCTTTCTTCAGGACACGCTCGGAGTCAGCCTGGTCGGTCTGGTAGTCGTTCTTCCCGCCGTAGGTCGATTCGAGGACGAGCGTCTCGACGCGGGGGAAGTCGTTGACGGCACCGTCGAGCAGGCGGGTGTCCCGGTAGTGGATGTCACCGGAGAAGGCGACGTTGTAGTGGCCATCGCCGATGTGGAAGTGTGAGACGGCCGACCCGAGGATGTGGCCGGCGTTGTGCATCGTGAGTTTGATGTCGGGCGCGATGTCGGTGACGTTGCCGAACTCGACGGGGATCGTGTGCTTGAGTGCTTTCCGGACCTGCTGGCTCTCGTACGGTGGCGCACGTCCCTCCTTGGCGGCCACGTCGAGGTAGTCCAGCTGGAGCAGGCCCATCAAGTCCCGAGTCGGTGCGGTGGTGTAGATGGGGCCGTCGTAGCCGTACTTGAACAGGATCGGGATGAGCGCGGAGTGGTCGAGGTGGGCGTGAGTCAGGACGACCGCGTCGATCGACTGGGGGCCGGCGGCGAGCGCCTCGGGCGCTTGCAGGTACGGGACTTCGCCCTCCGCCCCGGGTTTGTCGCCGCAGTCAATGAGGATGCGCGAATCGGGCGTCGAGAGGATGAACGATGCGCGGCCGACCTCGCGACAGCAGCCGAGCGTCGTCAGGCGCACCCAGTCGTCGTCGCTGGTCTGTGGACGGTTGATCTGGCGGCCGACGCGTTCGAGGATCTCGCGGCGTTCCGTGCGTTCCTGTTTGAGGAAGTTCCGGACGTTCGACACCGTCGAGGACTCCATCGGTGGGGTACGGACGACCTCGGGGGTCCAGCCGACGGACGCGGAAATCTTGTCGAGCGTCTCGCCGTGGCGGCCGATGACGAGGCCGGGCTTCTCGGCTTCGATGAACACTTCGCCGGTATCGTGGTCGAAGTCGAGGTTCTGAGCGCCGGCCTCGTCGGGGATCGTCGACTCGATCTCCTGGCGGGCCGTGCCCTCGTCGACCAGTGCGCCCTGTGTCGGACGGACGTTGATACGCTTTTGCAGTGTCTGTGCGAGATTCGGGACGAGCCGGTCCCTGTTGGCCACCTTCTGTGCGTCGGGGGTGTAGATGACGAGTTCGGGGCCTTCGAACGTCACCGAGGCGATCTCGATGTCGTCGGGTGTTTCCTGCTCGACCGTTTTCCGGATCTTCTCGAGTGTCTCGTCTGCGGAACTCATGTGTTGAAAGCAGCGATCAGTGGCCGTCAGCGGACCGCGAGAACGACGGCAACCGACTGTTGAGTGGCGCTTGGCCAGCGAGGTGCAAGAACCTTTGCTTCTCGACCGACTGGAGACCGCCGTTCCCGGGAGTTTACTGTAACGCGGCGTCGACGGCGTCCTCGATCCGGGCCAGCGCGCGCTCGATATCGCCGCCGTCTACGTCGAGATGGGTACAGAACCGGGTCGTGTACTCGTCGAAACTCCCGGCACGGACGCCTCGGTCGTCGCAGGCGTCGACAAGCGCTTCGCTGGTAATGCCGGCGGGTTCGCTGTCGAGGACGACGATGTTCGTCTCCGGTTCCCGGGCCCGCAGGCCGTCGATGGCGTCCAGCCCTGCGGCCAGTCGGGCGGCGTTGTCGTGGTCCTCCGCGAGTCGGTCGACGTTGTCCAGCGCTTCGAGGCCGGGTGCTGCGATCAGGCCGGCCTGGCGCATCCCGCCGCCGAACAGTTTGCGGGCTCGCCGGGCGTCCTCGATGAAAGGTTCGCTCCCGGCCAGCACTGAGCCGACCGGCGCGCCCAGCCCCTTCGAGAGACAGCCCATCACCGAGTCGGCCTGCTCGGCCAGCGCGGCGGGCGACGTGTTCAGCGTGACCGCGGCGTTCCACAGGCGCGCGCCGTCGAGATGGACTGGCACGTCTCGCTCGTGGGCGGCATCTGCGGCGGCGTCGACGTGGGCCTTCGGGACGGCGACCCCACCTCGGTAGTTGTGCGTGTTCTCCAGTGCGAGCAGACCGGTCCCCGGCCGATGGAGGTCCTCGGCGACCGTCGCGTCGGCGACCTGTTCGGGCGTCGGCACACAGCGCTCGCCGGCGTCGACCGTTCTGGTCTGGACCTGCGCGTGCTGTGCGACGCCGGCCAGTTCCCAGCGGTAGATGTGTGATTCGCGCTCCAGTAGGAGCTCGTCGCCCCGGTCGGTGTGGACCCGGACGGCGATCTGGTTGCCCATCGTCCCGCTGGGGACGTACAGCGCGTCCGCCTTGCCCAGCAGGTCGGCGGCGCGGGCTTCGAGTTCCGTGACCGTCGGGTCCTCGCCGTACACGTCGTCGCCCACGGATGCGTCGCGGGCGGCCCCGCGCATCCGCTCGGAGGGGGTCGTGACGGTGTCCGAGCGCAGGTCAATCACGTCAGTTCCGTCGTCCATGGTCTCAGACCTGCTGGGCCGAGTCGTCCTCGGGTTCGGTGAGATGGGTCTGTCCCCACTCCTTCATCGCGTCGATGACCGTCTCCAGGGACGCCCCGCGTTCGGTCAGCGAGTACTGGACCCGGAACGGCTGTTCACTGATGACCTCGCGCTCGACGAGGCCGTTCTCTTGCAGGTCCTCGAGGCTGTCCGAGAGAACTTTGCTGGAGATGCCGTCGACGTTGGTCTTGAGTTCGTTGAACCCGGAGGGACCGTTTTCGAGCAGGCGATGCACGAGGACGGGGTGCCACTTCTTGCCGATGACCGAGGCCGTCGTCGTGATCGGGCACCACTCCTCGCCGACGCACCACACCTCCAGCGGTTCGCTCGCGTCTGTCATACCTGCGGCTATGACCCGAGTTCGTTTATAGTTACGTGTGGTAAGTCAGTAGTCGTTGGATACCACTGATCAGCGAACGAACCACAGCAGCCGCTGTCCGGTTCGCGTTTGACGGTGTCCCCCAAAGAGCCGTTACTGTGCGATCGTCGTCGCTCGATAGACCTTCTTGCGCGCGTCCGGGAGGAACACGTCCTCGGTGACGAGTCCCTCCTCGTTCAGCGTCTCCAGTGCTGCGCGGACGGTTCGCTTGGGCAGGAGCGTCTCTTCTGCGAGCTGGGCCTGCGTCATCGATCCCTCGCGGTCGAGTACCCAGTGAACGAACTTGGCGCTGGGCGGCGCGTCTTCGAGCCGATGGCGCGGGATCGGCTCTGCCTGGTCTGATTGTGTCGTTGCGGTCATTCGATACCCCAGTGTATGGCTGTCCACACTAATAGCTCTTGGTTACGTTCGGGATACCGGGCGGCGACCTCGCTCGTAGTGGGTACTGTAGATTATTTTCGGATCGCGCCGACCCCGGGGTCGGCGCGTACCGGTACATCGCTACGATAATCACTATCAGTCCGCGTCGATCACCCTCGCTTGTCTGACATCCTGTTCCAGACGCTCGGCAGCAGCCAGTCGCAGCTCTCGGGCCCGCTCCCGACTGATCTGGGCACTATCGTCGATCGTCTCGCTCATGGGCTCGTACGCGTCGACGTCGAATCCCATCCGCTTGAGGTACGAACGAACCTCGTCGTTTTCGATCCCGTCGTGGATCGCGGCCTCGACGTACGATCTGACGGCGTCGAATTCGGGGAGGACGAGCGCCTCGTCACCGACGCGGCCCTCGGTGCCCTCGATGTGAACCTCGGTCGTCGTCGCTCGTTCGGCGACACTGACGATGTCGTCTGCCAGTCGGACGATCTGGCTGGGCAGCGCCGTGTCGGGCGAGCGCCACTCGACCGTCGAGAACGCCGCCCTGAGCTGGACCGGCGTCCAGATCGCACTCTCGGGGTCGAAACAGGACTCGACCCGATCGCGGTCGAGTTCGCTCATGACCGCCTCGGTCACGAACTCCTCGTAGCGCCGGTCGAGTCGTCGTCCCCACTCGGCGGTGTCGTCGACGTAGGGCCACAGTCGGCCCTGCTGGGGCTGTCGTTCGTAGGCCAGCCACCGGTAGAGTTTCGACCGTGCGCCGGCCGCCAGCCGTTCCCCGTCGTGGTACGGCGACGAGTTGACCAGGGCCAGCGCCGGATCGAGCGCTACCAGCGTGTTCAGTTGATCGACGGCCGCTCCCGCTCGCTGTTCGACGTGGACGTGTGTCCCGGCACAGTGTCGGACGTAGTCGAACTGATCGCCGATGACGCGATCCTGGATCCGGGTTCGCTCGCTGGGTCGGTCCTCGACCGATCCGGCCGACAGCGGCGTTCCGAGCGGGACGAGTCGCTTGTCCGCCCGTCGGGCCCGTTCGACGACCCGCCCGATCCGCTCCAGCAGTTCGGCACGCAACTCGGCGGTCGTCTCGCAGGGTGTCGTCTTGACCTCCAGTATCGGCTTCACGAACTCCCCCTCGGCTCCCAGACAGTCGCGAAGATCGCCCGGCGCTGTGAGGCGGCCGCGACCGTCGATCACCCAATACTCGACTTCGACACTTCGACGGATCGGATCGCTGTCGTTCGGTTGGATCGTTTTCCCTCCAGGCTCCCGGTGTGGTGCCAGGGAGTTCGTTCCGAAACTCCAGCCAATCCCTGAAAAGCGCTTGTACAAACGGCTGTGCCATTCCTAAAATGGTTCAAGGACCTCCCAATATCGGGCAGATCCTGCGATTAAAGTCAAAGAAATGCTGTCATCCGTGGCAAACCAGCCATTCTTGTCGATCGCCTACTCACTCCCGGTCCGCCGCTCGGGCCAGCGCGTCGATCACCTCTGGGTTCTCGATGCTCGACGTATCACCGAGGGGTTCGCCGGTGTAGGCCGCCTGCACGGCGCGGCGGACGATCTTGCCGCTCTGGGTCTTCGGGAAGGCCTCGACGAAAACGATGTCGCGCGGGCGGAACGGCTTGCCGAGTTCGTGACCGACCTGTTCGCGCAGTTCAGCGCGGAGGTCGTCACTCGCCTCGACGCCGGGTTCGAGGACGACGAACGCGACGACGGCGGTGCCGGTCGTCTCGTCGGGCACACCGACGGCGGCGGCCTGATTGACGGCGTCGTGGGCGATCAACACGCCCTCGACTTCCGCCGGGCCGACCTTGCGCCCGGCGACGTTGAGCGCGTCGTCGGCCCGCCCGTGGAGGTACCACAGGCCGTCCGCGTCTTTCTGGGCCCAGTCGCCGTGATCCCACAGATCCGGCCACGTCGACCAGTACTCCTCGACGTAGCGCTCGTCGCCGTCCCACAGCGACTTCGTCATGCTCGGACAGGAGTCCCGTGCGACCAGAAAGCCCCGCTCGTGGCTGTCGGCGATGGACTCGCCCGCGCTGTTCACGATGTCGATGTCCATGCCGAGGCCGGGGCCGCCGAGTGTACAGGGTTTTAGCGGCTGGATCGGCATCGGCATCAAAAAGCAGCCACAGATCTCCGTCCCGCCTGAGATGTTGATGATCGGCGCGTCACCGCCGCCGACGTGCTCGTAGAACCACCGCCACGACTCCTCGTCCCACGGTTCGCCGGTCGACCCGAGCAGTCGCAGGCTAGAGAGGTCGTGGGCCTCGACCGGATCGGTGCCGTGCTTGCGCAGCGCGCGGATCGCTGTCGGACTGATTCCGAACTGGGTGATCCCGTGGCGTTCGATCATGTCCCAGTAGCGGTCCGGGCCCGGGTGATCGGGCGCGCCCTCGTACATGAACACCGTCCCGCCGAAGGTGTGGGTGCCGATCAGGGTCCACGGCCCCATCATCCAGCCGATATCGGAGACCCAGAAGAACCGGTCGGCGGGCTTGAGATCGAACCCGAAGTGGAGTTCCTTGGCGGTCTGGACCTGCACACCGGCGTGGGTGTGGACAATCCCTTTCGGTTTGCCGGTCGTCCCCGAGGAGTACAGTAGCATCGACTCGTCGCTGGCGTCGAGCCGTTCGGTCTCGAACTCGTCGTCGGCCGTCCCGACGGCGTCGGTCCAGCGTTCGTCTCGGTCGCCGTCCCACGGAACGCTCGTGTCTCCGTTCCCGTCCTCGTCGATCCGTCCCAGTCGGTCGAAGACGATGGTGTGCTCGACGCTGCCGGCCTCGGCGATGGCGTCGTCGGCCGTGCCTTTCAGCAGGACCTCCTCGCCGCGGCGGTAGAACCCATCGGCGGTAAACAGCACCGAGCAGTCGTTGTCGGCGATGCGGGTGGCGGTGGCGTCGACGCCGAAGCCGGAGAAGATGGGAACCGCGATCGCGCCGACCTCGAAACAGCCATACAGGATCGCGACGACTTCTGGGACCATCGGCATGTAGAGGCCGACGGTGTCGCCGCGTTCGACGCCCCGTTCACGGAGGGCGTTGGCGACGCGGTTGGCCTGCCGGTGGAGGTCGTGGTAGGTCACTTCCCGAACGTCGCCGGGTTCCCCCTCCCAGATGCAGGCGATGCGGTTGCGCTCGGGGGCGTCGACACCGGCGTGGCGGTCGAGGACGTTGTGGGCGATGTTGAGCGAGCCACCGGGGTACCAGCGGGTGAACTGCGGTCCCTCCGAGGTGTCTCGGACCCGGTCGTACGCCTCGTAGAACTCGATGTCGAGGTAGTCGACGACCTCGTCCCAGAACCAGTCGACCCCCGATTCGGGTTCCCCGTCGACCTCGCCGGTCGTCCGGGCGATCAGTTCGTCGTAGTCGGCGATGTCGTAGCGGTCCATGAACCGGGCGACGTTCGTCGATTCGACGAACCCCTCGTCGGGAACGTGGGCGAACGCCCCGTTCATGGTCGCTCTCTGTGGCCGTATTCAGCCACCGTCTTCTGGTAGTCGCTAGCACTGCACATATTCGATTGGTTGACAGTGCGCCACAATCATTGCTTGGTAACCGATCAGTTATCCGACCGGAATTTCGACAGGCCGATGGTTCTGCCGTGATGGCAAGGCCTATTACCGCCACCATGATACTGAGACGCATGGACGACATTTTTGTCGGACGCCTGATGACGTCTGACCCGGTAACGGTCTCTCCAGACACGCTGGTCGAAGACGCGGCCGCGCTGATGCTAGACGAGTCGATCGGTTCCCTGATCGTCGTCGACGACGACAACCAGATCGAGGGGATCCTCACGTCGACCGACTTCGTCGAGATCGTCAAGGACAGCAAGCCCAAAGCCAAGACCACCGTCGAACGCTACATGAGCACGGACGTTATGACGACGACGGCACAGGCACCGATCGAGGAGGTCGCGGACCTGATGCTGGGCGAAGGGATCCACCACGTCCCGGTCGTCGACGACACCGAGGGGGTTATCGGAATCATCTCGACGACGGACCTGACGGCGTACATCTCGACCGTTCAGACGCCGAGTCCGGCCTGATTCTCCGGCGTTGTCCCGAGCGGTTCCCGACTGTTCGCGCGCCCGACCTCCCGTAGCGATGGATCAGTCGTCAGCGTCGGACGCGTCGGTCGCTGGCGCACGCTCCCAGACCGACACCGATTCCCGCGCCTCGACGAAGGCCGCCAGTGCCCCGTAGAGACCGATGTCGTCGCCGAGCCGACTGAGTCTGATCTCCGGGGGCTCGACGAACAGGTAGTCGTCGAGATAGCGTTCGATACCGCCCAGCACTGTGTCGGCGTTGTTCATCGCGACCCCGCCGCCGACGGTGACCAGTCCGGGGTTGACGGCGTTGCAGATCGCCGCGATCCCGGCCGCGTTGTAGCGAGCGACCCGGTCGAGACACTCGCGGGCGAACTCGTCGCCGGCGTCGGCGGCCTCGAACACCGCCTGTGCGTCGACCGGGCCGTCGAGGACCGTCTCGGGGTCGTCCTCGACGATCCGGTCGCTGACGGTGTGGGCGATCCCCCGGCCCGAACAGAACGCTTCCCACGCGCCGGTGACGCCCGTGCTCTCGACCGAACTCTCGGGCGCGACCGGGAGGAGGCCGAACTCGCCGGCCTGTGCGGACTCGCCCCTGACCAGTTGGCCCCGCTCGACGACGCCGCCGCCGATGCCGGTGCCGAAGGTGACGTGGGCGAGACTCTCGACCCCGTCGGGAGAGCCGTAGTGCCACTCGCCCAGCACGGCGGCGTTGCAGTCGTTTTCGAGCACGACGGGGAGGCCGTGGGCGTCGTGGACCGCCCGCCCGACCTCGATCCGGTCGACTGTGTCGCCCGCGGGCGTGTCGAGTTCGGTGATCCGTGCGGTCTCCTTGTCGACCAACCCGGTACAGGAGACGGCGACGCCCGCCAGCGGTTCGGCCGTCGTCGCCCGTACCTCTGCGACGGCGTCGACGATCTGGGTTTCGAGTTCCTTCGGTCGCGTCGGCTCGACAGTGATATCCGTGACGATATCCCCGCTCGGGACCGCGACAGCGTATCGGAAGTTCGTGCTGCCGATCCCGAAAACGGCGATCTGCTCCATACCCATTCCCATCCCGTGTTTTCACTTAAGTATTCTCACCATAGATCCGGTGGTGATAACGGCGGCTTACCGATCAGGAGCCGGCTACGCTCGGTATGCTCTCCGTTCGAGACTCACCACGCCGCTTCGAGGAGGCGTTCGATCTCGTCGGCCGTGGGATCGAGTCCCGCCGGGGCGTTGGGCATGAACCTGTCCGTTCGGATCGCCTCGGCGACTGCCGGGAACTCCTCGGGTGTCGGTCCGTCCACGTCCCGCAGTCTGGTCGGCAGATCGAGCGCGGCGACGACCTCCTCGACGGCCTCGACGACGGCTGCTGCCGGGTCCTCTGGTGTCGCACCGGCATTGCTGCCGGTCGACTCGGCCCCATTATCGACACCGAGCGCGCGAGCGAGCAGGTCCTGCCGACCGTCGACGCGCTCGAACAGCCAGCGGAGCGCGTGCGGGGCGATGGCGGCGTGGGCCGCCCCCTGCTGTACGTCGTACGTCCGGGTGAGTCCGTGGCCGGCGGCGTGGATCAGCGAGAGCGTCGTTTCGCCCTCGCGAGCGATGCCGTACTGGACGAGTGTCGCCCCCTCGACGAGCCGTTCGTACACCTCGATCCCGGGGTCCTCGGACTCGCCGAAGGCGAGCAGCCCCTCCCGAAACACCGAGAGCCCCCGCATCGCCGTGGCGTCGGTCACCGGCGTGGCGGTGCTGGCGTACAGGGTCTCGATTCCCTTGTCGAAGCCGTTCATGGCGGAGGCAGCGAGGATCCGGTCCGGGGTCGTGGCGACGAGTTCGGGGTCGGCGTGGACGGCAGCGGGCATCAGTCCGGGGTCGGAGATGCCGCCGCTGGCCGACTCGCCGACCGGACACGTCGCCGGGTCGGCGGTGACGCCGGCGACCATCGACAGGTCCGCGCCGGCCAGCGTCGTCGGGACGGCGACGATGGGCACCAGTCCCCCGTCGGGGACGGTGATCGTGCCGCTCTCGGCGAGCTCCCGACCGACGGCGGCGGGGTCGCGCTCGTCGGCTGCGAGGACGCTCGCCACTTTCGCCGTGTCGAGGCTACTGCCGCCGCCGACAGCGACGATGGCGTCGGCCTCGACCGCCCGGAACTCCTCCAGTGCCTCGTAGGCCGTCCCGAGTCGCTTCTCGGGCGTCGTCCCGGCGAAGACGCCCGCGAGCCGATCACCGAGTCCGGCCTTCACCGGGTCGATGACGGCCGGCGTCGAGCCGACGGTCTCGCCACAGATCACGAGCGCGCGATCGAACCCCTGCTGGACGAGTTCCGCGTCGAGTTCGTCGACCGCGCCGGCACCCAGACGCAGCGTCGGCGGGTCGTAGTCGAACCGCGTCGACCGGCCGCCCGAGGCCACGGGTGAAGCGTCGTCCTCACTCATCGGCCGGTGTCGGCTGGGGCGGTTCGAACGCGGGGAGCTGTGCTTCGATCTCGTCGCGCTCGGCTTCGAGCCACTCGGGGAGCGTCAGTCGCGAGCCGAGTTCGTCGAGATCCTCGTCGACCGTGAACCCAGGCGACGGAGTCGCGAACTCGAACAGGACGCCGCCGGGTTCGCGGACGTAGATCGAGGTGAAGTACTTCCGGTCGATGATCCCGCTGGGTTCGAGGCCGTGTTCCTCGAAGGCGTCGAGCCACTCCTGTTCGTTCTCGACGTTGGCTGCCTCGAAGGCGACGTGGTGGACCGTCCCGACGCCCATCCGACCGCGGTCGGCGTCGGTCTCGACGAGGTCGACGATCGAACCGGGCCCGCCCGCTGCGCTGCGGTAGCGCCGACGCCCGTCCTCACGGGCTTCGAGTTCGTAGCCCAGCACGTCGGTCAGGATCGCCGCGGTGGGTTCGATGTCGGCCACTGCCAGCGTCACCGCGTAGAACCCCTGCAACTGGTGACGTTCGGGAACGGGGCTGTCGGCCCACGGGACCGCGTCGGACGGCGCGTCGGCCCCGATCAGTTCGATCCTGATGCCGTCGGGGTCGGACACGGAGAGCACCGGCTCGTCGAACCGATCCGTCTGCTTGACCGCGACACCGGCGTCGGTCAGCCGATCGGCCCAGTACTCGACCGAGTCGGGGTCGATCAGGTACGCCGTCGCGTCCATTTGCCCGGCCCCGAACTCTCCCTGTCGGCCGTCGTCGGTCCACGGGAAGAACGTGATGTTGGTCCCCGGAGTCCCCGCGCCGTCGCCGAAGTAGAAGTGGTAGGTGCCGGTGTCGTCGTGGTTGACGGTTCGCTTGACCATCCGCAGCCCCAGCGTCTCGACGTAGAACGCGGCGTTCTCCGTCGGATCGCCGGCGATGGCCGTGACGTGGTGTGTGCCCGGTGTCGTGACTGCCATGGCCGTGATTGGCGCTCGATCCACCTGAGGCTTCCCCGGCGTGGATGCCACCGGGTGACATCGTCGTTACCGCACTGTTATGCTCGCGCCGACACATTGTCACCGCGTGACGTGCCCTCACCTCGATTACCGCGAGCAGGCCGACGGGACGCGATTCGAGACGGCCAGAGCCTACTGCACGGTGGCCGAGCAGTTCGTCCAGCCGATGCGCGCCGACATCTGTCAGGACCGCTTCGACCTCGACCACGCGAGCCACTGTGAGATCTATCGCGCTCACGAGGAGGGTCAAGAGTGAGTTACGCGGACTTCCTCGCCGACGAGCCACTGATCGTGACGGCGGCGCTGACCGGCGGCGTCCACGGGAAGGAAGCGAACCCGAACGTCCCCGAGACGCCCGCGGAGATCGGTCGAGCGGCGGCGGCCGCCCGGGAGACCGGCGCGTCGGTGGTCCACCTCCACGCCCGGAAGCCCAACGGGGAGCGGTCCTTCGCGACCGAGCGGTTCCAGGCCATCGACGACGAGATTCGCGACCGCGCCGACGACCTGCTCCTCCAGCACTCGACCGGCGGGACCGGCGCGCCGACCGAGGTCCGCGCCCAGCCCCTCAGAACTGATCCGGCCCCGGAGATGGCCTCGCTCGACATGGGGCCGCTGAACCGCTACGACCACCTCACCAGCGAGAACACCCGCGCGACCGTCGACGCGCTGTACGACGAGATGGCCGACCGCGGGATCAAGCCGGAACTGGAGCTGTTCAACGACGGCCACATCAACGAGGCCCACGGGCTGCTCGAACGGCGCGACCTCGCGGACCCGGTCCACGCGACGCTGATCTTCGGGCCAGGCACGCTGACCAGACCCCGGCCGGCGAACTTCCTGAACGCCATCGAGAACCTCCCCGAGGGCGCGACGTTCAACACGCTCGGCTTTGGCCGCCACCAGTTGCCCTTCGCCACGATGGGGATCCTCTTTGGTGGCCACGTCCGCGTGGGCCTGGAGGACAACGTCTACTACGAGGCCGGCGAACTGGCGACGAGCAACGCCCAGCTCGTCGAGCGCGTCGTCCACGTTGCGGAGGAGCTCGGGCGACCGGTCGCCACGCCGGCGCAGGCGCGGGAGATCCTCGGGCTATGACCGGGGACACCACCGATGGGGCGCTTCCCGACGACACCGAGATCGGCAGAGTCGCGCTCCGCGTGGCCGACCTCGACGCCTGTCTCGCGTTCTATCGGGACGTAGTCGGGCTGTCGGTTCGATCGCGAGACGACGATCACGCGACACTCGGGGCGGGCGACCGGGCGCTGCTGGAACTCACCGCCGATCCCGACGCGCCGGCCCGCGGTCGCTCCGAGACTGGCCTGTTCCACACTGCCTTTCTCGTCCCCTCGCGGCAGGCTCTCGCCGACGCGCTCGCGCGGATCGAGCGCCAGGCCGAACTCGACGGCGCGTCGGACCACCTCGTCAGCGAGGCGCTGTACCTCTCGGATCCCGAGGGCAACGGCATCGAGATCTACCGCGACCGGGACCGCGAGGCGTGGCCCCGGACGGAGACGGGCGTCGAGATGGCCACCCGACCGCTTAATCTCGATGCACTCCGATCGGCGGCCACTTCGACCGACCGCGCACCGCCGGCGACGACCGTCGGTCACGTCCACCTCGAAGTCAGTTCGATCGAGCGCGCCCGCAAGTTCTACGTCGACGTGCTGGGGTTCGAACCGATGCAGACGTACGGTGAGTCGGCGCTGTTCGTCGCCGCCGGCGGCTACCACCACCACGTCGGCCTGAACGTCTGGAACGGCCGGACCGATCCGCCGTCGGGTCGCGGCCTCGACAGGTTCGCGATTCGAGTCCCTCGAGCGGCGTTCGAGACATTCCGGTCACGGCTCGAACGCGCCGACATCGCGACCGAGTCGCGGGACGATGGGGTCACGATCACGGATCCAAACGGTATCACGGTTCGAATCGAGCGGGCCTGAAAGATGACAGGCGTCGCACATTCCTCGAATTCCCGAGCAGAGTGATGGTCACACCGTACTGCATCTTTATGTATCATGTTGTCGATAATCACGATAGATATGGCAAGTGCTAGTTCCGACGACGGGGTCCTGCTGGAGTGGTATCGCAACCGAATCGCCGAGCCGACGACCGACGACGAAGTGTACGGTTACTGGCTGTTCGTCTTCGGCGTGCTGATCGGCCTGTTCGGTGTGTTGCTCGCGGGTGCGACAGCGGCGGAGACCAGCAGTACGTTCCAGCGCCAGGCCGGAATCGCGCTCGGAGGCCTCGGCCTTCTCTTTATCCTGATCGGACCGATCGTTCGGCTCCCGCTCGAACGGCGGGCGACGGTCGTCTCCTACGCGGGGGCGGCGATCAGCATCCTCGCGATCGTCTGGCTCGTCGTCACCTTCGAGGGCGGCCGGGCACAGCGGCCGATGATCTTCGCCACCTACGGCATCGGGATGGCCATCATCGCACTGGGCGCGATCTTGGTGCCGATGCTCAGTCCGAACGACGAAGGGCCAGCGTCGAGCGACGAATCCACCGCCGACGCGGACGCGGCGATCGCCGAGGCGCAGGCCGAGGCCGAGACCGCGCGCGATGAGTCCGAACAGCTCCGATCCGAGGCCGAGGACCTCAGCGACGAAGTCGAGACGCTCTCGGCTGACCTCGACGACCTGCACGACAGCAAGGCGACGTTCGAACTGTACGAGGACAAGGGCGGGAAGTTCCGCTGGCGGCTTCGCCACCGCAACAGCAACATCATCGCCGACAGCGCGCAGGGGTACACCCGGCGCACGAACGCCCAGAACGGGATCGAGAGCGTTCGGCGGAACGCGCTGGGCGGGGCATTGCTCGAACTGGAGACGGAACTAGAGGAGTCGACCGACGAGGCCGAAGAAGGCGTCGTCGCCTATCCGCCCGGCGAGAGCAAGGCGACGTTCGAGGTGTACGAGGACAATGCCGGAGAGTACCGCTGGCGGCTCAAGCACACGAACGGCAACATCATCGCGGACTGCGGCGGGGGGTACACCGAACGGCGCGAGGCCGAGGCCGGTGTCGAGCGGGTGCGGGAACGCGTCGGCCCGGCCCAGTATCTCCGGGCCGATCCGACGGCCTACGAGGTGTATCAGGACAGCGCCGACGAGTGGCGCTGGCGGCTGATCCACAAGAACGGGCGCATCCTCGCCGACGGCGGCGAGGGGTACGACTCGCGCAGCGGTGCCCGCGACGCCGTCGACCGCGTGCGGACGGCACTGGAGAGCGGTGACGACTACGAGTTCGAGGTGTTCGAGGACGCGGGTGGGAAGTACCGCTGGCGGCTCGAAGCCGGCAACGGTGAAATCGTCGCCGACAGCGGCCAGGGGTTCAGCGAGGAGCGCGGTGCCAGAGGGAGCATCGAGCGCGTCGAGAACCACTCGGCTGACGCGGCCGTCCTCGACATCGGACTGGCCGCCTTCGAGGTGTTCGAGGACGCGGGCGGGAAGTACCGCTGGCGGCTCCGCCACCGCAACGGGAACATCCTCGCCGACAGCGGGCAGGGGTACAGTTCCCGGACGAAGGCCTTCGACGGTGTCGACAGCGTGAAGCGCAACGCGCCCAACGCCGAGCAAACCGACGCCTGATACGGATTATTGTAGCCGTTTTCCCGGTCGACCGCACGATGGCGTGCGGTCGATCCGGTAAAGATCTACAATAAACTGTATGAACCGGCGTTTCGACCGACCTTATTCTCCGACTTCGCGGATCTCGAACTGCACGTCGCCGTTCCGAAGCGTGTCCGTCAGTCCCGAGAGGTCGTCCGCGACCGCGAGCAGGCACACGTCCTGTCCCTTCGCGGCGGCCTCCTCGACGGCGGCGGCCGTCGCGAACCGGATGTCCGGGGTCAGTCGGGCCGCGGTCGCCGCGGCGACCGCTTCGGTCCCCGAGACCGCGAGCAGGTCGCCCTCGGTCGAGATATCGGCGAGTGCCGTCGAGTCGACGGCGCTGGAACCGCCGTCACGGATCGGTGGGATCGACACCACCGTCACCGTCCCGAGTTCGTAGTCCAGGACGCCGTCGAAGTCCGTGATCCCGATGTCCTGCTCGGCCTCGGCACTGGACACTGCGACGGCGGTCGCGCTGCCGGTCGTCCCCGGCGTCGCGTGTAACACGCCGTCGCGCATGGTCAACGAGACCGATTGCCCCTCCTCGATCTGGGCGGTCGCGATCGCCGTCTCGATCTCGACCTCGCCGATCACGTCTTCCGAGACGTGTTCGACGAACTCCCGGAGGTCCGCCGTCTGAGTGATGAGCCAGTCGACGCCCTCCTTGGTCACTTCGTAGCGACCGCGACCGTGTTTCTGGACGAACTCGCTCTCGACGAGGTCCTGCAGGTAGTTCGAGACGGCCTGTGAGGTGATGCCGATGCTGTCTGCGATCTCCTGTTGACTGACGGCTGGCTGACGTTCCGCGATCTCGATCAGGATCTGGTACTGTGTCGCCGTCCGCTTGCTCTCGAGGACCGTCGTGTCGTCGTCGGCCGCGTCGCTCATTGCCCGAAATCCGGGCGCTGTCGACAAGTATGTTTGCCCTCTGGTCCCGAAAACCCGTCTTAGAGAAGGTAAACTTGTGATGGGGAAAATGTATTTGTCCGTTCTCCCAGTGGTGTTGTGTTCGGTGTCGGGAGCAATCGTGTCGTCTCCCTTCGAAAACAGTCCTTATTTGATCGCCCGAAACCGAACTCGTCGTATGGCCGACGACGAACTCCCCGACATTCCGATCGTCTGTGAGAACTGCGGGACGCGCACGAAGATCGCTTTCGACGAGGTCGAGGCGGCCGTCGAGCGCCACAACGAGCAGCGCCACGACGGCGAGCAACTGGCTCAGGTCGATCCAGCCGTCATGGAGGTGCTGGCCGACCGCGTCGCCGAAGATATCGGACTGCTGTAAGCGGCTATCGGACGTGTCCGATCAGGTTCTTGATTCGTCCGAATCCGCCACGGAGCGTGTATCGTGACCAGTAGAACTCGGTGCTCGTCCAGGTCAGGCCGACCAGCAGGAAGCAGATCCCGAACGCGAGATCGGTAAACAGCACCCACGGCGGCGAGAGGTACAGGAGGCCGTTCAGGACACGGGACGGAAACAGGTCTTTCAGCGCGAACCAGAACCGATCGACCGGTGACTGCTCGACCACGGCACTACCGCGTTCGATCTGCTGGGGCGGAATGCTGGGTGCCACACGACTCCGATCGACACTTCCCTCGCTCGTCGCCGTTCCGTCTCCCGAACCGATCGCCGTCTCGTTCAGTGGCTGGATCGGTGCGTACTGCCTGAACCGCGCGGCCGGCCCGCCGCTGCTCTCGTCGCCGGTGCCGATCCGTTCGGCCTCGTAGGGCATCCCCAGCGTGACCGACCAGACGATCCGATCGCTCGCGTCGATTTCGACGAGTCGGTTCCCGTGGGAATCGGTGATCAGCGTGTTGCCGTTGGGGAGTCGGTCGGCGTCGCGGGGCCACTGAAGGCGGAGGTCCCGCCACGCCCACGTCCTGATCCACTCGCCATCGACGCGCTGGTACTCGACGACGCGGGTGTTCTCGGAGTCTGCGACGAGGACGCTCGGGCCGCCGTCCTCGCGGGGGATGTAGTCGGGGTTGTGCTGCTCGTAGAGGATCGAGTGGTTCTCGTCCTCGCCCAGCGTCCACGTGTCGTCCATCACGTAGTCGCCGTCGGTCTCGTCGAGGAAGATCACCTCGTCCATGTTACGCGGACTGACCATCACGCGCCCGTCGTCGAGCAGTTCCACGTCGTTGACGTGGGTCCAGTCGCCGGTGACGCCGCCGACCTCCTGCGAGTAGTTCTCGCTGGCGTCCCACTCCCAGGCGACCGAGTCGTCACGCGTGTCGACGGCGAATACGCTGTCCTCCACGATGTCGGCCACGAGGAGGTGGGTCTCGTTGATCCGATCCACGTCGTGCCAGCGCGCCGAGTGGACGCGCTCGGTCATCTCGGCGTACAGCAGTTCCTCCTCGCCGGTCGTCATGTTCGCTCGGACGACGACGTTCCGGGTACAGGTCTCGCTGTCGAACTGCCGACAGCGCGGTCCCTCGAAGTGGCGTGCTGCGACGTACTCGACCGTGTACCGCTCGTCGGCGACCGGATCGACGTCGAAGTAGACCCGGTAGCTGTCGTTGAAGTAGACGACGGTGCCGTTGGGAGTGAGCGCCGCGATTTCGGCCGTCTGGCCGCTCACGTAGAACCCCTGCGTGGCGACGACGGTCAGGCCGCGCTGGCCGCTGGCGGCCCGCACCTGCTGGGCCGACCAGTTCTCGCCGGGGAGCGTCTCGGATTTCGCCCGTTCGAAGCGGGATTCGATGTCGATGTCCGTCTGCCCGTTCGACGGGGGTGTCGCTGCCGTCTCGTTTTCTGTCGCCGGTGGTGTCGCCGCCGTCTCGTTTTCTGTCGCCGTTGGCGTCGCCCGCGTGGTCGTCTGGCGCTCTGTGGTTCCGTTCTCGGTCTGGCTGTTCGGGGTCGGGTCCGTGGTCTCTGTGTCCGTCGCTGGCTGCTGGGCCGTCGACGGCCCAGTCTGTACAGGACCGGTCGACTGCAGATACGACTGACCGACCGCCGAGGCCGAGAGGAGCATCGTCGTCAGGAAGACGACACGGAGGGCACTGCGAACTGTCGTGCTCATCGGGTAGACAGTTTTGCCGTCGATGCCGGACGATTAAATCCTTGTGAAGACTCCGTCTCGACTCGACCGTCCGAATCCCCGCAGAACTGGTTGGTGTGCCGGAATCTCAGTTCTCGTCCCACTCGTCCCGGCAGTCATCGTCACAGAAATGTGCTGCCCGCACGTCGCCGTCCTCGATCCACGTGACTTCTCGGTGGGTCGGTTCGTTCGCGATTGGCTCGCCACACGTCTCGCAGTTCGGTGCCTCGGACTCGTCGACATCCTCGTGATGGTCCGACGTTGGATCTACCATATGGCGACAGGTGGGTGTCGTGCTATTTAACGGCACAGAAATCCCGCTATCGGCAGAGTGACTCACCGATCCCGAGTCACCGACTCACCGGGTTCGGTCATCGCACCGCTGGACAGCGTGACACCGGGGTTGAGGCTCGTGTTGATCCCGGTCTTGACCCCGTCGCCCGCGACGACGCCGTACTTGCGTCGACCGGTCGACACTCGCTCGCCCTTGACCGTCTGGGCGACGGCCTCGCCGTCGTGGCGCAGGTTCGCCACCTGCGTCCCGGCCCCGAAGTTCACGTCGGTACCGAGGACACTGTCGCCGACGTAGGAGACGTGTGGCACCGCCGACCCCGCGCCGATCACGCTGTTCTTGATCTCTACGCCGTGGCCGACGTGGGTGTCGGAGCCCAGCAGCGTCGCGCCCCGGACGTAGGCGTTGGGCCCGACCTCGGCACCGGCCCGGATCAGCGCCGGGCCTTCGATTACGACACCGGGTTCGACGGTCGCACCTGCCTCGACGACGACGCTCCCGCGAAGCGTTGCATCACCCTTCACATCGCCGTCGATCCGTCGGTCCAGTTCACCCAGTTTCCACTCGTTGGCTTCGAGCAGTTCCCACGGTCGGCCCACGTCCAGCCAACGGTCGACCTCGACGGCCGACACGGTCGCCGATTCGATCGCCTGCGCCACAACGTCGGTGATCTCGTACTCGCCCCGTTCGCTCTGTTCGACGTCGAGCCATTCGCGGGCCTCGGCCGGAAAGACGTAGGCACCGGCGTTGGCCAGTTCCGTCGGCGGGTCGTCGGGCTTCTCGACGATGCCGGTGACTGTCCCCTGCTCGGTCGAGAGCACGCCGTAGGCGGTCGGGTCGTCGACTCGATAGGCGGCGATCGAGGGGCCCGCGTCGAACAGCGCCGTGATCGACGCCTGATCGTAGAGATTGTCCCCGTTGAGCACGGCGAAGGGGCCGTCGAGGTGTGGCCGCGCCTGCCGAACCGCGTCGGCGGTGCCGAGCTGTTCGTCCTGAACCGCGAACTCGACGGGCACACCCCGGTACTCCTCGCCGAAGTACGACCGCACGGCCTCGGACTCGTAGCCGACGACGAAGATCAGCTCGCTCGCGCCCGCAGACACCGCTGCGTCGGCGGTGTGGGCCACCAGCGGTCGATCCGCGACCGGCAACATCGGCTTCGGCGTCGCTGCTGTCAACGGCCGCATCCGCGTCCCCTCACCTGCCGCGAGGATGACTACTTGCATACGAAACCGGTCGTGGCGGACCCATTTGAAGATACGGTCATCAGGGTGTGGCTACGATCTCGCAAGGCAGTGGGTAACGATATGGGTCGTGTCGAGGCGGGAGCCGTAAGAGGTTAGACCACGGCTGTCGATCAGCCGTCCGTGAACCGCTCCGCGCGCGTGCTGGTGATCGTCCTCGCCGTCGGCCTCCTCCTCGGGATGGGCGTCCACTTCGACACCCAGTACGACGACCGCTGGCCGTACCCGACGACGGACGCCATCGAGGCGGACGACGGCGCTCTCGTCGGACAGGAGGTGTTCGTCTCGGGCGTCGTCGACCGCGTCGACCGCGCCGCCGACACCGGCCGTATCCTCGTCAGTACCGCCGACGGCCCCTTCGAGATGACCGTCCAGAACTTCGATGCGCCGGTCCAGCAAGGCGGGGCCGTGCAGGTCGTCGGGCGACTCGACTCGGACCACACGATCGACGCCCGTACCGTTCGCGTGGTCAATCCGAGCGGCTCGTCGACGCTGTTCAAGTACGGCGTCTCGCTCGTCGGTGCCGCGCTCGTGACCGCACTCGTCCTGCGTCACTGGCGGATCGACCCCCGAACGCTCTCTTTCGAGGTGCGTCGCGATGGCTGACCTGCTGACCCACGTTCTCGTCCCGTTCGTCCTGCTGACGCCGCTGAGCTGGCGACTCTCGTGGCTCTCCGACCAGTGGATCGTCCTCGCGATGGCCGGTGCAGCGATCCCCGACCTCGTGAAAATCCGCATCGTCCTCGACAGCCGCGTGATCGAGTCGCTGCTCGGCGTCCCCTTTAGCTACGCGCCGATCAGCACGCTCGGTGGCGTCCTCGTCGTCGCCGCTGCCATCGCAGTCTGTTTCGGCGACCACGCCCGCCGCGCCTACGGCTACATCGTCTTTGGTGGCCTCACGTCGCTCGTCCTCGACGGTCTGCGCGTTTTCGCCGACGGCCAAGCGAACTTCTGGCTCTACCCGTTCGTCTGGTGGCGACCGCCGACGCCGAGCCTCTACGTCACCTCTGATCCCCGAGTGACCGCGGTCGCCATCGCTGCCGCGGCGACCGTCTTCCTCGCCGACCGCTATCGTGCTGGCTTCGGAGAGTAATCACCCGTCTCGTCACGACATCGTGCGTGAGTGCGGGGCTCGCTCAGGGATTTGAACCACGCCCAGACGGTCGCTCGCTGACGCTCGCGCTGCGACTGGTCTGGTTCAAATCCCTTCGCTGCGCTCTTTCTTCGTCACTTCGCTCCGCAGAAAGATGCTCGCTCAGGGATTTGAACCCTGGTCATTGGCTCGAAAGGCCAATATGATTGGCCGGACTACACCAAGCGAGCGCTGCATATAGGGAGATAGGTTCGTGGTATTTAAAATCGTCTTTCTGCCCGCGGTTTGCCAAGCACTCACTCGAACTCGATCCCGTTGATCTCGATTCGGAGGCCGCCCGACTCGTTCTCGGACAGCGAGACGGTCCAGTCGTGGGCGGTGACGATCTGTTCGACGATGGTGAGGCCAAAGCCGGTGCCCTCGGGGTCCGTGGTGTAGCCGTATTCGAGCACGTCCCCGCGCTCGCCGTCGGGAACGCCCGGGCCGTCGTCCGCGACGTAGAGACCGTCGTCGGTCCGACCGACCCGCACCGTCACGCCCGGGCCGCCGTGTCGCACGGCGTTGTCGAAGAGGTTCTCGAACACTTCGAGCAGGCGGTGCTCGTCGGACTGGATCGTCCCGAACTCGGCGTCGACCGAGAGCGTCGCGTCGTCCGTGCCGACAGTCCGCCAGGCGCGCCGGACGATCGCATCCAGATCGACCGGTTCCGGCTCTTTGATCCGATTGCCGTCCCGGGCCATCGTCAGTACGTCCTCGATCAGCGCCTCGATCCTGTCGAGTGACTCCGCGACGTGGTCGAGGTGTTCGGCGTCGGTGGTCTCCTGTGCGAGCTGGAGGCGTCCCATCGCGACGTTGAGCGGGTTCCTGAGGTCGTGACTGACGACCGAGGCGAACTGTTCGAGGCGCTCGTCCTGTCGTTCGAGCTTCGACCACCCCTCGACTCGCTCGCTGATGTCGGCGATGGTCCCGACGTGGTAGGTCGTGCCGTCGACCGCGATGGCGGTCGTGTGTGTCTCGACCGGCACCTCCGTTCCGTGACTGGTGACGTGGAGCGTCTCTCGCTGTCTAGTCTCGCCGATCTCGAAGGACGCCCAGTAGTCGTCGAACGCTGCCCGGTCGAGCGTCGGGTTCACCTCCCAGACGGCGCTGCCGTGGAGCGTGTCTCGATCCATCCCCAGCAGGTCCGCGTAGGCCTGATTGACGTACGTGAACCGGCCGTCCTGCTCGTAGACGCCCACGCCGACGCCGACTTTCTCGACGACTGCGTTGAAAAACCCGGCTTCGAACCCGCCGTCCGCGACCAGCAGTGGCCCTGTCGCTCCCGCTACCGACTTGCTCGGCTCCGATGCACGGTCCTGCCCGTCGTGGTCGCTGTCTGTGTCCCCCGTCATGATACGGCAGCGCCACCTGACGCTGCTAGGGCACCTTGCGAGGCCATCATCAAAAACCCCTTCCGTGGTAGCATGACACATCCGCCACCGGACAGTGGGCCGATCAGCTGGTGGAAGGCCAGCACGCCCGACGTGCAATCGCGTTCCCGTCCCAGACGGGCCGTGATCGACGCGTCGTCGCGTCTAGTTCGCTTGGAAGTTCCGGCTCACTTCCGTCAGAGCGACGCTCTGACGACGTTCGCCCTATTTCCCCTGGAAATCGGGCTCACCACCGATGAGCAACGCTCATCGAGGATCGCCTCACTTCCCTTCGAAGTTCGGCTCACTTCCGTCAGAGCAACACTCTGACGACGTTCGCCCTATTTCCCCTGGAAATCGGGCTCACTGTCGCCCATGAAGGCGGTGATGCCTTCCATCACGTCGTCGGTGCCGATGAGGTGGCCGAACGCCTGGGCCTCGACTTCGAGGCCGGCGTCGGTGTCGTCGCGGCCGGCCAGCATCGCCTTCTTCGTGAGTTCCTGGGCGACGGGCGGACCCGCAGCGAGGTCGCTGGCCAGTTCCAGCGCGCGGTCGTCAAGTTCGTCGTTCCCGACGACCTCGTTGATGAAGCCGTAGTCGGCCATCTCCGCGGCGTCGTAGCGCTCGGCCGTGAAGATGATCTCCTTGGCGCGGCCCTCGCCGACGATGTTGCTGAGGCGCTGGGTGCCGCCCCAGCCCGGGAGCAGGCCGAGGTTGTGCTCTGGTTGGCCGAGTTCGGCGCGCTCGGTCGCGATGCGCATGTCCGCGCAGGTCGCCAGTTCCATCCCGCCGCCCAGCGCGTAGCCGTCGATGGCGGCGACGACCGGCATCGGGCATTCTTCGAGTTTACCGAAGGTCTCCTGGCCCTTCCGGGAGAGCTTGATCGCTTCGAGCGGCGTCGCGTTGCTGGCCATCGCCTGCACGTCCGCGCCCGCGGAGAAGGCACGGTCGCCCGACCCTCGCAGGAGGATCGAGCGGACCTCGTCGTCCTCGCTGAGGCGGTCGACGGCGTCGGCGAGTTCGTCCATCACTTCGGGGCTGATGGTGTTCATCTGGTGGGGGCGGTCGATGGCGACCTGCGCGACGTACTCAGCGGGGTGGCTGACCTCGATGACGTCGTAGTCGGCTCCGTCTTCGTCGTCGCTGTCGTAGAAGCCCCCTTCCGCAGCGGCGTTTTCGAGGCCCTCCGAGAGTTCGTAGCGGGCCGCGCCGGTCTCCTCGTGGGCCGATTCGAGCGCGTCGGCGAGGTCGTCCAGTCCCGTCTCGTCGGCGAGCTTTGCCGGGCCCTTCGGGAAGCCGCCGCCAAGCATCACGGCCTCGTCGATGTCGCCCACGGGGGCCACGTCGTTCTCGACGAGTTTGCCGACCTCGTTGGCCATCACGGCCAGCAGGCGGTGCTCGATGTCCTCGCGGCCGGCATCGGAGGGAATGTCGACGCCGCCGTTCTCGTAGTCGTAGAAGCCCTTGCCCGACTTCTTGCCGAGTTCGTCGTTCTCGACCTTTTCTTCGAGGAGCGGACACGGTGCGTAGGCGTCACCAAGCACCTCGTGCATGTAATCGAGGACGTGCAGGCCCACGTCGTTGCCGACCTGATCGGAGAGCTCGAACGACCCCATCGGCAGGCCCATGTCGAACTTCGTCGTCGAGTCGACTTCCGCGATGGTCGCCACGTCGTCGTGGACGAGCCACGTCGCCTCGTTCATCAGCGGGACGAGGATGCGGTTGACGATGAACCCCGGCGAGTCCTTGCGCACGCGGACGGGTGTCTTGTCGAAGGCCTCGGCCAGTTCCTCGACGGCGTCCAGCGTCTCGTCGCTGGAGTGCGCGCCCGAGATGACCTCGACCAGTGGCATCCGAACTGGCGGATTGAAGAAGTGCATCCCGCAGAACTGCTCCGGTCGCTCAGTCACCTCCGAGAGTTCCGTGATCGAGAGACTGGAGGTGTTGGTCGCGAAGATGGCCCCGGCGGGGGCGTGCTCCTCGACCTCTCCGTACACGTCTTTCTTGATTTCCATCTTCTCGGGGACGGCCTCGATGACGATGTCGGCGTCACCGACCGCTTCCTCCATGTCGACCAGTGGCGTCACCCGATCGAGCGCCGCGTCGGCGTCGTCCTGACTGATCTGCTCTTTCTCGGCCAGTTTGTTCAGCGACCACTCGATCTGATCGTAGCCGTTCTGGACGAACTCGTCTTTGATGTCGCGCATCTGCACGTCGTAGCCCGCAAGCGCCGCGACCTCGGCGATGCCGTGGCCCATGTTCCCAGCGCCGAGTACCGCGACGGTCTCGATGTCCTCGAAATCCATAACAGGAGCACCCACTCTCGCCCGAGGTTTCAACGTTTCTCTCGGGCAACAACCACGCAGGAGTTTATTCTTTGCACAAAATCATTATGTGCGGTACGCGTTAACACTGGTAACATGGACTTCGAGCTATCCGACGAACAGAAGCAGGTCCGCGAGGAGGTGCGCCGCTTCGCCGACAACGAGATCAAACCCCACGCCACGGAGTACGACACCGCAGAGAAGTATCCCCGTCAGATCGTCGAACAGGCCGCGGAACTCGGACTGACGGGCGCGAACATTCCGCTGGAGTACGGCGGCGTCGGCTACGATACACTGACGAACGCCATCATCGCCGAGGAGCTGTTCGCCGCCGACCCCGGCATCGGGCTCTGTGTCCAGTCGGCGGCCTTCGGCGCGGACGCCATCGTCGGCTTCGGCACCGAGGAACAGAAAGAGGAGTATCTCGAACCGGTCGCCACCGGCGAGGCCGTGATGGGCGCGGCCATCTCCGAGCCGGACGTGGGATCTGACGTGTCGTCAGTGTCGACCCGTGCCGAGAAGAGCGAGGGCCAGGGGGCCTCGGAACGGAGCGGTAGCACCGCGGAGAAAGAGGGCGACGAGTGGGTGATCGACGGCAACAAGATGTGGATTACCAACGGTTCCGTCGGCGACTTCTTCGTCGTCCTCTGTAAAACGGACCCCGACGCCGAGGGTCGGTACAACGGCTTCTCACAGATCATCGTCGAGGCCGACCGGGACGGCTTCGAGGCCGAGAAGATCACCGGCAAACTCGGGATCAGAGCCTCCGACACCGCCGAACTGCTGTTCGACGGCGTTCGCGTCCCCGAGGAGAACCTCGTGGGAACCCGCGGGGCGGGCTTCCTCCAGTTGATGCAGTTCTTCGACGAGACCCGGACCGGCGTCGCCGCCCAGGCCGTCGGCATCGCCAGGGGCGCGGCCGAGCGCGCGCTCGACTACGCGCAGGACCGCGAGCAGTTCTCGAAACCGATCAGCGAGTTCCAGGCGATCCAACACAAGCTCTCGGATATGCACACCCAGACCGAGGCCGCGCGGATGCTGACCTACAAGTCCGCCTGGAGCGTCGACCACGCCGACGATCAGCTGACCATGCTGGCCTCGATGGCCAAGGAGTACGCCTCCCGGGTCGCCGTCGAGGTGGCCGACGAAGCGGTCCAGATCCACGGCGGCGCGGGCTACGTCAACGACTTCGACGTGGAACGGTTCTACCGCGACGCCAAGATCACCCAGATCTACGAGGGAACGACGGAGATCCAGAAGAACATCATCGCGCGCGAACTGCTCGGTAAGGGGATGGTTTAGGCCAGCGCCAGCGCCTCGTCGACGGTGGCGACGGTCTCGATATCGACACCGTCGATCTGACCGACCTGGCTCTTCAGCGCCTTGTTCTTGATCCCTTCCGAGACGATGATCCACGTCGTGATTCCGTGTTCGGTCCCCGCTTGTGCTGCCTCCTGTGCCTTCTCGAAGACCTCGCCGCTCATGGGTGATTCCATCCCCAGCACCGAGATGTGCGTGTCGACGCCGGGACGAGTCGCCGCCTCTTCGAACTCCTCGTTGACCTGTGCGAACACCTCGCTGGTCGTCTCGATGTCGGCTTCGAACTCGATGATTACCGCGTTGTCTTCGACGGTTAGCTGCCAGTCTTGGGCTGTCATAGGTTGGGATTCGTCCTCCTCGGAATAAGCGTTGTTCCCCCGTTATCACCGCTGGAACTCCCTCCGGGCGAAACACTTTCCGCGCGCTCTCCCCTCACCTCGGTCGTGACCGATCCACACGACCACCTCCGCGACGACCCCGACATTGGACCGCTCGTCGAGACACACGGCGAACTGACGGTCGAACCCGCAGAGGACCTCTTCGCCCGCTTCGTCACCTCGATCCTGCGCCAGCAGGTGTCGATGGCTTCGGCCGCGGCCACGCGCGAACGACTCTTTGAGGCCGTCGACGTGACGCCCGCCGGCATTCTGGCGGCCGACGACGAGACGCTCAAGGACGCCGGTCTCTCCCGGCAGAAGACCAGCTACGTCAACAATATCGCTGCAGCTTTCGACGAGCACGGCTACTCACACGACTACTTCGAGGGAATGGCCGACGAGGCCGTCGTCGAGGAACTCACCGCGATCACGGGCGTCGGCGACTGGACCGCCCGGATGCAACTCATGTTCTCGCTGGGCCGCGAGGACGTGTTTCCCGTGGGTGATCTGGGCATCAGGAAGGGGATGCAGACGCTCGTCGACCCCGAGATGACCCGCGGCGAGATGCGCGAGTACGCCGAACGGTGGGCACCGTATCGAAGCTACGCGAGTCTCTACCTCTGGCGCGTCGAGGAGGATATCGCCGACAGCGTCGACGAAGTCGAGTCGGCGTAGTCACGGCGTGAAAACGGTGACGCGGAGGGCCGAAGGGTCGGCGCACAGGGCGGCCGCGTGGTCTCGCATCAGGTTCGGTGGACCACTCGCCATCTCCCACGCTGGGATGGACATACCACTGACAAGTATCTGTTGGTCTGTCGGCCTCATCGGCGGCCGATCCGGAGCGACAGCAGTCCGGCGAGAAGCCCAGCGAGCGCGGCGAACAGGCCGAAGCCGGGGCCATCGGCGGTCGTCGTGTCGGTCCGCGTCTCGGTCGTGGCCCGCGGGCGTGCGGTGGTCTCGACCGGCGGTCGGGTCGTCGGCTCTGTCGCTGTGTCGGGGGTGGATGTCGGCGTGACGGTCGACGCTGGGGTGGCCGTCTCCGAGCGCGTCAGGGTGGGAGTAGCAGTCGGCGTGGCCGTGGCAGTCGGCGTCGCGGGCACGACGCGCTGGCCGACGACGGTGCCGTTGCGCGTGTAGGCGGTCGCGTTCGCGGGGTCGAATCGCCGGTCGCCGTCACTGTCCCGGTAGAGTCGTACTTCGACGGGTTCGTTCGGCTGGACGACCGTTTCGAGACCGACGGTGAGGGCTTCGACCGTCGCGTTCGGTCGATAGTCGCTGTGGCCGATCGCGACACCGCTCTCGTTCGCGATGCCGACGAAGCCGCCGTCGGGGAGCGTGGCCGACGTGACGGCGACCGTCGATGCGTTCGAGGCGTTCCGGTCGATCGATACCCGCGGCGGCCCGGTCGCCAGCACCCGACCGTCGTAGTACTCGGGATCGTCGAAGTGTTCGGCGAGCTGGTCGTCGAGCGCGGCTACGCTGAACGGCGTATCCGGCTCCGTCCCGGCCAGCACGCCGGTGTGCAGTTCGAACTGCCGGTCCCGGCCGACGGTGGCGGTGCGTTCGATCGTCCGGTTCGGAGCGTCGATTCGAACTGTGATCCGACTTCCCGGTGCGAGGTTCGTCTCCCCGTCGATCGTGTCGTTCGCCCACGGCCGGACGACGATCTCGTCGTCTTCGTTCGTCTCGAAGTCGACTCCGGGTTCCTCGGTCTCGAAGTGCGATCTGACCACGACGCCCTCGCTCCCGGAACGGTTGTCCGCGCTCGCCAGTGTGACCGTGTAGATGTCGCCGTCCCGCACTCCGAAACTGGAGCTACCACTGTGCCCTTCCAATCTGGTCCGCACCGTCTCCATGTTGATCAGGACCCGATACGTGTCGTTCGCCGGGTCAGTGTGTACCGTGGTGTTGTCCGGGCCGAAAGCGATGACTTTCGGCGGCAGCATCGGATTGGTGTTGCTGACGTTCTGTTCGATGTGCAGATCGAATGCCGTCTCGTCGAGGGCCGCGAGGAGACCACCGCTGGTCCGAACCGCGCCGCCGATGCCGTCGATCCGCGTCGAAACGAGAACCGAATCGCCAGTTGCGATCTCGTGATTGTCAGCGACCGCTGTCGCGTTCGCTTCTCGATTGCCCGCAGCGACTGACGCGATCGATCGATTCGCCGGGACAGGCCGCACGGTGACGGTCTCGACTGTCGGATCGTGGAGCATGAGAAGTGCCGTGTCGATCGTCCCATCGCCAGTTTCGACCGACAGCGTGTAGTTGCTCGCGTTCAGCGGCTGTCGATCCGGTGCAGTCCCCGGAGCCAGCGCGGCCCCGTCGCGCGACAGGACGGTCGCCGCGTCGGCCGCGCTGACCGTGGTGAACGTTCCGTACTCGCCGGTCGTTCCGTGACCGGCGGTGTAGGTGTTGAACTGGACGACGACACGCCCGTCGTCGTTCCCGTCGACGATCCTGATCTTCGCGTCGTAGCTTCCGTTCGGGCCTGCGATCGAGAGTGTCGCCTCGGCCGTCCCGTTCAGGATGATCGGAATCGTCGCCACGTCGCCGGTGGCTTCGCCGATCTGCGGTCGCTCGAAAGACGCGTTCGACGCAGGCGTCGCCGACAGGCCGTCAGTGACATCGACGCTCGGTGTGGTCGCCGAGGACCCGCCGGTCGCGGCCGCGGTAACACGCGGTTCGAGCGCCTGTGCGGGACCGGCAGCAGTTGCGGAGAGGACGAGACAGACGAGGAGGGCACCGTATCGTGTCATTGTCGCGGGGGTGGGCTGGATCTGCGAGTGAGCGGAGCGCTACACAGGCCCGCAGTCTGTTGATATGCGACGGTATCGGCCCTGTGGTAAATAATTTTTGAAGCCTTCGGTCGAATGCAAGGTCAGAGGCGAGATTTAAGTCGCTGGACGCGCCAGTTCGTGATATGCTTCGCGGGCGCACCCGAAGCCGTCGCATCGACGTTCGACCGTGCCGTGTCGCGACTCGGATCGCCGGCGCGCGCTGTTGTTGAGCGCCCGCTCTTCTCTTCGCCCACGTCTAGCTCTTTCACCACTCAGTTCACACCCACAATGTTCGACCGTATCACAGACGACATCCGATTCGCTAAGGCGAACGACCCCGCGGCGACGAGCACGCTCGTCGTCCTGCTGACCTATCCCGGCCTCCACGCCGTGTGGTGGTACCGACTCGCTCACGCCTGCCACGAGCGCGGACTGACACGCTCCGCCGCCGTCCTCGCGTACCTCGGTCGCTTCCTCACCGGCGTCGAGATCCACCCCGGCGCGACGGTCGGCGACCGACTGTTCATCGACCACGGGATGGGAACCGTCATCGGCGAGACCGCCGAGATCGGCGACGAGGTGGTGATGTACCACGGCGTCACACTCGGTGGAAAGTCGAGCGAGCCGGTCAAGCGTCACCCGACGATCGAGGACGGTGCGATGATCGGTGCAGACGCGACGTTGATCGGCGACATCACGATCGGCGAGGGTGCGACCGTCGGCGCGGGCGCGGTCGTGACCAGTGACGTCGCTCCAGACACGACCGTCGTCGGGAACCCCGCACGGCCGATCGAAGAACGCGACGAACCGGGCGACACGGAGGCTTCGGATCTCGACGACGACACGGCGGAACTCAAGCCCGACTGCGCCCCCGAGGTCGAACCACGCTGGCGCGAAGTGCAGTCCTGACCGCGTTATTCCTCGGTATCCACTTCTTCTTCCTCGGTCTCGACCTCCAGGTCGTCGTCGGCCCGGCGGGTCACGTCGACGTGGTAGTGCTGGAGGATGTCCCGGCCCAGCAAGAGCGGGTAGTCCATGTGGCCCCGGTCCTCGATGCTGGCCGTGACGGTGTGCTGGGTGCCCCCGACCCCGACGACGAGGTCGACGACAGGGCGGGACTTGCCGCTCTTGAGGCTGCCGGATTTGACCTTCACGATGTCCTTGATCGGGCCGGTGCCGAGGCGAGTCGCTAGCTGGGAGTCGATGCTGGTCCGGGTCGCGCCGGTGTCGGATTTGGCGAGGATGGTCTCGGTCCCGCGGGTGCCGGCGACCATCACCTCCTCGATGTAGCCGATGACGGTCTGCTCTCTGGGCTCGGTCTCGGCAGGCTTGGGCATACAGCGCGGGCGCGAGTCGTCTAGTTCCGCCGCGAGACTGGCGACTTCGTCCTCGTCGACGCTCCCGCCGGCCTTCTCGATGGCGCGCTTGGCGATGTACGGCGCGGGGCTCGTTCCGGTGGCCTTGAACAGCCCACGGAACCCGGCTGTCGGGTTCACTTCCAGCACGAAGTAACCGTCGTCGCCCTCGATGATGTCGACGCCGGCGTAGTCAAGCCCCACCACGTCTGTCGCCGTCGTCGCGATGTCGGCCACCTCGGGCGGGAGGTCGTCGGTCATGTCCTCGACCTCGCCGCCGAGCGCGACGTTGGTCCGCCACTCGCCGTCGGGAGCGTAGCGGTTCATCGCGCCGACGATCCGGCCGTCGACGACGTACACGCGGAGGTCGTGGTTCCGGGTGTCGTCGCGGTCGAGGTACTCCTGGAGGAACGCCTGTCGCAGGCCGACCTGTGGGTTGACAGGGTCGTCCATGTCGACGAGCCACGTCCCGCCGCCGTGGGTGCCGATGGCGGTCTTGTACACCGCTCGATCCCCGAAGCGGGTCCGCTCCTCGTTGAGGCGCTCGCTCGACAGCGCCAGCAGGGCGTCCGGGATGGGGACGCCGGCTTCGGACAGCGCCATCGTGGTGGCGAACTTGTGCAGCGCGGTCGTGATCGCCTTCGGACGATTGCACATCGGGACCAGCCGGTCCAACGTGAGCGCCAGCCCGATCCCCTCGACTGGCTGTTCGTCGCTCGACAGCAGGAGTCGGTTGACGACCACGTCCACGTCGGGTTCGAGGGTCACGTCGCCGTCCTCGACGTCGATGGCCGTGTTCTCCTGTCGAAGCCACTCCGTGTCGTAGCCCAGCGCGTCGGCCGCGTTCAAGATTGCCTTCGTCTCCTTGCTGTTGTGGAGGCTCAGGACCCCGATTGTCGGGTCCTCCGTATCGGTCATAGTTCAAACGAGTCCCAGTGTCTCTAAAGGGTTGACGGTCATCGGCTCGGAGCCCCGGCGTATCGACTGGGCGAGACGGGTCGGAGAGAGCCACTGCACTGGGTGCGCGTGCAGTGTCGGTCTCGGTCACTGATACGGAAAGTTGTAGATCTTTGCCAGATCGACCGCACGCCGTCGTGCGGTCGACTGGGTAAACGTCTACAACCGTCCGTATGAGACGTGAGTTCGTCCTGGATCGTGACTGCAACCGCCTCTCGGGTTGTCTCTCCAGCCCGCTGTGCGGTCCATCTCAAACTGCCGGGTGTACAGCATTTCGTGATTCCGGTATCGAGAACCTCGTGCAACAGTCGGCAGTATCAGACCGACGCCATCTCTCCCGTACTGCGGGATGATGTGGACGTACGAGTGGTGGAAGCTTGCCCTACGGCACCCTGTTTGACCGGTGGATACTGTCGCTCGGTAGTCGCCATCGGTCCTACGGCCCGAAATCAAACTGGGAAACGAGCGCTTTGACGAGTTTCACTTCGGCTTTCTGGAGGTGCTCGCTGACCGTGTTCGGCGCACACCCAAGTTCCTCAGCTAACTCCGCGTGTGTCGTCTCCCGAGGATGCCGATAGTACCCGTTCTCGAACGCAATACGAACAGCTTCACGCTGCCGATCACTCAACGCGGAAAACGGGTCGGTCCGTAGCGCAGGGCGTGAGCCGACCTCTTCGATACTCACGTCGATCGTACTCGGCGCGGTGTCGACTGCGGCCTGCAGTGCCGCAGCGTCCCCCACTACTTCACCGCTCGTTTCGAAATCACTGTACCTGACTGGGGACCTGACGAGTAACCCCGCCCGTGCCGTCAACACGAGAAATGTCCTGAAGAACGGGAGCGTTTCGGGCGCCGCCGTGACCAGCACGAACCCTGTGCTCTCTGTCGAAGCGGGCACAGCTACATCCTCGATTCCGCCAGTTTCACGGGCCGCATCGACGAACACACTCGTGTCTCCGTCAACATCGTACAGCACAGTCGCCACGTCTTCTGCTGCGAGGTTCCAGTCAACGAGTCGCAACCGCGAGATTACTGGTGATTCCGTGACCGTGACGTAGAATGACGGAAGAACCGAGGGAGCCAACGACGCCGAAATCTGGAGTCGAGTCAGCGACATCGACAGAGCGTACCTGTCGCTTCACCGCCCCCGGAATAAAAAACCCGTGACGATACTCGGCAGAACGCTCACCGCTCGAGCAGTTCTACCGACAACCATGACGACAGGTACCGACAGGTCGGAACACGACACGTCGACTTCGGTCAGTGACGCGGATCTCGTGGTGTACGACGCCGTGGTCGTGACTGTTGACGGAGACAACCGAATCTACGGGAACGGCACGGTGGTGATCGAAGACGGGTTCATCACCGACGTGCGAACGACCCGCGAACGTGACCGGTCCTGCGACGCCGACCGTCTGATCGATGGCGAGGGAAAACTCGTGCTGCCCGGTCTCGTCAACGCACACACTCACCTCGAACTGACGCCGCTGTTCGGCGCGTTCAGTGACCTCGATCTCTCGGAGATGATGAGCGGGATGACCGCTATCTTCGGCCATATCGCCGAAGGAGAGTACGACTACCTCACCGAGGCAGGCTACGAACTCGCGGCACTGAATTTCCTCACCGGCGGTGTGACCACGGTAAACTCGATGGACGTCCGGCCCAGCGGGGGCGCAGAGGTGTTCGGTGAGGCGGGGCTCCGCGGGTTTTTCGGCATGGCACTCTCCGATCTCTTCTGGGATGTCCCGGCCGACGAGCAGTTCGACCGCGCTAGCGAGTTCATCGACGAGTACCACGACACCTACGACGGCCGGATCCGGGCGACTATCGATCCCCACGACGACTGGTCGTGTACTCGTGCACTGTGGGAGCGTACCGCCGACCTCGCGGCCGAGCACCCGGATTTACTCGTGCATACGCACCTGCTCGAACTGGAGGCGAGCAACACGATGGCGCGTTCGAACGGTGCAGAGGACTCTCTCACCCTGCTCGACGAGGTCGGACTCCTCGACGAGCGACTGGTTGCCGCCCACTTTCGACTGGCCGACGACGGGGACATCCAACGGACTGCTGCGGCGGGTGCGTCGGTCGCGCACTGCCCGTCGATCTTCTGCTACTGGAACACGGACGGCGACGTGCAGTGGACACCGGTACCGGAACTCCGCGCCGCGGGGGTCGATGTTGGCCTGGGCATCGACGATCACTACTGGCACGACTCTTACAACATGTTCGGCGAGGCGCGCCAGGCCCGACTCGCGGCCAATCTCAATCGGTCGACCGGACAGTACGACTCGATGGAACTCGTACGGATGCTCACTATCGAAGGCGCAGCGGCACTCGGGATCGACGATGAGATCGGAAGTCTCGAACCTGGCAAGCGCGCCGATGTTGTTCTGCTCGACGTGGACAAGCCGAAGTTCACGCCACTCACCAACGTCCCGGCGCAGGTAACGAACAACGCAGCGCCGGCCGACGTCGAGACGGTGATCGTGGACGGCGACGTGCTGATGGACAGTGGCGACGTGAAGACAATGGACCCCAGTGCCGTGCGCGACCGCGTCGAGACCGCGGTGGACCGCTTTGAGTCAGCGACGGATTGGGACTTCGGGATCGGCGGGAGCGAGCCACCGAGTAAGATGGATATCGCCCGCGACCTCCCCAAGCGCGGCCCCGCCCAGTTGTTTGGGCGACTCGCATTCCAGTCGATCAGGGATCGCCTCTCGTTCTAAAGCGGGGTTGGTGAGGACCGCTCCGCTCGCGTGGCCCCCGCGAGCGACTCACGCGTAGCGCTCACCCCTCGCCGAAAGAGCTGGTCCCGCAGACGTATTACGCTTCGACACCGTTGGGCAGCTATGGACGAGGCCAGCCCGTTCACCTACGACGGGGGGCGGGTGGACCCCGGGGAGACGGCGAACATCCGGTACACGATCAGTGAGACGTACATGGGCGATCCGGTGCGGATGCCGGTGACGATCATCGTCGGCGAGCGCCCGGGGCCGACCGTCTTTCTGTCGGCGGCGGCCCACGGCGACGAACTCAACGGCGTCGAGGTCGTCCGCGAGGTGGCCCACGAGTGGGACCACGCCGATCTGTGTGGCACGCTCGTCTGTCTGCCGGTGTTGAACGTGCCGGGCTTCATCGCCCAGCAGCGCTATCTCCCGGTGTACGACCGGGACCTGAACCGCTCTTTCCCGGGCAAAGACGACTCGACGGGTGCAAAGCGGATGGCCCACCAGATCTTTCGCAACTTCGTCGCGCCCTGTGACTACGGGCTGGACTTTCACACGTCGACGCGCGGCCGGACGAACATGATCCACGTCCGCGCGGACATGGACAACCGGCAGGTCGCCCGCGTCGCGAAGGCGTTCGCGACGAACGTCGTCATCTCCTCGGACGGCCCCGAGGGGACCCTGCGACGGGAGGCGACCGACGCCGGCGTGCCGACGATCACGATCGAGATGGGCGAGGCCCACCGCTTCCAGCGGCCGCTGATCGATCGGGCGCTCGTCGGCGTCCGGTCGGTGCTGGCGGAGTTCGGTCTCATGCCGACCCAGTCGGTGTACTGGCCCGGTTGGCGGACCGTCATCGAGGATAGCGACGACAAGACGTGGATCCGCGCCGACGCCGGTGGGCTCGTCGACATGCACTACGAGCGGGGTGCGTTCGTCGACGAGGGTCAGGCGATCTGTACCATTGCGAACCCGTTCAAGACCGAGAGCACCGCCGTCGAAGCCCCCTTCCCCGGACTGCTGGTCGGCGTGCTGGAGAACCCGCTGGTGTATCCCGGCAATCCGCTCTGTCACCTCGTGAAGGTCGACGACCGGACGCGGCGTGCGATCGAGCGCAACGGCGGGCTCGACGACCGGGTCTGACGGCCCACTGCCACTTGTCATGCGTCGGTTTTCTCGGGCGCAACTGTGAAACCCCGAACGTGTTTGGCGGCGACCCGCGCACGTTGTAGTAACTTCTATTTGTCCCCGCGCTAAGTCCCGGGTGTATGAGTCAGTCTTACAACCGCGGCACCGTCGAGGACTTCGGACGGTGGCGGGACTTCTCGGCCGGGATGTGGGCCTGGATCTTCCACAAGTTCACCGGCTGGGTACTCGTCGGGTATCTCTTTACCCACATCGCCGTGCTGAGCACCGCTATCCAGGGGAAAGATCTGTACAACGGAACACTCGGGGGACTGGAGGCGCTGCTCGTCGTCCGGTTCCTCGAAGTCGGGCTGCTGGCGGTGGCCGTCTTCCACATCCTCAACGGCCTGCGCCTGCTCTTTGTCGACCTCGGTGTCGGCCTCGAAGCACAGGACAAGAGCTTCTACGCGTCGATGGTGCTGACCGGTGCCATCGTCGTCGCGAGCATCCCGACGTTCCTCGGGGGGAAACTCGTCTAATGGCCGAACACTACTCCTCTTTCGAGCGGAAGGGCTCGCGCTGGCTGCTCCAGCGTGTCACCGCCGTGTTCCTCGTCGGCGTACTCGCCTTCCACTTCCTCCTGTTGCACTTCGTCAACCACGCCGCCGAGATCACGCTCGCGGGCACCACCGCCCGGATGAGCTCTATCGGCTACTTCGTCACGATGGTTCTCTTCCTCGTGACGGCGACGTTCCACGGCGTCAACGGCGTCTACAACGCACTGATCAATCAGGGGCTCGACGGCACCCAGAAACAGGCAGTCAAGTGGGTACTCGTCGTCGCCAGCGTCCTGCTGGTCGCGCAGGGGACCCGCGTCGCCCTGCATATGAACGGATTCCTCTAAACCATGAGCACGATCGAACAGGAAACCGAGACCGAGGAACCGACCGACGAGGCCGCCGAGACGGCCGTCGAATCACCGGGCGAGCGCCGCCGGGCCGACAAGCAAGAGCGCACACGCGAGCGCGACCAGCAACGCGTCGACGAGGGCATCAGCGAGTCCGAGGAGGCGATCACGCTGAAGGTCTTCCGCTACGACCCGGAGGTCGCGGGCAAGGAAGAACCGCGCTTCGACGACTTCACCGTCCCCTTCCACAAGGGGATGACCGTCCTCGACGCGCTCATCTACTCGCGGGATCACTACGACTCCTCGCTCACCTTCCGCCACTCGTGCCGACAGGCAGTGTGTGGCTCCGACGCGCTCTTTATCAACGGCAAGCAGCGTCTGGCCTGCAAGACTCAGATCGCGGACCTCGATTCGGGCACCATCCGAATCGAGCCACTGCCCCACCAGGAGGTCGTCAAGGATCTGGTCGTCGACATGGAGCACTTCTACGACCAGATGGAGGCCGTCGAGCCGTACTTCGACGCCGACGAACTCCCCGAGGACGAACTCGAAGAGCAGCGCCAGGACCGCGAGAACCGCGAGAAAGTCAAGATGTCCACGCGCTGTATCTGGTGTGGCGCGTGCATGTCCTCGTGTAACATCGCGGCGGGCGACAACGAGTATCTCGGCCCGGCGGCGATCAACAAGGCCTACCGCTTCGCGATGGACGAGCGAGAGGGCGAACAGCGCAAGCAGGAACGCCTCAAGATCATCGAGCAGGAACACGGCGTCTGGCGTTGCCAGACCCAGTTCTCCTGTACCGAGGTGTGTCCGAAAGACATCCCGCTGACCGAGCACATCCAGGAGCTCAAGCGGGAAGCAGTCAAGAACAACCTGAAGTTCTGGTAGTCCTAAGCGACATCAAATCATGTACGAACACGACGTGATCGTGGTCGGTGCCGGCGGTGCCGGCCTCCGAGCGGCGATCGCAGCACACGAAGAGGGCGCCGACGTGGCGCTCGTGACGAAACTCCATCCGGTTCGGAGCCACACGGGCGCGGCCGAAGGCGGTATCAACGCGGCACTGCGCGAGGGCGACGACTGGGAACTTCACGCCTACGACACGATGAAGGGGTCGGACTATCTCGGGGACGCCCCCGCGATCGACACCTTCGCCCAGGACGCTCCCGAGGAAGTCATCCAGATCGAACACTGGGGCATGCCGTTCTCCCGCGAGGACGACGGGCGCGTCTCCCAGCGACCGTTCGGCGGGATGTCGTTCCCGCGGACGACCTACGCCGGTGCCGAGACCGGCCATCACCTGCTCCACACGATGTACGAGCAGGTCGTCAAACGGGGCATCGAGGTGTACGACGAGTGGTACGTCACCAACCTCGCCGTCACCGATCACGACGACCCCGAGGACCGCCAGTGTCACGGGGCCGTCGCCTACGAGATCGCGACCGGTAACGTCGAGGGCTTCTGGGCGCGCAACGGCGTGATCCTCGCGACCGGCGGCCTCGGACAGGCCTTCGACCACACCACCAACGCCGTCGCCAACACCGGCGACGGCTGTGCGATGGCCTACCGCGCCGGCGTCCCGATGGAGGACATGGAGATGATCCAGTTCCACCCGACGACGCTCCCCTCGACGGGTGTCCTCATCTCCGAGGGTGTCCGCGGCGAAGGCGGCATCCTCTACAACGACGAGGAAGAGCGCTTCATGTTCGAGCACGGCTACGCGAACAACGACGGGGAACTCGCCTCACGCGACGTGGTCTCGCGGGCCGAACTCGACGAGGTCAACGCCGGTCGCGGTATCGAAGACGAGTACGTCGACCTGGATATGCGCCACCTCGGCGAGGAGCGCATCCTCGACCGCCTCGAGAACATCCTCCACCTCGCGGAGGACTTCGAGGGCGTCGACGGCCTCGACGAGCCGATGCCGGTCAAGCCCGGCCAGCACTACGCCATGGGCGGCGTCGAGACCGACGAGAACGGCGAGACCTGTATCGACGGGCTGTATGCCGCCGGCGAGACCGCCTGCGTCTCGCTGCACGGTGCGAACCGCCTCGGTGGGAACGCCCTGCCCGAGCTGCTCGTGTTCGGTGCCCGCGCCGGCCACCACGCCGCCGGCAAGGACATGAAGACCGCCGAGATCCAGACCGGTCCCTCGGCCAAGAGCGAGGACGGCGACGTGGCTCCACCGGTCGAACCCGGCGCTATCGAGGCCGGTGGCGAGGGCGATGTCGCCGCCGACGGCGCGATGGTCGAGCCAAAGGAGACGCTCGAACACACCGTCCAGCAGGAACAGGATCGCATCGAGACACTGCTCGAGGACGACGGGATCAACCACGCCGAGGTCCGCTCGAACGTCCAGGAGTCGATGACCGAGAACGTCAACGTGTTCCGCGAGGAGAGCGCCCTCGAGGACGCGCTGCGCGACCTGCGCCACGCCCGCGAGCGCTACGAGGACGTGGCCGTCGCCGACCCCTCCCGGACGTACAACACGGACCTCATCCACACCATCGAGACCCGGAACATCCTCGACGTGGCCGAAGCGATCACGCTCGGTGCGCTCGCACGCGAGGAGTTCCGCGGTGCCCACTGGCGCAAGGAGTTCCAGGAACGCCGCGACGAGGAGTGGATCAAGCACACGATGCTCGCCTGGAACGACGGCACGCCGGAACTGTACTACAAGCCCGTCGAGCTCGAAAGCCAGTGGAAAGAGTACGAACCGAAAGAGCGGTCGTACTGATCACCGTTTCCGCGACTTTTCTGACCCCAACCGCTTAGGGCGTGGCACGGCTCCCGTTCAGTGATGCGACTTACTGGGACCGTCGTCGCCGACAGCCAGACTGTCCACGAGGACGGAGCCGTCGTCACGAGCGACGACGAGATCGTCTTCGTCGGTGATCGGGAGACCGCCAGCGACCGCTATCCCGACCACGAGATGCGCGAGTTCGACATCGTCGCGCCGGGCATCGTCGGCGCGCACGTCCACTCGGTCCAGAGCCTCGGCCGCGGGATCGCCGACGACGAGGCGCTGCTGGACTGGCTGTTCGACCACGTCCTCCCGATGGAGGCGTCGATGGACGCCGAGGAGATGTGGACCGCGGCGGCGCTTGGCTACATGGAGTGTCTGGCGAGTGGCGTCACGACGGTCGTCGACCACCTCTCGGTCAACCACGCCGAACAGGCCTTCGAAGCGGCGGGACAGATCGGGATCCGGGGACTGCTCGGGAAGGTGCTGATGGATCGCGACGCCCCGGGCTTGCGGGAGGACGCCGACGCGGGGCTGGCCGAATCCCAGCGCCTGATCGAGCAGTACCACGGGAGCTTCGACGACCGGATCCGCTACGCCGTCACGCCGCGCTTCGCGGTCTCCTGTACGGAGGACTGTCTCCGCGGGGTGCGCGAACTGGCCGACGACTACGGCGGCGTCCGGATCCACACCCACGCCAGCGAGAACCGCGACGAGATCGAGACCGTCCAGCAGCGGACGGGCATGCGAAACATCGAGTGGCTCGACGAGGTCGGCCTGACCGGTCCGGACGTGACGCTGGCCCACTGTGTCTGGACCGACGATCGGGAACGCCGAATCGTCGCCGACACCGACACGACGGTGGTCCACTGCCCGAGTTCGAACATGAAACTCGCCAGCGGGATCGCGCCCGTCGGCGACTATCTCGACCGCGGAATCCCCGTCGCGCTGGGCAACGACGGCCCGCCCTGCAACAACACGCTCGACCCCTTCACGGAGATGCGACAGGCCGCCCTGCTCCAGAAGGTCGACATCCTCGACGCGACGGCGCTGCCCGCTGCGACAGTGTTCCGGATGGCGACCGAACACGGCGCGCGGGCGTCGGGGTTCGACGTGGGCGCACTTCGAGCGGGTCGACCGGCCGACGTGATCGGTCTCACGACCGACATGCCCCGAGCGACGCCGATCCACGACCCCCTCTCACATCTCGTCTTTGCCGCTCACGGCGACGACGTTCGGTTCACGATGGTCGACGGCGAGGTCGTTTACGACGACGGCACGTTCCCGAACGTCGACGCCCGGCAGATCCGCGCCGACGCGCAGCGCTACGCCGACGCTCTCGATAACCGCTGACCGAGGATTAATGCCGGTCTCGACCTAACGAATGTCCGCGGAAGGGTGGCTCAGTGGTAGAGCGCTGTCGACTGACTCCAGCACCGGTCGACGGTTACCCGCACAGGGCTTCGCGTGGTTCGAATCCCGCCCCTTCCATACGTCACCGCGAACGGACGTGAGCGGTGCGTATGCAGACAAGGGTTTCGAGCCTTGGAAGACGCAGCGCGAACGGAGTGAGCGACCGTCTTCCTCCGGTTCGAATCCCGCCCCTTCCATCGTTCTCCGAACGACAGTGAGGAGCCGATGGTACACGCGTGGATTCGAATCAGAGAGGTCTCGCGCAGCGGTAGCGAGCACGTCCGACCGTGGTTCGAATCCCGCCCCTTCCATACGTCACCGTGAACGGACGTGAGCAGTGCGTATGCAGACAAGGGTTTCGAGCAAGCGAGTCGCAGCGGCCGAACGTAGTGAGGTCGACCGTCTCGCCCAGTTCGAATCCCGACCCTTCCGTCCTCGGGAATTGACAGCCGCTGCTGTCCAAAGAGTCGGGCGCACTGCTCCGCCAGGTCGAGTTAGCACTGACCGGTGCATCCGCTACGGAGTGTGAAAAGTAAGGAAGGGGTGGTGGGGGTGGTGGGTGGTGGTGGGTATTGGCACCGGGATGGTGCCGTACATCAACGATGCCACCAATGGATAATAAAGGCATCGGCCAGTTCTCATATATTGTAACTGGGCGATGGTGAACGGTCATATTTGCTCATTGTCTGGTGATTATCCAGTCACTTCCTGTTTCCGAGATCGAAAGTAAGGGGTAGATCTGAAGACAAGAGACAGACACCCCGTCTCTCCTGTCGTGATGCGTGGGACCAGATTCGAACCGGAGGGAGACGGTCGCTCACTTCGTTCGCGCTGCGACTCCCGGGGTTCGAATCCGCTCAGAGATATTTCTGTTGCTCACGAGTTTGTTCGCAGCAGAAATGCGTGGGACCGGATTCGAACCGGAGGAAGTCTCACTGCGTTCGTCTTCCAGGGTTCGAATCAGCGATACGATTTTGTCACTCGCGGGTTCGCTCGTGACAAAAATGCGTGGGACCGGATTCGAACCGGCGGACCCCTACGGGACAGCGCCCTCAACGCTGCGCCGTTGGCCTGGCTTGGCTACCCACGCTCGTTGCGTTGTGCGCATTCGTTGCTATCCCGTGGTTGGGTAAAAGCGCTTTCGTTTGCGACTGTCCGCGCGAACCTCTCACACTCGCGACAAAGCGGACGTTTCAAATACGCTCGGCCCGCTACGCCCCGCATGGCCAAATACTCGACCGGCAGTGGTAGTGGAAGCGCCGGCGAGAGCTGTGAACTCTGCGGCGCGTCGGATGTCGATCTGGAGACCGCGACGGTCGCGGGCGCGACGTTGCAGGTGTGTCCGGATTGCTCGCAACACGGTGAGAGTGGGGCGACCGACGACTCGAGTGGTTCCCGCGACGACCAGGACGTCAACCGCAAGAAGCGGGCCGCCCAGAACGCCGCCAAGTTGCACGACGCCCAGCAGGGCGACGCCGCCCACTGGGAGGACGGCGCGAACTACGACGACGACCAGCTCCCGTATCTCGTCGCCGAGTACGGGCAGACAGTGACCGAGGCGCGCCAGGACGCGGGCCTCCAGACCCAGGAACTGGCCGAGGAACTCGATGTCGAGGAGTCCGACATCCTCGCCGTCGAGCAGGGCCGTGCGACCCAGGCCGGCGTCGGTGGCTCGGTCATCGTCGCGCTGGAAGACTTCCTCGATATCGAACTGTCCGAGTAGCCCGCCGACGCCGTGGCACCTTTTGTCACCCCGGTCTAACTGGGGTGCATGGATCTGTCGTCCGAACAGCGTGCGATCCGCGAGGCCGTCCGCGAGGTCGCTGTCGAGGAGATCAGGCCGACGGCCGCCGACTGTGACCGCGAGCAGCGGTTTCCCGAGGACGCGTGGGACACGTTGGCCGACATCGACGTGACCGGGCTGACCGTCCCCGAGGAGTACGGCGGTCTCGACGTCGACCGCGAGACTTACGCCGTCGTCAACGAGGCTGTCGCGTACGGGTCGCTCGCGGTGGCGACGGCGCTGTCGGTCCACTGTCTCGCCACTTCCTGTATCGCCGAGTTCGGCGACGAGTCGGTCCGCGAGTCGTGGCTGTCTGAGATGGTCGACGGTCGCCCGGTCGGGGCGTTCGCGCTCTCGGAACCCGAGGCCGGGTCGAACCCCCGAGAGATGAGCACCGTCGCGCGCCGGGAGGGCGACGAGTACGTCCTCGACGGCCAGAAGGCGTGGATCACGAACGGCCAGCGCTCGGGCGTCGTCGTGGTGTTCGCAAAGACCGACCGCGACGACCCCGATTCCGTAACGCAGTTCCTCGTCCCCAAGGACACCGACGGACTCACCGTCGGCGAGAAAGAGGAGAAACTAGGGTTGCGGGCCAGCGACACCACCACGCTCTCGTTCGACGGGGTCAGGATTCCGGCCGATCATCGACTCACCGGGGAGGGGCGCGGCCTCGCCGCCGCGCTGTCGATCCTGACCGGCGGTCGCGTCGGCATCGCGGCACAGGCCGTGGGACTCTCGCAGGCTGCGCTCGATGAGACTGTCGAGTACGTAAAGCAGCGCGAGCAGTTCGGTGGACCGGTCGCCGACATCCAGAGCGTGCGCCACTCCCTCGCCGAGATGGACACGACGATCCGGGCGGCTCGCGAACTGACACACGCCGCCGCGAGCGCGATGGATCGCGAGGAGAACGCTCGCGCGAGTGCGAGCGCGGCGAAGTATTTCGCCACCGAGGGTGCCGTCGACGTGACCGAGCAAGCCGTCCAGTTACACGGCGGCTACGGCTACACGACGGAATTCGACGTCGAGCGGTTCTATCGCGACGCGAAGGTGACCACCATCTACGAGGGAACCACCCAGATCCAGAAGAACGTCATCGCCCGCGAACTGCTGGACGGGTAGGTAGCCGACCCGAGCGAATCCACCGATCTGTCTGCCTTACACTGTATAAGGAATATTGCGGCGTAGGCTCGACTTTAGGGAAACGCGTTTTACTACCTTCTCCGTGTGTACTGGTAACATGGTAGAATGTGACAACTGTACCGACGACGTAAGCGAAGTCTGGCGGCACCGCCGCCACGGCGAGTCGATGACCCATCGCGTTATCGAGTGGATCTGTACCGACTGTCATCCCGAACTGCCAGTCAGGGCCACGTCCCCACCCAAGGCGGGCAAAGCCGTCGCTGACGGTGGACGACCGGCGAGCGCCTGTCCGATCTGTTCGGCGGCGACGATGAACGGGCAGGGCCTGTGCAGCTGTACCGAGTGTGGCTGGACTGGGACGCTCTGACCCCCGTTCCCGCGTCGACCGCTATCGCTGTCATCGTCATGGCCCGCGGCCCACCTTCCGAAGGGCCGCACGGTAACTCCCGCCCCAGTTGGGTCGGACCACGTCCGCGATGGTCCAGGGGGTTGCCACCGTCGCTTCTCGCAGTCGTTCTGGACTGAATAACCGAAAGTACAGGATTTCGTCTCGCTCACCCTCGTATTCGAAGCCCATCACGCGGTGAGCGAGTCCCAGCGTTGGATCAACCCGGTACCCGAGCAACTCCTCGACTCCTTCGACGGTCGGATCGTAGCTGTGGACCACGGCGGTCGCGTCCGGGGTCGTGACGTGTGCGAGGTCGGCGAGGAACCGCTGGAGACCGTCCATCGAGCCGGCGAGACAGATCTGAGTCCCGATCGCCAGTGCCGACTGAAATCGGTCGCGCTCGAACTGCGAACGCACGTCGAACATGTCCCCGCGGCGGGCGTCCTCGACGCGGCGCTCGCGCATCGTCTCGACGAGCGCGTCGCTGACCTCGACGGCGACGGTCTCGAAGCGCTCCTGGAAGTAGAGTGTGTGCCGACCCGCGCCGGCCCCGAGGTCCAACAGTGGGCCGTCGAGCCAGGATTCGAGCCACTCGCCGTGCCCTGTCCCATCGAACGGGTCGAAGTAGTACCGCTCGATCGGGTGTTCGTCGGTCTCGTCGCCGTCCCTGGCGAGCAACGGTTCCGTTCGATTACCGCGGTGGTGGTCCCGGACGGCCCTGCCGAACGGATCTGGCATGGTCGAGGAATCGGGTCGATATGTGTTGTGTGTTACTGTGACATGGTACCGAGACGCAGGCTTTCGATCGGGCACAACTGCCAAACCGGAGCCACCCAGCTAGTCGCGTATGGAACTCACCGTCGTCACCGACCATCGCGGCTACGTCGAGGATCTGGCCGACTGCTACGCGACCCACGAGTGGTGGGCTGATCGCACAGAGGCCGACATCGAGCGGGCCGTCGCGAACTCTGACGTGTTCGTCGGTCTCGTCGACAGCACCGACCGCCTCGTCGCGGCGGGTCGCGTCCTGACCGACTCCGTCTACTACGGGAAGATCTACGATATCGTCGTCCACGAGGACGTGCGCGACGAATCGGTCGGCCAGCGACTGCTCGACGAGATCACCGATCACCCCGACCTCGCGGACGTAGACGTGCTGTATCTCTCCTGTGAGGAGGAACTCGTCGAGTTCTACGAGTCCTGTGGCTTCGAGAAACAGGACGAGGCCTCGGAGATGGTGTCGATGCGGTACGAGGGGTGATCTTCGGGACCGTCCAGCCGTCGATCAGTCCAGGACTGCGAGGATTTCCTCGGCGTGACCGTCGGGCGACACGCCCTCGTAGACGTGTTCGATTCGCCCTTCTGGGTCGATCACGTACGTGTTGCGGAACACGCCGTCGAAGGTGTTTCCGAACATGTTCTTCTCGCCGTAGGAGTCGTAGGCCGACGAGACGCTACCGTCCTCGTCCGAGAGCAGGTGGAAGGGCAGGTCGTACTTCGCGGCGAAGTCGTCGAGGTCCTCGACCGGGTCGTCGCTGACCCCCAGCACGGCGATGTCCTGTCCCTCGAAGCGGTCCCACTCGTCCCGGAAGCCACAGGCCTCCGTCGTACACCCCTCGGTGTCTGCCCGGGGGTAGAAGTACAGCACCACGCGCCGGCCGTCGAAGTCCGCCAGCGAGACGTGTTCGCCGTCTTGATTCGGCAGTTCGAAGTCGGGTGCATCGTCGCCAACGTCGAGCATGGCTGTGACTCCGTGGGCGCGGGGCAAAGCGCTGGCGCTCCGAGAGCGCAATCCGTTTGTCCGCTCGCGCGAACACCAGCACATGGAACGACTGGTGCGGGAACGAACGGGTGTACTGACTGCGGTGTTGACGGTCGTCTCGCTCGCGCTCGTGTTCGGCGCGGTCCTACGGGTCGGGCCCGCGACAGCGCTGCCCGCGGCCCCAGATTCGTTGCTCTCGGCGGTCCCGCACGTCAACGCACTCATCAGTGCCACCGCGATCGGGACGATTGTCGTTGGTATTCGGGCGATCAAGCGAGGCAATGTCGCTCGCCATCGGCGACTCATGGTGGCGACGTTCGCCCTGTTCGCGACCTTCCTCGTCCTCTACCTCTATCGGGTTTCGCTGCTGGGACCGACGGACTTCGGCGGACCGGCGGCGGTCGAGACATACGTCTATCTCCCGATCCTCGCCGTCCACATCCTGCTTGCGATCGTCTGCATCCCGCTCGTCTACTACGCGCTCTTGCTCGCCTACGGTCACTCCATCGCGGAGTTACCGAACACGGCCCACCCACGCGTCGGGAAAGCGGCTGCTGGGCTCTGGCTGATATCCTTTACCCTCGGGATCGTCGTCTACGCGATGCTGTACTGGCTGTTTTGATCGTTCGAAAATCGGCGTGGACACCTTCGACGACTCAGTCGTCGGCTTCGATCGTCTGGTCGCCGATGGTCGGGCGATCCACGTCGCGGTCGGTCTGTTCGCCCTCGATGTCGTAGGGGTACTCGCCGGTGACACAGCCCAGACAGAGTTCGTCGTGGCCCGAGTCGAGCGTCTCCGCGACCGCGTCGATCGAGAGGTAGGCCAGCGAGTCGGATTCGATCTCGTCGCGGATCTCCTCGACGGACTTGTCGGCGGCGATCAGTTCCTCGCGGGTGGCCATGTCGATCCCCATGTAACACGGGGAGATGATAGCGGGCGCGCCGATGCGGACGTGGACTTCCTCCGCGCCGGCGTCTTTCAGCAGTTCGATCAACTGGGTCGAGGTCGTCCCGCGGACGATCGAGTCGTCGATGATCGTGACGGTCTTGCCCTCGATAGTCGACTTGATCGGGTTTAGCTTGAGTCGAACGGCGCGCTCGCGCTCGTCCTGCGTGGGCATGATGAACGTCCGGCCGACGTACCGGTTTTTCATCAGGCCTTCGGCGAACTCGATGTCCGCGCCGGACTCCTGTGCCGCCTCGGCGTAGCCGGAGGCGAAGGCTCGCCCGGAGTCGGGCACCGGGAGGACAACGTCACTCTGGACGCCCGATTCCTCCCAGAGCTTCCGCCCGAGTTCGCGCCGGACCTCGTAGACCAACTTCTCGTCGATGGTCGAGTCCGGCCGCGCGAAGTAGACGTGCTCGAAGAAGCAGTGGGCCGTGTTCTCTTTCTCGACGAGCTGATAGGAGTCGAAGCCGGTGCCGTCGTCGTGGAGGACGATCAGTTCACCGGGCTCGACGTCGCGGACGAGTTCGCCGTCGAGCGTGTCGATAGCCGCGGATTCCGACGCGAGGACGTAGCCGTCGTCGAGTTTGCCGATACACAGCGGCCGGTTGCCCTCGGGATCGCGAACGCCCATCACGGTCTCGTCGTGCATGATCGTCAGCGCGTACGAGCCGTGGATGCGGGACATCGTCCGCTTGACCGCGCGGACGAGGTCCGCTTCGAGGAGATTCCGCGCCAGGTCGTGGGCGATGACTTCGGTGTCGCCGTCGCTGGTGAAGGCGTGGCCCAGATTCGCCAGTTCGTCGCGAATCTCCTCGGCGTTGACGAGATTGCCGTTGTGCGACAGACCCAGCGACCCGGACTTGAAGGAGACCGAGAACGGTTGGGCACAGCACGAATCGACGCTGCCCGCGGTCGGGTAGCGGACGTGCCCGATGCCGTTGTCGCCGTTCAGCGATTCGAGGTCGTCCTGGTCGAAGGCGTCGCCGACCAGCCCCATCTCGACGTGGCTGTGTTGCTGGAAGCCGTCGTGGGTGACGATGCCGGCCGACTCCTGGCCGCGGTGCTGGAGAGCGTAGAGGGAGTAGTAAAGCGGGCGGGCGGCGGCACGGTCTTCGAGTGCGATACCGACAACGCCGCACTTTTCGTGCATGTTACTTTATTCGCCGGATTTGCTCTGCCACTCGTAGTCTCGTCGTTTGGCCGAGTTACCGAAGCCACACGCCGAACAGACCTTCTTTTTCGTATGGTAGGACTTTTCTCCGCAACGGCGACACTTCGTGTGTGTCGTCGTGTTCTTCTTGCCCTGGCTTGGGGTTCCTGCGCCAGTCATGGACTAATCGAGACGACGTTGTCGCCGCGTATAATCGTTGTGTCTTCGTCTTCGATGACGAGGTTCATGTGCTGGTCGTAGCCAGAGAGCTCTCCCTCGTACAGTTCGCCGCCTTTGAGCTGTACGGTAACGGTCTCGCCCAGTGACGCTTCGAGAACGTCGAGCGGTCGTCCACTCATACCCCAAGGGGCTGGCGACGGCCGCTTAAACGTACCGCTTGCGTGCTCGCCTGTGGCAGTTAGTGTAACTAGATGTCGACGCTAAACGGTGCGAACGACGGCGCTCGCTCGGCGAATCCGGCCAGCAGGTCCGCCAGTGCGTCCAGATCCGCCTGATCGATCACTTCGACCGGCGTGTGCATGTAGCGGTTCGGGAGGCCGACGTTCAGCGACGGAATCCCCCCGCGTGACGTGTAGAACGCGTCCGCGTCGGTACCGGTCCTGATCCCCGTGGCCTGTAGCTGTACGTCGATGTCCTCCGCACCGGCGCTCTCGCGGACTGCGTCGACCAGCACGGGGTGGTTCGCGCTCCCGCGCGCGACGACCGGGCCGTCACCGAGCGCGATCCCGTTCGACTTGTTCCCCGGCGAGTCCGGTTGGTCGGTCGCGTGGGTCACGTCGACCACGACGGCGGCGTCCGGGTCGAGGTCGAACCCGACCATCTTCGCGCCCTGCACGCCGATCTCCTCTTGGACCGTGGAGACGGCGTAGACGGTGGCCTCGGTCCCCCGCTCGGCGGCCCGGCGAAGGCACTCCGCTGCGGCCCAGATGCCGATACGGTTGTCCATCCCGCGGGCCGACAGCAGGCCGTTCTGGAGTTCGCTGATCGTCTGGTCGAACGTGATCGGGTCGCCACGATCGACGAGGTCGCTCGCTTCGTCGCCGTCTTCGGCCCCGATGTCGACGTGTTGCTCGCTCACGTCGGGCACGCTGTCGTCGTCGGGGTCCCGGAGGTGGATCGCCGTCTGCCCGACGACGCCGTCGACGACACCGTCGGCAGTGTGAATCGTCACCTGCTGGCCCCGGGAGACGGTGCTGTCAGAGCCACCGATGCGCTCGATGCGGAGGAAGCCGTCGTCGGTAATGTCTCGCACGATAAAGCCGATCTCGTCGCCGTGTCCCGCCAGTGCGATCTCGGTGTCTGCGTCGCCTTCCAGTACGGCGACGGCGTTGCCGTAGTCGTCGGTTCGCACTTCGTCTGCGTACTCGCTGACGTAGTCGATCCACACCCGCTGGCCCGCCGTCTCGTACCCCGAGGGGGTCGCGGTCCCGAGCAACGCTTCCAGAAACGCCTGCTGATCCTCGTCCATGACTCGCCTTTTCACGTGGCTCGTGATGAACGTTTGTCCGAAAATCCCCTGACCGAACCCCTAAGTGACGGCCCGCCGAAGAATATGTATGGCGAAGTTCACGTTTCTCGAACTCCATCTCGACGACGCGACGATCACGAACAACGCGCCCTACAGCGGTGCGGAATCGGCGACCGAGGAGGACGCTGCAGACGAGGCAGCGGAAGACGGTGACCGCTCGCTTCTCGGCCTCGTCGCGCTCGCGCTCGTCCTCGCCGTGGGCGCGACAGTCGTCGCCCGCGCTCTCTCCAGCGGCGACGAAGCGATGGACGAACTGGTCAAGGAGTTCGACCAGTAGCTGGTAAGCAACTGTCGTGGAAGCTTCAATTCGGCATTAAGTGATTGGCCCACCTACACGTTCTCGTGAGTCAAACAGAATCCACCGCGGAGCACATCGACGAAACGACGACCTGGCCGGACCTCGCGATCAGCCTCTACGATCGGTTGACGGGCCGGAACGCCGAGATCACGTATCAGTTTGACGACCTGGAGATCGACGTACCGAGTGGTACCGGCGAAGACACGGAGCACGCCCACTGGCGCGTCGACGGGACCGTCCGCGTCACGACCCGTGAGCGAGAGTGATCTCGCCCCCGAGCGGGACACTCTCTCGGTCGAGGCCGATCTGACCGTCACCGTCGACGACCGCGAGTACCGTCTGTTCGCCGAGGACGGCGTGATCACCGTCGTCGCCCCGTCCGTGTCGGCGGCCATCGCCCTGCTTCGGTCGCTCCCCGACGGCGAACTGGATCAACTCGGGCCGCTGTTCCAGCGGGCGGGCCAGACGGTCGTCGTCAGAGTCGGCGAGGAAACCGTCGCGACGTTCGATTCGACGCCCCAGTGGGCACCCGATGCGGACGGTGTCGGCCTGCGTTCGGTCAGTGTCGAACCGCGGGCGCTACTGGCCGCCGCCGGTGACGACGTGCGGGCCCACCCGGTGGCGACCGTCGGCGTCGCCCTGGCTCTCGTGTTGGTGGTCCGGTGGCTCTGGCGGCGTCGCCGCTCGTAGTGTGAGCCCAGCGGACGCTGCTGGACGGTGTGGACCGACCCGATCTTCTCGACGAGTCGTCGTAGCGCCAACTGCTTTGTCCGGTGACCCCACCCAGTTTGGTTAGGTCATTAAGTAGTAGTCTCTACAACAATTGTCCGTGAGCCAAACAGATTCTCCCGACGAACAGATCGACGAAACGACGACGTGGCCGGATCTCGCGATCGGTCTCTACGAGCGCCTCACTGGTCGGAACGCCGAGATAACCTACGAGTTCGAAGACATGGAAGTCGACGTTCCCAGTGGGACTGGCGAGGACGCAGAACACGCACACTGGCGTCTCGACGGCACAGTCCGCGTGACGACCCGTGAGCAGGAGTAAATCTCCGGCGCAGGCTCCGCTCGCCATCGACGCCGATCTCACGTTGACGCGGGACGGGACCGACTATCGGATCACGGCGACGGGCGATACGGTCTCGATCGAGGCGCCGTCAGTCAGTGCGGTTGTCGCCCTGTTCCGGTCGCTCCCGGACGATCAGCTCGACCGGTTCGGGCCGCTCTTAGAGACGACTGGACTGACGGTCGTCGTTAGCGTCGGCGATCAGCGTGTCGCGACATTCGAACCCGATCCCGGGTGGGAGCCCGATGCAGGGGGGTTCGAACTCCGTTCGTTCGATATCCACGCGCGGGGCATCGTGGTCTCCCTCGCCCGAGACCTGGGCAGCCATCCGATCGTCCTGCTGGGCGTCGCGCTGGCGGTCTTCTGGCTGGTCCAACGGCTGCGTCGCCGCGGTGAGGCATCCGATCAGTCCTGACGGCCGTCGCCGGAGGGAGAAGGCATATCCCCCCGCCCCGCTTTGTCCACGTATGGGATTGTATCGCAGCGTACAGGCCGTCGCCGGGGCGTCCGGTGACGGGCCGATCGACTGGACCGCCGTCGCCGAGGCGGCCAAGAGTTCGACCGATCCCGGTTCGCTGGCGCTGACGGATCGACAGGAACAGGCGTACGCGAACGACGTTCGCGACGCGCGCGACCGCGTCCGAGAGGTGGCCGATATCGGGTTCGACCTGCCTGAGACCGTCGAGATCCAGAACCGCCACCACTGGATCGACGCCAACGTCGAGACCTTCGAGCGGGTGATGCGCCCCGTCGAGCAGCAGGCCGAGATCATGCCCGGCGCGGCCCGGATCGCCAACACCGGATCGATGGCCTTCGCCCTCTCTTTCCTCGGTCGGAACGTGCTGGGCCAGTACGACCCGCTCTTGCTGGCCGACGGTGACGACCACGCGCTGTACTTCGTCCACCAGAACATCGAGCAGGTAGCCGGGATGCTCGCCGTCGACCCCGACCGGTTCCGGCGCTGGATCGCCTTCCACGAGGTCGCCCACGCGGCGGAGTTCGGCGCGGCCCCGTGGCTCTCCGAGCACATGGAGTCGAACATGGAGGAGGCCATCGAGGCCCTGACCGAGGGGTCGATCGACCGGACTTCGCTGGGTGCGCTCGACACGACGATGACCGCCGTCGAGGGGTACGCGGAACTGGTGATGGATCGCGCGTTCGACGACGAGTACGACGACCTCCGGCGGAAACTCGACGAGCGTCGCGGCGGGCAGGGGCCGGTCGCGAAACTGGTCCGGCGCCTGCTGGGGCTGGGGATGAAGCGCCGCCAGTACGAGCGCGGCAAGGCCTTCTTCGATACCGTCGCCGACGAACGGGGCGTCGCCAGCGCAGGCAAGGTCTGGGAGGCCCCGGAGTTCCTCCCGACCGACGACGAACTCGACGACCCGGCGGCGTGGCTCGCTCGCGTCGATCCGTAGCGAGCCATCAAGCATATACCGCCGGGCGCGGATGCCGAAGTATGCGAAAACTCACACTTCTGCTGACAGTCGCCGTCGTCGCCTCGACAGCCGGCTGTGGCTTCCTCACCGGCAGTGAGGCCCTGCAGATCAGTGCCCAGCCGGCGACGGTCGAGGAGTCGACACTCTCCGAGACCGGCTACGAGGAGCAGTCGGTGACGAACCAGACGGTCAGTCGTGAGTTCACTGTCGCCGGCCAGACTCGGCAGGTCAACGTGACGAACAGCCTCGCGCGGTACGACCGGTCGGTCGATCTCGGACCGCTGGGTGGGCAGCGCGCGGCCGTGTTCGCGACGTTTTCCAGCCCGCAGGTCGACGTGCTGGGTCAGTCGTTCAACCCGATCAGCGACATGTCCAACGAGGACATCCTCTCGCAGTTCAGTTCTCAGTACGGCGGTCTGAGCGTCGGCGAGCAGGTCGATAACCGAACGCACACCGTTCTCGGGGAGGAGACCGGCGTCGAGAAGTACGAGGGCACCGCCCAGTTGAGTGGCTCCTCGGTCGACGTGTACGTCCACGTGACGACGGTCAAGCACGGGGGCGACTACGTCGTCTCGCTGGCGATCTACCCGCAGGAGCTCTCGGGCGAGGAGGAGCGCGTGTTCACGATGCTGGACGGTATCGACCACGCCGACGGTTCCGATTCGTAGCGACGCGGTTCTTATCGGCGTCCGTAGTCGCGGCCAAGCGCCATACTGTCGGGGAACACCCACCAGCCCAGCACGGCCCCGACGGCGGTGCCGCCCACGCCCGCACCGGCCACGAGTGGGAGCGTCGCGGAGCCGTTGATGGCTACGAGCGCCATCGAGACGCCGATCAGCAGCGCGAACGCGACGCGGAACTTCAGCAGGAACGATTCGCGGTCGTCGTCTGTAGTCGACGGGCCGACCATCACAGCTCACCCGCCGTCGAGACGTGCATGCCGACAAAGTGCCACGGAGCGTCCGTGTCGGCCGTCGTATCGCCGCCCGTCGCGTCCCCGTCGGCTCGGCGCTCCAGCGTCCCGCTCCAGCGCGTGTCGAACTCGTAGCGGATTCGCCGGTCGGTGTCGGTCCAGCCCATCGCGACGCGGTCGGCGAACCACGCGTAGCCCTCGCGCTCGGTGACGCGAAGATCGCTGCTCTCGACGGTCCAGTCGGTCGTCGTCCGGGTTTGTTCGCGCAGCCCCTCTCGCACCTCGTCGCTGCCGACCAGTCGTTCTGAGATGCCGACCTTGACGACCTTGCCGTCGGCGAAGAAGGGGCCCAGCGGGTCGCCGTCGCGCAGCCCCTCGTAGTACGCCCGGACGGCCGACTCGGCAGAGCCGGTCCGGGTCGAGTCAGCGGGCCGAGTGCCGTCGTCGCCGGCCATCACTGGAAGCCCCTGCCAACGTCGTCGTCGACGACGTCCTCGAACTCGGCTTCGAGCAGTTCCTCGGCTTCCTCGAAGGTGTCGGTCAGTTCGTCCAGTTCGTCGGGGCGGTCGTAGTGGTCGAACTCCATCGGGCCGTAGGCCGGCGAGTCGACGGCGTCCATCACGTCCTCGAACAGCGCGTCGGGGGTCGTCGGCGCGTCGGCGTGCGTTTCGAGGATCGTCGCGAGGTTCTTGGCCTTCTCTCTGGCGTCGTCCTCGTCCTCGGCCGGCTGCTGGACGCCGAAGCCACCACTGCCGCGTTCGGGAAAGAGTGGATCGAGTTCGTCGTCGATCCGTCGGGCGACCTGCGAGCCGATCCCCTGGACGTCGTAGGGGTTCTTCGCGTAGGTCTTGAGCTGAAAGACGCCCACCGCGGGGTGGCCGACGTAAAGGTCCTCGCCGATCCCCGAGGCGCGATCACCGCCGACGGCCCGCCAGCCGCCGGGGTCGGCGTTCGACTCGACGACGTCTTCGAGAATATCATCCCACTCACGAACGCGCATACGCCGCCGTTGGTTGTGGATCTGAAAATAGCTATCGATCGCAGCTATCGGGTCGCTGTCGGCTGATACGACCGGTCGTCGCCGGGGAGCGGGACCCGCCGACCGTCGGCGGGACCGACGACACCGGACGGCGGCCGTCTGGCTCCACCGACCGGGGATTTCTTTGGGGCCGCCTCCAACATTGAACTAAGAACGCCGCTGGTCCCCGGCGTGAGTGTCGCGGGTGCGGTCGTCCGTCGGGGACCGGTGACCACTCGCCATGCACTCGAACGAACGGACCGACCCGATGGCACGCCTCGCTCCGCGGCAGTTGCTCGTACTCGGGGTGTGTGCGGTCGGGTTGGTGGTCGCCTCGCTGGCGATGCCGGCGGCAGCGCCGAGTCCGGGGCCGCTGTCGCTGGACTTCCTCGATCAGGAGTCGGACTGCACGATCCTGCTCTCGGAGGAGCCGGTGCCCGGTCGGGACGTGACGGCGACGGTCCGCTACGACGGGGAGCCGGTCCGGGACAGTCAGGTGTGGTTCAACGGGCGCAGCGTTGGTCGGACGGACCGGAACGGACAGGTCACCGGGACGGTCCCCTATCAGAAACAGCTCCGCATTCAGGTCGAACTGCCAAGCGGCGGTCAGTGTCGCGCCGGGTCGGCGACGGGCGGCGGTGAGGTGTCGCGCCCGGACTCGCTCGCCCTCGCTGGCGCGGGCTCCGGACTGGCCGAAGTCGGCCCGGCGCGGGCCCAGCAGGGCGCGAACGGCTCCAGTGAGTACCCCGTTCGCGGTCGCATCGACATCGACGTGGCCCGCCAGCCTTACCCCGGCGAGACGACGACGATCCGGGCGACGATACTGGGGTCCCCGGTTTCCGACGCGACGGTGACGGTCGACGGCGAGCGGATCGGCGAGACCGACGCCGACGGTCAGGCGACAATCAGGGCACCCGAGCGGGGCGACGGCACCCTCCGCGTCGAAGTCGAGCGCGGCGAGTTCAGGAGCGTCCGACGGGTCGTCGTCAACCGTCTCGCGGTCGACGTTCGAGCCGCGTTCCCGGCACTGCCGGGCCAGCGCGGGACGGTCGAAGCGACCATCGGAGCAGAGCCGGCGGACGACGTGGCAGTGACGATGGGCGGGCAGTCGATCGGCACGACTGACGAGGACGGAATCGTCGGCGTCCGGTTGCCGGTCGATCCGACCGCCCGAGTCACCGTCGAGACGACGAACCAGACTGCGAGCGTCCCCGTCGCCTTCGCGTACCTGCCGACGGCCCTGTTCGGGCTCGTGTTCCTCGCCGTCACTGCCGGTATCCCCGCCGCCGGCTACGCCTACGGTGGCCGTCGCGGTTTCGTCGCCGGCGTCGCGGTCGTCGCCGTGATCTACGTGCTGGGTGCCGGCTACCTGCTCGCTGACGGGACCGGGCTCCTCGCCGCGGTCGCGCTCGTCACCTTGATCGTCGTCGTCGGAACGTTCCTCAGGAGCGACCACGACGCGGCGAGCGCGAGTCGCTCGGTCGGCGGGGCCGCCCGTCGGCTGGCCGACCGGCTCTTCTCCGAGACGCTGTGGCTCACCGGTCGCATCGAGTCGCTCGTGGACGGACTCGGTCGACGAGCCAGCAGGCTGGGTCATCGGCTGCGATCGGCGTCGCTCGCCGACGTCCCGGCGTGGCTCGCGAGCCTGCCGGCCCGACTCGTCGCCTACCTCCGTGGGCTCGCGGGCGCGCCGCGGCAGCTGTTCCAGTCTGCAGATGACGAGGACGACGAACCCGAGCCGACGGCGACCGACGAGCAGTCCGACCCGGACGCGTCGCCGGCCGAACGGTTCCGAACGGTGTGGCGGCAGTTCGCGAGTCAGGTGATTCCGACCGAGTGGCCCCGCCGAACGGCCGGAGAAGTGTCGCGCCGGGCGGTCGAGCGCGGTCTGCCGCCGGAACCGGTCGAGAAGCTGACCGACACGTTCCGGGCGGTCGAGTACGGCGACGAACCGCTCACGGAACGCCAGTTCGATCGGGCACGGGACGCGTTGGCTGCCATCACCGACGACGAGGAGGGATCGTCGTGATGCGACCCACCGTCGGCATCGGGGCGGTCCTGATCGTCGTGGGCGCGGGGGTGCTGGCACTCGCTGGCGAGACGGCCGGGACCGGTGTACAGGTGCTGGTCGTCCTCCTCGCCGTTTTCGGGACGCTCGCCGCGCTCTGGCGGCTCACCGAATCACCGGGTGCGGGCGACGCGTCGGTCATCGCGCCGCCGTGGACCGACGACGGTGCGCTGTTCGACCGACCGCCGGAGCGAACCCGAGACGACGACGTGCTCTCGGGCGAATCGTTCGCTGCGATCCTCGCGGAGGCCGGCGAGGCCGCTCGGGCCGACCGCTCACTCGAAGCGGGGTTCGAGACCGTCCGACCGGTGTTGGGCCGCGCGCTGGCCGACGCGCTGTCGCTGCGAGCGGGCGACCGGGACGACGCCGAGCAGGCCATCGAGACCGGCGCGTGGACGGATGACCCGGTGGCCGCGGCGGTGCTCGAACCGACCCTGTCGTCGCCGCCCCTGTCGCTGCGCGGGCGGATCGAGGCGTGGCTGTTCCCGGAGCGCGTGGTCCGGCGACGGCTCCAGCGCACGATACAGGCCATCGCCGAGGCCGGCGAGGCGGCCGTGCCGAACGTGCCGGGACAGAACGCGCCGCGCTCGGTCCCGGTCCTCCAGCCCGCACTCGAAGACCTCCAGCGCGGCGTCGACGGGCGCGTCCAGCGAGCGGTCGACCCGCTGTCGACGGCCCAGGGCCCGCGCCCGCCAGGTAGCGACGACCGCTCGATCGAACTCACCGAGGCGGATCGGAACGGGGCCGACGACAGTGACGAACCGACCGACGAGCGCGAGGCCGGCGACACGACGACGGCGGACACTGCGGCGACGGCCAACGGAACCGACGGGTCGACGAACTCGGAGCGGGCGAGCGATGATTCCGCGGCGGCCGAAGCGACCGGAGCGGACCGGGACCTGTTCGCGGAATCCGGTGGTGATCGGCGATGACGGAAGCCGTGACGACACAGGGGTCGACCCGCTGGCACGGTGCGGTCGCGGCGGCGATCCTCTTTGCCGCGGTCGGCGTCGTCGCCCGGAGCGGAGCGCTCCTGCTCGCGGCCATCGTTCCGCTGGCCTATCTCGCCTACGGCCTGGCCAGTGACCCTGTCGAGGCGACGCTGACGGTGACGCGCCACGTCGACCCGGATCTGGCACCGCCCGGGACGCCAGTCCACGTGACGCTGACGGTGACCAACGACGGCGAGCGCGGGCTCTCGGACGTTCGGGTCGTCGACGCCGTCCCCGAGGATCTGGCCGTGATGCGCGGCTCGCCCCGAGTGGGGACGACGCTCGAACCGGGCGAGTCGACGACCGTCGAGTACGTCGTGGTCGCACGTCGGGGCGTCCACGACTTTGCACCGCCACACGTCAGGGTTCGGAGCCTCGGCGGGGCCAGCGTGACGACGCGCCGGCCGACAGTCTCCGGTGGGGCCGAACTGGTCTGTCGACTCGACGCCGAGGCCCCGCCCCTCGACGATCAGGGGTCGCAGTTCGTCGGTCAGTTGACGACCAGCGACCCCGGCGAGGGACTCACCTTCCACTCGACGCGGGAGTACCGGCGGGGCGACGACGCCAACCGGATCGACTGGCGCACCTACGCCAAGCGCGGGGAACTGGCGACGGTGAACTACGAGCGGCGACTGGCGGCGACGGTGGTGCTGGTCGTCGACGCCCGCCGCGTCAGTCGGGCGGTGCCCGGTCCGGGGCGACCGACCGCCGTCGAACTGTCGGCCTACGCTGCGACCCACGCGGTCCGTGACCTCCTGCAGGCCGGGCACGAGGTCGGCGTCGCCGTCGTCGGGACCGACGGGGACGGGCCGGCGGGCCTCCACTGGCTCCCGCCCGCCGGCGGCGAGGACCAGCGCGCACGAGCGTTCGACGCGTTCGAGATGGCCGCGGATGCCACCGCCGGCGCGCCCGACATCGACCGGCAGTTCGCGGAGCTGCTGGGGCTGGTCCCGCCGGGTGCTCAGCTAGCCATGTTCTCGCCGATGCTCGACGACCGACCGGCGACGGCCGTCGAGACGTGGCGCTCGCAGGGGTTCCCCGGTGTCGTCCTCTCGCCCGACGTGATCACCGACAACACCGTCGGCGGGCAGTTCGAGGCGCTCCAGCGCCACACCCGACTGGCCCGCTGTCAGGCGACCGGTGCGCGAGTGATGGACTGGCGGCGCGGGACCCCGCTGCCACTCGCACTGGAGTACACCTTCGCCGCGGACAAGCGACTGCCCGGTCAGCGACAGAGCGGCGTCGGGGGGTCGCCGTAGATGGCGCTCTTTGGCCCCCGGCTCGACCGGCCGACGGCGCTCGGCGACGAGGGGCGACCACGAGCCACTAGCCTGACGGTCGCGTCGCTGCTGGTGTTCGTCACGCTGATCGTGGCGACGACCTGTCCGTGGGCTTACTCGCTCCAGTTCGGTGGCTCGCTCGTCCCGACGCTGATCGTCCCCGCGTGTGCCAGCCTCGGACAGTTCGCGCTCGGTCTCATGACGCTGACGGGGCTGGTGACCGCCGGGCTGGCGCTGTTGAACCGCGAGCGGTTCGCGTCGCTCTTTATCGGTCAGATCATCTTCATGCCGCCCGGGACGGCGCTGGTCGGCGGCCTCGGCGCGCTCCTCTTCCTGCGCCCGGCCTACGGGGTCTTCTTCACCGGGTTCGCCCTCGCGCTGGTGGCGCTGGGGAGCACGTGGACCGACACCACGTCGGCGGAGTCGGTTCGGCCGGCGCTGTTTCAGGAGGCGCTGACCTACGTCGCAATCCTGCTGTGGGTCGTGCTGGGCGCGCTGGTGTATCTGGCGGTCCTGCTCGTCAGGGGGACCGTCGCCTCGTCGGGACAGCCGACGTTCTCGCTGGCGATGTTCCTCGCCTTCGTCTTCACGAGCGCGGCGCTTTCCCGGATCGGCCTCCGATGGCTGCCGATCCGACAGCTCGCGCCCCGGAACCGCCGGGCTACCGTCGACTGGGCCCTCCGAAAAGTGCGACGCCTGAACACCGTCGTCCTGCTCGCCTCGCTCGCCGGTATCGGCGTGACAGTGGCGCTGACACTTGTCGGCCTGTTGCCGATCCTCTACCGCCTCGTGCCGGTCCTGCCGACCGTGTTCGGCCTGCTCGTCAGCGAGCCAGTCGTCGTCGCCGTGTTCGGGGTCGGTCTCCTGACGCTGTTCCTCGGACTGATCGCGCTGGCGTTGCGGCGGATGACCCGTCCCGTCGAGGCGACGGGCAACAGGCTGCTCGCACCTTTCGTCGCGGGGCTGGTGCTCACGCTGGGGATGCTTCCCTTCACGTTCTCGTTGCTCCCGATCCCGTTGCCGATCCCGGTGGTGCTGCTCGTCGTCCTGTTCGGCCCCATCGTCCTGTATCTCGTCGGTGGGACCTTCGTGATCGCGGAGTACCTCTCGATACTGCCAGCCCGCGCCGGGGGCCCGGCGCTTGCTGCCGGTGGATTGGTGGTGGCGACGGTCGGCGCGGCGCTGATCGGCCTGCCCGGACCGGTCGTCGTGGCGACTGCTGTCGTCGCGATGCTCGTCTGGGACGTGTCGGCGTTCGGGCTGGGCGTCACCGCAGAACTGGGTCACATCCCCGAGACGCGCCGCCTTGAGCTGTTTCACGCTGTCGTTGGCCTCGGTCTCGGCGTCGCCGTCGTGCTCGTCGTCGGCCTGCTCGATCTGGCGCGGACGGCGCTGGCCGGCGACCGTGCCGCGGTCCTCGCGGGCGCGCTGGCGGTGCTTGGGGTGCTTGTCCTGCTGCTGGGCGTTCGTGGGTACGTGGGCGGGGAAGCCGTGGATTGATGGGGCCCGACGACAACCCGTTTCATATGACTGACCGGTCCGGGGGGCTGTCCGTCGAGGAGGGTGCCGAAACGTGTCTCGCCGTCGCCGAGCGCATCGAGACGGCCGCCATCGTCGAGCGGACGGTCCTCCACGAGGTCCTCGCGGCCGTGCTGGCCAAAGGCCACGTGCTGCTGGAGGACGTGCCCGGAACGGGGAAGACGGTGACGGCGCGGGTCCTCGCCGAGGCGCTGGGGCTGGAGTTTACCCGCATCCAGTTCACGCCGGACCTCCTGCCGTCTGACGTGACCGGTTCGAACGTCTACAACGAACACGAGCAGACCTTCGAGTTCGCCGAGGGCCCGGTGTTCGCCAACGTCGTGCTGGCCGACGAGATCAATCGCGCGCCGCCCAAGACCCAGTCGGCGCTGCTGGAAGCCATGGAGGAGGGGCAGGTCAGCGTCGACGGGACGACCCACGAACTGCCCGAGCCGTTCGTCGTCGTCGCGACCCAGAACCCGATCGAACAGGAGGGAACCTTCCGACTGCCCGAGGCCCAGCGGGACCGCTTTTCCGTCAAGACCTCGCTCGGCTACCCCGATGTCGACGGCGAGATGGACCTGCTCGACCGCCGGGCCAACCGCCGGACGCTGGCACCGAACGTCGAGCCGGTGACCGACGCCGACACCGTGCTGGCGCTACAGGACCTCGCCGAGGACGTGACCGTTCGCACGCCGGTCCGCCGGTACATCGTCGATATCGCCCGCGAGACGCGGGCCGACGAGCGATCCGAGGTCGGCGTTTCGCCTCGCGGGGTCCAGCGGGTGTTCGAGGCCGCCCGCGCCAGCGCCGTCGTCGCCGGCCGCGGGTACGTCGTCCCCGACGACGTGAAACGACTCGCCGTCGCGACGATGGCCCACCGGATCGTCCTCTCGACGAACGCCACCGTCGAGGGCGTCGACGCGGCCGACATCGTCCGCGACGCGCTCGACCGGGTGGAGGTGCCGGCCGTCTCGCCGGACGCGCCCGACGCCGGCGACGGGCGGGACACCGAGCAGTCCGACGAGGGTGTGGCGTCGGTCGACACCGATACCGCCGACGCCGGCACCGAGGTCGCCAGCGAGGGGATCACGCCGGATTCGGTCGCCAGCGACGGGCAGTCGCCCGGTTCGTCGCCCGGCCAGTCGGCCGACGAGTCGGTCCCGGACGACACCGACGAGTGACGCTGAGTCGCCCTGACCGACAGCGTTTTTCCCCGCCCGCTCCAGAGTCTGGCCGTGCAATTACGCGGCGTCGCAGTCGAGGTGGGCGAGACGAAGACCGTCGATACGCAGTACGGCCAGAGCGACCTCTGCGAGGTGACGATCCGGCCCGAACGGGGTGCTGGCGAACCGGTGACGGTGACGCTGTGGGGCAAGTGGACCGAGACGGGGGAGGTGCTCGATGTGGGGATGGAAGTCGCCGTCTACGACGCCGAGGAGCGGGAGTATCGCGGCGAGACCCAGTACTCCGTCGGCGGCGACGCCGCTGTCGTCGTCGAACCGGAGTTCCTCGTCGACGTGACCGACGTGCGCTCGTGGGTCCAGTGCCCGCGGATGTACTACCTCAACAAGCTCTCGGGGACGCCACAGGCCTACCCGGTCGTGAAGGGGACCATCGTTCACGAGGTGTTCGGCGACCTGCTTCGGGGTCGGGATGTCGAGGAGGCCGTCGCCGACCACGTCGAGGACGCCGGCCTCGATCTGGGGCTGCTCGGCCGGGACGCCGAGGAAGTCGAAGCCGAAGTGAGCGACCACTCCCAGGCCATCGAGGGGTGGCTGAATCAAGGAACGCTCACGGAGGAAGACGAGTGGCGCTCGGAGATGACGCTGATCTCCGACCGCTACGGCATCAAGGGGCGGGCCGACGCCGTTCGCCGGGGGATGCCGGTCGAACTCAAGACCGGGAAGAACACCCGCCGAGAGCCACGGTTTCAGGACAAGATTCAGGCGGCCTGCTACGCTCTCATCCTCGGGGAGCACCGCGAGGAAGCGCCCGACACGGGAACGCTCCTCTACACCAAGAACGCCGCCGTCGAGCGCAACGAGGAGTCGGGCGATCTTTCGCCGGCCAAGGAGTTCTCGATCAACGACGGCCTGCTGAACTTCGTCGTCCGCACGCGGAACGAGATCGCGGCCATGGAGTTCGACGCCTCGGTGCCGACGGGGTACGAGGCCGACGCCAAGTGCGAGTACTGCTTCGAGCAGGACACCTGCATGGCCGTCTCCGGCCGTCTCGATCAGGAGTCCAAGGCCGGACAGGTCGGCACGGCGATCCCAGAGGAGGAACGGGAGTACTTCGAGCGGTTCTATCAGGCGATCGAGGCCGAGCGACGGGCCGTCCACCGCGAGTACGCCAAACTCTGGGACCAGTCCCCCGAGGAGCGGGCCGACGACGACCGCGCGCTGATCGACCTCGAACCGACCGGCCGGCGACAGCTCGACGGCGGGCGCTGGGAACTCCGGGCCCGCGGGACCGACGCCGTCTCGAAGATCCGCGAGGGGGACATTGCGCTGGCCAGCGACGGCGACCCGGTCAGCGGTGACTCGGAGATGGCGCGGGTCGAACGACTGGGGGGTGGACACGGCGGAGACGATGCGACTCGCGGTGAAATCGTCGTCACGACCGACGAACCGGTCGAACTCCGGCGGCTCGACGTGTACCCCTCCGAGATCGGGACCGACCGAATGTTGACGGCGTTGCACGACGCCTTGTTGACCCAGCCACCCGAGCAGAAGGACGTGCTGTTCGGTCGCAGAGAGCCCGAGTTCGACGAGGTGTTGGAGACGTTCATCGACAACAACGACGCCCAGAACGAGGCCGTCCAGTTGTCCGTGGGGGCCAAGGACTGCGCGCTCGTCCACGGGCCGCCCGGCACCGGCAAGACCTACACGCTCGCTCGGATCGTGCGGGCGGCCGTCGAGCGTGGCGACCGCGTTCTCCTGTCGGCCTTCACCAACCGCGCCGTCGACAACTGCCTCGAAGCCCTCGAAGAGCAGGGCTTTACCGATATTGTCCGACTCGGCACCGAGAGCGGCGTCCGCGAGGACATGCAGCAATACCGGCTGGAGACGGCGGGTGATCCCGACGAATGCGTGGGCCGACTCGAAGACGCCAGCGTCGTGGCGGCGACGACGGCCTCCTGTGGCTCCCGGGTCGCCAAGACCCAGTCGTTCGACGTGGCCGTCGTCGACGAGGCCGGCCAGCTAACCGAACCGGGGACGCTCGCGGCAACGACGCTGGCCGAGCGGTTCGTCCTCGTCGGCGACCACCAGCAACTGCCGCCGGTCGTCCAGTCAGAGGACGAGACTCTCTCGCAGTCGCTGTTCCAGCGACTCATCGAGGCCTACCCCGACGCGGGCGTCCTGCTCGACAAGCAGTACCGGATGGCCCAGCAGATACAGGCCTTCGCCTCCCGAGAGTTCTACGACGGGCAGTTGCGACCGGCCACCGGCGCGGTGGCGGCCCAGCGTATCGACGATCTGGGTGGTGTTGACCCGGCCACACTTCCCGCACATCTCCGTGACGGGGTGAACTTCGTCGACCCGGACGGCCACGTGACCGGCAACACCAACCCCGAGGAGGCCGCCGCGGTCAGCGAGGTCGTCGACGACTATCTCGACGCCGGTGTCGAGCACGACGATATCGGCGTGATCGCGCCCTACCGCGCACAGGTCGCCGAGATCAACAAGCACGTCCCCGACGCCGTCGCCGTCGACACGGTCGATCGCTTCCAGGGGTCGAGCAAGGAAGTGATCGTCGTCTCCTTCGTCGCCACCGGCCGGCTGGAGGGACCGATCTTCGAGGACTACCGGCGGATCAACGTCGCGCTCACGCGAGCCAAGAAGGCGCTCGTGCTGGTCGGCGACGAGGGCGCGCTCTCGACGGACGACGTGTACGCTCGGATGGTCGAGTGGGCGAAGTGATCGGGCCGCTGTCGGTCACTCGATTGCTTTGATCCGGTTCATCCGGCAGACCGGACAGCAGACGACGGTCTCGTGGCTCGGGACGCTGAATCGGACTTCACAGGTCTTGCACCGGTAGACGGCCTGCTCGGTGTCGGTGAGTTCTGTCACGGTTCACTCTCGTCGGCATCGACTTGGTCGCTCGATTGGGGGCTCTCTCTTGACATGTAGCCGTCGCACACCTCTCGGTTGGACAACTTCGACCACCGAGGGGCTATCAGTTATTGCGTGGTCGCTGCCGGATCGCCGTCGAGCACTGTCGGGACACTGACGAAATCCGAACAGTTAGGTGCGCGAATGTCCCGCAACCTAACGATGACAGAGGAGTGGTCGATGCCGGGCACGGGCCGGTGCGAGGAACGATGACCGACGGCGACGCCGGTGGCGGGACGGGGCGGGCGTCCGGCCCGTGGCCCGGACTCGCAGGGCTCGACCTCTCGGGCCAGAAGGTCCGGTTCCAGTCGCTGTTTTTCGTCCAGTTCGTCGCCTTCTCGGGTATCGCGGTGTTTCGGAACGTCTACTTCGACGAGATGGGGCTGTCGGGGACGGCGATGGGACAGATCGGCTTCGTCCTGCTGGCGACGGGCGTGGTCGCACAGCCGGCGTGGGGTGCGTTGACTGACTATTTGCGGGCCGAGCGGCCGGTGCTGGTCGCCGGCTCCGTCCTCTCCGCGCTCGCGTTGCTGTCCTACCCCTACGCCGAAGGGCTGGCAGAGCCGTTTCTGGTCGTGGCCGTCGGAACGGCGCTGTTCTCGGCGTTCCGGGGACCGATCATCCCCATCGCGACCGGGATGATTCTCGAACGGGGGTACGACTACGGTGGCGTCCGGGCCTTCGGATCGCTGGCCTTCGCGGTCGGGAGCCTCGGCTTCGGATTCGTCGTCGCGTGGCTCGGCAGCGTCTCCATCGTGTACGCCTACATCGCTGGGATGGCGCTGCTGGTCGTGATCGTCATCTCACTGTCCGGGTCGAGCGACGGGGACGAAGCCGACGACAGTGGTGGTGGTGCGGACCAGACGAACGAAGACGACGCCGAGGGGGCGGACGATACTGACAATCTCTCGATCCCGGCGGCACTGCGCGCGCTGGTGTCGACGCCCTCTTTCGTCGTGGTCGTCCTCTCGATGTTCCTGTTGCGACTGTCGCTGATGGGCGGGGAGGCCTTCTTCTCGGTGTACATGCGCGAACTGAGCGTGCAACTGGCCGTCGGGCCGTGGACGCTGTCGCCCGACGGCATGACCGGCGTGGGCTGGGCAATCAACTCCGGCATCGAGGCGCTGGCGTTCGTCTACGCGGTTCGACTCCGGCGGTCGTACAAGTGGCTACTCGTCGTCGGTGGCGTCGTCGGGGTCACGCCCAACCTCGTCTACGGGCTGACGACCCATCCGGTCGCCTTGCTCGCGGTCCAGTCGATGGGTGGCGTCGGGTTCGCCCTGTTGACCGTCGCGGCGGTCAACCTCGTCCACGCCGTCGCCAGCGACCGGGTGAACGCGACGGCCCAGTCACTGCTCAGCGCCCTCGGACTGGGGCTCGGCGGCGCGCTCGGACAGATCGTCGCCGGCAGCCTGTTCGACGCCGTCGGCCTCCAGCAGATGTACGTCGTCATCGCCGTCATCGGGTTCGCCGGGGCAGCCTTCGGATTGTTTGTCACCCACGAGGGTCGCCTCGACGGGGACGCGACGCCGGGCTGATACGGATTATTGTGGATCTGTACCGGACCGACCGTACGTCTGCGTGGGTCGACCGGGTAAACGACGACAACAATCCGTATGACTCGTTCCCGGTCCTGCACGCCATTCCCGACCCGTTTAAGTGAAACTGCCGAGAGCAGTCGGCCATGTTCCGACTCGACGGACTCTCGCGGGCGATCTGGGAGGCGGTGCCGGCGTGGCTCGTCGACCCGATGGGCGCGATCACTGCCTTCGGCGGGGCGACGGCGCTACTGTTCGTCCTCTCCTTGCTGTACTGGCTTGACGAGCGCCGATCGACGGCGACGGTCGTCAGCTACGCCTTCGTCGCGCTGGCGACGGTGATTGTTATCAAGACGGCGCTCGGATTGCCGCGCCCGCCCGAGGCAGTCAGGCTGATCCCGCTGGAGAACGACCCCTATGGATTCCCGAGCGGCCACGCCGTCGCCGCGGTGGTCGTCTGGGGCGGTCTCGCGACGGTCCGTGACCGTCTCGACGACGCGCGCGTGGTCACTGGCGTCGCCCTCGCGGTCGCGCTGATCGCGCTCTCCCGGGTCGTGCTGGGGATGCACTATCTCGGCGACGTGATCGTGGGGGTGGCGCTCGGCCTCGGTATTCTCGCTGCGTGCTGGCACTTCGTCGGCGAGCGACCCGCGCGGGCCTTCGCCGTGGCGGCTGCCATCGCCGCCGCTGCCGTCGTCGTCACTGGTGCGAGCGAGGAAGCCATTCTCGCGCTGGGCGGGAGCGTCGGCGGCGCGGTCGGCAGTCGCTGGATCGAGGCTGTCGAGGGGCTTCGCTCGCGACTCGAAGGCGTCGTGCTGGCCCTCGTCGGGGTTCCGTACGCGCTCGTCCTCGACGAGGTGGGGGAGGCCGTCCCACCAGCGCTCGCGGCGGTCGTCTACGCGGTTCTCGTGGCCGGAATCCTCCTGCTTCCCGTCGCCGTCGGCTACGTGCCGCTGTCGACCGACCGCGCGACCGGCGCGTGAGCCATCGGGACGGAAAGGCACACGGTACTGGCCCCGCTACGACCGGCAATGAGCTACCACGTCGACTACGGGGCGGACGGGCTGACGTTCTCGTTGCCCGACTGCTCGGCCACGGTCGCGACGCCGTCCGGCGGGAGCGCGGTCGATCCCGCCGAGGCAGCAGTGGCCGCTCTCGACGACCCACACGGTCCGCCTCTCGCCCGTCGCGTCGATCCCGACGACACCGTCGCCATCGTCGTCACGGACGTGACGCGGGCGACGCCCGACGACGTGTTGCTGGGCGCCTTGCTGGCCGAACTCGAACGGGCCGACGTCTACCGCGAGCAGGTCACCGTCGTTGTCGGCCTCGGCCTCCACCGGCCGATGACCGACGCCGAGATCGAGGCCGCGCTGGGCGAGCACGCCGATCTGGCCGTCAACCACGACCCCGAGCGGACGGTCGCCATCGGCGAGGTCGACGGGACGCCAATCGAGATTCACGAGACCGTCGCCGCGGCCGACCGCGTGCTCTCGACGGGGATGGTCGAACCCCACCAGTACGCCGGCTTCTCCGGCGGCGCGAAGACCGTCGTCGTCGGCGCTGGCAGCGAGTCACAGATCCGCTACAGCCACGGGCCCGAGATGCTGGCCCGCGAGGGCGTCCGCCTCGGACGCGTCGAGGGTAACCCCTTCCGTGACTTCCTCGACCGTGCGGGCGACCTCGCGGGCGTCGACTTCTGTCTGAACGTCACTCACGGGCCGGCGGGGATCATGGACGCTGCTGCGGGAGACAGCCGGGCCGTCGTCCGGGACCTCGCGGCGACGGCGCGGGACGCCCTCTCGTACCCGGTCGACGACGAGTACGACGCGGTCGTCGCGGGCGTCGGCGCGCCCAAGGACGCCAACCTCTACCAGTCGACCCGGGCGGCGACCTACGTCGCGCTTGGCGACCGGAACCCGCTCCGTCCGGGCGGTCGGATCGTCGTCCCAGCGACGCTGAACGAGGGCGCGGGTGAGGGGGCGGGCGAGCGGCGCTTCTTCGACCGGCTCTCTGGTGCCGACTCCGCCGCGGCGCTGTACGACGAGATGGCGTCGGGCTACGGGGCCGGTGCACAGCGGGCGTTCGTCGTCGCCCGCGTCCTGCGCGACCACGACGTGTGGATCACGAACAGCCAATCGCCGGACGTGGTCGAGGACTGTCTCATGCACGCCGCCGAGGGCATCGAAGCGGCCGTCGAACCCGGCAGCGACGTGCTCGTCGTCCCCGAGGCGCTGCACACGCTATTGGTCTGATACTCCGTATGAGTCACTCCTCGACCGGCGAGTCCTCGTTCGCGTCCGTCCCGCGCTGGGGCTCGTCTTCGTGGCTCTCGACCGCCGATCCCGCTGGCTCGCCGGTCGAGCGCTCGACGAACTCGTCGAGCGCGTGGTCGCGGTCACCGCGCGCCCTGGCTCGCAGATCGCTCATCAGTCGCGAGCGCAGCGTCTCGTGAAGTTCTCGAGCAGTCTCGTCAGCCACGTCGTAGGCCGTCGCGTCCCCGCCCAGCAGGCTGGCCGTACTCGCCGTGTCAGCCGTGACGCTGGCCAGCGAGAGGCGGCGCTGGAAGACGCTTCGGCTGTCGATCACCGTCTGGACCCGATAGTACGGGACGAGTCGTGTCGTCTGGACGAGGACGCCGCTCCGGGCGGCAAAGAGTCGGTCGAGGGTCGCGAAGCCGCGATGCTTCCACGTCAGATGACCCGCCACCACGGCTAGCGGGACGAGCGCCAGCGGCGCGTACCAGAAGGGGATGGAGAGCGAGCCACCGTCGGGGAGTGGCACGGCAGCGGCGTTCACGACGGCGAGGACGGCGGTGATCGCCACCGGCACGAGCGAATACCGGACGGCGTACCGCCGGCGCGACCGTTTGGGGAGTTCCTGCATCTCGGGCATCTCGGCGTCGGTCAGGGCCTCGGCCAGCGCCAGCACCGTCTCGCGGTCGTCCAGCGGGATCGCGGTGTTACTGGCGTCTTGACTCCCCGACCCGGGCGCGTAGCCGGCGGTCTCGACGGCCAGTGCGGCGTAGCCGAAGCGTCGCATCAGGGCGTTCTCGCGGACCGTCACCGTCTGTATCTTCGACAGCGGGATCGAGCCGCTGTACTCTTGAATTAGTCCCCGGCGGTAGCGCAGGTCGTCACCGACGTAGTCGATCTGAAACCCGTAGAACTCCGTGATCGTGAACGCGGCGCTGAGGATCCACGCCGCCAGCACGAACTGGGCGGCCGCGACGAGACCGGTCAGCAGTAGCTCCGGCGTGGAGTACGTCGGCAGCAGATCGAGCGAGACGGTCGCGGGACCGCCCAGCGCGGCGACCGTCTCCGAGAGCGCACGGAGCGCGTACTCCTGTGCGAACGGGACGCCAAAGAGGACCACCGCGGGTGCGGCGGGCCGGAACGAGACGAGCGCGAGGGTGAGCAGGTCCCGCGTCGAGAGTTCGTACAGTCGCTGCTGGGTCGGCTGTCGCTGCTCGGTCCGCTCGCCGACTGCCTCGTCGCTCCCGTCCTCGTCGCCTGGTTCGTCGGCCTTCGACTCGGTTTCGTCCTCCCCGCGTCGGTAGCGCGTGACCGCCGACTGAAGTTCGTCGGCCTCCTCGACGGTGACCGCGTTCAGTGTGGCCTCCGTGGCGCTCCCGCCGGCGGTCTCGAACTTCACGACGGCGAGGCCGAACACGCGCTGGAGCGGCCCGCGTTCGATGTCGACGTTCTGGATGCGACTCAGCGGAATCGCCCGCTCCTGTCGGTCGAAGACGCCCGAATCGACCGACAGCGTGCCGTCGGCCAGTTCGTAGGTGAACCGGTAGTAGCGCGCGACCCCGTAGGCCGCTCCCAGCAGGGCACCGACGGGCGCGAGGACGAACACGGCGAGGATCGGAACGAGATCGAGCGGTCCCGTGAGCATCATCCCGGCGAAGAACCCGAAGGCACCGACACTGACCGCCCGGTTGAGGACGTTGCCCACGGCGCTGATCGGGTGGAGGCGTTTCATCGCTGCCCTCGCTGTGTGTGTTCCACCGCGTCCCACTCGGCGGCGAGCGCCGCGGTCATACCGCGTCCGCGCCCTCGCTCTCGGCGGCGAGTTCGCGCAGTTGCTCGCGCAGCTCGGTCGCCCGCTCGGGTCGCAGTCCCGGGATTCGGATGTCGGCACCGCGGGTCCCGGCGGTGTAGACGACGACGCTGGAGAGGCCGACGAGTCGCTCGATAGGCCCTCGCTGGGTGTCGGTGTGCTGGACCCGGACGTAGGGGACCGAGGTGTCGACCTGCGTGATCACGCCCCGAACGAGATAGAGGGCGTCGTCCTGTATCTCGAAGCGCCAGCGCCGAAAGAGCAGGACCGCGTGGACGGTCCCGAGGAGGATCGCTACGAGGAGGACGGCACCGATCGCCAGCGAGCCGATCGACAGTGCGAACCGGTCGACGGCGAACGCGATCGCCCCGATCACGGCCCCGACCACCACGGCCCGACCGATCCAGAGGAACTGCACGCGGGGATTGATCGTCTCCATGCCGGAGTTCGGGGGCGGTGCGCTGAAAAGCGTTGGTGTCGACTCGGTCGCGGTGTCGGCTCAGGAGTCGACCCGGCGTCCGTCGTCGTCGATCTCGTCGAGCACGCGCTCGTGGAAGGCCTGCAACACCGCGCTCTCGTCCTCGGCCAGCACCACGTCGCTGGCCAGCAGCGTCGCCAGGCCGAAGGCCCGCGGCGTCGGCGAGTCGACGCGCACGGTCTCGACGGTAATCTCGCCGGTCTGGATCGCCCCGGTCACGTCCTCGATTGCGGTGACGTTGAGTTTGTCTTCGAGGATCTCGCGGTAGGTCTCCTCGACGACGGCGAAGTCACCCAGGTCCTCGGCGAAGGACAGCAGCATCTCGGCGTTGACCTGCTGTTCGCTCGCGGACTTCTCGTAGCCCTTGTAGCGCTTGAGGATCATCAGCGCCCGCGTGGCGTTGATGCGGAAGTAACGCTGGAGCAGGTCCGTCCCGTCGAGACTCGCCCGCAGGTCGGCCCGCACCTCGACGGGGTCTACGTCCCTGACGATTCCTTCGATGTCGACCTTGCGGTTCAGCGGCATCGAGAGGCTGAAACCGTGATCGGCGACGGCGACCTGGACGTTCGCGTTGGCCCGCTGGGCGACGTAGTAGGCCAGCAGGCGCGAGAAGCCGTCGTTGAAGCGCCGGCCGTACCCCGAGTGGACGTAGTATCGGCGCTCGTACTCGTCGTGGTCCAGCGCCTCCTCGACGACGAGGCGGTCGTCCGTCGCGACGCTTTCGGACCCTGCGTAGGCGATCTGCTCGGAGAACATCCGCGTGATCGCCCGGACGGTGTTCTCGTCGAGCGGGAACTCGCGGAGCCACAGGCGGACTTCCGGGGGACCGCCGTCGGCGAGTCGGTCGAGTAGTTCCCGCTGGAAGGAGAGGATCTCCCGACCCAGATCGTACGACAGCGGGAGCCGTTCGGAGAACCACGAGGGCACTGTCGGGCGCGCGCTCGTCCTGTCGACGTACACCTTCGAGCCGCGGCGATAGCTGTACTCGAAGTGGTCGCCTCCGAGCACGAACACGTCGCCCGATTCCAGCGTGTCGAGGTACCCTTCGTCGAGTTGCCCGACCCACTCGCTGCCCGAGCGGGTGTACACGTCACAGGTGAAGGAGTCGGGGATGGTCCCGATGTTCGTCATGTAGATGACCCTCGCCATCCGACCGCGTTTGCCCATCAGACGTTGGCCCACGTCGTACTCCTCGTAGTGGTGTTCGCCCTCGGGCGGGTCGTTCGTGTCGCGCCAGACCTTGGCGTAGACGTTCTTCTCCTCCATCCCGGGGTAGTCCGCGGTGAGGTAGCGACACAGCTGTTCCCACTCGTCGTCGGTGTAGTTTCGGTAGGGGTAGGCGCTGCGGAGTATCTCCTTGACCTCGGCTTCGGGCCTGACGGCGTTGATCGCCATACCGTAGACGTGCTGGGTCGCCACGTCCTGTGCGCGCTCGGGGACGAACACCCGGTCGACGAACCCCTCCGTGGCCTTTTTGAGCATGACGGCACACTCGACCAGTTCGTCCCGGTCCAGCGCGACGACCCGACCGGTCACCGTCTGACCCAGTTGGTGGCCTGCGCGACCGACGCGCTGGAGCAGCGCCGCGACGGACTTGGGCGACCCGACCTGCACGACCAGATCGATGTGGGGCATGTCGATCCCCAGTTCGAGGCTGGTCGAAGTCGTCACCACGTCCAGCGACCCCTCTTTGAGCCGCCCCTCGATCTCCTGTCTGCGCTCTTTCGAGAGGCTGCCGTGGTGACAGCCCGAGTTGTCCTCGTCGTAGGCGTCGTAGTCCGCCCGGAGGTTGTGCAACACTCGCTCGGCCCCGGATCGGGTGTTCGTGAAGACGAGCGTGTTCGTGTGGTCCTGAATCAGGTCGTGTAGCTGGCTGTAGAAGCGGCCCTGGATCACGTCCTGTGGCGTGTCGATGAGGTCGTCGGCCGGTGTCGTTAGCTCCATATCGAACTCGCGGGCGAAGCGGGCGTCGACGATCTCGTACTCTCTGGGCGTCCAGCCGTTGTCGTCGCCCTCGCCCCCCTCGTCGCTGCCGTCGCCGTCGCTCGCCCCGTCGTCGTTCCCGCCCTCGCCCGTTCGGTCACAACCGACGAGGAACTCCGCCATCGCATCGAGCGGTTCGACCGTCGCCGAACAGCCGATCCGGGTAGGCGACCCCTCGGCCATCGCCTCCAGCCGTTCCAGCGCCACCGAGAGGTGCGTGCCCCGCTTGTTTTCGGCGAGGCTGTGGATCTCGTCGACAATGACGTACTCGACGGTCCGTAGCTTCTCTTTGAACTTCGGGCTGTTGAGCAGGATCGCGAGCGTCTCGGGCGTCGTGTTGAGGATGTGTGGCGTCGTCTCCAACATCCGCTGGCGCTCGCTGTCGCTGGTGTCGCCGTGGCGGATCGCGTGGCGCAGTTCCACGTCCTCACCGCGCTCGTCCAGTTTCTCGGTGATGTCGTCGAGCGGGACCTCCAGATTCCGGTGGATGTCGTTTGCCAGTGACTTCAGCGGCGAGACGTAGAGACAGTAGACGCTGTTGTCCAGTTCGTCCGCTCGGGCCTTGCCGAACAGTTCGTCGATGATCGCCGTGTACGCGCTCAGCGTTTTCCCGCTGCCCGTCGGCGCGGCGATCAGGGCGTTCTCTCCCTCGTCGATCAGCGGGATCGCCTCCTTCTGTGGCGGCGTGAAGAAGCCGCCGTTCCGGGGGACGTACTCGCCGAACTGCTCGACCCACCACTCCTGGACGACGGGCGCGAGCCGACCGAGTACGTCGTCGTCGTCGATAGCAACGCTGTCGGCGTCGAATCCCGGGTCGACGCTCGCGAGTCGCTCACGCGCTTCCATCTATCCCGGGGGTAGGACTGCGCGGGGAAGTGCTTTCGGACCGCGGAGCGAAAGTGAAACGCGGATCCAAAACGGTAACTCGATCACGCCCCGTGTTCGGGTATGGACTACAGTGTCGGCTGCCCGCTCGTGACGCCGTTCGACGACGACGGACGCCTCGATACGGAATCACTGGCCGCGCTCGTCGAGCACCTCGTCGACCGCGGTGTCGACCGGCTCGTCCCCTGCGGGACGACCGGCGAGTTCGCGGCTCTGACCGACGAGGAACGCCGCCGAGTGATCGAGACCACCGTCGAAGCAGCCGACGGGGCGACGGTGATGGCCGGCGTCGGCGGGACCGCCGTCGCGGACGTTCGCGACCGGATCCAGTCGGCCGCCGAGGCCGGTGCGGACTCGGCGCTGGTCGTCGCGCCCTACTACGGCGGGCAGGCGTCGCCCGAGGGTAACGAGCGGTTCCTCGACGCCGTCGCCGCCGGTGCCGACCTGCCGCTGTACCTGTACAACATCCCGTCGGCCGCCGGGCAGTCGATCTCGGCCGAGACGGTCGTCTCACTGGCCGAACGTGGCCGGTACGACGGGATCAAGGACTCCAGTGGCGACCTCACCTACTTCGACGAAGTCGTCGCACGGACGCCCGACTCCTTCGCTGTCCTGCAGGGCTGGGACGCCCAGTACGTGCCGTCGCTCGTCATGGGTGGCGACGGCTGTATCGGCGCGGGCACGCACCTGTTCCCCGAGGCCTTTACCACGGCCGCACAGGCCGTCGCCGACGGCGATATCGACGCTGCACGCACCAAGCAGTTCGAGGAGATCGACTCGACCTTCCACGCCTGTCTCGATTACGGCTTCGCGACCGTCTGCAAGTCGGTGCTGGCCGAGCGTGGCGTGATCCGCACCGACGCCGTCCGCCCGCCGCTCGTCGCGCTCGACGCCGAGGATCGACAGGTACTCCTCGCGGACCTCGACGGGTAACGGCCGGGCGGCCGATCCCAACCGGGTGCTGGAATGGTTGAAACTCGCTTTTCATCGAAACAGCTGACAGCTTTCGCCACCGGTTTCGACCCGGGAGTGCCAGTGCGCTGCTACTGTCTGGGGACTTCGAGGAAAACGGTTTGAAACTGCTACGAACCGTCGTTTTCGATCCGAACTACGGGCGTCGACCCCGGACGGTTTATCGGTCAAAACTCGATTATACACTCCACGAGATTCATTACACTGGACGTATGTGATACATCCATGTCGCTGCTGCCCTCCAGAGGACCGGACACGAGCACGTCACAGGAGGGGGAGCTACAGGTCGTCGGCGTCGACGACGAGGTGGCCCCGCTACTCGACGCGCTGAACTCGGAGACTGCCCGGGCGATTCTCAACGAGATCTACGCCGAGCCCGGGACGCCCTCCGAGATCGCCGACCGGCTGGATATGTCGATCCAGAAGGTGTCCTACCACATCGAGAAACTCGACGATCAGGACCTGATCGAGGTGGCGGGCACGCAGTACTCCGAGAAGGGCCAGGAGATGACGGTGTATCAGCCACCGGACGAGCCGACGGTACTGTTCGTCGGGACCGAGGATCGCAAGCGCTCGCTGACCACGATGGTCAAGCGCCTCCTCCCGGTCGTCGGCATCCTCGCGCTCGGGAGCCTCGTCATCGAACAGCTGTTCGGGTCGTTCCCCTCGTTCGCGCTGGGTGCAGGGAGCGGCGGGGCCGACGGCGGCGAGTCCGGGGGTTCGGGTGACGCCGGCGGGTCCGGCGGTGACGGCGGGTTCACCGGCGCTTCCGACGGCGCGAACGCGAGCGGATCGACGGTGACCGAGACGGCGACAGAGACGCCGACGCCGACCGACGCACCGACCGAGACGACCAGCGGGGGCGGCGACATCGGTATCATGGAAGTGACGGAGACGGGGAGTGCTACGAGCACCCCGCGAGGCACCGAGGCGGCCACCGGCGAGCAGATCGCGACGGAGACCCAAGGCGTCGAACAGACGACCGTCGAGACGGCGGCCGAAACGAGTGCAGGGACCGATGCGTACCAAAGTACCGAACTGACCCAGACCCCGGCCCCGGAGACGACCGACGTGGCCACCGAGACGACGGCACAGGCGGCCGATCTGGCGGCCAGTGGCGGGTTCGAGATCTCTCCCGGCGTCGCCTTCTTCCTCGGTGGGCTGACCGTCCTCGTGGTCCTCTCGGTCTGGTGGGCCTACACTAACTAGGCTCAAAATCGGTTTTGAGCCACAGGTGGTCCTTTATCAGTACACTCCATAGGTTTACTCGCACCGCTGACGGTTGGACCGGTCGCCAAGAGCCACGGCCCGTCGTCCCCGTCGGTGGTCGCCGCCTGCCCCCTCGCCGTGGCAGTTCGCTGCCACGGCCCGAGGTGTGCCACGGTCCCGCTGATACGACGACACAATCGCTTTGGCCCTCCACCCCGAGCGACTCGACATGCGCGTTACGTTTCTCGGCACCGGCAGCGCGATGCCGACCGGCCACCGGTTCCAGACTGGATTGTTACTGGCCGACGGCGATGATCGACTGCTCGTCGACTGTGGGAGCGGCGTCCTCCACGCGCTCGAACGCACCGACACCGGCTACGAGGGGATCGACGCCGTCCTCCTGACCCACCACCACCTCGATCACGTGTCGGATCTGGACGTCCTCCTGAAAGCGCGCTGGCTGGCCGGCGCGACGGAACTCACGATCGCTGGGCCACCTGGCACGGCCGACCTGATCGACGGCCTGCTCGACCTCCACGAGTATATGCAGGGCCGTCTCGATCTGACGATCAGGGAGGTCAGTACCGACGGGTTCTCGCTGGCCGGGTTCGACGTGGCGGCGATGGAGACGCGCCACTCGATGCAGTGTTTCGCCTACCGCTTTACCCACGGCGACGGGCTGGCCGTCGTCTTCAGCGGCGACTCGGAGGCCTTCACCGACCTGATCGACTTTGCCGACGGCGCGGCCGTCCTCGCCCACGACTGCTCGTTTCCCGACGACGTGGACGTGTCGAACCACCCGACACCGACGGCACTCGGGCGAACGTTGGCCGACGCGGACGCGAGCGTCGGCCGCGTCTATCTGACCCACCTGTATCCACACACCGAAGGACGCCACGAGGAGATGCTCGACGCCATCGCCGACCACTACGACGGCGACGTTCGATTCGCGACCGACGGGCTCTCGGTGACCGTCGACGACGGTGCCTGACTGTCAGGCCCGCTGGAGTCGCACGCGAAAGTCCGCGCCGCCTCGGTCGCTCTCTCGGACGGTCACGTCACCGCCGTAGGACTCTGTGAGCGCGCGCACGAATCCGAGGCCGAATCCACTGCCACCGCTGTCGGGGCCTTTCCGCCCCATCTCGAACAGTTCGTCCCGAATCGATGGGTCGACCCCCTCGCCGTCGTCGGCAAAGCCCACGACGATTCCGTCGGCGGTCTCCTCAACGTACGTTCGGACGGTCACCGGTTCCTCGTTGTGGACCACCGCGTTCGACAGGAGGTTCGTGAACACCGACCCGAGGAGTTCGCCGGCGTACACTGTGTACTCGAACTCAGCCGGGTCGAACTCGACCGTGATGTCGTCGTACCCCGTGCGGACCTCGCTGACGGTCCGTTCGAGGATCGACGCCAGGTCCCGGGGTTCGGGCTCTTCTTCCCCTTCGAGTGTCGAGACGAGGTCGCCGACGCGCTGGATCAGGTCCGAGGAACTCCTCGCGGCCTCGTGGATCCGTTCGGCGTAGTGGGCCCTATCGTCGTCCTCGATCATATCGACCAGCGCCTCGGAGAAGCCGGTGATGACCTGCAGGTCGTTGCCCAGGTCGTGGCGCAGGAGCCGATCGTACAGCTCGATCATCTCCTTTTTCGTCTCGATGTCCTGCCGGGCGCGTTCGAGGCGCTCGCGCGAGCGGATGTTGCTGATCGCCGTCGCGGCGTGTGAGGCGAGGATCTCGACCGGGCGGATGTACGCGTCGTCGAAACCTTCCTTCGTGGTCGAGCGCATCACGAGGACGGCGGTCACCTCGTCGACGATCGCGGCGGGGACGGCCAGCGCCGCGGTCGTCTCGGTCGAGGCGTCGGTCCGGGCGTCGCTGCCGGTGACGGTCACGGTCTCGCGCGTCTCGAAGGCCTCGCGAGCCACGGCGTCGGGCGGTTCGCCGGCAGCCAGCCGCGGGTTCGTACTGTGGACGACTCGTAGCTCGTCGTTGCGAACCTCGACGAACGTCGTATACGGCGTATCGAACAGCAGCGACATCGCTTCCAGGGTCAGGGAGACGACCTCCTCGACGCTCTCACAGCGGTTGAGCGCCTGTCCGTACTTGTTCAGATCGGCGACCTGACTGGCGAAGTCTGCCTGTTCTTCGAATGACATTGTGATGGCTGGCTCCCGAACGGACCCCACTGCGATTGTCACTTAATAGGTGGCTCGTTTGAAAACGGTTTCGGCGCGTCCGACGGCCCAGCGATCACTCCAGCCGATACCGCAACAGCGCCGCGATCCCGCCAAGATTTTTCAGTTGCCGGCCCGGATCGAACTCGTGAGAGAAGACCGTCACGTCCCCGCCCTTTTGTTCGGCGGTTGTAATGATCTCGTCGGCGTCGACGCTCCACTCGCTGTCGTCGCTGCGCTCTGCCCGTAGTTGTTCGTCCAGCACGAGCAGTTCCTCGATAGCACCGAAATCGGCGGCCTCCGCGACTGCGTCGGGACCGTAGGCGACCTTCGCGCCCGTGGCGATGCGCTCCATCAGTTCGTCGATCAGTTCGGCCTCCTCGGCGATGCGGGTCTGCTCCTGTACGTCCTCGACGGCTCCGCGCTTGAGCACCTCGTGGACGCCCCGGTCGCCGACGCCGCTGGTGTCGACCATCGTGATTCCCTCGGCGATCTCGGGGATCTCGTCCTCGAAGTACTTCAGCGCGTCCTGCTTGGTGAACCCGGGGCCGGCGAGGATGTAGGCGTCCACGTCCATCCGCTTGAGCACGTCCGATAGCTCTGCGAACAGCTCGTCGCGCGGGCGGGCGTAATCGCCCTTCCCCGTCGTCGAGGTGATCGTGGCCCGCGACTCGGTGCCGTACTGGGCGACCGTGTGGACGTGGGCCTCGCCTTCCTCGACGGTGACGATGGCCACGTCGGGCTGGTCGGTGGCTTCGGTCGCTTCCTCGACCCGGTCCATCTGGTCGGGCTTCCAGACCTTCTCGACCTCGATCTCGTCGTGTTCCTCGACGTTGAACGTGTGGTGAAATCCCAGCTGGTCCTCCCGGGAGCAGTCGACGATCTCGCCGCCGACCCGCAGGCGGTTGGCGAACTTCGCGAACTCCACGTCCGTGACTTCGACCGCGATCCACATGGGCTTGCGTTCGCCGCCCTTGTCGCGCAACTGGTCGTCGTCGCGCTGGATCCGCCGGGTCGTGTCGCCGGCGACGTGGTCGCCCGGCTCGATCACGTAGGTGAGGTGCCACAGGTCGTCGAGGGTCTCGGGGACGAGCGTGATCCGCTCGCGCCCGCCCTCGACCTGCTGGCGGTCGGCGATGCGCATGCCCGACAGTCGGCCTGTCGGCGGTAAGTGCCCTCCGGTTTCACATATCTTCGCCCGGCGTCTCGCTCCCCTCACCGTCGGCCTCGTCGTCACTCTCGACCGTCAGCCCGAGTTCGGACTGCACGAGGTCGACCGCGTTTGCGACTGCGCCGACACTGCCCAGATAGCCCGCGCCGACGGACGTTTTGAGCGCCAGCGCGGCCCGCCCGGTCAGGACGGTCCCGCCGACCTGTGCGACCGCTCCGTCACCGACGGAGACGAGCCAGCCCGGCGAGTCGTAGCTGTAGCGGTCCAGTCGCGGCTCGAAGCCATCCCCACCGTCAAGCCGATGCTCGACGAGCGCTCCGATGTTCCGCGCCGCGACGCGGGCCTCTCGGATCGCCGTCTGGGCGCTCGCCGGCGCGGCCGCACCGTCGGCGTCGACCACTCGACCGGCGTCGCCGACGACGAAGGTGTCGCCCGCCAGCCGGAGGTCGCTCCTGACCACCGGGCGCTCGTCGCCCAGCGCCGCGGGGCCGCGGATGCCACCGGTCCAGATCAACTGGTCGTAGGCCAGCGGCTCGCCGTCGTCGAGGTCGATCTCGTCCGCCTCGACGGCTTCGACGGCCGCGTTCGTCCGCACCTCGACGCCCCGGTCGGTCAGCTGTCGGTGGACGGCCTGCTGAAACTTCTCGGGGAAACTCGGTGCGATGCTGTCTAGCTGTTCGAGCAGGACGATTTCGGCGTTGTAGCTCTCGTCCTCGCCGTGGTCACTGTCGGTCGCAGTGTCGTTCCCGTCGGTCGCTGTGTCGTCGCTGTCGTCGCCTCCTCTACCATCCCCGGCCTCTCCCGCCTCGTCGTCGACTGTGATACGGACGGGGTCGGCGTCCTCGTCAGCGGCCGCTTCGTCCCGCTCGTGTTCCCGGCGCATCGCCGCCAGTTCCCCGGCGACCTGCACGCCCGAGAGGCCGGCACCGCCGACGACGACGCGGCCGCCTCCCTCCAGAACGCCGAGGAAGTCGTCGCGGATCTCGCGAGCGTGGGCGAGTCGCTTCAGTGGCGTCGCGTGGCCGCGTAGCCCGGGGATGCCGTGGAAGTCCGTCTCCGCGCCGAGACAGACCGCGCCCACGTCGTAGTCGAGGTCTGCGGCCCCGTCGAGGGTCGCCGTCCCCGCTTCCGGGTCCACGTCGGTCACGGTCGCCCGGCGGACCTCGCAGTCCAGCAGGTCCGACAGCGGGATCGCGATGTCGTCGGCGACCGCGGGCTTGCGGACCACGCGATGGAGTTCGTGCTGGACGACGTGGTCGTCGGCCTCGTCGACGACGACGAGGTCGACGCTCTCGGGGAGAAACGATTCGAGCTTGCGGGCGAGGGTCAGGCCGGCGTAGCCTGCGCCCAGAACGGCGACGCGCATACCTCGGGTTCGGCCTGCCCGCGTATCAAGGTTGAGTCGGTCGGGACGATTGTGTTCAGAGAAACATCCGCGTTCTGAGACACAGGGACACCGAAAGCCCTCGGCCCGCTGGGCGGATCTGTGACGGATATCCTCGTTGCACTCGGATAGTGCCGCCGCAGATCCGCCGACCGGGAGGTCGGTTCCACCGACCTCCTCAGTCGTTGCGGCGCAAGCGCCGCAACGCGCGCCTCGCCCTTTCATCCACCAGGGTTTAGACTGTGACACAGCCGGATCCTGGCGGATGAAAGGGCGAGCGGCGGTCGGCCCTCCTGGGCGACACAAGCACCTACGGCGCGCAGCGAGCCCCGGAGCGGTCGAGCGCCGCGAGGGCTTTCGGTGTCTGCAACTTGAGAGAAGCAGCTGCTTATCTGAACACGACCCCAGAGCCGGGGATTCAGAACAGCGCTTCGGACTCGTCGAGGATCTGGGCGGGACCGCCGACCTCCCAGACGCGGGTGTCGACACCGCAGTCGGCGACGGTGGACTCGACGCGGTCGACGTACTCGGCGGTGGTGTTGATGTAGACGCTCGCACCGGTGTCGACCGAGAAGTACACCGGTACGTCCTCCTCGCGGAGTTCGCGGACGGCGTTGAAGATCTCGATGGTGCGGGGCTGCCAGTACACCCAGCCGGCGGGACCGGTCATCGTCGTCGCGGCCAGCGAGAGCGTGTCGTGTTCGGCCAGTTCGAACGCCCGGTCGAAGTCATCGTCGCGCAGCGCGTCGCGCATGTTCGCGATCTGGCCGTGGATGTGGGCCATCCGGCCCTCGAACATGTGGCTCTCGGCGGCCTCCTTGTGAGCGGCCTCGGTCTCCTTGTAGGAGGGGACCATGCCGGCGACGATCCGGAGGTCGTCTTCGAGGTCCGTTTCGATCCGCTCGGAGCGACAGTCCTCGTCGTTGACGCCGTTCTTGAGGTGAGAGAAGGCCCCGGTCACCGCGCGCGCGGCCGAGCAGGACCCGCGTCGCGCCACCGTGGAGACTTCCGGGTGTGTCATGTCCAGGCCGGCGGCCTCGACGAGCGCCATCGCCGCTGCGGCGAAGCCCGAGGCCGACGAGCCAAAGCCGATGTTCGTCGGGAAGGAGTTCTCCGATTCGAAGCGCACGCGGTGGTCGATACCTGCGAGGTCGCGGACGTGATCGACGACGGCGTCGATTCGTTCGGCGCCGCGACCCTCGACGGGTTCGCCGTCGATGACGTACTCGTCGTCGTCCAGTTCGGGGCCGAACTCGACGGTCGTCTTCGAGTGGCTCGGGGCCGTGCAGACGCTGATACTGTCGTGGTACGGAAGGCGCAGTTCCTCGTCGCGCATCCCGTGGTACTTGACCAGCCCCTCGATCGGGTGTGCCTTCGCGGTCGCTTTCATACCTCTGGGTCCCGGCGACCCCACTTTGCAGTTGCGAACCGTCGCGGCAAAGCGAGGCGTCTTTGGTCGTGGGGTCCTGACCCCCGGTATGGACCGCCGTGCCTACCTCCGGGGCGTCGCCGGGGCGACCGTCGCCGGCCTGAGTGGCTGTCTGAGCGCCAGCGGGGGCTCGGAGTACGACATCGGGATGTCGATGCACGCCTACGACCCGCCACAGATAACCGTCAGCGTCGGTGACACGGTCGTCTGGCGCAACACGAGCGCTCACGCCCACACCGTGACGGCTTACGGCAGCCAGTTACCCGAGGACGCGACTTTCTTCGCCTCGGGCGAGTTCGAGGACACGGAGAGCGCTCGTGACGCCTGGAACAACGGCACGAACGGATCGCTGTATCAGGGCGATCAGTTCAAGCACACCTTCGAGGTCGCCGGTGAGTTCCCATACTTCTGTATCCCCCACGAGCGCAACGGGATGACCGGGACCGTCGTCGTCGAGTAGCCCCGACCGTCAGTATCACGCGATGTCCTGATCGGCGAGTGCGAGTTCCCATGGCTGCTCGTCCGGGTCGATGCTGCCGATTTCGATGGTGTCTCCCGCCGTCTGCTCGGTCGAACGTACCGCTAGCGCCGCCTGGTTCGACAGCGCCGACATCGGGAAGGCGTCGTTGGCGCGAAACCCGAAGGCCCCCAGCACGCTGTCGGGGATCGGCCCTTCGCCGACTTTCACCACGTCCGCGTCGCCCGCGTCTTCGACGACCGGGGTCAGTAGCGCACTGAAGGCGTCGGGATCGACGCTGCCGTCCCGTGGCACGGTGTCCAGTACTGCCGCCGTCTGGAGGTTGCCACGCCGTTCGGTGCAGGTGATACAGGCCGCGACCGGTTCGCCGTCCCGACGAGCGACGTAGGCCGTCGTCTCCCAGCGTGGGTTCGCGAAGCGCCAGCGATAGTATGCCGCGTCACGGGCGACGTGGATCGCGTCGTCTGGGCCCGCTGCGAGGTCCGTGAACACGTCGACTGGAATCGACTCGTGACGCTCGACAGTGTAGCCTTCGACGGGCGTGCGTATCCGGTCGCGGACGCCGAGGTAGCCCCGCGTCAGTGGCGTCACTAACCGGCCGAGGTTGCGCGAAGCGATCGACCGGAATTCGCGCTTCGAGCCCGACCCCTGCCGGACCACTCGCTCGGGGTCGTGGGTCCGGTAGTACGTCGTCGGTCCCTCGTGGATCGACCAGTCGAACTTCTTCAAGCCGGGCACGAGCGCGTCGTTCGGGAAGTTGAAGTACAGCGACCCCGGCCCGTCGTCGTACCGCTCCAGCAGCCGTTCGGTCATCCCGGTAAACACCCCACGCTTTCGATGGTCGGGGTGGACGGCCCAGTCGGCCGGCTGGAACGCGCGAACGGTCTCCGTGCCGACCCGGAGCCTGAACACCAGACACGGCTCCACACCGACGATCTGGCCGTCCCGCTCGGCTACCACCATCGGTATCTCGTCGACGTAGGGGTTCTGCTCGAAGCGCCACCGGAACCACGCGTCCCCGCGTTCGTGTCCCCAGACCGTCTCGTGGAGATCGAGAAACCCCTGTCGATCACCCGACTCGACCACTCGGTACTCGTACCCCGACCGCCGCTGTTCCAGTTGACTCATGGCCTCTGGACCGATATTGCCTGAGCTTACCCTTTGTTTGCCTCTTGCTACTCGGTGGTAAGTAGCTCCTACGACAGATACGGCTCCAACTATCAGTACGACTGGCTGGGGCGGCTGTGGAAGAAAACGCGGTGAAAGCGACGGCTTACTCGTCGACGTCGACCGAGGTCTCCTCCTCGGCGGCGACTTCTTCCGGACGGGCTTCCAGCGTCGTCTTCTGGATCTCGACGCGGCGAAGCGGGTAGATGTCCTTGCACTCGCTGTAGAGTGCGGAGGAGAGTCGACCCTCGACGATGGAGTCGATCAGCTGCTCGAAGCTGCGGTCTTCGGCCGTCTCCTCGACGATGTCGATCATCGTCCGGCGGATGGCCTTCTCCTGGGACGCGTCTGCCTTCTTGGTCGTCAGCGCGACCGGCTGGATCTGGACGCGGTAGTCGTCCGTCGTCAGCACGGTGATGTAGGCTTCGATCTTCGAGGAGCCACGGCGGACCAGCGAGCGCAGGTAGTCTCGGGTCAGCTCGTGCTTGATGAACTCGGTGTAGGCCGAGTCGGATGCGACCTCGTTGATCTTGAAGGTGAGTTTGGTGTTGTTCTCGCTGGCGTCGTCCTTCAGATCGCCCAGCGTGGTTTGGATGGTGCGACCGAGCACCTTCTCTGCTTCGTCTGCCGTGGTCTCACCGAGCTCCTCCCGGTCGAACTGCTCGGGAGCGAGCACGGTGTACCACCGCTTTTGCTGCTTCTGTCGGGATACGGATCGTTCGCTCATGATGTGTGTGGTGTCGATTGGTCGGAGAGCTGTGCCGCTACGGAGAGGTTGACGACGTAGTCGTCGACTGTCGAATGGAGTCCACCGGTCGTGTCCCGCTCGATCTCGGTGACGACCTCGCGGCCGTCGACGCGCGTGACCATCTCGTCGGTGTTGTCCGGGCGCACAGACGCGGCGATCCGCTCGGCGCGGTCGGCGTCGCCGTGACTGGTGCGGATCGTTGCCGAGCGCATGATCAGAGTGCCTCCCGGAAGTTGACGAGGAAGTCGGCACGGTCGCCGTCGAAGCGAGCGCGTGCCCGCGTCCCGTGGCCGACGGCGGTGCCGGCGGTCGAGTCGGCCGCGTCGGCCATCGCCGTCGCCACGTCGCGGTCGCCGGTCGCGCGCACTGCCGCCTCGCTGTCGGTGACGACGAGCGTCACCGGCTCGGGCGACCGGAACTGCGCGACCAGTCGGGCGACGGTGCCGACCGGCATCGCGTCGCCCCGAACCACGAACAGGCCGTCGTACCGGCCCGTCTCAGCGGTTCGGATGCCCGTGTGGGCGCGACTGGCGTGCGTGCGCCACGCGTCGAGCGCGTCCTCCCGGACGCCGTCGTGACCGAGGGCGAGCGCGACGCCGACGCCCGGTCGCTCGCGTGCGACCGCGTCGAGCACGTCGCCGTACCCGCCGATGGTCTCGAACGGGCCGCCGACGTAGGGATGCAGCGCGGCTTCGATCGCCTCGCTCGCTCGGTCGCTGGCCGTCTCGTCGCCCGCGATGGCCAGCGCGACCAGCGAGGCGACGCGACGGTGGGCGTCCGCGTCGGGGTCGTCGGAGAGGTCGAGGCCCGCGAGCGCGTCCTCGACGGCTGCCGTCTCGCCCGAGAAGGGCGCGTGCAGCAGCGTCGTGTGCGCGAGGCCGTCGGTGTACTCGGCCACCGGAACGGCGACGCCGGGCCGGCGCTCGAAGCCCGCTTCCTCGGCGAGCGTGCCGCCGGCGGTCCCGTCGCGGTCGCCCGCGACGGCCGTCCCGGCGAGTGCGAGCGCGTGGTCGGGCGCCTCACCCAGTTCGCGGACGACCTCGACGGCGGCGTTGCTGAGTGGCGCGTCGATGATCGTCACGTCGGCGTCGTCGGTCGTCGTGCCGACGGCGACGGTCACGTCGGCGTCGGTCGCTCGCGTCGCGTCGCTCGCGGATCGCGCGACGGTCGCCTGGAACGGCGTGTCCCGCGCCGAGAGCGCGCGTGCGAGCAGGCCTGTCGCTGCCAGTGCGTCGCCGTCGGCGTGCGTGACGAGCCGAACGAACTCGGCCCCTTCGAGCGCGCCGGCGGCGTCGCTGGGCGGCGTGGCTGGCACCTGATCACGACCGGCTGTGGACATCTATTCGAGCAGTTCTTTCGCTGTGTCGTAGCTGTAGGTGAAGTCCTCGTCCAGCGCGTCGCCGCGATAGTAGTCGACGAGGCGGCGGATCTTCGACTGGGTGTTCTGCAGCGCGCGCTTGTTCTGGTGGTCGCCGGGGTTCTCGTCCATGTGCTCGCGCAGGCGGACGGCCCGCTCCATCAGGTTGCGCAGGTCCTCGGGCAGGTCGGGATCGGCCTCGTTGTCCTCGAGGATCTCGGTGACCTTCTTGCCCGTGGCCAGGGACACGTCGGGCACCGGCGTGCCCTGTACGCCTTCGTCGCGCAGTTTCAGGCCGATCTCGCTGGGCGAGTGGCCCTGCTCTGCGAGTTCGACGACGCGCTCGACGATGGCGTCTTCGTCTACGTCACTCCACTCCGGGGGTTCGTCTGCCACCGGCTTGTCCGAGTCGGACGAGCCACGGCGGCGGGTATGCATTCGTGCCATTGTCTGAGTTGGAACGGCACAGACCGCTACGTGCTGCTGGTGCAGCGCGAGCGTGTGGTGTCGAAACACCGGACACGGCCGCAATCCCAGAGCCACGGAATCCCGTGGCGAGTCAGATTTGCGGTCGTGCTGTTCCCGTCGAACGTTCGACGGCGGGCGCGTAAAACCGTTTCTACTCCGACCGGCCACGCGTGGCTCGCTCGCGACCGCTCGCTGCTATCATCGTTGAACACGACTGCAGCAGTCTTGCGGTTGACCGGCTTCGATCCTGATATCACACGAACATCTTAGTAGCTGGTTGCTCAACAGTTACCAATGTTCCCGGATGCGTTCGCGAGCGATCCGGCCGGATCATGACTGTATCACGGATGGTACTGTGGCCACTCGGCTTATGTAGTAGCAGTGGCCACGTTGTATCCAGTATGGGGGAGTGGAGAGTGCCTGGGCGTCGTGCCCAGAGTAGCGTTATGGGGGTCGTACTGGTGTTTGCCATCGTCGTCTCGGGGTCGACGCTGACGATTGCACTGGGTGCCGATGCCTTCGCTTCGACGAGCGATCGACTGCACAGCGACCGGGCCGAGCAGTCGATGACCCAGCTAGACTCGCAGATATCGATGGTCGGGCTGGGAAGCTCGGATCTCCAGCAGGTCGAGCTAACCGGGTCAGCGGGCGACTACGTCGTCGATAACGGGTCGGGCACGATGACGGTCTCGTACACGAACCGGACGACTGGGACCGCGGTGCAGGTCTTCGAAGCGGACATGGGCGCGGTCGTCTATCGGAACGGGGACACGGCGGTCGCCTATCAGGGCGGTGGGGTCTGGCGGCAATCGGAGGGTGGTGTGACGATGGTCTCGCCGCCCGAGTTCCACTACCGCGAGGCGACGCTGACGCTCCCGCTGGTCGCCGTCTCGGGTGACCCGTCGCTGGACAAATCCGCGACGATCTCACCCAACGGGAGCACGCAGTACTATCCCAACGAATCCCGGGACTTCAGGAACCCCCTGGAGAACGGGCGGGTCAACGTGACCGTCCAGAGCGACTACTACCTCGCCTGGGGGTCGTACTTCGAAGAGCGGACCGACGGGGCGGTCTCGTACGACCACGACGACAACGAGGTGACGAGCACGCTCGTGATCCCGGCGGAGAACAAACCCGTCAGTGCGGGGATCGTTTCGGGCGGTGCCGGGACGACACTCACCATCTCGAACAACGCCGAGGCCGACAGCTACAACTCCTCGCAGGCACCCTACGGCACCTTCCCCGACGGGAGCGACACGCGGATCGTCACTGCCGGCGACGTTGTCGTCGACAACAACGCGATCCTGCACGGGAGCCTCGAAGCCGGCGGGGGTGTCAGCATCGACAACAACGGCGAAATCCGCGGCAATCTGTCGTACGGTGACAGCGTCGGCGGCAAGGGCGGGGCGGCACAGGTCGACGGCTGGGTCGCACAGAACGCGTCGGTCGCGGCACCCGACCCGGTCGATGGCCTGATCGAGGCTCGCGGGGACGTGTTCGAGAGTCAGAACAACAACAGCGACCCCGACAGCGACATCGACGAATCGACGAACCGACTGGAGTGTACGCCGGACTGCGAACTCGTCGCGGGGACGTACTACCTCGACCGGATGGTCGTCTCGGGCGGGGAATTAGAGCTAGACACGACGGACGGTCCGATCGAAATCTACGTCGACGGGCCCCTGCGGAACGACGAGGACATCGAGGTCGTCGGGAACGGCCGCGTGAACATCTACCTCAACGGCTCCTTCACGCACAACAACGGCGCGGAAACGAGCGTCCCGGGCGACACGGCCCCGAACTTCTGGGTGTACATGCGCCCCGACGAGACGGCGACGTTCGACAACAACGCCGAGTTCACCGGCGTGATCTACGGCCCCGGGACGGCGTCGAATCCGGGCGTCGAGTTCGGCCTGAGCAACAACGCCGAGCTCTGGGGCGGGCTCGTCGGTGACGCCGACTCGATCGACAACAACTTCATCATCCACTACGACGAGGCGCTGACCCAGACGACGAGCGTCCAGCGCGACCGGACGCTACCGGCACTGACCTACATGCACGTCTCGGTCAACCGGGTCAACGTCTCTAGCCGGTAATCCATTTCTCGAACGTGAGAACTGGATGCGACGACTCTCGATCGGTCAGATCACCGAACACTGCTGTTATCTCCCCTCTCTGGCCCCTAGTCAGGCGTAATACTGTGAGCCGGTCGCTAAACTCGGCTGAACGGCCACGCTCTTTATCAACACTGATTGCTTCTGTCGGTGTATGGGTCAGGCACGACGGGGTCACCAGCACCAGCGGGCTCAGACGGGGCCACTGGCGATCGTGCTGGTCTTCGGGATCGTTCTCAGTGGCTCGGTGCTGGTCGTCACACTGGGTGCGGACAGCTTTACCAGTACCCAGCAGACGCTGGACGCCGACCGGGCGGAGCAGACGCTCACGCAGTTCGACTCCCAGACCGCGATGGTCGCGCTGGGCGACTCGGGGACCCAGCAGGTCGTCCTCACACGCAGCGGTGGTAACGGCTACGAGGTCGCCGAGAACGCCGGCTGGATGCGGGTCAACGTGACGAACGCGAGCGACGGGTCGTCGCGGACGATGATGAACGTCACGCTGGGCGCGGTCGTCTACGAGGCCGACGACACGACGCTCGCCTACCAGGGCGGCGGCGTCTGGCGGCGGTCGCCCGGCGACGGGATGACGATGATTTCGCCGCCCGAGTTTCACTACCGCGACGCGACGCTGACGCTCCCGCTGGTGACGGTCGGCGGCGACCGATCGCTCTCTGGACCGGTGACCGTGACGCCGAACGGGTCCAGTCACCAGTACTTCCCGAACGCCACGGCCGACGAGGACTGGGTCAATCCGCTGGAACAGGGACAGGTCAACGTCACCGTCCGGAGTGACTACTACGCGGCGTGGGCGCGGTTCTTCGCCGACCGGACCGACGGCACCGCCGTGGTCGACCACGGAAACCGGACCGCGACGACGACGCTCGTGGTGCCGACCGGGCCACAGACGGTCAGCAGCGCGATCGCCGCCACCTCGGCGGCCGGCGAAATCAAGCTTGCGGGCAGTGGGAGTGACACGACCCGGACCGACAGCTACAACTCCTCGGTCGGGACCGGCACCTACGCCGACACTCGGACCGACGCGGGGACGGTTCGAACGGCCGGCGACGTGACTGTCAAAGGGAACAGCGAGATCGACGGCTCTATCGAATCTGGCGGCTTCGTCACGGTGAAAGGGTCGGGAACGGTGACGGGCGACGTGCGCTACGCCGACGGGACGAAGATCACGGGGACAGTCGGCGGTAGCTTCGAACAGATCGAGACAGTCGAGGGGGTCGGCCCAGCGGACTCCTACGTCAGCCGCCGGTACGACAACATCAGTTCGACGAACGACAACAGCGACGTGAGCGGCTCGATCACCGGCGATCTCCTCGACACTGGCGATCAGACGCTCGGACCCGGCGCGTACCACTTCGATCGGCTCGTCGTCGACGGTGACACGCTGACTCTCGATACCGGGACCGACGGCACGATCGAGATCGGGGTCCGGGACTACGTCCAGATACGGGATGCCGGCGAGATCGAGGTCCAGGGCGACGGCGAGGTCCGTGTGTACGTCGACGGACAGGACACGACAGCCAGCGGCCACCACTTTTCGATCGAGAGTAGCGGCGGTGTCGTCGACATCGCGAACGCCCAGAACGCCAGACAGTTCTGGCTCTACGGGGCCAGTGACTTCCAGGCCCGGATCGACGGCTCATCCAGTGGCACCCACACCTTCGAAGGGATCTTCTGGGCACCGGCAGGCCCGGTCGGATCGAGCGCTGTCACCGTCGAGAAGGGTGACATCTACGGCGGCGTCGTCGCCGGCAGCGTCGACATGGAGAACGGCGGTGCGGTCCACTACGACCGCTCGCTCCGAACCGTCCGCGCGATTCCGCCCGAAGAGAACATCGTCCGTCTCACGTTCCTCCACATCTCGGAGAACCCGGTCGAGGTTTCCGACAACTGATCGGCTCTTACAGTTCGATGTCGATGTCGATCGGGTGGACCGGGACGTAGACGCGCTCGGGGCTGCGCTCGACGAAACACGTCGTGTAGGTGTCACCGTCGCCGTCGACGCCCGAGTGACACTTGTTCAGCCGCGTCGTCTCGAAGTACTCGCGCCAGAGGCCGCTGCGCGGTGACGTGACGTTGACCGAGACGTTGTCCACCCCCGTCCCGTTGTTGATCGGGAGCGCCGTCCCGTCACGACTCGCCCGCACGAGCACCGTCGTCCCGCTGACACTGCGCGCGTTGGCAAGTCGCGTCTGGATGATCGGGACGAGCAACCGCCCCCGTCGCGTCACGATCGGCGGTTCTTGATCGATCCGCCCGCCGTCGCGCGTCGTGTGAAACACCGCGCCGCCCTCGTAGACCAGCCGTCGATCCTGATTGCTCTCGTAGACGATCGGACGAACCTGCCGCGTGACGCTGATTCGCCCGGGTCCTGTATCGTAGACACTGACGTTGATCGTCACGTTGTCGGCGGTGTACAGCTGTGCGTTCTCCAGACTGATCTCCGTCGCACGGCTGGGCGCGCCCCGCTGGTGGAGGTCCCCGAGGTTGTCCGAGAGCACGTCGAACGCCCGCTTTGCGTTGTTGAGCTGTTCCGCGTCGCGAGTGTCCTGTAGCGTGTCGAGACCGGCCACGGAGATGATCGCGACGGAACCCACCACCAGCCCGAACACCAGCGCGAAGCTCAACACCTCGCTCGCGGCTCGGTCACCCATTCGTGATCACCAGTTCGTCGTTCGTCCCCGTCCGATTTCGGACGACGACCACGCCGCTGTCCGCGTAGGACTCGACGAGCGTCTGCTCGGTCTGGACGTGGACCTCGACCTGGACTTCGGGGTCTTGCGAGACCAGCGTCAGTGTGTCGTCGCTGGGGTCGAGCGGGTCGCCCGTGCTCAACAGGATGTCGTAGCCCGATCCAGTGATCCGCTTGGGGAACGACTGATTGACGACGACGCGGGTGTCGCCCTGACCCGCCGTCAACAGCCGATCCGCGCGGTTGATGTCCGAGGCTACCTGCTGCCCGATCACGTTCAGCTCCGACCTCATGACCTCCTTCTGGCGATCCTCGACGAACGTCCCGCCGGCGACCAACAGCCCCGTCACGAGCAGCGTCGCGATCGAGAGGCTCAACACGTAGTTGAGCGTCGAGGAGACGCCGCGGTCGTTCATGCTGGCTCACCCGGTGCGACCCGAACGGTGGTGTTGTAGGCGATGGCCGGCCCGTCGTATCGATATGTCACATCGGCCGAGTAGATCGCCTCGGTCGTGTAGGGATCATTGTCGGCCCGCGTTCCCGTGAGGTTCGCCGGCGTCGATACGAAGTCCCGGTCGACGACCATGGAGTAGTTCCCCGTCACGTCGTCGCTGCTGTTGTAGAACAGGTCGTACTCCCCGTCGATCCCGCGGCCGAACTGGAGGTGTGGACACGGTTCGCCGCCGACGACCCCGCCGGTCACGTCGATCCGGACGTACTGGCGCGGGCCGACGGTACAGGTTCCGACGACGGTCCCCGATTCGGACACTTCGACCGTGTAGTCGTCGCTGCTCTCGATGACGGTCATCTGCCACCGGTCCCCGCCGCTGGTCTCCTGCAACGTCACCGCGAACCCGCCGGCATCGCTTATGTTCATCTCGAACGCCCGCGTCCGTTCGATCTCCTCTGCGACGGCCCAGTCTGCCTGATGCGTGCCACCGGTCGAGGCGTTCGTGAAGTTCGACCCGCTCGCACTCGCGTTGTCCCTGATCCGCGTGCCGTTGACGAAATCTACCGGCCCCTCGACCACGACCATCTTGCCCGTCGCCGCCTGTTGATTGGCGATCGACTCCCGAATCGTCGCGACGCTCTCCGTGACGTTTTGAGCCTGGCGCTCGTCCGTACTCGTGTTGTACGTGTTGGCGTACTCGATGCTCTCGCCCACGGACTGCTGGACTTCGTGGCGGACGACCAAGGCGTCGTCGCTGCCGGAAGTCTCGCCCCGGCTGGCGAGGTTCTCGGTGAAAATCGCGGAGTTGACGACGAGCGCCAGCGAGACGAACGTCACCGCCATCGCGAACGCGGCGATCAGGAGGATCTGGCCGCGATCCTCGCTCAGATCCGCCACGCGACCACCTCCACGCGGACCACGTTGTAGACGGCTCCGCCGGTGTCACTCATGTAGAACGACGTGGAGTTGTTGAGCGTCGATCCCGGTATCGGCTCGGCGTCGTCGCCGTACAGCGGATCGTAGTCGGTCAACGTCACCGTCCGTGCTGCCACCACAGCGTTGTCACTGGGCACCCCGCGATAGATCATCCGCTTTCGCTTCTGGTCGCCCGACGGCGTTTCGAACTCCAGGTAGACGTTGTACGAGATGCCTCGCTGATCGAAGGTCCGCTCTAACATTCCGCCCAAGGCGGTTTCCGGTGGTTCGTTCGTGTAGTAGCCGACGCTCGTCACGCAGTGGAAATCGCCCGCCGTGTCGTTCCAGTACAGCACCGTCGACTTGAGTGCGTCCTGTTCGGCCGCCGCCGCGAGCACGCCCCGGGCGACCGACCGCTGCTGATTCTCGATGTGCTGACTCGACGTACTTGCCGACAGCGGCGTGACCGCGGTCATCTGCAACGCGAAGATAACGCTACTGAGCAGCAGTAGCCCCGCGACGACGGCCTCCAGCGTGTGAGCCTGCCCCCGGTCTACCACATCACCACCTCCACCGTCACGTCCTCGCGGAACAGCGACGCGACCCGCGTCGCCGTCACCGAATCGTCGTTGCGCGTCGGTGGCGACCCGCCGGCGCTCAGGACGACGTCCTGACTGCTCGGCCCCACGTCACACGCCGTTTCGACCCGCTCGACGAGCGTGTCGGCGTCGTCGTCGTCCCAGCACAGCATCTCGCGCCCCTCGCCGCTGGCCGAGACGTTTCCGTAGACGGTGACGTTGAGGTGCTGGTCCTCGTCGATACCAACCCGCTCGGCGAGCGTGCCGGTGCCATGATAGTGGCACCCGCTGATCGCGGCCGACTCGAAGAAGCCGACCGTACAGGTCCGGTTCAGCACCGTCGGCGTCCGCGTCGACCCGAGCATGCCGTGGGTCAGTTCATCCGCCACCCGGTTCGTCGTCACAGTCTCCTCCTGTACCCCCGCGGTGAACGGCTCCAGAATCCCCGGCACGAACAGGAAGATGAACAACACGACGGCGATGAAGATACTCATGCCGAAGGCAAAATCCAGTGTCGTCTGCCCGCGGCTGTTGTGACCCCGCATACTCGTATCCCGTAACTGACCCAATGACCGCACGCCGAGTTTGACTCTGCCAGAGCGATGCTCTCGCCCCTCTTAGCTATTGTGGCCGAAATCTCGATTCGGATACCCGGGGACGACACTCCACCACACGGCCCGCCCGCTTCGATGGGTTTAAGAAAACCCACCGGGAACGAAATGATGCGAGGGCTCGTAGATCAGTGGTAGATCATCCCCCTGGCACGGGGAAGGCCCCGGGTTCAAATCCCGGCGAGTCCACTCCAGTTTTAACGGCATCAACAGGGAAGTTCCAACTCCGGTAGCAGGTCGCTACTCCACGATTTCGACGGAATCACCCTTCTCCGGTGTCCCCCGAGAAATCCTAGTTGCTGCCAGTTCGGAACGCTCCCCGCGCCGTCTGCTGGTTATTCTGAGGGAGGTGATGATCCTTGACAGCTGAGCGAGAGCGCTCGAACCGGCCCGATCGGGCCGACTGGCCCTACCCGGCCGACGAGTTCGTTCGAGCGTCCCAGCTCGTCGAGGACGGTGATGACCAGTGACGGACTGGTCGGCCTACGTCGCGTACTGGTGTCCCACCTGCCATAGCAACTGCATCAACCGGGAGGACCATCCAGCGACGCAAGCCAACCGGTGCAAGGACTGCTTCGATGTGCCCTCGATCGACAACACGAGTGAGGGCGCGGGAGAGCTGGTCCGCCCGGAAGCGCAGCGAAGCGAGCATCCCGGAACGGAGGTCGAGCGCCAATCGACCTCCGAACCAGCTCGACCAGCTGGAAGCGACCCCTCGCGGGTCGACCCGGAAGCCCGAACGTTCTCCCCGAACCCAGCGGGTGAGGGGAATCGTCAGCGGGACGTGCAGGACGACACCGACCACGTAGCCCAGCCTGATGGTCGAAAATGAGCGTCGTCGAACCGCCCGGTCATCTGGGTGGTCTCGACCTCGCCGATAGATGTAACACTCCCGTACTGGCGGACCTCCTCGACGAGTGCGATCTTCTCGGCCACGGGCCACTCATCGACGGCACACTCACAGAACGCGACACCGACCGCGTTCGCGTTGCGAAGTTCATAGCGGCGCATCCAGAGGGTACACCGCTGTCTCACGTCGTTTCATACGCAGTGAAAGGAGTCGCACCTGACGCCTGCGAGCGCGTCGAGGGCTCCGATCCCGACTACCAGTTCGTGTACCGCTTCGTCGACGACCTCGTAGCTCCTGAGCAGTCGTACGTACGGAAATCACGCTCTGCTGGCGTTCTGATGGTCACCCCGACCCTCCGCCTTCTTGACTTGATATCAGAAGGCATTACTCAAACGGCCAACGCGGAGGGCGTCACGTACGACCGTGAATTCCTCCGCAACTACCTCACTAAGGTCGATTCTGTCGACGAAGACCTTCGGAAACTGCTGGTGGACGGTTTTACATCCTACCTGAATCGGATCAAAGACTACCGCCTGCTGTTCGACGTTCACTTCGTCGGTCGCACTGGCGGCGAGACCACCAAGCGGATGACGAAGGACTACAAGACTCGCTTCAACGACTCCGGGCGCGTCTCGAAGCAGTTCGCGCGCTTCAACGACGCCCTTGAATACGGGTACGACCACGCCGACAACGCTGTTCTCACGACACTGACTACCGATCCGAAACAGCACGACTCCCTGCTCGACGCGATCGACAGCATCAACGAGAACTTCAATCGACTCCTTTCGTACTTCGACTCCGATCCGTCGACGAAGGCCGACACGCGCAGCTCGGATGTACGCAACTGGCGGCCCGATCTCGCCGACGACGTAACGGGTCGTCCCCGCTGTCGCCCGGACTACATCAAGGCCTTGGAGTTCACCGAGAAGGGCTATCCACACCTTCACGTGCTGTTTTTCGACGTTCCCACCCGCGAGTCCGACGGCCTGCCTTGGCTCTGCGACAAACAGGAGATCTCGGCGAAGTGGTCCGACTACGGACAGGGCCGGATCGTCGATACCTACCCGCTCATCTATCGCGACGACCTGGACGACCTCGACGCCAACTTCGACACCGACGAAGGCTTCGTCGACTGGTACCGCTTTGGCGATCACGACCACACCGACGAGTGGGTTCGCGAGCGAACACGCGCGCACGAGCTGATCGAGTTCGACGACGACGAGCAGTCGACAGAATCCACAGCTGGCGCGTACCTCGGCAAGTATCTGAGTGCAACGTTCGGCTCGCTACTCGATGCCACTGAGTCGTTCGAGGAACCGGACGACGACGAACGTGAGGCATTCGCCGACAAAGCGGCGACGTGGAAGCTCGCCCTCTACTGGGTGACGAACCGACGGTTCTGGTCCTGCTCGAAACCTATAACCGAGGGTATCGACCCGAACGACCACACACAAGACCCTGATGTTCGCCAGACCGTTCGGTGGTGTTCGGTAGACTCCGTGAAGGCTGCCAGTGAGCGAGAGATTCGGGACGATCTCGCTCGTCGCCAGTGGGACGACCTTGACGATCTCGACGCTGCCGTTGAACGAGCAATTTCTGACGTTGAACAGCCGCAGGTGCGTTCAACGTTGCCCGAGGAAGTGAGGTTTCAGTGTGTCGTTGACTATATAGGGGCGTATGCGTACTGGGATCTTCCAAATCATCGCATAGACAAGTCCCGATACAATTTTGAAGCGGTAGAGGACTATGAGTCGTCTAAATTTGATTAGACATCTCAGGACTCAAAGAATGAGGATTCTACGGTAGATACTTAGAAATTCATAATAGAGATTCTGCTCAGAAGTACCCCACATTTAAACGTAATGCGCTTCATCTGGAAGCAATGGATACACATGAAGATCATAAAGAAAAAATAACGGATCATATAGTAACCACAGTAGGTTCTCGCGAATGTCAACCAATCATATTTGCTGGAACAGGACTATCTATTCGTTATTTTTCAGCCCCAAGCTGGGACGGTCTATTAAAAGAGATGGCTGATAACTATTCTGCAATTGATGGGAATTTTGGATACTGGCGCCAAACTAAAGATCCCAAGGAAGTTGGAAAATTGCTCGCAAAAAAATATGCTGAGTTAGCATGGGACAGGAACGTTCCCAGATTTAATGAGGATGAGTACCAAGACTATTCAAAAGGCCAAGACTATTATCTAAAAACAGAAATATCAGAATATCTAGATGGGATAACGCCCAACTCAATTGATGAACTATCAGAAGATGTTATTGACGATGACTTGTCCCTTGAGCAAGCTAAAGATGAAATCCAGGCTTTACAAAGTATTCAGCCACATGCGATTATAACTACCAACTACGATGAGTTTCTAGAACGAATCTTTAATGATGAGTCTGAACGTGCTGATGAAGATCACGAGGGAGATCGATATGAAGTAGTCGTCGGAGAAGAGATCCTTAAAACTCAATTCAAAACTGTAGGAGAGATACTAAAAATTCATGGATCAGTTACTTCACCTGAGTCTCTGATCGTTACGTCAGATGATTATAATAACTTCAATAATCGTAAGCGGTATTTGAGTTCCAAAATGTTAACTTATTTTGCTGAACATCCTCTTTTGATTGTTGGATATAGTGCTAATGACCCAAATATCCGAAAAATTTTATCTTGGGTTAAAAATACTCCTCCAAACGATAAGGGAATTGAAGAGGATATATACTTTCTCAAATATGAGGATGATCTCAGTTCGCGAGAAGATTTTCCTACAGAAAAGCGAATTCAGTTATCAGATGGATCATTTATGACTGTTAAAAGGATAATCGCCAAAGATTTCGATTGGGTGTTTGAAGCGTTTGCAAGTGGTGAAGGATTTGAAGCTGATGTTCGATATCTGCGGAAACTTGTCGCGAATATGTATGAAGTTGTGAGCAAAGAAACACCGCGCGCACAAGTGGTTGACCATCAACAATTAGAAGATATTGCGGAAGACGAAGAGGAATTAGCGACTGTATTGGGGATTTCGTCCGTGGGTGATTCGCCAGGGGTTCAACTTAATCACCCACTCTCGACAACAGATCTCACTGATCAACTCGGTATTGGTGGAACTAGAAATCTGAAAAGGAAGGTAATAAAGCCAATATATGATGAACACGGGATCAATATCTCTGCATTCTGTAATAGATACCATGTTGCCTTCTTTAAGGGCAACTCTTCGGAAAGTCGCCGATATTCTGAGGAAGCTATTGATCTCTGCCAAAAGTTGATCAACGGAGAGGATTACGAATTGCGTATTCCCGACTCACATATTCCTGATGAAGACATATCTGATAGAGGGTATGACTTGGAAGGATTATAGATAATGTATTTCGGGTTGAGACTGGCCCCATAGATCATCTACATTTACTATTTCCAAGTTGTCTGAGGTTAGAAATTCTGGCGCTTAAGCCATCTAGTCCCCAAAATACACTTTCACCCCGGCTGGACTGCTAGCTAAGTATCCCCCTCTAGTTTTCTCGACTGCATGGCAACCCAAGAGACGCCATCCTTCGACGATCTCGAACCGGTCGACACGAACACGCAGGACGACGAGTACGACAGTGAATGGATCGAACTCGACGCGGGCGATGACGTGGTTGGCGAGATTCGCGACCTCACGCCCAACTGCGGTAAGTACGACACCACGGTGATCGAGCTGGCCCGCGGCATCGGTGACGTGGTGGCGATGTGGTCGAATGGCCAAATCGACCGCCAGCTCGAAGAAAACGAACTCGGTGAAGGTGACGTGGTCGGCATCCGTCACACCGAGGAGACGGGCACCTTCGAGACCGACGACGGTGAGGAGCGCGAGTACGACATCTGGGAAGTCCGTCAGCTGGGTGGTGGCGAATGAGCTACCAGAACCGCGCGAAGGGGATGGTCAGCGACTACATGAACGTGCGTACGCTCCCGGCGACGCTCTCGGTCGCGTTCATCCTCGCCAGCCTCTACCAGTTCGGCGGGATCACCACGGTCGAGCTGCCTTGGATCAGCTACACACTGACCACCCAGCACGGACTGATGGTCTCGCTCGGTGCCTTCGCTGCGGCGTTCGCCAGCTCCGAGACCAAGGAGTTCCAGTACTACGAGGACTGGGAGAAGGTCGCGATCGCCGCCGGTCCCGGCGTGATCCTCGGCCAGCAGTACGTGACCGAAGTGAACGACTTCCTCGTCTCGCTGGGCGACCCGCTCGGGATGCAGCTGGCATTCCTCACCACGGTCGTCAGCTGGGGTGTTGCAGTTCAGTAGACCGATGAAGCGAGTATTTTCGCTGCTGCTGGCTGCGCTAGTCGTTACCTCCGCCGTCAGCGCACCTGCATCGGCTTCCCCCATCGAAATCGGCGATAGCAAGACATGCGGAGCTGTCACTGGTGGGGCGATGGCTGTCCCGGTCGCAGGGCCGATGATGAGCGCCGCGTTGCTCCACACCGTCTGTACGTCCGAGGGGTCGGTCCCTGACGAACTGAACGCCACCGACGCCAGAGAGACCAAAGCCGAACTGTACGGGTCGCTCGCGGTCGTCGAGGAGAGTTCGAAAGCGGCCAACGACACCCGTGCGAACGCGCTGGCCGGCTCGGAGATGATCGCCCTACTGGAATCCAAGAAGCGCTACGTTCGGGCACTAGATAACGGCGCAACCGAGCCCGCAGCCCGGCTTGAGGCACACCAGTGGACGGCGGACAACTACACGCGGATGCAGGCCCAGATGTTGAACCACTGGGAGATTCAGGTCCACGAACTCGAACGCGCCTGGAACCACGCCCAAAACACCAGCGGCGTGACGGCGTCGTCGTTCATCCAGGCGGACATCTCGAATCCTGACGGGGGCAAGAGTATCGCGTACAATGGGTTGAGCTTCACCAACACCACTGTCACCCTGCTCAACGGCACTACGCGGACGGTTCGTACCCCTGTGTTCGCCGTTGAATACTGGAATCCGGGTCACACGCACTACAACGAGGATGTGGTCGCCAGTCCATTCTCTGAGGGCCCGCGCACCGAGTACGACGAAGTGCAGGTCGACGCGGTCCGTATCTCGAAGCCCTACTCGGAGTTCTCCAGTGACTCGTTCGTCTATCTGGACTTCACGCCCAGTCCCTACGCTGCCTCGAACCAGCGCATCACCAGCCAGCGCGAGTCCGTCGACGGCGAGATCAATGACTTCGTGAATGGCACCTATGACGCGTGGGAGGCCGGGCTGATCAACACCAGCGATATGGTCGACCCCTACATGGCCGACCGCAACGGCCCCGACGGGGACTATCAGACCTGGGCGCTGCGCTCGCTCATGTCGATGGGGCACGCCTCGCCGACGAACCTCTCGCAGTTCGGCCAGATGAACGTCACCGATCTATCGACCGGCCAGACTCACCGCGGCATCCTGTTGTCGGACGGCCTGCCCGAATCGGGGAGCTTCACCGTCGGCCAGACCTACAGCGCCGGGAATCTGACCGGTCCCCAGTTCGTAATCACCGGCAGTCAGACCTACGAACTCGAAGGGCAGTTCCGCATCGACGACGCGACGACGGCCTCGGGCGAGAACCAGACAACCGTTGGCTACAATCGGGTGCGCTACCGGACCACGAACCTGACCGAGTTCAAACAGCAGATGGACGATATCGAGCGGGCACTGGCCGAGATCGAGGCACGCCAGCAGAACCTCCGCAACGGTGGCGGCGGCTTCGTGATCGGCGAGAACTCCCGCCTCGGCCTGATCGTGCTGGGTGCCGGTGGCCTCCTGCTCCTGCTCGGTCGAGGGAGAGGCGGCAACGGCGGTAACGGAGGCTTCCCCTGATGGTCTACTGGCTCGCACTGAAAGCCATCCCAGCGCGTGGCTTGCTGGGTGTCGCTGCGCTCGCGATCGGCCTTCAGCTGATCGGCGTCGACGTAGTTAACCCGTTCCTCGATCTGGGCGCGTCTCTCCTCGACGATCTCGCTGGCTGGATCGAATCCCAGTTCACCCCTGACTGGGTGTTCTGGTAGCACCTCCTTCGGCCCATTTTTCGCAGCATGAACACCAAGATACTGAGTTTCACCATGATCCTGATAGTGTGTAGTACCGCGCTCGCTGGCGTCTCGATCGCCCAGCAGAGCGCCGGCAACACCGCAACCGCAGCAGGTCCATCTGGGCCGTCCGGTGGCCCGTCGAACTACGAACTGGTGATCGACGACGATGTGGGCGTCACCGACTACCACTTCGAGAACGGTGAGGTCGTGATCGACTTCTACGCCGACGAGTTCAAGCCGGTCACGATCTCGGCGACGCCCGATACCTCGGACACCTCCGGCTCGATCTCGTTCCGCACGATCGTCGTCGAGGAGGACACCACGACCACCGTCCGTATCGCCTCGTCGTCTGCGGTCTCGATGTGGACCGATGACAGCCTCGACCGGGAGAAAGCGTACTTCCTGCGCAAGCAGTCGGGCTTTCTGATCTCCGGGCCGTGGACTGGCTCGGACGTGCGTGACGCCGCACTGGGCGGCGCTCTCGGCGTCGTGCTGGCCGTCCTGTACGAAGCAGTCGCCGCCAAGGTCGGCGCAACCGAACGAGGTGAGCGCGTCGCATGAGCGACGAGAGCAACCCCGAGGACAGTCCTGATCGCGACCGAACAAGCAACGCCAACCAGCAGCCCGAACGATCGCGATGGTTCCGCGCGTTCCGCTGGCTCACCGAGAACCTGACGCTCCTGGCGTCCGGTGTCGGGATCGCCCTGTTCGTGCTGGCGTCGATCGTCGGCTTCGAACTCCCCCGGAACGTCCGCGTCATCGGCCTATCGGCGCTGGTGATCGTCCCGATCGCCGGGCGACCGACCGGCAAGAAGGTCCGGTCGCTGCTGTGGGAACCTCGGTACGTCTGGCTCGTCGACGTGGACGCTCGGTATACGAAGGGCGGCATCTTCCGCGTCCCCGGCCAGCGCTTCCGCGAGTGGACCATCACCGACGGCTCGCTTGACTGGGTAAGTCCCGATCTCGCCTTCGGGAAGCAGGTCGATCTTGCCGAACAGATCGTCGAAGGCACGTGGCGCGGCACCATGTCGGACCGTGAGCTGATGCGCACGCTCCAGGCCGTCGAGGAGTGTCGCGGCCAGCTCGAAGAAGACGCCAAGCGCGGCTTCGCCATCGAGGCGCAGGCGTTCACGATCATCCGCAACGCCACCCGGAAGGCAGTGCTTCGGATCGTCTCGACGTTCGAACGTGGCTCGCTCCCCGACGAAGGTGAGGGCCTGACCGACGAGATAGATAGTGCCATCGAGCAGTTCGGTCTCGAACGGAAGATTCGCAACACCGAGGACGACGACACCGACGAATCGGACACTCCGGGCGTTCGGATCGACTTCGATCAGGACCTCGCTGACCTCTCTGGCGCTGCCAACGGAGGTGTCCCCGCCGATGACTAACGGCGTCGACGAGCATCTACTCACTGCGGCGAAGCTCCGCGAACAGATTCGCGGCGATCTCGAAACACACGAACGCCACTATCCCCACACCGGGATCGTCGACGACCCACAGGATCGGGCGGCCCTCTCCTTCGTCGAGGACGCTGTCGCCCGTGGCGATCTCGACGCGACCTCGTTCGAGGAGTCGGTACTCGGTGAGACACTGCTCGCGAAGTCCCTCGCCGACCGGACGACCGAGGCCGTCACCAGCGGGAACGGCTCGATCATGTCGCACCTCGTCGGCGTCACCGAGCAGGAGCTCGACGGCTCCTCGCTACGGCTTCCGATGATGCTCCTCGACGAGATCGAAAACAACGACGCGCCGGCGTTCATCATCGGCGCGGGCAACCCCAACACGGGCAAGACAAACACCATGTCCCTGCTCGCCGAGCTGCGGAAAGCCCAGCTCGACGAGTACATGATCATCTCGAATGTCCGCAGCTGGCCCCTGACCGACGAGATCGTGACCTCCGCGCACGACCTCGCCGTCACGCTCCTGGAACACCGCGACGTTCCGAAGTTCGTCTTCATCGACGAGTCGTCGACGCACTTCGACGCCCGGACCTATCGCCGGGAAGTGGCGACTCAGTGGACCCCGCTCGCCAAGCGCTTCGCCAAGATCGGCGTGGACGCCTGCGGCAACGTGATCCACACCGGGAAAGACGCGCACCCGGAGCTGAAGCGCATGGCGACGCTGGCCTACTTCAAGACCGAGAAGAAAGTCGCCGAGTTCTACGAGCGATGGCCTGCCGACGGTGACTTCCCGACCGACCAGCTCTTCGGCGGCTCGATCGAGGACCTCGAACCGACTGGCTACGAGGCAGACCCCAACGACGCCTCGCCGTGGGCGTGGAATCTCGAACCTGACCTATTTTCAGAAGACCTCCGCTGGCCCGATCTCCTCGACGCGTTGCGGGCGCGTGGCCCTGCCGAGTGATCGGTGCCAACCCACCCAGCCACAGACCCGGAGAGAGCCCGCGCCCCCTTGTGGGGTGCGGGTGCCCATCAATATGGTAACGGAGTCAACTCGCTGGCCCCTTGTATCGTCCCTCGTTTTCGTTATCCCTCTGCGCTAAATATCTCATAAATGCATTTTCAATTATGTTTATGGCAGTAAGAAATGTTATTGCTATGAAAACAACTCCGAGTAAATTATCGGTACTCATCATCATTGGTGTACCGTCTCCAATTACGATCTTCCCATTTTGCTCTAAAAGAACAATATAGGCTGACATCGCACCAATCATCAGATCACGTAGTAATCTACCGAGCCAGGTCTCTAGCGCAAGCATCGTAGCTAATTAAATTCAATCTCTCCCGTTGAATACTGGTAGGTTGAGATACCATCCATTTCACAGTGTGATTTGAGATTTGCTGGCTCGATCTCTCCGGCCAGCTGACTCTCGAAAGTGACTTCGACTTCATCGTCGTCAACCTCGACGACGATCGCGGTGTCCGGGTCGTCATGACTCGGCTTGATGACGTAGTCGCCGACGGTGTACGGATTCTCCGCGAACTGCAGATTCTCGTGCTTGTAGGTGTAGAGCTGAATATCCTGATCGTCACAGTACGAGGACAGTAGCGCGTCGTCGATTTCCCGCCAGTCGCCCGGACCTTCGTCAAGCGAACTCGGGAAGGCGACCCTGACCGCTTCGCCGTCGAGTTCCTGCCCGTACAGTTCGACCTGCGTCTCGGGAGGCAATACCTCAACGACGACCGCGACCGATGCGTCTTCTTCACCCGCCTTCTCGACGCGATCGCCCGGCTGGTACGGATTCTCCGGCGTCTGGTTCATGTTCGCCGTGTTCGGCCCGAGGTCCTGTAGGTCGTTCATCGGTCGCACAGCGAGGTGTTCGAGCTTCGCGGGCGACTCGCCGGAGAACTGTTCTTCGGTTCGGACCTTCGACTTCAGCGTGTCGACGTGCTCCCAGCCGATGAGCATGAGGCTATCCTCGTTGTCGCGGTGCCACACCATCACTACGATATCGTCGTCCGAGTCGTTCTCGACGAGCGTCTGCGGTAGGAAAGCCGACACGTCGCGAGAGGTCTTCACGTCAACCTCGTAGCCGAAGATCTCGAAGTCGTGCCCGGAGAAGCTTTCAGGGTTACACCGACGAAGCGCGTCTTCGTTCTCCCACTCCCACATTTCGGCAGGTAGGTACTCGCGGCAGAACTGTTCAAAAGCGATCTCCCCGAGATTCCCGATCCGCTTCACGTCGATATCATCAGCGTCCTGTTTCACTGCTTGGTGATGGGCGCGACGTTGATCGATCTCGTCGGGTACGAATTGATACACAACTTCTGGCTCTCAGCCGGTCGACATGAAATTTACTCTTAACTCACTCCCACGAACTCGGATGCCGTGGGCGTGGATACAATTCAACGTCCACCTCCCCTTCGAGATACTGCTGTCCCCACGTCGTCAGCTCGACCATATCCTGTCGATCGGTGAGGAACGCGACGAGTTCGGCGTCAGCCAGCACACAACACCGTTCCTGTACCTGTGCCTCCGTCGCGTGAATCCCGTCCATGATCGACATTTGCCGAGCAGTCGACCAAGACTCGTCACGGAGGTGTTCGAGTATTCGGTCGTCGATGCACTGTTGCCATCGGGCGGTCTTTCTGATCGTCATGAGTGGAGGGCTACTTACACGTCGTTCGTCTCTGGCTCAGCTGGCGACGACGGTTCCGAGGCGTCGAAGTCGTCGCCAACGTACACACCTTCCTCTGCATCATATTCCTCATCGAGGTACGCCTCGCCCTCGTCGGTGATCACGTAGGCACCGTTTCCGACGTGGGTGAGAAGCCCGTGTTCCGCGAGCTTCTTCATCCGGCGACCGACTTGGGTTCGTGACACACGAACGTAACCACTGTCGTGTACCTCCTTGGGAGTACCCGTCCCCTCGTTCTCGCGCATCCATTCGAGGATACGATCGTCCCATACGCTCTGCCACGAACCCGATAGACGCATTTGAATAACGTATTCTACTCTACCCACCTAATTCAGTTCTTTCCAACAATTACAGCCTTATCGAGTGTTTGAGTTCGCTCGATACATTTATGCACTCGGAATATGTTGTTGTGGCTGCGGGCCACTTGGTTGCCTGAAGATGGCTCTCTGCCATCGAAGGCCGGGCCGTGCTGGAACACGGCCCAGAAGGTGGCTCCGGCCGAAATCCATGTCGTACGGAACCAGCACGGGGAGTACTCCCCGCACGAAGACAGTCGACTCGCCCGATCAAAAACCCGACGTTCCCTCGACTACCGAGTACCGCGTCCGCTGTCCCAGCTGTGAGTTCTCGAAGCGCTACCACACTCACGCGGGGGCGATCTCTCACCAGCAACGGAACCCCTGCCCGAACTGCGACCGGATGCTCGGCGTCTCCGAGGTCGCCGTTCGCTATCCCGCCGACGCTCTCGAAGCGGCAGAAGCAGTCGCCGACGCGGAAGCCACTCGTCGCGAGCTGTCGATCGACGGCCCGGCTCCATCGACAAAAGAGATTCTTCGCGCGATGGGTCGCGACACTGACGGCTACCCGCTCGCCGACGGCCCCAACGATCTCGACGCACACGAGGCCGCGCGCCAGCTCCTCCAGGAGGGACCGGCGTGAGCGAGGACCTCGAACCGATCGACCCCGAGACGGCGGTCGACCTCTACCTCGATCACCGAGAACCCGAGCTATCCGAAAAGTCGCTGGAGAATCAGCGCTACCGGCTCACGTCGTTCGTCCTCTGGTGTCGTTCCGAGGAGATCGAGACGATGCACGAGCTGACCGGGCGCGATCTCCACCGCTTCCGCGTCTGGCGTCGGAAAGGTGAGAGTGAGAACTACGGTCCAGTGTCGAAGGTCACGCTCCGCGGTATCCTCGCGACGCTACGGAAGTTCTTGGAGTTCTGCGCCGGGATCGACGCCGTCGAGTCCGGGATGCGCGAGCGTGTACTCCTCCCAGAAATTGAACCGGAAGAAGCGTCGAAAGACGAGAAGCTCAACGGCGACCGTGCCAAGGAGCTGCTGGAGTACCTCGAACGCTACGAGTACGCATCGCGGGATCACGTCATCCTCGCGATTCTCTGGCACACCGGGATTCGACTCGGGAGCCTCCGCTCCTTCGACCTGGAAGACTTCAGCAAGGAGAACCGGTACCTGAAGCTCCGCCATCGACCCGAGTCGGGTACACCGCTGAAGAACGGGCGAGCTGCCGAGCGCTCGATCGCGATCGGCGAGTTCTACGCGACCGTGCTGCAGGACTACATCGACAACAACCGGCACGACGTGACGGACGACCACGGGCGCGAACCCCTGCTGACGAGCGCACAGGGTCGACTCACTGCCACCCCGATCCGCCGAACCGTCTACGAGTGGACTCGGCCCTGCATGATCACCGACTGTCCCCACGCCGAGGACCCGGAGACCTGCGACTTCATGGATCGGGACATGGCGAGTAGCTGCCCGTCGTCCCGATCTCCCCACGGCGTTCGACGCGGCTCGATCACCAACCACCTTCGAGAAGGAACTCCCGAGGAAGTCGTCTCCGACCGGATGAACGTCTCGAAGGGTGTCCTCGACCAGCACTACGACCAGCGCAGCGAGCGCGAGAAGATGGAAGTTCGACGGGAGTTCGTGAACGACGCATGACTCAGCACACTCACACCAATTGGGACGCACACGGGAACCGGTCAGTCCGCCGAGGGCGTACACCCCGGCGAGTCCACTTCCTTCGCTCACTACGTTCGCTCAGTTGTGGCCTCGCCGAACATCGCGAAGCCTTCGGCTTCGCTCAATCCCGGCGAGTCCACGCTGAATGTAAAGATTCGACCACCGGTGGGTTCGCGAGCGAACGCGAGCGCACGATAACCGAATTCGACGACGAACGTGAGGCGTTCGCCGACAAAGCCGCGACCTAGAAGCTCGCGCTCTACTGGGTGACGAACAGGCGGTTCTGGTCCTGCTCGAAGCCGATCACCGAGGGGATCGACCCGAACGACCACACGCAAGACCCCGACGTTCGGCAGACTGTTCGGTGATGTTCACTCGACTCTGTGCAGGCTGCCAGTGAGCGAGAGATTCGGGAGATCTCGCCCGTCGGCAGTGGGACGACCTTGACGATCTTGACGCTGCCGTAGAGCGGGCGATTTCCGACGTTGAACAGCCGCAGGTACGTTCAACGCTGCCTGAGGAAGTAACGTTTCAGTGTGTCGTTGATTATATTGGTGCTTATGAATACTGGGACATATCGCTAAATCAATCAATTGGCAATCTACAAAATTTCGAATCTGCTGAGAATTCTGTAACCTAATCAGGCCAATTCAACTGATTCTAAGGTCAACTCATCAATCGGCGAGGTATGGGATTGTCAGATGAATTTAATCTTGAATCTACCTGTCGGAAAACGATTTTCTTGTGCCAGAATCAATACGATCGCTTTCGGTAAGGTATGGGTCTTCAACACGATGCTTAATCCTGAGATGAGCCGCTAAGTCTGCTTTTTCGTCTTCAGAGTATACGGTATGGCAATAGCCACAATGCAATCGATCATATTCATGCGTTAGTTCTGCATTTGTATCTACGTCTGAAGTGGTGGTTCTCTGCTCTCCCTGAATCGTTGACCGATCCATTCCGCCTTGTAAAGAGACTTTCAGACGTGGCGTTTGTCGACGATTTTCTGGAGAAAAAGCATAACTTTCAACTCTTCTAGGTTCCCTGACTGTTTCTATTATAGACTCCACACTCTCTTCTAACCTCTCGATAAGGAAATCGGACTCTGGATAATATTCAGGTATTAGCTTCTCTGTTGGATGAATCATAAACTGAGCAAATGATATTTTTAGGCAAAACGGTTCTCTTGTGATATGTGCTGATGTAGCCGGAAAATTCCTATCAATCGTTTCTTCTGGTTGGAGTTTTGTACCTTCTGTATCAATATCTGTGTTAGGAACAAACGTTGAACTCTCGACATCCAAGCGTTCGTAGAATGATTCATCGTAGAGTTTCTCTATGGCTGCATGACAACTGCTACAAAGGTCTACTAGGTTTTCTGGCTCATCACTACCTCCATATCGCTGTGGAACGATATGATGGTAGTGTTCAGATTAGCTGATTCCATGCGAAGCTGAACGATCTGAGCCAGTCGTCAGCTGTGTCTGGATCGACGTGGCTGAAACAGTTTGAAAACGAAGATGTTCGTCTCTTTACTTCTCGAAAGA
>Ga0207718_100100_pt1 | contig 108523 bp, 136 predicted proteins | sample A23M2SouthBayCA_FD_187749 | JGI IMG/M metagenome (GOLD analysis project Ga0207718, IMG submission 187749) | Aerobic enrichment media microbial communities from Eden Landing Ponds, California, USA - A23 M2 (SPAdes) | ecosystem: Environmental > Aquatic > Marine > Unclassified | place: Emeryville...
CGCCGACCGCGACCGGTCCTCGGCGCGCGGGCTCCGAGCGCCGCGGATCGGGACGTTCAAACGCCCGCCCGGCCGAGGGGGGACATGAGCGACCACGAGCCGGAGCGCGAGGAGTTCCGGTCGGCACCGGTCGGGCACGCGCGGGTCCAGGCGGGCATGACCGTCGGCGACCTCGTCGCCGAGTACGGCAAGGCCGGCGTCGGCGCCGCCGACCTCCACCGCGCGACCGACGTGTACGCCGAGATGCTCGGACGCGACGACGTGACGAACTTCCTCGGGCTGGCGGGGGCGATGGTCCCCTGCGGGATGCGCCAGGTCGTCGTCGACCTGATCCGCGACGGTCACGTCGACGCGCTGGTGACGACGGGGGCGAACCTCACCCACGACGCCATCGAGGCCATCGGCGGCAAGCACCACCACGGCCGGGCGGCCCCCCACGACCCCCACCCCGCCGACGAGGCGGCGCCGCCCGCGGGCGACTCCGCCCGCGAGCACGACGAGCGCCTGCGCGACGAGGGCGTCGACCGCATCTACAACGTCTACCTCCCCCAGGAGCACTTCGCGCTGTTCGAGTCCCACCTCCGCGAGAACGTGTTCCCGGAGATCGAACGGACCGTGTCGATCCGGGAGCTGACGGCCGAACTCGGGCGGGCGAACCTCGAACGCAACCGGGAGGAGGGGATCGAGGAGGACCCGGGGATCGCCGCGGCGGCCTACGACTGCGACGTGCCGGTCTATGTGCCGGCGATCCAGGACTCGGTCCTGGGCATCCAGGCGTGGATGTACTCCCAGATCACCGACTTCGCGCTCGACGCCCTCGCCGACATGACACACCTCTCCGACCTCGCCTTCGAGGCCGAGCGGGCGGGCGCGCTGGTCGTCGGCGGCGGCGTGCCCAAGAACTACGTCCTCCAGACGATGCTCACCATCCCCGACGCCTACGACTACGCGGTCCAGCTCACGATGGACCCCGACCACACCGGCGGGCTCTCCGGCGCCACCCTGGACGAGGCGCGCTCGTGGGGCAAACTGGAGAAGTCGGCCCGCAACGCGACGGTGGTCGGCGACGCTACGATCCTCCTCCCCCTCCTGGTCGCGGCCGCCCTGGAACGAGCGGGGGCGTAGGCCGCGGTCGATCTCTCCCGCCCCGGTTCACAGCACCCGGAACAGGAAAAAGCCCATCAGCGCGACGGACGTGAGGACGCCGCCGACCGCGGTGAGCGACACCCACCCCGCGTTGAGCGGGGCGCGGAACGGGCGCTCGGCGTCGGGCCGGTCGTACCGCAGTTTGAGCAGGGCGAGGTTGACCAGCACGAACACCCCGAGGAGGACGAGGTTCGACAGGCCGGCGACGAGACCGACGTCGCCGAGGAAGACGAACGGCAGGGTTCCCAGCCCCACGAGGCCCACGGCGTAGTGGGGCGTCCGCCGCTCGGGATGGATCCGCGAGAACAGGGTCGGAAACGACTGGTGTTCGGCCTTCGACACCCCGTAGAGCAGGCGGGAGGTCGACACGAGCAGGATGAGGACGGTGTTCGTCGTCGAGAACAGCGCGATCACGGCGAGGGTCGTCTCTCCGGCCGCCCCCCAGCCCGCCCGCGCCACCGTCGCCAGCGGGGAGGCCGACGCCCCGAGGGTCTGCCAGTCGACCAGGCCGACCGAGGAGAGGCTCACCGCGACGTACAGCAGGGTGGTGATGACGATCGAGAGGACGATGGCGAGCGGGATCGTCCGCGTCGCGTCCTCGGTCTCCTCGGACACGTTCACGATCGAACCGAACCCGAGGTAGGCGAAGAAGATCAGGAACGCCGCGTTCACGACGCCGACGGTCCCGTTCGGTGCCTGGGTCACCTCGACCGACCCCCACGTGCCCAGCCCGAGCCACACGATGATCAACAGCCCGAGGATCTCGATGGCGGTGAAGGCGACGTTGACGCGGGTCGAGAAGTCGATCCCCCAGTAGTTGATCGCCGTCATCGCGGCCACGAGGGCGACCGAGACGGGGACCGGGTCGACGGCGACGAACGCCGTGAGGTACCCCCCGAAGGCGAGCGCCACCGCCGCCGTCGAGATTACGCCCATCAGCAGCCGGCCGAGCGCGGCGAGTTCCGAGAGGCGCTTGTCGCCGAACGCCTCCCGGACGTAGATGTAGTCGCCCTCGCCCCTGGGGAACATCGAGGCGAGTTCCGCGTAGCTCAACCCCGTGAGCGCGGCGATCACCGCCGCGAGGAGAAAGGAGAGCACCACGGAGCCGCCGGTCAGCCCCGTCGCCTCGCCGAGGATCGCGTAGATGCCCGCCCCGAGGATCAGCCCGACGCCGTAGACGACCGCTTCCAGCAGCCCGATGTCGCGCTTGAGTTCCGCGCCCGTGCCGTGGGTCGCCTCGGTCATGTGACCGGTGTTTCAGGCGCGACCGTCAAAGGTCCTCTGTCGGGCGATCGGTGGCGGTCGGTGGGCCGCTGCCGGCGGCGGTCACAAGCGTCTTGGGTCGCGTGGGCGTAGTCGGGGCCGGCCGATGACGAACGCACCGCTCCGAGCCGGGGTGGCACCCGCGCGACGACGAGCCCTATGAGTGCCGAGGCCACACCTTTGGTGCCAAGCATAGGCGGAAAGGCACACGTTCGTCCGCCTAGTAAACGTTTCGACGCCAAATCTTAAACCAGTGATCCAGTAACCACCTCTCAGAAATCGAGGTCAACCAAGTCATCAATCTGGGCCTTCTGCTCTTCCAGTTCCATCTTCCGTTCCAGCCACGACTGCTTATCCTGCCACTTCGAACGGTGCTCCTCACGACGCTCCCGGTACAACTCCTTCAAAATCGCCCGGATACGCGGCTCGTCACTACTCTGCGCCTTCTCCAACCGATTCTTCTGCCGGCGGATCTCCTCGTTCAATTCAGAAACAACCGACTCGTAGATGTCGTCACGGTCCTCGAGGATATCATCTACCTCTTCCAGCAGATCTTCCAGCCTCTCCTTCTCCCGTTCCTCGATTTCCCTCAGTTCCTTCTCGATATCCTCGTCACCGTAATCAGGGATAGCAGCTACACCTCTACAACATGAATCCGTGAAAGAGAATTAAATGGTCTACGCCGGGGACAGCGTCTTCGTCCAGGTCAGGAAACGATGGACCCGAATCACATTACCCAACCGGGGATACAGCAGGGCTGTAACCACCTGATTGTGCAGCGAATCACTGCCTTACCTCACTGATTATCTAAGGGCTGACGGTCTTTTGAAGCACGTTGTTGATGTACAGCCATATTGCGATTCTGTAGCGAATTAGACGAGACTAGAACCAGCTCGTTCGATGGTCAAACGGCGTATTTCCGTTCCGGTTCTACCGTGAAGAGCTGTATCAACAATATTCTACGGAAGAACGGAGGGCTGAAGAGTTATCCTTCAAGCCCCTGTAGGCTGTCGTAATCGAAGCTCCAGAGCTGGTCCTTCATACCATCAGGGAACTCGTAGAACTCCGGCTGCTCAAGAGTTCCACCGACTGCGAGATTAGTCCTTCCGTCATGCTCCTCGTAGAAGAGCTGCATACCTCTTCCTATATTCTCCATGTACTGGAGCTTCTCCTTGTCGAGATCGTAAAACGCGTCCTCGACAGATCTTCCGAACTCTTGTGAAATATGTGTGACCAGGCCATGTGGTGGAGGATTTTCGTATGAGATATCGTTTCGAGCAGAGTCCACTATACTCCACATGTTTCCAAGCATGGCCCTACTGATGGCTCTCATCGGATGGTCGTTCTCTTCTCTTCTGATATTGCCGTTCTGAGCCATTTCAAGAGCTTTCCTGTACTCGTGGCCGGTTACGAACTCTCTGGCATCTTCTGCGGAGTAAATAGATTCTTCTGGACTTCTAATAGCCTGTGGGTTATCATCTCCGAGACCTATCGCATGCGGTACAGCAGGTTCGACGTAGTCTCTTCTTACTTCTCCGTCATGTTCATATGCCATGGTCACAGGCAGGTGAGCAAATTCCTGTTCGGTGGAAGGTATCGCTGAACTTGTGATCCATGTTTCGAATACTTCGTTATCGAGATACTCTTCTGCGAAGTGTTCTGCTAGAGGCTTCAATACGTTTGCCGAGTCGAAGGAGCTGCTTATCGCTGTTTCCTCTTCCATTCCCATTCCGATGCCGTACATTATGGCTCTCTCATCAGGGTCGTCAGGTCCAGGCGGAGTGTCTGCGCTCTCTATGTCTGGATATCCTTCAAGTTCTCTATCGAGTGCCTGTTCAACGTAAGGCCTGATCTGTTCTACGCTGGAATCATTGTTTTCAAGTATTCTTTCTGCGTTACCTAGGTCGTTTTCATCCATCTCCTGCCATTGTTCCTCGGAGTAGTTGTTTACGATGTTGTCCACGTCCTTGTCGTTGTCCATGTGGTCGACCTGGCCAAGTGTTCCTGCCTGGTCTATGAAGTCGACTCTGTGGATGAAATCCGAAGAAACGTCGTCGGAGTCCTCTACGTCGCTCCAGCCACCGCCTTCGTGATCCTGTTCTGGTCCGTTAAGCACTCCTGAACAACCAGAGAGGCTTGTGATACCTGCTAATCCGGCAGCCTTCATGAAATCACGACGTTCCATTATGCCGAACTGTTAGTGGCAACCACTTGAAAACCGGTGTAGTCACAGGTACAGGAACGCGAACGGGAACGCTATCACGACAGCGATGTCCAAGACGATGATCAAAATGAGGAGAAGCCACCAGTTCTCTCTTCGATGCTCTTTCAGGATGACTCCGTACGCCACGTAACCGAGCAACGGCACGGCGAGAAACGCGGCGACGTGCCAACCCAATGCCTCATACAGGACCTTCACCTGCTCTGCACTGCCGGGATTCAAAGTCCGGTTCACCGCCTTCCCGTAGCCAACCCCGACACCGGGTGAAAGCATGGAGACCACAGCCGCCAGAACATAGATCAACTTCCTCAACCCGGCATCACCACGGCTTGTAGTAGAGCAGCACAGCTATCCCTGCGATAACCACCAACTGGACGACCAAGGCGACCTGAAGCGCCACCAAAGTACCTACCATGAACCCGAGGACGCCACCGACCGCTCCCACGATGAACCGGCCACGACTGACCCGGTCGATACTCCGGGATTTGAACGGCTCGAAACTGCCCTGAACCCGGTACTCGCCGTCAACCCAGCGACTACCCTTGTAACCGACTGCCGCCGACAGGATACCAGCGAGCAGAGAAAGACCGAGATGGATCTGAGCCAAGAGTCCCCCAGAACCAGAGCCTCCGAAGAACCCGGAGAGGAAACCGAACGGATTACCTCCACTGCCTGGACCGGTTCCGCCGCCTCCACTGCCTCCGGTTTTCTCACAGGCAAACGTGTTGCCGCCCTGGGCCACAGCCTTCTCTCCCTCATCACATGTCGCAACTACCTTGAATCCTTGCTCGTTTTGTTTACATTCTCTAATTTCCCAAAGACCTTCGCTGTTGTAAAATGGTTTCTGATCACCAGCATTGAGGTTCCCACAACCGGAAATCTGGACTCCTGTAAGACTGATTCTGGTTGAATCAGAAACTCCAGTAGTTGTATCCTGAACCTCCAAAGTACAGCTTCCTGTGATCTCTCTCTGCTCCATGTTGACTGAATTGAAAGATACACCTAAGCTGTAGGAAACAGTATTCCCAGGGTAAGCAGTTTTTATTTTTTGAGTATCACTAAATATGAACCCGTCACTACAGCTTGTCAAGCGTGCAGAAAAGCTTCCTTGCCCATCCCCGACATTCTTTACTTCAGTAGAGATGGTTCCAGTACCATTCTCTGGTATTTCTGTACTGGTCGTAGAGATAATCTCAGGGTCGCCCGTCGGCTTCGAGACCTCGATGTAACCGTCCTCACCAGCATCCACGTAGATAGTGAACAGTGGGTAGACCAGCAAGTCCTCGGTGTCGAAGCTGAACGCCCCCGAGTTCAGGGAAGAATCTGCTACAGTAGTATAAGCGAGATCGCTGCTGGTATCGACCTCGGCAGCACCCCACGCCCTGTCGTTCAGTCTGGAAGCCGCTGTCCAACCTGAGATGTAGGCTCCGTCGTCGTCCAAGCCCCAGGTCTTCAGATCCTCGAACGCCTCGTTCTCCAAGTAAGTCTTGTAGTCGTCGTAGGCTTCCTGCCCGACTATCCTCCAGCTTCCCGAGTACCGGTTTGCGTGGAGAGCATAGACACGACTGTTGTCCGGTTTCGCTGCTCCAGTCCTCAAGTTCCCGTTCCACCGAATCTTCGCGTGCTGTCCGAGCTTGGTGATTACTCCGCTCCCTGCTTCTCCGTTCGACAACGTCGCTGACTGAAGCGTCTTGCCCTCTGCTTGTAGTTCGATGTTCGTAGTGAAGATTTCATCCGGGTTGTCGAGGTAGGCCGGAGTACCGAGGTACTTTGACTGCTGGAAGCACCAGATCTCGTAGCTGAACGAGGAAACTCTGTAATCGTAGACTCCGCTTCCCTCGCCGTTTCCGTTCAAGTCGTAGCATTTATTCTTAATCGCACGGATTGCGTCGTCTGCAGTAGAGAATCCTTCCTCGTGGTACGGCGTCACGGTCCGGACATCCCGAAGCTCGGAACTCGGTGTAGTAGAATACTTGAGGGAAGTGTCCTGCGAAACAATGTCGATCGTCAGGTCCTGCTGGACATCACCGTCCACCTGCTGACTCAGCTCCGATTTATCGAGATGGATATCGATCTTGTCCGTGGCCTGGTCCGAAGCAACCTGGATAGCGAAAAGACTGCCATCAAAGAAATCGCCATTCTCTCCAGTGTATGTTATCGAGTCGGCGCTGGTCACGGTCGCAGTCGAGAACCCAGTGAACAGTAGAAGTGCGAGGATCAGTGAGGCTGCCCGTTTCACTGCGAAGTACCACCTCCGACAGTCCCGCACGGGGTCTTGAAATACAGATTTCCGTTCCTATTGGTGAAATTAGTTGACTCAGGGAGTGTACCTCCTTGGCTCTGAACGTAATCTCGGAAATCCTGCTCAGATTCATTCGGTGCCTTCTGCCAGCTGCAAGGAGCTCCGCTTGAATCGTCCACGAAAGTCGACTGACTGTAGAAAACAGCAGTAACGCCGAGACCCGCCACTACAGCGAGAAGAAGAACTATAGATATCGCTGGATGCTCCTTCACGAACCCGGGAAAATCCATACCTCAGAATTACCAAGACGTATTTTTAAAATCGATGGGAGGGATCCGGACTTATCCTGCTGCCAGGACACTGTTTCCACATGCCCAGTGAACTCACTTGCTCCGAGTGCAGCGACACAGAAGAAGTAGAACTACAGGACAAGATCCAATGGGAAGACGGAGGAGCACGGCTCTACTTCCCCGTCGGAGAGATCGAAGCCAGCGAAGAAGTGAACACCCAGCTACTCCTCAACGCGGAACGAACCTGGTACGAAGACCCATCGACCGGAGCCGCGTTCTGCGCTCCCTGCTTCTGTGATATCCCCGGCACCGGCATCGAGAAAGAAGACCTGGGAAGACTGGAGGACGGGTCACTCCACTTCGACATGGACGTCGACGAACTCGTAGATTAGAACAGCCTGTCCAACCGCTGCCGGATCGAATCGACCCTGCCCCGAAGCGTGTCGCCTCCGTGACCGGCAGAACTGGAGAACTGGATTATCGTGTCCTCACCGGTCAACTCATCAACCACGTCATCCGTGTCGATATCTCCCCTCTCGTAGGCACATAGCATCTGGTACAGCTGATACGAGGTGATGAACTTGAACCCGCGATCCTCCAGCTCCTCCCGGAAGTTGTTGGGATTCAACGGTCGACTCTCCGGATCCTCGTTCCTGAACGGGTTGTACACCAGGAGCCCTGACCGGCCCTGACCGTAGCCTTCCTCCTCGGCATCTTCCACGTGACGCTCCAGCTTCTGGACCTTCCCCAGTTTCACACCTCTCTTTCGCCCCGTAACCTCCAAGATAATCGTCTGGTCGTCAAGCACTATCCCGCCGTCCCGGAAACCAGGCTTCTCACCTTCAACCGTGAGACCCATCTCCCGGAACGCCTCCCTCACAGGCTCCTCCAACCCGTAATCGCTGTAATCCTCGTCGTTCGCAAATAATAGCTGGCGGAACCACTCCGCCCTCTCCACCTGCTGCTCCAACTCGGAGACTTGGCTCTCCAAGCTCTCTATCTCGCTCAGGATATCCTCCTCCCCCGGCACCTGGTAGTCGTCCAGCCACTCCGGGACCTGCTCGACATCCACATCGAAAACCTCCACCAAGATATCCTGCGTGAACTCATCGAACATCTTCGAGGAGTTGGCCGGGATCAGGTACGCAGATCCATCCGAATGAACAGGATCGCCATCATCGTCATCGGCAACAAGAGCGACTTCTGCGGCAATCGTCCGGCCAACGTTCTCCTCGGCAATAACCTCAACTTCTACGTTCGGGCCGTAGTCACTGCTTCGGGGAGCGGCCAGTGACTCGGGCTGCGCACTCAATCCAGAAGTCTCGGGCGGAGGACGAGGATCTGAGTAAGGACTGGACCTATACCTCGATCTCTGAGTGATCGTCTGGAGGATGACCTCCCACTCGAAGTCGTTGGCAAAACACGTTTCCCAATCCTCAAACCCGTCACGCACCTCGATCAGATCCGAACCTTCCTCCTTGTCGTTCAAGCCGACGTAGAACGGAAGCCACTCGAACAGGTCGCAGCTGTACCTCTCCGTGTTCCCGTCCCGGTCTTTTCCTCGAAGCTCTACCTCCTGATGTTCCGGCAACCGTATCACGAGGTCGTTGCCGCCGAAAAGGAACTGGACCACGTCGTTCCGGTTCGGGAAATAAACTGCGTCCTCGAGATCGAACCAGGGATGAAGGACTTCGTGCTTCCGGTTCTCAAGGTCCAGTAGGTCGTAGAACGCGATATTGTAGTGCTTGAGATTCTCTTCGTCGCTCCAATCTGCGTAGTCGTCTTCTACGCCGGCTCTGGAGCCTTTGGTCAGTATCCTCGGCATCGAAGCTCTGTACACTGACTCTGAGTTACGGGACTGTATTCAATCTGGAGGGTCTGCGACAGAGACACACCGGTTTCCACCGGTCAACACCTCGCCCTCTCCACACGCTTGGGACGCTGATGCCGGTACCTGGACGGCGTCGAACTCTCTGTGGCACTCAAAATCCAGGGCCAGGAACTCGTCGGGGCCGCACCTGTACTCGCTGTACCGGTCAACGAAGTACCCGACGACGGTGAGCACCAGCAGTACCACGAACACCGTGAACAAGAGTAGTTTCAGAATCTGCTCGTCCTTGTGACCGCTGAACACCATTCCCCATTTCTCACCTCTATCCGAAGATGAAGACGATTAGGAACACGATCACCGCTGCAGACCACTTCACCGTCGGGTAGGTTCTGTCCCTTGGAATCAACCATTCCACGACGGAACCTGCACCCACGACCAGGAACAAGGACAGGAAAGGAACCGCAAGGAACGGGTACGGGACGGAGTGACCCCATGGAACCGGTGACTCGAGTTCTCTCACCTCGAAGATTTTCTTGGCGACATCCAATGCAGGCCCGAACACCGGGCTGTACGTCACCGTGAAATCGACGAAGCCGACACCCTTCGACGTGGACTGGCTGCCGTTGAAACGAGGATCCGAGACACGGATACTGAAACGTGCCGGAGCGTCCTCGCCGTCGAAGGTCTCCGGGATCGTGCCGTTCACCGTCACCGTCTTCTTGCTGAACGAGTTCCTGTTCAAGACGACGCGGTCGACGGAGAGGTTCACCCATCTACACGAGTCGCCTCGTGAAACGCAGTCGATGTCTAATGTGACGTTGCTGTCCCCCGTATTCCTGACGACAACGTACTTCTCGAAACTCGACCCAGGGTAGCCCGAGAGTTGGAACGTCTTATCGTCCTCCGAAGTGATCGCTGAGACAGTCCAGTTGTACTCGGGACTGGTCACCTCCTCGACCTGCGTCTCACTGTCGGAGCCAACCACAACCGTAGTACTGCCACCGCCTCCTCCACCCGAAGTAGTTCCCTGGCTCTTCGACTCATAGTACGTCAACGTAGCCGAGTGAGTTCCTTCGTGGATCGAGGAGTTCGTATGCTCGTCACCGATGACAAAGACAATGTACTCGGTGCCGTCGATGATCTCTTCCTCGATAGTGATGTCCTTGTTGCTGCCGTCGACCACTGCCTCTGTCAGGGTTGGGTCACGGCTGTTCCACTGATCCGCCCACTTCTTCTTGACCGCGTACCTGAAATCCTGCTCCTCAGTAAGGTTGGAGTTGGCCTTGAAGCCGAACTCAATACTGTACTTGTAGTAATTCGGGGCCTCCGTCTTCGTCACCGGAGTCCGGTTCAAATGACTTCCTGGACTGCAGGACTTGTGGAACGTGAAACTTGAGAAGCTATCCGCATCAAACTCTTGCTGAGTAGAGTTCACTACGGAACAACCGGAGTTCTCCGAGAGTAGGGAGTCGACGTCGACCTGTAGAGCTGTACTGGTTCGGACGTTAGCCGCTTGAATTTCCTGCGTGGCGGTGAATGACTTATTGAATCCTTTCCCAACGCTGACCGGACCGGAGACGTAGCTAGTGGATTTGTTTTCCTCGTTCGCAATCCAGTCGCCGCTGATAGTATCGTTGCTACAGGACGAGGTAACCGTGGATTCGCCCGCAGAGATATCAGATTGAGTGATTACCGAGCAAGTATTGCTCAGGTCTACCGAGGAGAATCCGAAGCTACGGGTATTGTTCACGACGAGCCGAGTCTGGTTGTAGAGGTACTGCTGGTCGACATCGTGGACACGGGACAAGTCCTGACCTAAAGCCGCCTGAAGCTGTCTTTCCTCCTTAATCCAGTCACCAGTCGAATTGTAGATCTCCGTCGCTGAACCTCCGGCAGAAAGATTGACCTCCCGCATCCCGCCGTTCACTACGGAGCCTGGAAGCGAAGGAGCCGAGACGTTGACGCCGTTGAGGCTGTACCCTCCTGTCTCATTCACCGTCTTGTTCCTTGCTAATCCTTGCCCTCCCAAACTGTGGCTGTAACCGGTGTCTTCGTACAGGGTCGACGTGGATTCGTTGATGACGTCGACCTTGAACACTGGTCGGGTGCAGTCACTTGTAACCCGTACACTGGTTCCGCTCGAGATATCCGCTGAACTGGTCTGACTGCATTTCCCAGAGATATCAACGCCATGGAAAGTGAAGCTTCGAGTGTTATCGACGAGGAACTCGGTCCGGTTGTGAATCCGCTGCGTATCCTCGCCGTGGTCGAAGTCGACGTCACTATACTTGTTGTACGTTCCCAGGTATTCATCTGTAATCCAGTCAGCTTCGGTTACTGCAGTATGGGTAACAGAGCTTGACCCTGAGATTGTTCCTGACCAAGACTGTCCCTGGACAGTTGATCCAGCAAGGTCAAGGACAAGCTCATAATCAACGCCGGCCTCAGCGTTGTTACTGATTGTCACCGACCGATTCATCCTTTGATTGGAAAGACTATGGCTGTAATCGTCCTCTCTTCTCCCCGAGTCAGTCTCAGAAAGATCTACTACTTTATTTGACGAGAAGGCTCCTTTGCTGTCAGATACGTTTATCGTGGACGTGAACGGTAGGGAGACACTGCTTTTCAGCGTGGAGTTCGTGAAGTTGAACGCAGAAGCGAGACCGTTGTAGCCGCTGATGTCGCTTTCTCCTGCAGCGTCAAGTCCAAACACGAGCCTTTCCTGGTCTTCCCGCCTATCCTCAACGTACTTTGTCGAGTTTATTTTTGGTGCTTTGTTTGTACTCCACGCTTTGATAGTAGCCGAACCATCAGCTCCTACTCCAGCACCGCCTCCAGTCGTCGTAGTATAGGATATAACTCTAGCAGAATCTCCATATGAAGATCCTCCAGCTCCTCCCTGTCCAGCTCCTCCTCCGTACCACCCAGCGCCTCCTCCAGCATAACCATAGTTACTAGTTCCAGTGTATCCATCTCCACCTTGACATTTGGATCCATCCTCTCCTCCAGACCCTCCAGATCCTCCAGAACTTTGAGTTCCTCCGTCTCCTCCTCTACCACTGTAATCTTCTGCATCTTCTCCCTGAAGTCCTCCTCCAGCTGCGTCACCATAACCCCCTTCACCACCTCCACCTCCTCCTGCGGCAGCCACAACGTCAGAGCAGGAAGTGCCTTCGATTCTTATATCCGTCATGCCACCTCCGGCAGAAGTGGTGTACTCATCTTCATTTGGCTCAAACATATCGCCTCCTCCGTTGAAACCTCCTCCAGTTCGAGTCCCAAAAGTAGATACATCTGAGCCATCTATCCCATCTCCTCCAACTCTGAGGGTTAAACTTGATATGCCTGAGACGTTGATTACTGCTTCTAAACGACCTCCTTTACCTCCTGAGGCTACGTCACTGCCCTGATCTTCGGCATACCCTCCCCCAGCCCCTAGAAGTGTGACATTTAACCTATCTGCCCCGTCTGGGACAGAATAAGTATATTCTCCTTCGGAGTCATAGCTGTCTGTGGATATGGCTCCTCCAGAACCGACTATATAAGTATAAATTTCTTTAGGAGGTTCAACAGTAAGTAAGCCTTCTTCTGCAGACTTCACCTCCGGACTGTAAGAGTAATTGATTGTAAAAGTCTTTTCAGAATTTTCGGGGTAAGAGACGTTGAATACTCTGACATCGAATCCTATCGTGTCATTTAGAACTAGATCGCTCCGGATGCCTGCTTCAGAAAGCTCTGACTTTACGTTCGAGTATTCTATCGAAGTTTCTGAATGATTTAGGCCTCTCCAGTCAATCCCTGTTATATTAGCCTCGTTAGGGATCAATGAGTACACTATCTCGTTTTCCTCAGGTTCATACAGATTATCATAAGTGACATTTTTAGAGCCTTGAGAGCCGTCTTTCTTGTACTCTCCGCCAAGGATTAGCTTCTCTGTGTCTTTTCCGCTGTAGACATCTTGGAAAGATCCGGTGATATCTCCACTGGTGTTCCTGAAGGTGTACTCGAGGATTAGGTGCTCGTAGTGAGCGTCGACGTCGATCGTGATCGACTGGCCTCCGCTATAGTTGAAAGACGTGTTCAGCAACTGTCCAAGACCAGTATTCCCCTGATTGTAGCCAACGCTGATCTCTCTCTTCGTCTCCAAGAATCCGAAACCCTGAGGAACATCACCATCCGGATCGTACTGGTCCTCGTAGACTCCGCTGCTGTAAGTGTAAAGCCACCAGAACTCAGCGTAGAAACGATCAGGCCCGGAGTTCGGGTCAGTTATGACCGCGAAGTTTTGACCGCTTCCCTGACACGCCACGTAACTGGTTCCGCAGGAAATAGTGTGAAGATCGTCGTTCAGATCCTCCGGGATGAAGAGATCTCTGTAGATAATCGATTTGTTGAGGTATTCCTGGTTCGAGAACGTGACGTGGCTACCGTTCGCTGAGTAATTGATGTTCTCTGCAGTCAGTCCTTCTACTTGGATGCTTTGAGCAGAAACGGTTGAGAATAGGAGTAGAGATGCAGCTAAGAGGAAAACTAGCTTCCGCAATTCCATACACAAAAACCACTCGAGCTCATTTTTATAAACTGGGGACTATCAGGGCTACTAACCTCCGAGTTCTTTGAACAGGAAATGCAACAGTAGGACGCCAGACACCAAGGTACCGACCAACGCGATCAACACCGCTACGTCCGAGGTAAAGATGCCTGCCGAAGACGCCTTCGAGAAGAAATTACCGGGCCCGTGAATCCAGTACGCCGGGATAAGCGAGTGCGTCAACGCTGTGAACCCGTTCGTAATCAAACCCAGCAAGAACACGCTGGCCTGGGACGTTTCCTGAGTCCCGTACCGGAAACTGTGGTACATCAGGAACTCCACCGACGTCAAAATCCACGACAACAAATGACTCCAGACATAGCTCCACCGCGGGGAAACTCCTCGACTGTAGAGGAACAGGTAGATCAAACCGATCTGCCCGAACAGCATACCCACGTTGAAGAAAAAGGTTTCAGCGGAAACCGCAGGCTCCACGGCCAGGCCAAGTTCCGCACCCGGGGAGATACTGCCGGTCACCAAGTCCGGGGTGCCAACTGAAACTGTGCCAGAGACACTGACCAGCACCCCGAAAAACATCCCGATAATGATGAAAAGCGATGTCAACACCTTCGCCTGCATCAATTTAGGGAACTCCCGGCCCAATGGAGTCTGTTCCGGGCTATGGAACGTGATATACTGGAAACCCTTGAGAGCAGGATGCTCCTTGAAGTAATCCCGGTTCTCCAGGTAAATCGTGGCCATGTTCAGCAGTAGCACCGGCACCGGGAGGATCCCGTAGAAAAAGAACTTCACCAGATTCGCCTGTTCTGAGGCCGCGCCATTCCCGTACAGCAGGAACGCTGGGAAAGCGATCGTACCGAAGAAGTACACCAGGAACCCGGACAACACCTCCAGCCCGTCCTCAGTCTTCATAGAAATGAACTGGTAGAAACTGATTTTTAAAACAGAAGGGGAGAAAGACTCCCGCCCCCCGATTCTGCGGAGGGCACTCGGCAAGGCTTTGAGTTCCAAGGCTGCCTCGCCACAAGCCAACAGCCACAGCCCTTCCAAGGTCTGCTGAACCAGCTCTAAGCCGTCACGTCCGTCTTGGACGTACCGGTACCAGTGTCGCTGAACAGCTGGTAATCAAGCGGATTCTCGCCGTCGGTCAGGACCTCGTCGCCGTCCGTAGCACCCGAAGTGCTTGTCTCGAACGTGACCAGGCTCGAACTGATCGTCAGCGGTGAATCCGGAGTCACAACGACGTCGTCGATGTTGACGGTTGCCTTGTCGTTGCTTCCCAGCTTGTCGATCCCGTTAGACGGGTTGAACACGACACTCTTCGTGTTCGCTGCACCGGAAAGCTCGACGTACGCCTTCCTGATTCCTTCATCGTGGTTGCCGTCGCTGTCGCTGTCCTCGGTCATGTCGACATCTCCGGTGTGGAGAACCATCTTCCAGGCACGGTACTCGGTTCCCTCGTCAGCCGTGACTGTGTAGTCGTCGCTCCACGTCTCGATCGACGTGGTGTTGCTGTCGACGCCTACGTCGATTGCTTCAAGCGACGGACTGTAAGTCTCTGCCAGTGTGTAGGTCTCGCCTCCAGGAGCCTGGTTGTACTCCGATAGAGACTCTGTGATGTCGGAGCCATCTGGAATTTCCAGCTTCACGAACTCCATGTAATGTCCGCTGGACTCGATCGCCAAGAAGTAGGTTCCTGGTTCGTACTGCAGCGTAGTCTCCGAACTGGAGATGCTGACCTGATCCTTCTCCTGACCTGTACCGAAGTACGGCTCGATCGCTCTCTCATTGTCCCAAACTACGTCGCCGTCGTTACTCGTCGGCTTGTCCTCGAAGACGTGGATCGTCCCGCTGGTGATGGTGTTGCTCTGCAGATCTTCAACGCTGACAACCTGCTTCACCTCTCTGTCCTGCTTGGCCCAAGGACCCGTCATGTCCGTCCCGTTCTGACCAGGCGGTGTGACCTCGTCTCCTGAATCCTGATCGGGCGTTACTGAACCTGGAGCAAAGATCATCGCCAGGACGAAGAGAAGAGCTGCAAGACCTCCGAGTCCTGCAATACCGATTCCTGCTTTCTTAAGATATCCCATAATAACCACCTCCCCCTACTCGCCCGGGAAGGCTCGTAGCAGGGATCCTGTCAAACGTCATATCACCTAAATGCCAAAAGGTGTTTATAAAGGTCTATTCTACTGGACTCTAAACGCCCACCGTTCTACTTAAAAAGAACAATACCACAGTCGAATACTATGGAGGTTCCCGGCGAAATACCCAAATTCTTCAGATACTCAAATAACCTGAGGGAATACAACCCGGAAAGCGTGGACCGTCTCACTGTTCTCCAGAACTGGATAAGAAGAAAAACCCCATTCTTAGAGACACAGGAAGCCACAGACCTCTCTGACTCGGATAAAATCTACAGTAGATATGAACTGACAGACATCATAGGAACCTCAGGAGGCGACTGGGAATACAAGTTCATCAAGCAACTAAGAAAAGATGGGATAGTTGAAAAAGTAGGAGAGAAAGATAACGGAACCCCTCTATTCGTCTTCGTCCACAACTGGCAGAAAAAACTGGCAAAAGAACTCAAAGAAGACGACAATTGGGAGAATGAAATGAAGCCTATTTCAAGATTCATGTGGGAAAAGGCTGAGGGAAAGGAACTACTCTGACTCCCCGTTGTTGACTTCGTCGTAGCTCTTCGTACACTTTGGATTCTTACACACCGATTTATCTTCTTCGTTCAGCTGGCCGCAGTCGCACAGCCATTCCTCGCCAGGAGCCTCAGGATTCTCCTCCTCTTCAAGCAACTCTGCGTTACCCCTGTTCACGAAGATCTCAGCATTGTCCCTCGGTAACTCGACCTCCTCTCCTTCATCGAACGGACCATACACCTCCAAATCAGTGCCTCGGAACTCGGGTATAGAAGACTTCACCCTTACCTTCACGTACTCTGTTTCATCGTCAACGTCTTCTCCAGCTACATCAGGGTCTTCTGCCCTCGAATCTTCTGTATCCTCCTCTTCCGTCTTAGACTCCTGCTCCGAGTCCTCGACGCGGCCCATCCCCATGATATCCCGGTACTCCTCCGGATTCTCGTACTCATCAGTCGGCCTGTAGCTGTCGTCGATGATGCCCTCCAGCTTCAAATCCATAAGAGCGATACTGACTGCCTCCTCCGCCTTATCCTCAGCAACACCTTCATCGACCCCGTCGTAGTTCTTCAGGATGTACTGCTTCGCCAAGATCTCCTTATCACCCTTCGACTTCGGCCCGTAAACGAAAGCCGGCTGACCGTTCCTCTCCAACGTCTTCAACTCGGAGGCCACCTGCTCCACGTCGACCGCAGACTCGCCACTCCCTAAATTGAAGCTCTCTTCAGGATTCTTCCGCAGATCCAACGTGGCATCCATCACGTTCCGGTGATGATCCCAGTCCTCCGCCATCCCTTCATCGTGAAGCTCCTCCAAGATCTCCTTCGCCAAAGGAGTCCACGTATCCGGCACCTCACCTCTCTCACCGACTTTCGACTTCAACTTCTCCCGGACCGTGGCTTCTAGCAAATCCTTCTTGTCCTGCTCCTCTTGCTCCTTCTCTTTCTGCTTCTCACGCTCCTTCCGCTCCCGTTCCTCGATGTAGTCCTCGGCACTGGCCTCCCAGTCCTCCTTGAACAAGGCGTCCTGATACGGCTGGAAACTCATCGCATCCATACCGAGCTCCTCGGTGAAGAAGCTCCAGTCACTGTTCGAGATCTCGTCCAAAGGATCCTGCACACACATCCTCGGACACGGCAACCGGTGACCGTACGTCTTCAAACCTGACGTGGTCTCCCACTCGACTACGCCGTCGCTCATGTAGATAAACCCGTACCCGAACTCCGGATACCTGCCATCGAGAGAAGCGTAGTCCTGGTCGTCGTTGAAAGCCTTCTTCAATTTCTTCCGAGTGTCGCCGTTGTACCAGGACTCGACGTCCTCCTTGTTCATCCGGGTGATGATACGCTTCGACGCCTTCGACAACAGGATCTGATGCGTCTCACTCGGCTTCGAGTCCACCCAGAAGTTGAAGTTGTAGTGCCCGGAGTCGTTCATCGCCTCCTTGACGAACCGGTTGAACACCTTGTCCGCCGTACTCAGCTTGGTGTCTTTCGTCGACTTCTTCACTACTTCCTGGGCCTCGATCATCGACGCGATGAACTGCCGATCCAGCTTCCTCAACTCCTTGCCAGACAGGTTTCGGACGATATCGAACATCGTCTCCATGAAATAGACCATGACGAACTTCCGCACCGTCTCATCACTGAGGAAACCCGTGTAGAGACAGATGATATCCTGGTCATCCGACAGCATCGCCTCCTTCAAACGCTCCCGCAGAGTGTGGTCGAAATCCGAGGAGCAGACAACGCCCTGGGTTCCGAACGTGTCCTCCCAGTCCCTCTCGAACGCTTTCCGAGCGTTCTCCTCATTGACTACCCTGGTGACTGTGAAGGACTCGCCGTCGCCGTACTCCCGTGTCGTGGAGTGCTTGCTCTCCTTCAGCTCGTCCACGTTCTTCAAGTCCTCGAAGCTGGTATCACCGACGTCGACCGCCCGCCTGTAGATGTACTTGTAGTCACCATAACTCTGGTCGCCGTGGACAATCTGCAAACCCCACTTCAAGTTCTCGTACTTCTCGAAAGCGTCGACCGGGACAGCGAACGGCTCGAAGAAATCCGGGACCTCGCCCGTCGGCATGTTCGGTGAGATCGGCGTGAAAACCTGGACATCGAAGCTCCGGTTCAAACCGTCCGTGTAGTTCTTCCTGAAGGTATCCGGGACATCCGGGTTCGTATAGCATTGATTGTGAATCTGCTCCAAACGCTCCCTGACCTCCACCTGCTTACTCCGGGCCTCCTCCAGCCTCTGTTGAAGACTGTAATTCTCCTCCTTTTCGAGGAACTCGTCAATCTTCTCGATACGCTGCGGCGGCGGAGCTGACTCGTGAAGCTCCAGAAGATCGTCCATGTCGTCGGCGTCGAGGACTGGTTCCCGGTACGAACCACGCTCCAGCTGTTTCCGGATAGACTCCACGACTTCCCGTGAATCCCTGTTCAGGAAGAATCCGTTTGGCAGGAGGAACTGGAAGATCTCCGCCAGGTGCGAAATCTTGGTAGCATGAGTTTCAAACAACTTGATGTGGTCACCGGCCAGTCCGTGCTCCTTCGCCCACCCCGTGACCTGGCCTTTCCCCGATCGAGGGATACCAGGGACGACGAGATTGTTGTTCTCCGAGTTCTCCTTCTGGCCCTCGTTGTAGCTGGTCAGGACGTCCTCCAGGTCTTCGAGAAATTTGAACGGAGTCGCTAAGCCCAGTCAGGCATCACCCCTCCGGACCTTTCGTCTCGTCTTCGCTGCTGCCTTCTGTGACGGCCTCCGTACCGCTGTACGCGAACCCGATCAACTGCTGGATCTTCTCACCGTTCGCATCCATAACATCTCTCATAGGGGCAGGCATTCGACCGATATCCTCGGCCTCCTGACTCCACTTCTTCATATCATACGGCGTATACTCTTCGACGACATCGTCGCCGTCATAGATCTTCACCGCATCATGGAACTCCTGAACCAGTTCCTCCAACTTCTCAGAAACGTCTCTGTTCTGGATGTTGGCCTGGTTGACGGCAGCGTTCAGGTTTTCGTAAGCGAAGTAGAACAGCCAGCCGACGGTACCCGGACTCGTTCCCTGGCTGTACCGTTGGTCCATCGCTTCACGGGCTTTCAGCAATGCACGCTCCCGCTTCTGCAGAACCGAGTTCATCACGGACTCTTTCTCCTTCTCGTCGCTCCGATTCCAGTCGTCGTCTATACGGAATACCTGCTGCTCCCTCTTGTCTTCTCCCGGCAAAAACAATCAGCCTCCTACACTGGAATTGTTCATTGACCTATTTAAAGCCTCAGCGGACTCGGTCGGTGCCTGCACCGCCAACTGCGACAAAGGATCCAACACGATACCCGGATTCGCCAGGACGTACGTGTAACCGGAGAGATGGCTGCCGCTCGGCAAAGCATACAAGTCCACTATCAACGCGATAATCGTCGACATCGCCAACAGCAACGATCCGACTAAGAACTTCGAGAAGTTGCTGACAGTCGGCTCCATGTTATCCGCCACCCAGTTGAACACATAGTAATACCAGAGGAAACGGAGAATCGACGCCGCCGACCCGAAGAAAATCACCACTGCTTCACCGAGAGAAGCACCCTGAATCTGCCAGAAAGCGTTCCACACCTCGATAGCCTGCCCGCCGAACTGGACCCCGACCGTAGCAAACACCGAGATCAACGGATGCACGCCCTCCGATACCAGGTAGACGTGAGTCCCGATCAGCGACGGCAGAACCAAGACGACAAACCATGCCACGTACAGCAGATTCAGCTTCTCCAAGAGCTTGTAGAGAAGATACGGCGGGAACAACCTGCTGCTGACTACTTTACTGAGTATCGCACGAAGTCCCACCGACTACAGAGTCACCTCCCACTCGCGTTTCCGCCGGGTACATCGATGTCTCGGTCACCGCCTCCACCCGGGATTTCGATATCAGGTAGAGGGCCGCCTCGACCAGTGGTCAGTTCCTCCGGGACACGTTGCTTCGCTCGTTCCACGTTCTGAAGCGCATTGTCGATTCCCTGCTGCGCCTGCTTCGGTACCTGTTCTTTCACCTTTGTCAGGATCTCCTCCGCCCTCTGCAGCCTCTCCCGATCTCGGTTGTTCGCTTCCTCGGCCTCAATCCGCAGTTGGTCAAGAGCTTCACTTGCAGCAGAGGAGTGATTCCTCCGATGGGCTATTGCGACCTCGGAAGCACGCTCAACGGCGATATCGCCGGCAGATCTCAGGCCCGCTGTCTGAAGCATGTTGTCGAACGCTACGTCAACCCCGTAAATCGGGGAATCTGCCTTCACCAGCCCCGGAGACGAATTGATACTCGTGTTGTTGGAGCTTTGAGCCGCTGAAAGACCCGTGAACAGGACCAGAGACAAGGCAAGGAGACGCAGCTTCATAATCTACATAACTTTGATAGATTATTTATAAAAGTCATATCCGGTGTGCAGGGAAAACGTATTCACAGCCGGTATCAAACACGCAACCATCCGATGAGTGGTCCGTTCTACGGTTCTCTGGCCGCCTCCGCCAGCGTCTTTGTAGCCATACTCACCGCCCTCCTCGTCAACAACTACGTCGAAATCAAATCCCAGCGTAGACAAACAGAGGCGGAACTCGAACGAGTACGAGAGGAGCTGGATAAGTTCGAAAGCGAACGGGACAACCACGAAGAGACCATAGACGAGCTGACCGGAAGAAGAGAACGACGATACCAGCAAAACGCCGGAGAAAGAGTATCAGACTTCATCGAAAACCAGGTTCCCTCTCAAATCTCCCAGCCTATAGAAAAACTGGATATAGACATTCTCTACCACCAGCTAAGCGACTATCACAACTTTGGATCGCCGGCGGAGATGGAGGATGGAGAGGAAAACTATCACCGTCAACTACTGGAAGAACATTACGACCAGATCGAACAAGCAGTTCTGGAAGAGATCACTTCCTCGTTCGCGGAGGACTACGATATCACAGGCCGTCGATCCAGAGTTACTGGATCAGATAGCGATGCTCTGGAAGAGGCTATTGAGAAGGTTAAGGACAAAGAAGATGACGGGGATGAAGACTCTTCATCAAGTCCGGGCGATATCGAGGTCAGTGCAGAGGGAGTGGATGAAGAACCCGAGCCTGTCGAACTGGACGAGTTCATCGAGGATTTCAAAGAAGAGTACGGCCTTGACAGTCTCAGGAAAGAGACCAGGGAAGCCCTTGAACAGCAGTACAACGAGTTCAGAGACCGAAGCCAAATGGATCGAGTTCAGTCAAGTATAGAAAGAATCAGAGAATCCAGATCATCCTTCGGATTGAACAACGTGTTTGATACTCCGGACCTCACAACCGGACTGGGAATCCAGGAAAAAGCCAGACTGCGAGAAGCACGAAAGGACCTCGCCCACGCCGAAAACCAGATCGAGACACTACAGAGACGGAAGAAGCGTTTAGAAGACGAGAAGTCCGGACTAAACGCGGAAGACCTAATCCCTGTACTTACAGCGAACGTCGCAACCATCATCTTCTCCGTTGTCGTCCCGATCTTCGCCTACCTACTATTCGCCACAAACACCACAGTCACAGTACCGAGCTGGGCATGGATAATTTCACACACCGAGGTCAACGTCTTCCTCTCCTGGCTGCTCGGCCTCATCATCGTATTCGTAGAAATCTATCTCCGAATCACCGGACGTGACCTCAAGAAGTATCTCCCTCAAAGGCTGCAGTAAGCTGTTGAATCTTATCCGCAATCGCATCACGTTTCTCACGGGCCTTCTCAGTCTTCTCCCGTTCACGCTCCTTCCTCTTCTTCTCCCGTCTCGCCTTCTCAAACGGGTCCTCTCCGATATACGCAACTGAAACATGGATCTGCGAAGAGGATTCGTTGATCTTCTCGATCAACTCCTCCAACTGGATCAATGCCTCTGCAGGAGCAGCTGACGACTCACTACGCTCCCGTAACTCCAGTAGGCGGTCAGAAAGCCTTCCAGCGAAATTATAGAACTGGTCACGGCCCCCCGCTTCACTCAGGTCCAGGCCGTTCACACGCTTCACGAAGACCTCCATCTCAGAATATAGCTCGGAAACCCACTGGTCGTACTCGGACCTATTCTCTATCTCGATCTCCCTCTTCCGGTTACTGTCCGCAAGAACCCTGTCCGCCAAATCGTTCCACGCCATTTGACGTGTGGTCGGTCGTCCTCGTGCTTAAACCTCCTTCTCAGAAGTTCAGTTGCTCCTTCCGCTTCTCTCTGCGCTTTCGCCGCTCCTCAACCTCTTTCAGTTCATCCAGCAGCTCCGTGTTGAACTGGTTCCTCTTCTCGTCATCTTGAACCAGAATCGGCGGCTCATGGTTCCTAAACCCAGATGTAAGTCTGTGCGGCTCGGTTATCGGATTTCCAAGCCTTTCTGAAATCTCTTCGTTAGTCAATCCATCCTTAGCAAGATCGATCTCTATTAATACTTCTTTCAGTGTCTCATCTCTGACCCTGCCGTTATCCTGAACCGCTTTCTCAATCTCTTTCTGAATCTTTGAGTGCTCCAGGAAACCATCCGCACTGACGCTCGACTGAACCGGCTCGTCGTCCCCAGATTGTACCTTCTCTCCACGGTCTTCCATATCCAGGTCAACTCGTGACTGGTATTTCTCCGGGACCTCAACTCGCTCCTCCTGGTCCACGAAATTCAGCTCGAACCCTTTTTCGACCAAGGAGAACAGGCGTTTCTGGTGCTTGTTGAACTCGCCACGGGTGAAGAAGATATCGTGCCTCTGTCCCTCTCCATGGAACAATCGGCCTGTCCTCTGCAGCTGCTGACGCCTCGAACCGTACAGGAAATCGGCCTCCAGAACCACCTGAAGGTCGTCCCGCGAAAAACCGTGGTCAGCTACACGGGACACCACGACCTTCCCATCCTCATCGAGCGCATCGTGAATACGGTCAAGCTGGTTGCTGCCATCCTCACCATTCACGAACTCCAAGCCTGTCGCTTCAGCTATCTCGTCCCCGAAGTCCAGGCTGTCGGAGAAAATCAAGGTACGCTTCTCCCCGACGTCGTCCAAGACCTCTTGCATCCTCTGTATCTTCTCCCGAGGCTCATCCACGATATGGACGTTCACTTCGTGGTACGTCTTCTCCATCAATTCTGCTGTCTTCTCCCAATCCAGGCCGACCGGCGGACCGGTCAACGCGAACACGTAGTTCTGCCTGCCGTCCTCCCGGTACGGAGAAGCAGTAGTCCCAATCCGATACTTCATCGGAATCGTCGCACCCTTAGAGAAGGTGTCAGCAGGTAATTTATGGCAGTTATGAGTCAGGAATCCGTTGGCTATGAAGCTGTGAGTCTCAGTTTCGAAGTCGTAAACTGTTCGAGTTCCTATCTGTTCCACATTATCGACTTCTACCACATTTAGATGTTGGATCTTCCTTAATTTCTCAGCCCATTCTGCCGCCTTCTCCTTTCTTGTCTGAATAATTTCTTCGATTGATCTCTTGAGTTCTGAATCCAAACTGGAATCGCCGCGTAGCTGCTTAGAAATATAACTTACCGATCTATCCGTTGCTTCTGCTATCTCCGAGTAAGGGACAGAGAACTGCTTCCTCATTTTTGCAGATCCGTTCATCCTACTATAGAGCCACAAACTATCTGACAACTCATTTAGATGAGTCTGGCCTAATCTGTGTTCTCCTCTAATCGCACCTCCCATAGTCTGTCGGCTCACACCAGCCATACCCGCTAATTCGTCGTGCGTCAGATTGAGATCCTCTTTGATTGATTCCAGAATATCAGAAACCGGCAACGCTGTGTCAGGATTTCCAATAGACTCGACTCGTTTCTGCTTATGATCCATCCTGAATCCGATTTGCTGACTGAATACAGAATTGTAGTGAGCGGGAATATGAATCCGATATTGAGTATTATGACAACTATTTTTCTTCTCTATATTCTGCCTCGTAGAATCAATCCCAAGTTTCTGTAGAAGGCGTTCTACGTCATCAGCTAGTCCCTCCGATACTGTGTTGAATTGGATTTGCGATTTTTTACTAACTGAACCTTCGGCATCAAATAACCCTCGTAGAAGAGATGAAGTCCTACCCTCATCCCAATTGTAGGCATTATCCGGAACTCTCACTGTTTCAGTCTTATTTCCACACTCTCCGTTCCACTCCAGATCCTCCTTGAAATCTGGAATATAGATCGTAATATCTCCCCTGCTATTCTCAAAAACAGAATATTCAAACCCTAGCTTGTCACAGAGACCAGAAATTATGGAAATCTGTTCATCTGCATTACTCGCAAAAGAGAACTTCCCGTTACCATACTCATTGATGTGGCCATCTCCAATATACCATCCAATCAGCTCCTCTCTTGGGCAATCCTCATAAACTCGTTCAGGACGCTTCAAAGGCTGTATGAGGAAATCCCCTTCTGATATATCCCTTTGCTCTCTTACCTCGAAAGAATCCTTGTCAAATACCAGATGTCGATGATTCGAAGTTGCTTTCAGAACTCTTCCTCGACTGGTCTCAATACTCTTTACTTCAGAGTATGTCTTGTAGATCCCTTTTACTTCATCCCAGAGATATTCTCCCTGGTCCGGATCAAATGACTTAACACTCAAGTCGACATCCCTCTCCCATCCCGAATCTAAGTCGAATACGTCATCTATCTCAGAAAATGTGGTGCGTCCATCCTTGGTCTCAACTTCGGTATCTCCAGTTAAGCACTCATCAAATACTACTAGTTGATACTCCCCTTCCAGCTTGTCGATGGAGTGGTATGTGACGACCTCAACCTCGTCCAGTAGCCGTGGAGCATACTCCTCGAAGTATTCCTCCCACTGCTGCTTCGTCAACCGGCTCTGAACCACCACCGCCTTCTTCGCATCCTCCTCACTGTACCTCAGCGAGTCGAGAGCCTCCATCGACGGGAAGGACTTCCCCGCACCGGTCATCCAGCAGAAACAGGCGTGACCCTGCTCCATGAACCTATCAAGCCCATCCTCCTGGTAGCCACGTAGCTCGAAGCCGACTTCCGGGTCACGAAGATCCTCGTCCTGGACAGGTTGAGGAGTAAACGGCAGCTCACCTTTCTCGATAAGATCCGCAATCAACTCGAACTCAGAACCCTGCTTGATCGTCGCCTTATCGTCCTCAACATTCTCTAAGTGCTGGTTCAGGTCATCGTCCGCCTCGACACGGTCCTTCTCCTCTTCCTCGAACTCGAGGATGTCGCCCCTGACCTGGAACTTGGAATCATCGTCGTCCAGATCTATCTCCTCCTTCAGGAACTCCGGGACACCGTGCATCCACTTCGTGTACTTGTCGACCACGAACACGTTGTAGTTATTCACGCGGCGGTCCAGCCGACCCACCTGGAAATCAAGGAACTCCGGGACGATAACCTGGTACTCGTCCTCGCCCTGCTCGTTGACAAGGTAAGGCTTCTTCAGGAACTCCTGCAGTTCCTCGACGTCGACGTCCGAGGTCTCGACATCGATCTTCTCGGCCAGCTGGCCGAACCGTTCCTCTCGGATCTCCTCGGCCTCGTCCTCAAGCTCCTGCAGCCGGTTCTGAAGGGTTTTGATGAGTTCGCCGGTATCGTCTACCTTGTCTCCGAAGTCGTGAGCCTGTTCCACTTGTAGTACACCGTTAGTTGTCCTTCCAGCAGATGAAGCGCCACCGCAACTCCCGTAGTAGCAGAGTCAGCGTACAGTACGGACTACAGAGTCCTTGCTGAACTGTCTCTCCGCATACTGTGCATCTCCGTCTCGGTAATCGCTTCATCAGTGGAAATGCGTCCGCTGGGATTCGAACCCAGGTCTCCAGGGCTTCCTCGCTACCGGCACTTCTGCGTATCAGTATATAGAGGCCGTGTGCTACGGCTCGCTTGGTTCACAGTGCTCGGAGACTTTCTCTCCGGCGTAGCGTGCGAAGACGCCTTGCCCAGTGTCGTTGACCGCTGGACCACGGACGCAAACAGTAGAGGCCGGACTGCAGGCGTTTCCCTCCTACACTTTGACCCGGTTCGTATGCCCGAGTATCCGGCCGAAGCCCCTGCTGGGACTTGAACCCAGGCCTGCTCCTTGATGGGAGCCGCTCTTCCGCATAGGCCGTCGCCCGCTACGATACTTTACCATCGAAACGCAGCCTATCTGAGCTACAGGGGCAAAACAGTAGAGACCGGACTTAGGCCCTTGCTGATCGCAGGGTAGACCTCCTTTCGTAAGTCAGCCATATCCGGCTGGCCGGACAGAGGGAACGACGCTTACGGTACCTCACGTGAGTTTACGGGTTTCCCCACCGCAGCTGCTGAACCATTAACCGGCGCATCGCCTCAGACGGGATTTGAACCCGTGGCTCTCGCCTTTCACAGCAGAACCGGCCTCACCCGGCAGAACGCCAGTCGGCTTCAAAAGCCAGCGCCTGTCACGAGTGCTCCTTCCAGACTGAGCTACTGAGGCACCCGGCCAGTTTCACGTCGATGGCCGAGGACGGGAACTTAACCCGATAACTATGACCTCAAAGCCATAGTTCTAACATACTTCAACGATTTTGAGGGCAGTTAGGGATTGCCAGCCGCAAATCGCCGGGACCCGGATTTGAACCGGGGACTGACGGCCACCGCTCCAGGTTCTCCGTACATATGCAACTCACAGCTTTCCAGGCTTTCACGAGCTGCGTATGCACGATATGAGGGGGAGGGGATGGGGATTTAGCATCCTGGAACGCTGGCCCGCTCTGATCGAACTGAGCTATCCCAGCAAAGCAGAGAGGGATATGGAGGTCTCTCCCCTCCTTATGGAACGACCTATACATGACTGGCCAACCGTCTTTTAAATGACTTGGGTCAGTCTACCCGTCGAAGAAAAATTCAAAATCAAGCGCCCGGAGGGGGAGAGGGGCACGAAGAGGAATGCCATGGCCAGGGTAAATTTAAACCTCTGCGTCGTACACTTCTATTATATTACATAATGGGCGTGAAATCGCGTCGCCACGGGCACGTGACAAAAGGGGGGTGTTCGCACCCTCAGCCCTCTCCCCCAAATCAGCAAGTGAGTGTTCAAAACCACTCAACAACCAGCGAACAACAGGTGAACCACTTCAGAAATGGATATAGAAGACGCACTACAGCTATTTATAGACAACCGCAACTTCAAACCAGGAAAGAAGTACGCGCTCTACACTATCACAGAGATCGACGGAAAGAACGGCGGCACCCTCCTCAACAAACAGAAGTACAGGCCTCGACGAAACCTGTACTTGCCCAGAGATCCGGTGAAAGGCACCAGCATCTACGACTTGAAAGACCAGGACGACTTCGAGCATTACTTCGAGAAACAGTTCGGAAACCTTCCTAACGGAGTATACGCCGCTATGACCTCCAGAGGCGGCAACGATGGCTGGGCCTGGCTGTTCAAACTACGCCTGGAGAACGGAGAAGTCGACAAGTGGTGGAAGAAATCTCAGCCGGAGAACACACGCCAGAACAGCTCCACGTACTACGGCTTCCCGTACTACTTCAACCTGAGAGAAGAACTCGGCGTCTAACCTCGAAGCTGATCGAGACGGTCCTCGAGTTCCTCAACCCTCTGTTGAAGATCTTGATTCTCTTCCTTCAACTCAATCATCTCTCGACGAGGCTCTGAGTCTATGAAGCGCCGAAGATTCTGTATCACTGTCCTACTTGAAGCATCGAACGCATCACGGGACAGGGCGTAGAAACTGCCGTCGTCTAACCTTCTCTGGACCACGAACTGGATGTCCAGAGGATTGCTGTTCTTCTGGCCTTTCAACGGCCGCATCACCCGCTTGAACTTCTGGTCATCGTTCTCAGAGTCAGGTTCGAGGCCGACTTCCTCCATCAACTCCTGCTTCTTCACGAGATCGTCTCTCCGAAGCCGTTGGATAATGACTTCCGCCATCTCTCTATGTTCTTTAGCCTGGGTGTGATTTGCATAGGCGACCCACAATATTCTCTTCACCGCCTTTTTTCTCGAAGCTACCTCGGATTCCAATTCAAAAAGTTCAGAATCTCCAATCACCTTTTCAGGTGCATCTACTCTATCCGGCTTTTCCAGAACCCAAGCTATTCCCTTTTCTACCCCATGCTTTCTCATCCAGTGTAACTGAGATTCTCTCAAACCATCTTCTGGAGACTTCACCTCGATAAACCTCAGCTCTCCGCTCTTATCTACGGCGAGGACGTCAAATACTCCTGTTTCCAAAAATGGCACTGCATCAACCTTGATATCTTCTTCCCAAAGATTCCACTTGAGATCATCAGGATCCATCCAGGGAGACAAATTTACTGTAAACTCGAAATTCTCGTTTAAGACTCGTCTTACTACCTCTTCCCGATTTTCACAAGAGTCCCCGATGTCTCTGGCTACAATCTGCTCTTTTTCTAGAAATGGAACCATTCTAAGGTCTACGAGATACTCACTCAACTCCCCCCACCTACACAGATTCAGCTTCTTCTATCTTCTCGGAAAGCTCCTTGATACGCTGGTTTTCGGACTTCTGGAGTGTGTCCCTCACCGATTTCACCATGTTATCCTTTGTAGCGTCGAAAGTGTTCCTGGAAAGGCTGTAATGCTTGTCTCCTCTCTGAGTGAATCCCTTCACCACCTGAATATCGAGTGCATTGTCTCCTCGAAGCGGGGAAAGCAATCGGTCAAAGCTGCGTACCTCGCTGTCGTCCTCAGGATTGTAGCCGAGGTATTCCATCAAATCTTCGCGCTCCATACTGTGTCGAGAGCGGAGGGCGATAATCAGGTCTTCAGCTTTCTCCTTGTTCGACGAGGCTCGGTTATGGTTCCCGTAGCAGATGTATAGGATGTATTCAAGCCCTTTCACGCCGGATCTCACCTTCTTCGCAAACTGTTCGCATACTCCAGATTTCTCACTTTTGCTTATAAAGGTCGTAGGGGACACATCCACCCGTCCCTGAATAGCAGGCGATCTCCGTACCGCAGAAATACAGCTGGTGAAGAGGTTATTGTGTTTTCCCGGGTGGATCTCGGGCATCATCAAGGGGAAAAGATGGCATCCCGTTTCCATGCGTCACCGAACGAGTGAATCGTAGAGGATTGTAGCCACCGCTGAAGCATCCGTCAACGCCTCGAACACGGAGGGGATTTTTCTCGAAAAGAAATTTCGAAAGGGGGGTCGACACCCCCATTGTTGTAGAAACCGGCGTACATCGACTAATCTGGGTCAGGGAAACTGTAGTTGGTATCAGCGTATTCCGGGTTCTCCTCGATCACTTCTCGTGCGTACTCGAAGTCCTCCTCCGTGGAATACACCTGCCTATGACAGTGCTCGACCTGCAGCCGGTTCTGATAGTCCACGTCCTTCTTCTCGGTCAACTCCGCGTTCTCCAGGGGATAGAAGTATGCCTTGGGATCGTACATCCCCAACAACAGATCCGAGGTCAACGGCACGTGGATCCTGGTCCCTCGATTCTCGACTCCTTTCTCCGGCACCGGGTTCGGGTTGGTCGTGTTGAAGATGGCTATCGGATGATCGGACGTCCACAACGGGTAGTCTGTCTCATTGATAAAGAGGAACCAGTTCATCCCGTACAGGATCTCGGCGAAGCCCTCCAAGGCGTTCACCATGAGCTGTAGCTGCCACTCCTTTGCTCCTCGATCCGTCGTACCGGCCTCCACCATCTCCCGGCCAGGATCATCCTCTACCTCGGCCTCGACGTTTTCCAATGTGTGTTCGGAGGCCTGCCGAACGATCTCACGGAACTTCAGGGTCCGAATATGCTGGTGAGACATGAAGAGAGAAATGACGTTTCGCTCACTGGGCGTGAGGGCGTCGACGTCGGCGGCATCGATCAATTTGTAGTAGACAGTGGAGAAGTGTCTCTCAAAGTCCGCGAACTTGTTCTCGGAATACTGCCGGTCCGACAGGTCGTAGAAATAGCTTCTCTGAGCGATTTTCTTCGTGCTGGAGCGGAAGACCCTGTCCTCCGGCAGGTCGTAGCAGTAGAGGCGGTATGGATCCTCCTCGTCCCTGGAGAACGTGTTCAGGTAGAACCGGGGAACGTAGTGCTGCTTCTCCTTCTCCCCAGGCATGATTGCTTGATTGGGATTCACTACTCAGCGAACGGGTATAATTTTGTCCTGCCCTTGAGAACTCCCGGATATGTCATTGGCAACGTCTGTAGCGACCACCCTACTCGGTGCCGTAGCCGGCGGCATCGTCTCCTACTTCGTATCGGGAAAGGTGGCCCGAGACCAGATTGAGGCTCAGTATAATCTCCGAAACAAGAGGGAGCGCCGAGACTGGTACAAGAAGGCGAACGAACTCGCGGAACTCACTCTTTCAGATTGGTATGATGTGATGAGCAGCGGAGAGGTAGACCACGATGTTGATGCCACAGGAAAGTTCGATACCCGGCGAGAAGAGCTCCGAAAACACGCAGCAGTCGGACAATCACTGAACGTCGACTATGACGTCGTCAGTAATCTGGAGCAGGCGGCTGCTGATCTAAGCCTGGCGTTAACCCAACTCGACTCGGGGAAGGATCTGGCCGAAATTGAACACAGGCTCGATCCCATGCTGGAAGAGGTACAGGAAGAATCACAGGAGAAGGTATCTGAGTTGTCCTGATTTATCAGACCGGCTAACAGGGTTTAGTCTTCCGCAGCCTCAGTCTCGAGAACATCAAGAAGAAGGTCGACGTAGTGAAGGATCTGCATAGCACGCTGTTGGTCGATCGACTCTTCGTCCCGGTGACTGGGAGGGTTACGTAAAGCACCGAAACCGCCAGCGTAGAGAAACATCCAGCCCTTCTTCTCTGCACCAACTTCTGAAAAGGTGAGAGGGCCGTGCTCTGGATTGAACGCATCTTCTGCCATTCCCATCCCTGTATTGTCCTGGGAAAATCCACCCTCCTCTCTGATCCGCTCCTCGAGGACTCGGAACGCAGTCCTGACGGAACTCTGGTAGTGCCCGTCGATGTACTCTGGAACTGCGTCACTGCGTAGATCTGGGTGTTCCAGGTGCAGAATCGGCTCCTCATCCGAGTCCTGGAAGAGTTCATCGACCATATCGAGAAACGCCATCGCGTTTCGCCGATCCTGATGTGTGTAGTCTACGGTTTTGCTGTAGTGCCGTATCTCACCTCGGTGCCCGTTTGCATCCACCTCAAGCCGGTAATCATCTACTGTGAACCTGGCCTCCTCGATGTCCTCTATATGCCTTCCAAGTCTGCTGTTGAATCCGGTTCCAGAATCCAGTGGAACAGTTATCGACCGTGTCTGATCATCCTGCTCGCGGATGTAACGCTTCAGCAGATCAGCTACGTCCTGAAGGTCAGACCAGTCTGAGAAAACAAAGGTACCTCCAAAGGATTGGGTCGCCGTACTGTCTCCCGGATAGTGTTCGTGGGTACTGATGTCGAAAACCTTCTCCTCACTGTCCAGCTTCAGTGTCGTCTCTAACCGGAAACTAGGTTCATCCTCTTCCACGGCTTGCTCCGAAGGATACTGTTCAGAGGTAAACTCCCGTGATATACGCATCGTTGGTCGAATGGTGAAACGAGAGTGTAATAGGCGTTCCCTCGAAAGTCGGAGTCGACAGTTCCTCCAGCAGTTAGAGGTCGGTCGGCGGGATGAGATCACAGAGGACAGGAGCTTGGTCAAGAAGTGCGTCGAAAAGCTTCTCAGTGGGTCGATAGAGCGCATGATGTTCCTCCACAGTGTAGTCATCCCCATCGTCCTCCGGCTCGGAGAGGAACTCGTGTTCAAGAAGAGGTGCAAGGGTGACATCCAGCGCGGCACCGGTCCGACCTGACTCGACTTCAAGCGTGCGTCGAGAGAAATCGGACATGAAGTTACGGGTGCAGCAGCCGATCACGTGGGCACGCCGTTCAGCGAATAACTCGTTGAGAGAAGTCCGGTGGGTACGGGTCCAGTAGTCGTCGAGCCTGACGTAGGTCTGGACAATCGGAGACAACTCGTTCAAACTGCCGTCGGCGTGGACGACTCCGAGATCGTTGAGAGCGTGCAGGTCCTCAGTGTCAAGGGATTCTCCGAGCGGGTGGAGCACGTTCTGGAATGCCTCGTGGTACCGTGACGTCAGGAACTCGCCGGCGACGACGTGGGCGTTGCCGATGTTCCGGGTATCGTGGATTCTCTCGTGGTGATCGGGGTCTCGGTGGTCGACATGGGTTCGAGGATAAGTCATGCAACACTACGCACCACGAAGGCACCGGTATTAACCCTCACAGCGTACAGAAACTCGGGAAAGTCGCTGGTACCTTTCTAACTCAGCTGCTCTTCCAGTTCTTCAACGCCGCCGGCCTGCTCCGCCAGCTCCGTCAGCTTCTGCAGTTCGTCCGCATCGAAGTCGGAGTCGTTGAACGTCTCCTCGATCTTCTCCTTTCGCCGGATCTTACGGGCACGCGGGAAAGCCTCCTCCAGTGCCTCGAACAGGTCCTGCTGGATTTCCTCGCGGACGGGGAACGTCGGAGCGTCCTGGCCGTACCTGCCGGAAGGCCCGTAGTAAGCTGTTCTGACGGAGATACCGTCATCATCCTTTTCCCGGACGATCTGCACCTCTTTCCGCGACTCATCGTCCTCGTCGTCCGATTCCTCGAACTTCCACCGCTCGATTATATCGTAGGATGCCATCGTTGTTTTCCTCCATCCAGACATGGCGTTTCATGGAATACCATGTCTGCGCTAGGCCCTGAAAGGAGCCATTCACTAAAAACTTCTGCTTCATGTAGGGGCATGAAATTTCATGTCCTGTTTCTCGATGTCATCTTTAAATGCTGGAACCGACCAGTATCCAGTATGGCGGAGGTGACTCGTGTCGGTCCACGTCGACTACAGCAGGAAATGGAGTAAGCAGCAGAAAGCGTTCTCCCGTATGTTCACAGCTTTCCAACGTCCACAATTTTCAGAAAACACATCTTCCCCTCTTTCCCTTTTCTACGCGGTTCGGAGCACATTCGTCATCGCCTGTCCTTGGTCCGGACTCAAGTACATGGTCAACCGGTCTCCGTTGTAGACGCCGAACACAGAGAGAACCGGATCGAAGAAGCGGAACGTCTCCAGGTCACGGTGGCTCAACTCAGCGGTTTCAGGGTGAGTGTGGATCGCACCGACCAGCTTGTACTCTTCCTGGGATACCAGGGGTTGCCACCGGGCAAGGATCTGCGGGATACACGTGAAGCTCATCCCCATGTAGCTCTGCCGCACCGGGTTGTCGACGAACTCCACCTGCTCCACGACCACCTTCTCCTCCTGGACCTGACCGAAGAGGCAGAAACCGTTCTCCACTGACTGGTTATAGTTCGCCTGGAGCCAGTCGGCATGGCTTTCTTGGAAAGAGATCTGCGTGGGTTCCGTCGAAGTGCCGCCATCCACCCGGACAGGGGTGACCCTCTCGGCGAAGATACCCAGGGCGACGAAAGCAACTACCAGGAATAGGATCGACAACCGGGTCTCCCACTTCCTACGGCGATTCACCTCGTCCAGTCTCCGCTCCAACCGGTGGATACGCTTCTCCCGATCAGCCTGACGCTGCAACTGCTGCCGATTCAGGCCGACCACCTCCCACCAAGGCTCATCTGACCACGGGCCGGATCACGGATCTCACGAGGATCACTTGTGACACCGTGCTCGTCCCAGGCATGGATAGCGAACGGCTTCCCGCCTTCAATTTTCTCACCGCACTCACTACAGACAAACAGACCGTCACCATTGCAGTACTTCGCTATGCATGTTGTCCCACAGATATCTGGAACCTGTTCCCGAGGAACTACCTCAACCCCTTCGAAGCTACTCCACCGATCACTCAAGGCATGCTTAATCCACCGCTCGTGGACTGGCACAAGGTTAGAATAGATACATCGTTTCCACTCATCTGACTCCGTATGCTGGCAGATGCGCATGGCGACTCCGTTCTCCTCAACGAGATATTTATCAGGAAGATCATCGTCCCTGATCCTGATAGCTGTGTCCTCATCGACCTCTTTTAACAATTCATTCACGTCTTCCTCTGCCGCGATTTCTGCTATCCAGTCACATTCCAGGCACTCAGCCGGGGTATTTCGGGTAGTGGGATCAGAAACATCATTTGAACCGCACTCAGGGCACTCTTCGAAGCTCAAGAGAAATCACCCAGTCCTTGCTGACTCTGATCCATTTCCCTCCTGTCGTCAAGGGCGGATTCGCCCTGCTCGGTGATGTAGAACTTCCCGACGTCTACCTTCTTCAACCAGCCTTTCTCAACACACCGCTTCAGGGACTCCTTCGGAGTCCGTTTTGAGACATGGAAAGTGCTGCACTGGTCCTTCTTCTCCTTCGCAGCCTCCAAGATATCCTTCTCTTTCGGCCCCATCCTATGCTCTGGATCTGCCACAATCCTACACCAGGATCTTGCCGTTCTTCATGAAGATTTCTCGCTCCTCTGACTCAGATTCTTCCTCCTCCTCGGCTTGATCCTCGTCAGGGTCAAAGACGAAGTCCCCGTGCTGAGAGAGCAGATCCTGGTACTCGTCGAGAAGCCCTTTCTCTTTGAGGAGCTGCCTCACCGAGTCCAGGTCCGAGGTCTCCTTGATCGCTTCCTCCGGCGGCCCTGTACGGACCTCACTGCCACCGTCAACTTTGTAGTGGATCTCGACTTCGGTCTCTGCATCTTCGCTGCTTTCCTCCGCAGGTGGCTCAGAACCAGTGTCGTCCACCTGCTTCTCTTTCTCAGCTACATCAGCGATGATCCGATGCGGCTCGCCTTCCCTCCCTGAATCAGCACCAGGATGCTCCTCCTGCAGGTACTTGTGCTCCCGCTTCTCCTGTTTCTCAAGCAGATCCGGGTACTCGTTGTCCGAGCCCTGAGTGAGTGCGCCCATCCTCCGACCCACGAACCGGTATCCATCGGTGATCGCCGCGGTCCGCTGCTTCTTTTCCAGGATATCCAGGTCTTCAACGAGGAAGACGTGGGCCTCACGCTGCGTCGGCCAGTACCCGTGCTCATCGTAGAACTTCTGGATAGTCTCCAACGCCAGGTGCTGCCGCTCCTCGATGACACCCTCCTGCTTCAACTCCTGGAACGCATCGACGGAGGTCTCCGGTACCTGAATCAAGTATCACCTCCAGCGTAATCGATGGCCTTTCTGATACGGGTGAACTGGCCTCTACGATAGTACCAATGGACCACTGCGAATAGACCGAAAACAGCTGCTTGTACGAAGTATACCCGAGATTGCGGAAGTCTGTTAGCTACGAATGAGATACTGATTAGAGCCATGAACGCTCCGAGGAAAAATCCCTGAATCCACTCGTAGGTCGCATAGCCCAATAGATGCTCCTTCCTGATGTACTTCCACTTGCTCACTCACTGACCACCTCTACTGGACGAAGTCGTCGGGAGGATGTTCATCAGTAACAGCCCAGACCTCCCCCTCGTCTTCTTCCGCGTGCTTTTCGGCCAGCATAGGCGACGTGTACGACTTCATCGACCGGATGCATAGCAGGAACTTCGTACTCTTATCCTCCTTGTACTTCTCTACGGCCTCGTCGACGGACATCCACTCGAAGCCGTAAGCTCCTTCCTCAGATTCCTCCTCGGAATCGGCTTCATCCGTGTCATCCGCTGAGTCGTCCGGCAGTTGGCTCTTATCGAGATCGAGTTCCCCCTGAGTCTCTTCCGACTTCCCAGAACCGTCTTCCACATCTTCATCGTCCTGGCCTTCATGGTCTGACTCCTCCTCAAAACCGAAGCCGGACTCAGCGAACTCCCAAGGATCTTTACCCTGATCAGTAGGACGCCGCCTCCGACTCAGATTCGAAACCTTGTTCTCCAACCTGTACCCGACGTACTGAGCCCTCTTCCCGTTACTGTCCGTCACGTCTGATTCCAGGATGTGATCCGCTACCTCTACCTTCGTTGCCGGCTGGATAGTTTGAACGACGTCATAGATCACTGCTCTCTTCTCCGCATCGGACAGGTCCTTGAACTCGTCGTAGCTGTACGGTACATCAACCTCTACAAGATCTTCTTCGAGAATAGCCTCGGCGTTTAATCGACTCAGATCCGGGCTATCGTCCTCTTCCCCGTCGGCTGCCTGAACCTCCTCTGCTTCCGGTCCTTCTTCCTGGAGGTCGTCTCCAGTACTACCGGACTCGGCCTCGGGTTCGCCTTCGGACTTATCTTCAAATCTTCTGGGAGAGTCAACGTGCTCTTGATTTCGAAGCATCTCGCTGAGGTCTTCCAGCGTCTCCTTCATCTTCTGGAACTCGGAGAAACCGGTGTCGAGAAGCTTCTGACTGTCGTAAAGACGGTCTTCCAGTTTCTGGAACCGTTCCTGTTTCCCGGCCACTACCTGGATGAGCTCAGCGACATTATCATCAATCTCGGACAACTGCTCCGCAAGCTGGTCGACTTCCTGATCCGGACCAGTGTCGAGCTCGAATCCTTCTCCAAACTGGTACCGGGCGGCCAGCTGCAATGCTTCGACCGCTACCTGCAGATCTTCTTCCTCCGTGATTTTGAGTTCGTTTTGCATCCCTCCCTCGCCGGAGAGAATCTGAACGTGTAGAGCATCGTCGTCTGTCATGGTAGAAACCTCTGTATCCTCTGGATCTGGTACGGGATTTCGAACCGGACAACTCCGGCGGCGTAGCCGATCAAATATTCTGGGTGGAGACTCACTCCGAGTTCTCACCTACATCTTCCATCACGTCGAACAGGTTTTCCAGAGCATCCGCCAGTCCCTCACCGTCCTCGGTCAGAGAGAGAATGGTCTTCTTTCCCTGGCCTTCTTCTTCCGCCGTCAACAGGCCGAGACTGCGTAGATTGTCCTTGATGCTCAGAGCGTGTGCATACGTGGTATCAATCTCCTTGGCGATGGCACCGGCGTACGGCTCCTTCATCTTCCGGACCGCGGTCAGGAACAGGCACGGCTTCTCATTGATCAGGAACTCGTCCAAATAGACGTCCTTCGCCACTACAGAGTTTCACCGCTTCCTGGCTCTTCTGCAGATTTTGACCCTTTCCCGGTCATCTCCAACCCTATTCGGAAATCTATATACGACATAATATCGATTCTCTACCATACAACTGTCAAACAACTATTATAAAACAAAGGGGTGGGAGAATATTCGCTCAAGGAAAGAAGGAGGAGCTGAAAATGAACACCAGATTCAGGGCGATCTCCGCTACCAGAAAGGCCGTCACCAGAGTAAGTTTGTTCTCCGGATTCGAGTAGTCTATCTTCTTGCCGATTGCTCCGGTCCCTCCCGTGTACCTGTGTCCGGCCAGCATCATGATCAGCAGCGAGAGAGAAGTAGCGAACCAGAACAGATTCGTCGTGAAGTAAGAGAACGCCCCAAGTTCCATGAACAGTAACTTCTCAAACTCGTTTTTAAGAGTAAGGTAGGTTGGGTTGGCCGTCGCTTCCCCAGTAGGTTGATAAGTGTCTACCACGCAACCGGCCTCTTGGACCAGTTCGTGTCGAACCCCTGCCGGTCTAACGCATCCACGGGCCCTAGCTGAGCCTTGGGTACGCTGAATTTCCCCCGGCGGAAGACGGCCAACACTCCTACCCACGAATTACTCAAACCCGGTTAAAAAGGTAATCCGAAGAACCGTTATCTCAGCTTCGGCAGCTCAAACGATACGGAAATGTTCGTCAACGAGTCAGAAACACGTCCAGCAAGATCCACAACCAGATTATCCCTCCGCTCCTGCTCCTCCCTCTTCCTCCGGCCCATCGCCCGCTTGAAATTCATCTGAATCTCCCGCTCCTTCTCACGGATCAAACGCCGGACCTCACGGAACTGCTCCTGAGTCAAAGGCTCCTTCCCAGCCACCGCCGCCATCTCCGGCGTCACCAACCGCCCAGGATTATACTCAGTCCGGAAAACATCCACTTCAGCACTGAACGACCACCTCTCCGACTTCAAATCACTGTACGTCAACTCCTCCAACTTCTCAACAGCATACCTCTCCTCCCACTCACTGAACTTGTCCTCCACCCGTTCCGGAGGAACCTCAGCCTCAAGCATTACCACAGACTACAGCTCCCGGCCAGAAAAATGGTAGCGGACAAAACCATTTCACAGCCCCGAGTACACCAGGTACGCATGGAAGAGATCGAACTCGAAGCCGTCACCATCGACGACGAATACGACGGCGGCGAAGAAGAGGCCAAGGAACGAGTGAAAGAGTTCCTGGAGAAAGCGGGCGACGACATCACCGCGAAAAAGACGACGGTGAGGGACCAGGACGGCAACGTAATCGATGAAGAAATCCGGGGCTACACCCGGCAGTCCGAAATCTGGTGGACCAGCATCGCCATCCTCGTAATCTCAAACCCCGACGGAGTCATCCAGTTCCTCAAGTTCGTCAAGGACATCCCCGGCCTCACCATGGGACTCACATTGGAAGGCAGCTCCCGGATCAAGATCTTCTCCGACAACAACTTCACCCTGATCGACAACTCCACGAACTACAACATCGAGAAACTCGGGGAAGTGGACGACGAGGTCGCTGTGAAGATGGACGAGGAGACCTGGCGGCAGCTCCGGGACGATATCGACACCGGGGAAGTCGACGTCGAACTACCACCGGAGGACGAGATCGGTCCCTAACTCCCGGTCTGGTTCTGCAGGAGTTCCTGCCCTCTCTCGTGGACATTGAAGTTCTCGAACTCGGGGTCATTCCACTTCCCGTAGAGGCCTCCTGAAAATCCGGTGCAGTCAGCGCCGTTGTACACGTAACTCCTGTCACCTGTCTTCTCCTCCATATCCTCGGAAACATCGCAGATCACATACTGCTCACCGAGGCCAAAGCCGATACGAAGGTCGTCAGAATCAAACAGGACATCGGCCCTCACTGGAACCGTCACAGTACTACCGTTCACCGAAATCCAGGACTCACAGGAGCTGTTCCTGTAGATGTAGTTGTTCCTCGAGATCTGAACCTCGTTGAGACGGGAAACACTGCACTCCAACCGATCGCCGCTCTCTGTCTTCAGGCCGATATCCCTGTAACTCATGTTCAACTGGTCAAAGGAGACCTCGGTGCTTCCTGACGACGATTGAGGGAAACCCAGCATGAACGAGCCGCCGAGCACGAAACCCAGCGCCAGTAACCCGACTACTTCTTCACTGGATACCACTCAGCTACCACCATCACTGCCGTTGTTGGAGTTCATCGCCTCGGCGTGGTCTTCAACCTGGCTCAGATAATTGTTGAACGCACGGGCAACACGGTCATCCAGCTCCGAAGGCGTCGTAGCGAACCTCAACTTGTCCATGACCTCGGCCTCTGTTTTCGCTTTGAACCTTAGAGCCTTCATCACATTCTGATGTTTGAAGTACCCATCAAAGAATGGTCCCAGCTGCTTGTGATTCCTTACTCTACTCGGTAGCTGATCCGCATTATCGGGCATCAACCACCAATGGGCACGAGGACCGAGTTCCCCAGGAGCGAATTTCACTATCCGATCCTTCCGGACGCTATAACGAGATGTCCGATTGGATTCCTCTTTGCTCTTAGAATCCGTTGGAGACATCTCAATCCTCACCCGAGGATTCTCATCACCGACCGGCGACGTCTTACCACGATAAACGCCGACGTGATGGCTGTCATGGAATCTTAGGTTTTGAGTTAAGTTGTGAATTATAGGATCGTACTCGAAGTTCGAGTTGAACAAATCTGGAATAGCCATAGTACCATTTTACACCTCGAAATTAGGACTCTGTCTGCTGACCATCGGAGTTCGCCTGATTTTGAGTAACCTCTCCAGCACCCGGCAGATCAGCCGGAACCTTCCTGATTTCACGGCTTCCGTTCCAATCGGTTTCAGTGATGGTCGTGATAGTGTGGCTCGCTGAACGACCAAGATTCTCTTTAGCAGTCTCTACAGCCTCGACGTAGTCTTCCACCATCCACGACTTCACAATCTGCTTGTTCTGAATCTTCTGAGAAGCCTTCTCCAGAGAATCCTTGTCTCCTATCTCCACCGAAAGATCCTGCTCCAAATCAAGCAAGAGAGTGGCTCTGCCAGAGAAATTCAACGGCTCAAACTCATAGGCAAACAGACGAGTCGCGTCCTCCTTATCATCTGACGGACTAACCTCGGGATCGACACCGGACTGATTCATCGCAGGATAAAGCCCGTACTCCCCGAAAATCAACATATACTCAGCTAACTCTCTTGCCTTCCTGTCCGTCAATTGCTGCTTCGTAGTGGTCTCGAAACCAGGCATCGACTCACCGCCTGTGAAGTACGCTCCGAACAGAATCACCACGTTCAGAATAGCGAGTCCGGTAGCGATCAAAGGAAACGCCGGAATCCATCCCTGGAAACCGATGCCGAAGAACAGGCCCCAGAACAAGATCTCGGCGATCAAGACTGCTGCATACAGCTGATTCCGGCTCCAGTCAAGCATCCTCTATGTCCACCTCCCATCACGGCTCAAGTCATCCCAGTTTTCGTAAATCCACCAGCATCCTTTACCGATAAGGTAGAACACGAGAATCCCGACTCCCAGCTGCATCCAGAACGTCCGATTCCTCGCCTCCTGCAACTGCCTCTCACCGTACTCGTTGATCGTCTCGTTCAAAGACCGGATCATCCGAGTGTTCTGCTGCGTCTCGTCCCCAACCTCACCCAGGTTCTCAGAAAAATTGCTTCTCGTCTTCTCTAACTGGCTTCTGAACGTATTCTGCTGAAGCCGGACACGTTGAAGGATATCCTGGTAATCCTCGGAACGAGTATTCGCTAAAACCTGCAACGCCTCCAGCTGCTCCTCCGTGAAATTCGCTCGGTAGAACGTCGTGTTGTTAACGTACTCTGTCCTGTTCCTGTACTTCACGATCTGCTTGTCGCTGCAGATCACCGAGTCCGGGTTCTCCATACAGAACTCCGTGAACCTGTCCACCAGGCTCCGCTCCGCCTCCTGAGTATCGTACTGCTTGAACGGGACGAAGATGGAGGCCGTGAACTCGGTCTCGTTGAAGTTTTCACCGGAAACCCGGACCGCCCGCTCGTAAGTCTGGTTCGTGGCAGCTGTCGCATTCTCTTCCAGCTTCGGGATACTCACGTTGTACTGGACCAGGACGTCTTCTCCCGGCGCAACATCGAACCCGGAGCGAGAGAACTCGACGTCTTCTCCTTCAACAGTGACGTCGAACGCCGTTTCGTTCCCAGTGTTCTCTACACGGAAGACCGAGGAGTCACTTTCCCCGAACTGAAGCTCGAAATCCTGCTCGAACGCAGAAACACTGACTGAGGTATTCTCGTAGAAGGTGGACACCTCTATCGAGATGTTCGGCCCCGAGAAATCGTTGTCACTGCCGCTGTACTTGTAACTCGAACTCAGGGACTCGTTGATCGTAGTGATGTTCTCCGTGTAGAACGAGGCGTTCACCGTCCGGGTCTGAGAAGCATTCAAATTGAACTTCTGCCGGTCCCAGGTCAGGTACGACGTGTTCTCCAGGGTCACGTTGTAGATCTTCCTGCTGGAGTCCTGGTTCGTGAACGAGAACTCGAACCCGTGTTGGTTGTAGGCAGAGACGTTCCGGTCGACGCCGTCCGGCACCACGTTCAACTGGGGAACCTGCGCCGCAGACACACCAGAGAACAAGACCAGAGCCAACGCTGCGACTATAGCTCTACGAATAGCGATCACTCCAGTCCTCAAGCTCGTCCTCCAGGTTTTCGTCGACGACTACCCGGCCCCGATCATTCTCTGTAAGGCAGTGATCTACGAAAGCCGAAATCAGTGTCTGCTTCGAGTGTTCGCTGCCGGCAGCGGCCCTGTCAAAGTCTTCCTTCAATCCCTCATCGATGCTATTACTCAGGGACGTAAGGCCGCCAGAATCATCGCGCTCTTCCACGGTAGACGCCTAACACTGAAACATGACTGATTATTTATAAATCACGGGTGTCCATACAGGGATATGGCGGAAGACGAGGACGGGTTCCTGAATCTCTCCCTCCCACAGAAACTACAACTCGGAGTATTCGGAGCAGGAACCCTACTCTTCCTCTTCACATACGTCGTCGCCGGGCTTCTCAACGGATTCAACTACGTCAACACCTGGATCCTCGACAACCCGATACCCGTCGTCGCCTACTGGTCCATCCAGATCGGGATGATACCTGTCTACAGCAACGTCGACTTACGCCGGATAAAATGGCTGAAGCAGAGCATCTACACCTTCTTCTTCTCGGGAGGACCATTCATCCTCTTCCTCGCATACTACCAGTTCCACCCCCCGACAACCGGAGTCGACCGCCTGGTGAACAAATTCAGCTACATCATCGCCTCAGTTACATTCTTCAAGCTCATCGTCTCCTCGGGCTTCTACCAGTACAAAGAGAAATACACAGAGGAGTAACCTCTCCACCGAGAACCGGCAACCCTATTCTATAAAAAATTCCATCCAACGATTCTCAACTGGTGGCTACACAATCAAATACGACGTAGGCGACGAAGTACAGGTCTACATCCCTGACGAAGACGACCCCGACCACAGATACCACGAAGAAATGGGCGAAGTAATCGACATTCTCGAAGACGAACTCAGTGGAGTAACAGGCGATCCTGAACACGACTTCCTCTACACCGTCGACTTCTACGACGAGGAACTCGGGGACATGGACTTCCGCTACGACGACCTCCAAGAAGTCTAGATCTCGAGCTCCGGCAGAGACAAGGCATCGGATAGCTCCTCGACAAACGCCTCACCGTTCTCCTGCAGGTCGTCCTCCAACTCGAAGGTCATGTTCCGGACGTGGACATCATCCAGCTGTACATCCAGAGGCTCCTCCAAGTCCTCCGGATACAGCAGGAACGTCTCCCCGGTATCCTTTGCCTTCGCGTAGCCGACCATCTGCGAGACATCACCGGTCTCCGGCCTCTCATCAGCTTTGTACTTCGTATCGATCACGCAGACCACGTCACCGGTTTCCCGGTCGTACAGGACGATGTCGATCCTGTACTTCAGGTCCCGGCCATGGACGTACTCAGCCAAAGTGACTTCTTCCTCAGCCTTCACCCTGAAACGCTCCGGCAAGTTCTCTCGCAGCCACTCCGTGACGAACTCCTGGAACAGGTCGGCCATGTCCACATTGAACGGCACCATCTGCCTGTCCCCGACCTCGTAACTCGGACCACTGTTATCCAGAAGCAAACGGCACAAAGCGTGAAGACGCTCGTAGTCGCTGTTCAACCTGTTATAGCTTCTACCGGCGCAGTCACTGGCACGGAACTCGTTGTAGCTGATCCCGCCCTTCATCGACCGGATACCCTTCCGCACCTTTCTCAACGTCTCATCACGGCAAAGACTCGAAGCAGAAGAAATCCGATTCAAGGTGTAAAGCAGGATCTGGTTATCCTCGTTGTCCGCAGTCATCTCACTGTACTTCACGTGCGCCTTCGGATCCCACGGCCTCTTCAGCGTCTTCGTGAAATCGATTCTGCCCTTGATACGCTGAGTCTTCTCCTCTTTCTCAACGTAACTACGGTAAAGCCCACGACGTCGACGATCAATCACGTTCTCCGCCAAGATGTTCGCTATCCGGTCGTAGAACCCCTCCACAGAATCAGAATCGTAGACCGTGGAAAGATCAAACTCACCGAGGTCGTAGGCATACTCCATCATCGCAAACACGTTGCCCAGCTCCACCTTCGGCTGCAGGACAATCGAATTATCTCCTGGTAACGCAATATAGCCGACAAAACCCTGGTTGATCAGCTCCCACTTGTAATCCCTCTTCAGGTTCGGGAACCCGACCTCGACCTCCGACGAGAAATTCTCCACCAGGAATTTCGCTGTTTCCTCGTCTAACTCATCCTGGTCAAGCTCTTTTTCCTCATACTCCTCAAGCGTCCATTCCTCTCCCATACCGAGTCACGTTCCGTCTCCGATGTCGTCCTCGATAGCGTCCCACCGGTAATCATCCACGGTATCCTGATCGTCCACGAAATACTCCTCCAGATACGGTTCAATCTCCAGCCGCCAGATGCTCCTCACGTCCTCCCTCGTACCGGCGTCCAGGAAGTAACTGTAACCAAGGCTGTACTGGCGATCCCCGATCTCCTCGTTTATCTCCTCCAACTGCTCGATCAGGTCCTCTACCTCGACTTCTTCGGCGTCGAACTTCTCCCTCAGCACGTCGTAGTTGGGATACATCGGGAGGAATGCAAACCGCCGTCGAAGGGCGAAGTCAACGAGGGCGATCGATCTGTCGGCAGTGTTCATCGTGCCGATGATGTAGACGTTCTTCGGAATCGAGAACTCCTCGTCGTCCTCACTGTCCTGCGCCAGGTGAATCTTCTCGTCACGATACTCCAAGAGGTACATCAATTCACCGAAGACAGAGGAAACGTCGGCCCGGTTGACCTCGTCGATGATCATAATGCACGGACCGGACAGCTTCTCTGCCTGTTTACAGAACTTGTAGAACTTCCCCTTCTGAAGCTCGTAGCTCAGATTATCCGAACCACTGTCGTCATCCAGCACCGGACGGATGCCCTGGATGAAGTCCTCGTACTCGTAGCTCTGGTGGAACTGGACGATGCCGAACTCGTTGGTGGTATCCTCTGTGACTTTCTCCGCTATCTTCCGGGCGGCAAACGTCTTACCAGTACCTGGCGGCCCGTAGAACACAGACCCCTTCTTCCTGTTCAAGGCATGAATCCAGGTCTGGATCTGCTCCTCTTCAACGGTAAGTTCGTTCGACAACTCCCGCTTCTCCCGCGGCGACAGATCGATCTTCTCCTCCGTCTTCAACACGTCGCGTACAGCCAGGTTTCGGACAGAGTCACTCGACAACTTCCCGTGCCCGCTACCAGAGGATGAACTTGAGCTACTCATGGACAACGAATGACTCCTTGTCGATTCCAAGGATGCCCTCCTCGTAGAGGTCTGTGTACTCTTCACCGTCCTCCTCGTAACCGAACTCGCTGCGGAAAGCTTCCAGCAACAGGTCTACGGACGGCTCTTCACCATCGTCGTCGCCATCTCCATCTTCATCAGCTTCCTCGACCTCCAACGCAAAATCCCTGTAAAGGAATCCGGCGACGGCGTCAACGGGAATCCGTTCCCCATCACAGAACTCATCCAGAACAGTCTCCCAGTGATCCTCCTTCAGCTTATACTTCGCATCAGACCGGCTTCCAGTGATCTCGACAACCTTCTCGAAGCTGGGCGGAGCCGACGAAGGCGTATAGGTTCCTGGGGCGTGCTTCAGCCACAGGTTCTTCTCCAAAGCCCCGTTCTTCTCCGTGAACGGTAAGAAATGGGCGTCACTTCGACCGTCCACCCGGTAATACCGGTTGAAATACTCGTGCAGATCGAACTGCACACCGTCGCTGCTCGCGTCGTACTCCGTAGAATCCATCCCATTCTTCGCGTACGCCCTTTTCACCCCCAGATATCCAGCAAACACTGAATTGATTTTCCTGCTTGAGATCTCGCTAACGCAGGACTGCACCACCTCCGGCTTTAGGACGTACTGTGTCGTCATATCTTGTACTCAACCTTCTTCGCGGACAGCGGGAGCTGGAAGTCACTCGGCGGATCCAGGTCTACACCAACCGACGAGTAACCCATCCGGGCCGCAACCTCCAGCGTCGTACCCGAGCCCATGAACGGATCCAAAACGACACCCGGCACGGTCTCAGCACCGCAGTCGCAACCACTCCAGCCACCGGTCTCCTTCTTCGGGAAAGTGAACTCGCGGAAGTACCCGCCGAGGACTTCCTTCGCCTCGTCCGCCAGTTCCTGGACGTCGTCTGCGTTCCGACCGGTCCCGTCCTGGATCTCCATCGCCTTCCCAGCGTCCGAAATCCCTACCGATTGCACCGCCCTGATATGCTCCTCAGTGAGGTCCGACTCTTCGTAGATCTCCATCGCACGCCGGGCCTGCGGACGGCTCTCATCCAGCTTGGTGGTCCGCTTCAGGTCACGGGTCAACGGTTCCCCGCACTCACTGCAGGTGGCCGGCGGACAACCCATGACCAGGGCACGCTCCACGAGTTCCTCGGGGAACGGAGCGAGGTGGCCGCCGGTGTTCCGATCGTGGCCGATCTTCCAGACATCGCCGGCGTCCGGCCCGTAGAAATACTCGATCAGGTCGTCCAGGACATCGTGGTCAACCTGCTCCATGATCTCCTCCGGCATCGGAGAGAATCCTTCAAGCTCCTCGTCGCTGTGCTTCAGATCCCAGAAGTCACCGGGGTTCGAGCCGTTGCCGAACTTCTTCGAGTACCCGAACAGGTCGTAGTAGTAGTCGTTGTTCTGCGTGAAGTGGAAAATGTACTCGTGCCTGTTCGCCAACCGGTTCTTCGCCGGGTCCGGCATCCCGCCAGGCTTCGCCCAGAGAATCTTGTTACGGACTAGCCACCCGTCTTCCCTTGCGGCTCGCATCAGCATTTCCGGGATCCCGACCAAGCTGCGCTTCTCGTACGTGTCCCCAATGTTGAGGAAGACTGATCCCGTAGGTTTCAGAACCTTGCTCCACTCGTCCAGGCACTCGATCATCGTATCGATGAACTCTTCCGGCGTCTCCTCCTGCCCGATTTGGTCCTCGACCCCGTAGTCACGCTTCTGCCAGTACGGCGGCGACGTGATGATGAAATCCACCGAGTTCTCTTCCAGCGTCGACTCGTCTGATTCGATTAACTCGGAAAAATCACGGGCATCCGCCTTGTTGATGTCCAGGAAGCCCTCCTGGTCCGGCGACGGATGTTTGAGAACATCAGAATCTTCCTCAGCCATTATAAGAAGGACTTCGTGGTATCCACTTCAACGCATCGGAAGGGTGGCGAAAGTAGTCACGGTACAGGCCGCTATCCCTACGGCGTCAGGTTATTCAGAAATGATCCTCCGGCTCCGGGTAATACAGCTCCGCCTCCGGAAACTCCTCCTCGAACACGTTAATCCAGGTCCGGTACTCCACGTCGAGAAACTCCTCCACATCCAGATTGTCGTAGTCTAACTCAACCACGGCATCGAAATCATAGCTGGCATCCACCTCAGGATCACGCAAGGCGTCGACGTCCCTGCCGTGAACGTGCATCTCGAAGTACCGGTCCTCCTCGTCCAACAATTCGCCCGTCGTGATATCGTCGTACTCCCGAAGCCACGGAGCCAGAATCAAACCGAGATCCTCCTCGTCGACACCCATCAGCTCCATGTAGTGGTTGACACGGCCGACAGCGTTCACCGCGAAAGGAGAACTCTCCGAAATTCAGGCACCACCTCCTTTTGACTCAACCTCTAACATCGACATCCGTTCATACAGAAACCCGACAACCATCAACAAGACACCCGTAGGCCCGCCGAGAAAACGCCCGGTCAGAACTGATAAGAGCACTACTACAACCCCGAGAAAATAGAGTGCGACTGCCACGAATACGTCGAAATTATGAAGATCCTCTCTACCGGCCACTTGCGGCACCACCTCTCTTCTCCGCAACAAGGCGGATCATCGAGACATCGGTGATATGGCTACACTCCGAGCAGACGACCTTCACCCAGTCAATATGAGGCTTGTCCACAGAGTTGACCTTAAGGTCGTTACCACACTCCTCACACTCCGGACTCACGCAGAAGCATCACCTCTGAACTCTCCATCCAAGTCACGGCCAGCAGCTGCCTCACGGACCATCTGAATCCTCTTCTCTTTCTGGTCGTCATCGAAGCTGAACGCTCCCTCCATCCGCTCAACCACGGTGTCCCGACCCCGTTCCCCATAGAACTCTTTCACTTGCTCTACGTAGTTTTTCAACGATTCGTAGATCCGACTGGCTTTCGCAGAACCGCTGTACCTGTTCCTGACCTCATCGGGTTCCATCGGAGGAAATCTCCCCCGCTTTACCTGGAGATCGTCTCGCACCCGAACGATATCTGCACGGTCGAACCTCTCCAAGAAATCAGCTCTATCGTTCAGGTCGAGGTCCTCCACCTCAGCCCAGATAATATGACATAATACGTCCTCGTCGATACGAGTCACCGGCTTCTTCTCCAAGATCGCCTCGATCAAGTCGTGGAGAGTCTCGTAGACATACTCCATACCCATGAACTCGATACTGTACTTCCCGCAATCCTCGGCCTCGACGTACTCATAGCCAGTTCCAGGCGGTTCCTCAGGATGCGGCTTCTGCACCGCAGTCAACGGCTCAACCCTGATAGAATCCTTACCGACATCCTCAATATACGACTCCGCACGTACCTGCTCACCATCACTGAACAGAACTATCTCACCCTCACTGGTCTGCTCCGGTTCCTTGTCAACCTGTAAACGGCAGAAGCGCCCGGTGAAATTCTGGTACAGATGATTCTTAATCCACTCCTCGTCTCTCCTAAACAGTAGATCCATTCGGATATTCCACCTCTGTCCGTAACCGGGTACTGCAGAACCGGCACTTCCGCGGCTTCCTACAGGTTTTCTGAACCTGAGCACCGCACTCAGGGCACTCCGGGTCGTCTTCAGAGAACTCCAAGCCCTCCAGTGGAATCGTCGTAGTGATCTGGTCACCAGCCACGAGGAACACGACACTCTCCTCGAAATTCACGAAGCCTCGCTCGTAGCCCTGATTCAAGGTGTACGGAACTGCCTCTCTCAAGACCTCGTACGAAACTCCGCGCTCAGGGTCAATCCGCATCGTGAACCGTGCATCAGCGTGATCCGACACAGAGTACGCCTGGCCGTTAAACCACTTCTCCAGACCCCTCACCTCACACTTACTTGGAAGCTGCCTTCTTCAGCTTCCTTCAGAGGAAGGTTAGACGGATTTTCAGCCTCCACACGGCCCTCTTCGGACACATTCACGCTGCACATCGCATAACCACGTTCTACCCACGAATTTGTCAAACTGATTTAAAAAGTGAACCCGCATACGGCTCCAGGGTGGACACCAGATCGACATCGACGCTCCGGAGATAATCGAGTTCCACGACCACGAGTACCAGTTCCTCGGAAAAGACGCAGAACAAGGACACCTACACTTCTACAGGTACACACCGGAGCACGCCGAAGTCGTACTCGCCAGTACCGACCAGGAAGGCGTGCTCCAGCAGGACGATGTGTGGAGGCTGGACCACGGCGACCCCAAAGGACGGCTCCAGGACTACGTCTATCAGCAGCCCTGGGAAGACACACGAGAACTCGAGGACCACGGATACCGCTCGCTTTCCGACCCCGCGTTTGACCCAGGATTGAACGATGCTCTCGGCGGCTCCATCCTACTTGACGACGGTGACTACGTACTGCCGTTCCGAGCACCTTTCTCCACCGCAGCCGACATCCTCGAAGCAGAAACCCAGGAGTCAAACGACATCTACGTCGACTACCGACCCGACTTCCTCGAACTCACACCCGAAGACAGCCTGGAGAAATACCAGTTGACCTCCGAGCTACGAGGCACCAACGAGATAACCGGTACGAAGATCCTTGACGAGATCCACATACTGGACCGGGGCAGCGAAGAGGTCTACGACACTTTCCACGTAGACGACTTGGCTCAGGACTACTTCATCGACCGTCTATCCGACATCGATGGCGTCTGCGATGAACTCGCCCGGCTCTGGATCACGGAAGATGGAGAAGGCTACAAGAACCTGAGAACCGTGTCTTGGGCACTCACCAGCGACACAGCACACCTGGAGAACAAGTACGACGTCGACGCCCACGAACTCTTCAACGAGTTCGGAGAAACCGATGTGTATCGGAACGAGCAAAGCCCGGACGCAGGCGTATTGCATCTACCGGAGAGGAAGCAGGAAGAACTCGAAGACCAGGAAGACACTGACGAGAACGATGACTCCGAGCAGGTCGGCCTCACCGACTTCTGAAAAGAACGATTCCACAGTGGAACAGGTGACATCTAACCATACACTTATCGGGGCATCATGACTGTGTAAAAAGTAGAAACGATGCCTGGCGATCCTCCGGTATTCACTGAAATCGATATACCCCGGGTCATCGACACCTCAAACACCGACTTCATAGACGAGTTCTACATCCCGCTCCTCTCCCGCTCCGTCGAATACAAACGCGGCGTCGGATACTTCACCTCCAACTGGGCGAAATCAGCCTCCCGGGGAATAGCACAACTCGCAGAAAACGGAGGCACAGCGAAATGGCTGACGAGTCCACAACTCAGCGAAGAAGACTGGCACGCCATCGTAGAAGGCTCACAGGCCAAACGCGACGAACGCCTCCGGAAAACCCTCCACCGCTCGATCGACGACCTGCGGAACGATCTCGAACAGGACACCCGAGAAGCAATCGCGTGGATGATCGCCGACGGTCTACTGGAAATCCGGCTCGCCATCCCGCAGAACTCGCTTTCAGGGGACTTCCACGATAAGTTCGGGGTCTTCTACGACAGCGACGAGAACCGGGTCGCCTTCCACGGGTCGAAGAACGACAGCGAGCAAGCACTCCGCAACTACGAAGCCTACACCATCGACTGCGACTGGCTCAGCAAACGGGACCGAGAGGGCGTCGACTACCACGAACAACGGTTCGATGAACTCTGGGAAAACCAGAACGACAACGTCGCCGTCTACACCATTCCAGAAAGCATCGAAAAAGAGCTGGAAGACCTCCGCGAATACGACAACCCGCCATACAGTCCCGAACCAGACGACTCCGAAGAGATAACACTCCGCGACTACCAGAGCGAAGCCGTCAACTCCTGGTTCCAGAACGGGTGCCGCGGCCTCTTCGAGATGGCTACCGGCACCGGGAAGACGTTCACCGCCCTCGCCGCCCTCGAAGAATACCTTGAGGAAGAAGACGACCAAGTAATCACGGTCATCGCCGTCCCTGTAACCCACCTCGCCACGCAGTGGGCCGAGGAGATGGAGACCTTCGGCCTCGACTCGCCCAAGATGATCTTCGGCTCGGTCAACCCTGACTGGAAATCAGATCTTTCCAAACTCGTCTCCAACATCAACATCGGCGTCCGAGACCAGGGATTCGTGATCACGACCCACAAGACCCTGAGCCACTCCTACTTCCGGGAAAAACTGGACTCTGCCAACTGCAAGACAGTCCTGATCGGGGACGAGGTCCACCGTCTCGGCTCCGAAGACCAGAGGAAAGGACTGCTGGCGAGCTACGACGCCCGGATCGGACTCTCCGCAACCCCGGAACGGCACTACGACGAAGAAGGAACCACGTACCTCCTGGAATACTTCAACGACGTCGTCTTCAAATACACTCTCGGAGACGCCATCCCCGAGTACCTGACGCCGTACGACTACCACCCCGTCATCGTCGAGATGACGCACGAGGAACTGGAGGAATACAAGGAACTCACCAAGCAGGTCGCAGCTGCCTCCGCCAGCGACGACGCACCCGACGAAATCGTGGAACACCTGGCGATGAAACGGTCCCAACTGGTGAAGAGCGCCGAGAACAAATACGACGCCCTACGCGACGTCCTGGACGAGATCGGCGAAGTCGACCACTTCCTGGCCTACACGAACCCGCAGCAAATCGACCGGGTGCAGGAAGTCCTGAACGAGTACGGCATCATCCAGCACAAGTTCACCTACCAGGAAGACGACGACGAACGTCAACGACTCCTGGAACTGTTCGACAAAGGCGACTACGACGCACTGGTCGCCATGCGCTGCCTCGATGAAGGGGTCGATGTCCCATCCACTCGGCAGGCAATCCTCATGTCCAACAGCGGGAACCCGATGCAGTTCGTCCAACGCCGTGGACGGCTCCTACGGCAGTACGAAGGGAAAGACAAGGCCGTCATCCACGACGTGATCGTCGTCCCCTCGTTGAACCCGCCGCCGGACGTCCAGGAGTCCGAGAAAAACATGCTCCGGAAGGAACTGGACCGATTCGAAGAGTTCGCAGCCAACGCGCGGAACGAACACCAGGCCAGGAACGGAATCGAACGTCTCAGGACTGTCTACGAGATTTAAAGTACCTCCCGTTTATCAGTCACATAATAACCGACAATACTCATGAAGGAAACGGATGTCCACTCGCTCATCCTCGAAAAGACCGACGAAATAGAGGACGACGAACTACGCAGCTTCATCAACGAGATCCTCCGCTTTGAACGCTCAAAGCTGGACCGCGAGAACTACCAATACTCAGACGAGTACAAGGAACTCATCGATGAACACGCCCTGACCGGCGAAGAAGGAGAATCTACTGACGAATGAACAACCTGCAAATCTTCGACATCGAGGTCAAAGACTACCGCCAGTACAAGGGAACCGTCCCGATCGACCTCAAGGTCGACGGCGACAGGCACATCAACGTCATCGAAGGCCAGAACGGAGCAGGGAAATCCAACCTGCTCAACGCCATCACACTCTGCTTCTACGACGAAGAAACCCACCTCGAAACACAGGAAGACCAAGGACTCGAATCCGAACCACTGGTCAACAACCGACGGTTAGAGGAAATCGACGAAGGCGACAGCGCCAGCGGCTACGTCGAAATCACCCTCGGGAAAGACGAACCGAAGTACATCTTCACACGCGAGTTCCGCACCGTCAAACGGGAAGACGGCGGATTCAGCGATGCCACGGGCGACCTCCGGCTCCGGCAAAAGTTCCAGCAGGACTGGCGGGACGTACCGAACCCTCACACCCGGCTCTCCGAGATCCTGCCCACCCGCGTCCACGAATACTTCCTCTTCGACGGAGAGCAACTGGACGAGTTCTTCAACGAGAGATACACCGACCGCGTCGAATCCGCCATCCTCGACGTCTCCCACATCGAACTACTGAACCGGTCACTGACACACATCGACACCGTCAGAACAGAACTGGAGCGCACCTCCACAGAGTACGAAGGAGAAGCCAAGCGCCGACGAGAAGAATACGAGGAAGCGGAAAAACGTCTCGAAGAACTCGAAACCCGGGAAGAGGAGTACGAACGGGACATCGAAGATGCCAACGACCGTCTTGAAGAAAAAGACGAGAAACTGGCAGGCAGCAGCGACCCAGAAGTCCAGCGGAAACTGGAACGCCGTGAAAACCTGAACGACCGCTTGGACGAGAAACGCAACGACCTCGAAGAAAAACGTGTAGACGTCGCAAGCCACCTGGTCGAATCAGGCTCCCTCGTCTACAACGAAGACGCGCTCCAGTACACTCTCGACCAGCTAGAGGACATGGAGGACCAAGGCGAACTCCCGCCACGGATCCAGGACTGGTTCATCGACCAGTTGATGGAACGCGGAGAGTGCATCTGCGGCGCTTCCCTCGAAGACGACGAGGAAAAACAGGAGCACCTGGATGAACTGCGGAAAGAGGTCGCCGTCGTAACCGAGGGCAACATCGAAGGGAAAATCGAGATACCTCACCTGGTCTCCCAAGCCGACGAGTCACTGAACTCTCTCCTCGAAGGCGTCAGCGACATCACCGATATCCAAGACGACATCGACGGGATCGAACGCCAGCTCCGGGACATCTCGAAGGAACTGGAAGGCAAGGAAATCCCGGAAGACGTCGACGTTGCCCAGCTGGAACAGCAGCGCAGCGACATCGAAGACCGGATCCGGCAGATGCGAGAAGACCTGGGCCAGCTCCGAGGCGAAATCGAGCAACAGGAGCAAAAGGTCAAGGACCGGCGGGAAGCCTGGCAGGAAGAACTGGAGAAGGAGGAGAAGTACGACGTACTCGCCAAGAAAATCTCCTTCATCGACGACGCCGAAGACGAGATGGAAGGGATCCGGGCAGAGATCCTCAAAGAGGTACGCAACGAGACCGAGGAATACCTGAACCTGTACTTCAACGACCTCATCTGGAAGGACGAACCCTACGACGTTGACCTCACCGACGACTACCAGGTCAAAGTCTACGGACCCAGCGGCGAGAAGAAACTCGGGTCGCTCTCCGCCGGCGAACGCCAAGTCCTCGCCCTCTCCTTCATGTCCGCCCTCTCCAAGATCAGCGGGTTCAGCGCCCCACTCGTCATCGACACACCATTGGGCCGGATCTCCAGCCGTCCGAAACGCCGTATCGCACAGAACCTTCCCGACTACCTCGAAGACACGCAGATCACCTTCCTCATGACGGACGAAGAGTACAGCCAGGAAGTACAAGCAAGGTTAGATCCGAGCATCGCACACGAATACCACCTCGAATACGAGAAAGACGTTACCCAGGTGAACGACTGATGACGGACTCAACCACCACACACTACGAGGAAACCGAAGCACCTCGTGACGTTGCGATCGAACGCTCCAAACGAGAGCTGTACGAGGAACTCCGGACCACAGACTCCTCGCCTTTCTACGAGGTGGAACTCCGGGAACTCTTCCTCTTCGCCATGGGGTACGGACGGCAGAAAGCAGGCCGAGTCGAACTCGACGGCGACCTACACTACCTGTTTGGCCGTACCAGCCTTTCAGACGGACAAGAGTGGATCATCAAGTCCGTGGCCGTCAAAGAGACACGCGACCCGGACGTCCTCCGAGACGAGCGCATGGTCTACACCATCGCCCAAGAGTACGCCAACAGCGGCATCGAGAAACTCCACGGCAAGGTCTTCGGCCCGGACGAAGCACTGAACGAGTTGACCAGCGAGCTCAAATCCCTTCACGAAACCGACGACTAAGATACAGACATGGCTGAATACATCCTTGACGTCGACGTCGTCCGAGACTCCTTCTGGGACTTGGTTGACCGCCGGATCCACCGACTGTTCCCCGGCTACCTGTGCCTCCGACGCGAAGCTGGAAGGGAAAACAGGCTGGACGACCTCGATTTCGACTACAACGAGTTCTTCGACAAATTCTTCGAAATACGCACCGGCAAGAAGCCGTACCTCGTCCCCTTCACCGTCGAGGACCCCCAAGAGACCGAACTCTGGTTCAACGAAAACGTCGCCGGAACCTACGCACCCTCCTCACTCAGGACCACGACACCGCTCCTGAAAATCGGAGAGTTAGAGAAAGAGGGACGGAAAAGCCGGTGGAAACTCCACGACAACCACGCCGAACTCGCCCGGGAACACATGTGCAACGGCGACCACGTCCCCGCCGAAAAATTGGCAGCCTTCCTCTTCCGGGACTACGGATTCCAGGTCGAGGAACCCTCGGCGGACACACTTGTCCAAGCCTTCTGCGAAGAATGGGTCTACGACACAGAAAGCCCTGACTTCACGGAACTGTACAGCACCGGCGATACAGACATCGAATCCAGCGACTTCATCGAACTATGACCGACTACCAGGCCCGTCTCGACGACGAAGACACGATCCTGACACCGTACAAGGTCCGGCAGGTCGAACCCAGCGACCTCGACATCCAACCACCTTCTACACAGGGCACAGGCCGGACGCCAGAAGAACTCAGGGAAGAGCTCCGGGAAACTGCGAAGGAAGCTGCGAAACATGCCACCGGCGACGAAACCAACGGAGCCGCAGTCTACACCGACCAGAACTCCATCTACTCCGGCTCCAGACTCCAACTACCAGGAGACCAAGGAACGGCTCACGCCCTCCGAGTAGCCATATACAAGGCACTCTCCGAAGGAGCCAGCGAAATCTCCGACGTAGCAGTCTACAGCAGCACCACACGCCGCATCCAGATCTGCGGCTCCTGCAAGGAACTACTCGAAGAGTTCGGAACCTCAGGCCTCAACATCCGAACCATCGACAACACCGGACGCGAAAGACAATACAGCCTCGACGAGATCTAACGGGACGATGGCAGACACGAAATACGCTCCAGGCCCCATCAAATGCCAGGAGTGCAGTGCCGAACTCGAAACGATCGAGAAGGGCCACCTCCAGAGCCAGAACTGCACCGGCGAAGTAGAAGACGTCGAGGACTACCGAGCAAAGTACCCGGACGCACCCACACGGACCACCGAGATGCGCGACAAGATCGTAGACAGCCTGTCGTAAATCAGAATACAGAACTCAACGCTTCCCTCGCTGACTTCACTACAGATCCACCTGCCTCGGCCAATTCCTTCACGGCGTCACGGGCCTTGTCCACCCAGGTTCGTTCCTGAAGCCGCCGCATCCTACGCTGCTCCTCCAGAATCGCCTCCAGCTTCCCGTCCATCTTCTCGCCTCGCTTCTCTATCGTCGACAACAACTCCGACGTCGTCAACGTCAAATCCGTCACCGTACCCCGGACCGTAGTCAACTCGTCCTCGACACTCTCAAGCTCCGACTCCACGCCGCCGACCTCCTCCCGAACCAGCTGCCGAGTCGACTCCACCTCCTCGCCCATCTTCTTCTGCAGGGACTCGATATCCTCGTTGACGTCGTCCCGCAGCTGGGAGAACTCTCTCCGAGTACCGTCGACACGCCGCACCGTACTGTCCACCCTTTCCTCTACGTCACTGATCCACTCCCGGTTCTGCTGCAAACCCTCACTGACGCCGTCAAGCTTTCCATCCAGCTGAACCATCTGCCTCTCCACCGACTCCACATCCTGCTGCAGAGTATCGACAGCATCCTCCACCGAATTAACACCTTCCCGCAGAGCACCGACCTCAACCCGGAGACCACTAACCAGCTCCGGCAGCCGAGAAACATCAAAACCAGACTCCACGAGATCCATCAACGCCCGCCAAGCATCCTTATGCAGAATCGCCCTCCTGTAAACCTCATCACGGATGAACGAGAGGTCATCCTCCGCCCAGAAACTTGGTGTACCCGTCTCCAAATGCCTCTCCCCTTCCGAATCGTCAATCCACATCCGGAGATTGCCTTCCTCATCGTACACACGGAAATCAGGAAGATCCGCATCATCGCACTCTACCACCAATTCCGCGAATGGATCCTCCACAATAGCCAAGTGCTGCTGATTCACCTGGAACATCGGCTTCCCATACTTCGACTTCAACTCAACCGGGTCACAGACCTCCTCAACCTCCTCAACAGCATCAGCCGCCTCCACCATCAACCGCTGCTTCAACCGATTAACCCGAGAAGCCCTATCCCGGAAATCACGCAAAGTGATGAACACCTTCTCATTCGTAAAACGGACCTCAAACCCGTTCAAATACGCAATATAGCTCTTCGTCTGCCTATTCTCCTGATACTCGAAACCCTCCTTACGCAGCCACGACTCAGCCCACTTATCCCCCCACTCATCCCCAAACCTGTCCTGAACCTCGTCCACATTCGAGATCTCCGCCTCAACCACGACACTATGAAAATCCAGCGCCGAAACACTCCGACCCGGACCACCCCCCTTCTTAACAGGAGCAGCAGTGGGTGAGTCCTCCTCGTCTTCCCGAGTCCGAAGTCTATAGAGCAATTCGTCTTTGCCTTCCCGGGTCAAGTACAGGTGCTTGGTCGAACCTTGTCTCTCTGCTTTGATCCAGTCGGAGAACTCGTCCTCGTTTAGAACAGTGGAGATACGTGGTTGGGAAACTCCGATTTCCTCTGCCAGGTTCTTCTGACCTGCTATTCCCTCTTCTCCTGCATCTGCCAGTTCGTTGAGGATCTTCGTCCGGATGTCGATAGAGGTACCACCAGTGAGCGGTGCTGGGGTCTAACCCAGGGCCGGGGAAATTAACAGGTGCGAGTTAACAGATTTTGCGATTTGATAACACCCTGCCGATATCCATAGGTTTGTTGTAGTAAAATATCGATTTTAAAAGTTCAGTCGAAATCATGGTGCGTCTCCTCGTTTCCCGTCGAACCTTTTGCTCAAGAGGCCATGTCTTTCATCCGCTCCAGTTTTTCCTGATCTTCACCGTCAAGCCCTGAGAAATTGGAGTCGTCTACTCCCTCGATTTTCTCCAAGCCTTTCCTCTTCAGGCGTTCTTCCACCATCTCCAGAAACAGGTCTACATCAACTGTTGGCTCGTAGAAGTACGGGTTTCTCGGCTTGTCATACCGCTTCTGCTTATCCAGAATATTCTCCTCAACAAGATACTCCAGCTTTCTCCTGACGTAGGAACGACTTCTTGCCCTGCTCTCGTCGTCGCTCTTGTTGAAGTCGTCCTCGTTCTTCTCAACACCTGCTGCTTCACAAAGACCTCTGTACGAGTCCACGATGTAGGAGAGCTTGGACTTGTCTGACTGGAAGTTCTGGAGCATGCCGGCCATGACCAGGAGGAAGTGCTCGTCCTTCCCGTTCAGGACTTTCTCAATCCTGCTCTTCTTCACATCGTGGATAGCCTTCTCAACAAGCTCGGACTGATCAACCTGGTCATCACTGGAGTCCAGATTCTTGGGGATCTTCTTGAGAATCCTGATGCCGACCCTGATATCGCCGTTGAACTTTGAAGAGACCACCTCGGCGATCTCCTCCATGTGTTCCCGGTCAACTACCTCCTCCCTGTATGCCTCCTCCTGCCGTTTCATCAGGATCTCTGTTATCTGCTCCACGCTGTACGGAAGGAACTCGAATTTCTCAGGGCTGAAGCTGGAGTCATCGACATCCATCTCAAGATAGTCGTAGAGCCTGTTGTCGTTGGATACACAGACGACGTTGAGACTTCCCGAGAACTGGAACCCGTCGGAGTGTTCGTCCGGCCTGGATAGGGTGTAGAGGACGTCGTTGATGTATTCTCGACGTGCCTTGTAGAGTTCATCCACCTCGTCCAGGATTATGACCAGGGAGTTGTATTCTGGATCCGAGTATTCTCGGAACAGTTTGTCGATGTTCTCTGCGAGTCCTACTCCCCGTTTGAAGTCCAGCCCGAGAGAGTTCAGTGCGGCCTTGAAGACTTCCTGTTTCGAGTTGTTGGTCTTGCAGTTGACGTAGGCGTAGTCCATACTGCTGGTGTCGTAGCTCTCTTCCAGCTTGTTCAGGACGTATTTCACGACGGCGGTCTTCCCGGTGCCTGGTTCTCCGGTGATTACTGCGTCCTGTCCTTCGTTGCCGTCGAGGGTTTCGACGAATAGCTGGTTGACTATTTTCTTTATTTTGTCTTCTCGGAATTGGAGTTGGTCTGGTATGTGGGAGATCTTCAGTTTCTCCCTGTTCTCTATGACCTTCTCCTGCGGGTTTTCGGAGTTCTTCTTGATTCCGAAGGGGTCGTCGTCTTCCGGCATGTTACTGTTTGTCACATATTTCTTTTTATATTTTTCCAAGTGGTTGGAACATCCTTCCGAAGAGGGGTTGGATACCACAACAAACCGACACCTCGATTTCGCGTGGAACCACACACCCCTGCGAACAGTGAAACCCGAAAAGGCCAGGTCACCCACCCTTCTTGAATCTGGTCGAAAACACCCATATATACAATTAGTTTAAAAGTGTTGTCAATGGTTAGTAGGTACAAATCCGGGTATATCACCGCGGTTTCTTCCTCCTGGATCGACACCAGGTGCGAAGTAGAAAAATAATCCGCACTGTTCGCAGGGGTGTGGGTCAACAAATTCACCACCACGATTTCCAGTGGAATGTCCCGATAAGGCAGAAAATTTCCAAAGGGTGGTTACCACCCTAAAACCATCGTAGCTCAGGTACTTTAGAACCGGAAACACGGCATCGTCACACTATCAGAAAATTTCCAAGGGGTGTTATACCATCTCTGTTCTCTCCACTCGAAGAGATAGGGGAGATCGAGAAGCCGTAGGTCACTTCTCCTCTTCTTCGACCACCTCCAGGACGACGTCGTCCGGAAGCCAGTACAGCTTCTTCGCACCCTCCTTCCTCCCCTCGATGAAACCACCAGCCTTCAACGCTCGAAGCCACGCACCGACATGATTCGGCTCCCGGTCAATCGAGTCACTGATCTCGGTGACTGTCTGCGGCTTGGTGGAGAGAGCCTGGCCTATCTGCTTGACCAAGTCCCGTGAAGACGTACGTGCCATCTACGAAGTCTCACCCCAATCGTATTTCTCAAGATCTTCTGCCGGTGATCTGCCTGTCCTGGATTCAACTATTCTCTCGCAGTTGCTACATACAATGAAGCGATCTGGAGAATCCTTCAGAGTCCCTTCTCTCCCAGCCTTCTCAGTCAAGGATTCTATAGTCCCAGAGAAAGTGTACTGACCGCAAACTGCGACAATCTTCTCCGTCGTCTTGAATCCGTTGTCGTGTTCCCTGATTTCCTTGACGACGTGGTGTCTTCCATTGGTTCTTTCCCGAGGAGAATAGAAGAACTGCTGATCCTGGAACAGAGTATCCGGGTCAAACACCTCTTCAATCAGCTTCTGCTCCGTCACTGATCCTCACCTCTATCTCTGTGTTCCGCAAGGACTGATAGAATCTCTTCAATATCCTTTCCTTGACCAAGGAGGTATCCAGCAAGCATCGACATCCGAGAAAGATGCCACCGCTCTTGTAGATAGTCCTCAGTGTGAACCTCATGTAGTTCCTCTTCCCAAATTTGCCCGAACTCACCGTCTGAAAGACCGTGTTTCTGGAGAATCTCTACATCGTCTTCACGGAAATCGGGTGGCATTATCGGCTCTCACCTCCGTCTTCGGAATTTACGCCAATTCCCGTTACTTCGAGCTGGGAATGAACGCTGTAGACCTCGACACTGCTGCATCCATTGGCTTCTGCGTGGCTCTCAGCAGCTTCGAGAGCTTCGTCTCCCGAGTCAAGGCTGAATGACTCTCCGCAGCTGCGGCAGAGGACTACGTATCCCTCGAACCAATCCTTCTCTTCAGGTAATCCGGCGGGAGTCATTCCCGGCTCCCACCTCCAACCTGGATTTCCTCGAAGCAGATTGCCTTCGCCTGGTAGTACGTGCTGTCGATCTCGACCACGTCACCGATTGACATTGACCGTTCCTCGGCTTCGTAGAACTCGGGGCTCTCCTGTCTACTTCCAGCGTTCCACTCTTTCCAAAGCTGCTCCGGGTCTTCGTATTCTCCTTCAACCGTGGCGACTTCCCGATAAAGGTCTTGGAACTCGGTTTTCGTGAACTCAGTCGGCGGCTTCTCGTCTTCCTCAAGGACCGATTCAACGCTGTACTTGTGGAATAGTTCTGAGGCGACACCGGGTTGCCTCTCCTCGTCATACCGATGTTCCTTATCCCAATTTAGGTAGTGAATCTTGACCTCTTCCACTACTGATTCTCACCTCTGTTGGTGACTTCGTCGGCTGGGAACTGCTGTTTCAGGTTCTTGTCCAGTGTCTCAATCAACTCGTCCACGCCGTCTACACCGGTTTCGTCTCTCCGGTAGACCTGTGTCTTCCGCCCCTTCTCGTCTACCTCGTAGGTGTCGTGGTTGGTGTATTCTATCGGCGTCCAGTCCTCAGGGTCGGATACGTCGAACCGGATTTCTGGTGCGCTCATCCGGTCCATCATCTGCGTGTAGTGCTGTTCGACGCTGAGAACTTCGTCTCGGACTTTTTCGATGGTCAGGTCGTAGTAGGCTTCTCCGCCGCTGTAGCTGAGTGGTTCGTTGACTTCGAGTTCTTCGACGGACGTGCCTTCGGCTTCCAGAATCTCTTCTACTGATTCAAGCTTCACTACTGTATCACCGCTGGATTCCAGGGTAGTTGTTCTCCGAGTTCATCGACCTTTCACGGAGATTGGTTTTGATGCTGTTGTCGAGTGATTCCTGCTCAGAAGGCGCAGGGCTGTCGTTTTCAATCTCTACAGGAATTTCATCTCTCATCTCGAACCACCTTCTCGGAACCGTCTATCAGTCTTTCCAAAGCCCCAGCACTCGGATGACAGACGTAACCATCGTCGTACTCTATTGTGGAGTAGATCTCCCCCTCATCAGCCATGTGGCCGTACTCGGAAATTCCTAGTTCTGTAACTGTGAAGGTCTTCCGGGGGTTATCTTCTCCATCTATCTGGAAAGTCTCACCTTGGTATTTTCCCTTCAATTCTTCAAGTTTGTCGGCCGGTTCGCCGTGGTCTTCGGATTCTGTCGCTGTAGCGGTGTGGCCGCCACCCTCCTGACTTGAGCTTGTTGTGCTCATAGTAATGTCACATCCTTAACTTGTTAGTTAAGTTTTATATAAGTTGTTAATTAATTGGTTCATACCGATGGAACGACCCTACACGGACCAACAGGTCCCAACCACCGACCTAACCGAAAGCAGACGGAAACCCCCTGAAAACCTTGATCACGGCGAAAGCCCGTTCGACCTCTAAGAACAGGTGGCCGACAAGTGGAACAGGTCAGAGAACGACTCAAGTCGTCAATCGGAGAATCCAACATTGAGAAAGCCGACTACGAACTCCGAGAACCCACCGAGGACGAACTCAACGAAGTAATCCGCCACAAAATCGAGGAAGACGGACGTAGCTACGAAGAAGCGAAGCGGGACGTGGAAACCTTCTACTACGCAGTCTTCCCCGACTACATCACCGGATGTCCCGGATACGCCGGGAAAGTCCTGATAGAAATAGGGACAGCAGGCCCCGGCTTCCTCTACATCTACACGTGGTTTGACGGCGAAATCCAGGGGAGAAATCAAGCACCGGAAATGCGGAGGTGAGAAAAGTGCAGGTCTACAGATTTGTCCACGACTCAATCGTCAAAACCGGTTGCTGTAACGGGAGAGCCTCAATCACTTACTGTATAGCTGAAAACCGGGAAGAAGCAGAGAAGGAGATAGCGGAACACAGCAGAGACGATGCAGAAGAGGACCACGGAAACTGCGCTGTCTGTCTCGCCGAGCAACTGGCCGATGGAGACTACGAAATCGCCGGTAGTAACGAGAAGGTAGTCGAGTCAGAATCCTGACTCAGTCGATTCACCAACTTTCTTCTCTTTCTTCAATAACGACCTATCTCGTCCCCTCGGGCTGCCCCGGTTTTCCACCAGGGGTGTTCCATCGGATATCCCGCCGCAGTCCCGTGATTTACACCGGGTGCTTTACACTGCATGGAACAGGGGTGAACCACGGGGCGATTCACCGTAGAGAACACGGGGTGTTCTACAGCTGAAGATCGTCTGGAGACCAGTCATCATCCTTTTCGGAAGGCCCATCACTGATGTCGAGCATCTTTTGGAAGTCCTCCAGCGTGTACATCCTGTCAAACTGCTCTGCCCTCAGCATCGTACTCAAGTTCTCCAACATCGCAAGGACGTACTCTCCTTTCCAAGTCAGGGAGTACTGGGAAGTCTTCTCGCGTTCCACCAATCCAGCGTTCTCCATATCCTTCAGATAATTATGGACTGTCGACTCAGATACGCTGACCTCCTCCTTGATTTCCCCTGTATCATTCCCTCTGTATATCAAAAGGAGGACCTTCATCTGCTCCGGCTTCGCAACGGCCCGGAGAATCTCTCCCAACTCCCCAGAATTAGATATCTCTTCTAAACCCCGCGGCTCAACGCTTCTATACTCCTCTAATAGGGCTTTATACCTCTCAATAATCTCCTCCCGCTCTGTCTCATCCATATACTCAGTGATGCGGTCCGCCAATGATAAAGGAGTTTTTGAACGGTGTAATCCAGTAATCCAACGCTCCAAAATTCTTGGAAAACTTTATTCGAGTCGGACCTGTAGATGGAGGCACAGGGAATGTGTCAAAGAATGTATCGATACGTTGAATCAACCAAAAGCTACACGCGAGGTTACCAATCATGGGACAGAAAAACCAGGAAAAATTCGAGGAACTCTTAGATCGAGTAGAGAAAGGAAGGGCGACGAGAAACACCGGACTCCGGTCGACGGCCTCGTCTACTGGGTCGTCAACCACTACGAGCACCGGGACAGCCACCTTCTCAAGTTCGACGTCGACCAGTGTCGGGTTCAGTAGAACGGATTACGACGTGGACTGGCCGGTCAAAGATGACCTCAACTGCGGAAGGCGTGTCGTTCAATTGGCTGAGAGTACCTCAGGCGTTGATGGAGTTGTACCCAGTTCCGTAGCTCCAGATCTTTCGGAGACCTGCGGGTTCGCAGCTTCGATCCGTGAGGGATTGTGGGTGAATACAATCGACTTGATGCAGGAAGTCGGTGTGCCGACCGGTTACATCGAAACAAGAGACGGTGACACGGATAAGATGAGGTTCTGGGCATCTCTCCTTGAATCCTACAACGTTCCGTGGACCATCTCTGAGGTCGAGTTCCTGAATCCGGATCCGAAGCTGTCGGAGCGGCAGGCAGTACTGGAATTCGGGGTGGTCGACAATGGAACCAGGTCCATCAAACAACGGGTGAAAGAGGAGCTCCGGGAAATCTACGGCACCGGGACCGCATATAGCCGCCTCAAATGTCTTCAGTCCAGTCACACTGAAGCCGATGTCACCTACTTCCCGCTGGCTTCCCGACGTTTCGGCGTCATCCTTCCAGGGGTGTTCGAGACACGGAGTCTTCCGGACCTTGACGGCGTGATGGACGATGCCCGGCACGAACGGGTAATCAAGGAGGGAGGTGGGATTGAATGGTAGACTACACGTCGAAGATCGAGCCGGAGAAATTCGAGTTTGTCGGCGAAGAAGTGAAGCATCGGTATCGACAGGCGGAGAACTATGATCCGGTGATCTACGCAGCTGTGCTCCACCGGGTGCTCGATCACGAAGTAGATTACCACAAGTCGGGCAGGCAGATCCCCAGCCCCAGCGAGCTCTTGGATATTCTCTCCGGGGACTGTCAGGACCAGGCAGTTCTTCTGAACTCTCTCTATACTGCGGTTGGATTGGAAGCTGGTTTTCTACGTGTGAAAAGGATGGACAAGTCCGGTGCCCACATCCTGCCGTTGCTGAAGGATCCGCTGCGTGATCCAGATGAGTTCGCCCGGATGCTGCGCAGGTTCTACAAGGTCCAGTTCGACGAGTTCAATGAGGAGATCTGCTACGAGAAGCGGAACGGCGATTACTGGTTCGTGGCGGATCCTGGTTGGAGCCGGTACGTCGGGGATATTTCGTCGCTCTCAGGTGCCTACATCGTCGACAACGGCAGTTCCTGGAAATGGTACGATGAAACCGGTTTTCAAGAGATCTGAGGAAAATCATGGATGACTCTACACCCGGTTCGACCAGGCATGGATCGTTCGAGAATGAGGAAGCCCTCTCCGATCAACAGCTGGACGATGGAGAGTCTCAGGGCAACGAGGATGGAAATGATCCTGTGCGCCTCAAAATAGTCCCTGACCACGGAGAGGAGGACGAAGCTGAAGACGAGGAAACCAGAGACTACTCCGACGAAGAAAACGAAGATCTAGAAGAAAAAGAAGGCCACGAAGAGGGAGAGCCGTTCGAGAAGACGCGTAAGACGTTCAAGCTCTTCAAGAAGGTTATCCAGAAGGTCGACACTTGGTTCCGCCCGGTCAGGGACAAGTTCCTGCTGTACCAAGACGGCGACTTCGAGCTCGTCGACTACGACGAACTCCCCGACGACGAGCAGAACGACGTCAACCGGTTCGACTACAAGAAGGAGAAGTTCCATCGAGGCGACGACGTCTCAAAACGGGCACGTGCCTCCACGTACAAGGGGCAGTCCGGAGAGAAGATCGCAAACCGGGCTGCCGACAACCCGTACATTCTCTCCGACATCCTTGCCGATCCGGGCCTCGTTGACGCCGACGGAACCACGGACGCCGTCGCTAAAATCGCCCAGCAAAATCCTGGATGGGCTAAGGTATCCGACGCACCCGAAGCACACGGCCTCGAAGTCGACAGCGACGGCGAAGTCTCCCGCGTAGACGCAGACGGCAACGGGGAAGGAACAGAGGCGGCCTCTGGAACAGAAGCAGGAGGGACAGGACCTGGCGGTGACCTCGCAGCCAACGCCTCAGAAGCAGCTTCCTACAGCGGCGACGTTTCCACGGCCGACGCCGGCGACCTCGGACCTACAGGACCATCGGGGTACGGCATCGATGGCTCCAGTTCAGGTTCCTCCGGCGGCGACGTCGGAAGTGATGTTGGTGGTTCAGTGGATGGAGGAGGCGACATCGGCGGGTCTGTGTCTTCAGGAAGTACCGGTGATGTCGGTGGTTCTGTCAGCGGCGGATCCGGCGGCTCTGGCGGTAGCGGTGGAAGCGGCGGAGGTGAAGGTGGATGACCGGTCTCTACGACCGTCTTCAGGATGTCGTCGACGGCATGGATATCGATACCGAGGCCGAGAATCTCCAGTTCGAGGAGATGTCGACCCAGGATCAAGGTGAAAGCGGTGTCGACGTGGAGACCCGTGAGATCACCTGGGTCAAGCCGTTTGACCCGGGTGAAGACCAGGTCGGGGATGAGACCCGGAGCCTGGTCCTGGAAGACGGCAGCCAGTTAGTGGTCGCGGTAAAGAAACGAGTCAAGTGTCCGAGCTGCAGTCACGTCCTTTCTGACGGCGACGAGCCTGACCAGCTGTCCGGGGAGTGCAGTGAGTGCGATGTAGAGACCTGTCACCGCTGTCAGAACGAGTGTGCGGCGTGTGGAGCGATTCTCTGCGACGAATGCAGCAACGGTCACGGGCTGAAAGACGAGACGTACTGCAGCGAACACAGAGAAGACGTCGAAGAGGACATCGAGTTCGAACGCGATCTCGAAGAGCGCGATCTCGACCACGAACACCGAATGGAGGAACTGGAGCACGAGCTCAAGGAGAAAGAGAAAGAGAAGAAGCTGGAATTGCAGGAAGAACGGGAGAAGCGGGAACAAGTCCGCCAGGACTACCGGACCGTGATCGACATCGTCCGGGACCTGAAGGAGATTAGAGACACCGACGAAGAAAGCAAGACGGTGGACCCGAGCGGCGAGGGCGGCGGGAAGCCGTTCGGCGGCACGAACGCTTTCTCAGGAGAACCGTCGTCCTTCGGAAACAGCAGTAACAGCCAGGAAGACGACGACAGCACACCGGACTGGTTCAAAGACACAGAAAAGCAGCATAAGGAGACTAACGAGGCTACTCAACAATGAGGACTGATTCCAACGACGGAGACGACTCTGGAATAGAAGATATCTCAGACATCCTCAAAGACGTTCTCGACGAGGACGTCGAAGAGGAAACCAGCAAAGATACCGAAAACCAGATCGAGGACCTGTCGAGAGACGAGATCTGCAAGAAGGCAATCCGAGAGGGACGGGTAAAAATCGACGACGAAAGAGCAGTCATTCGCTGCCCCCACTCGGAGAGCTCGTCCAAGTTCATCCGCGGCGGAGACCATCTCACCGACACCATCAACAAATATTTCGCCTGTCCGATTTTCCCGATGCCTGACCCAGATAACCCAGGCGAGATGAAGATGGTCTGCGGCGGCCCAGAGCGGTGTATGCAGGAGTATGAGGCGCATGACCACCAAGAAATGGGTTCGGGCCGGCCAGCATTCAACGACTGCCCCTACAGCCCCAAGCGGCTAAAAGAGGACTAAATCATGGAACTCGTGAAAGTCGGCGGTACAGCTGTCGATCCTGTCACCGAGTTCTTCTGGGATGTCGACAACCAGGCTACGGTAGAGGTGACGCATCTGGCAGAAGACCGGTTCTTGCTCCGGGCGTCGAAGACGTACCGCTTGGTGAAGCAGGACGAGGAGGGGCAGGAGATGTGGGACCGGAACCTCCGAGAACTGAACCACTACCTCGGAAACACGTTCTCCAGTTTCTCCCTCTCCGTAGACTACTGCGACACGACCTCGATACAGGTCCTCGACGAGCACAACGAGGTCGCGGAACTCATGGCCGAGGCAGGACGGCTTCAGCGGAGTGCAGCTGAGCTTCGGAATCGTCAGGAGACGATGTCGGTCGCGGTCAAGAACTCGGTGGATAGCCTGGAAGCGGTGATGCAGCAGAAGCAGGACGAGGTCCGAGGGGAACTGCAGGAGGTCGAGGAACGGCTTCAGCGCATTCTGGAAACACTGGAGGAGAAGAAACGGGCGGTGGAGCAGTGGCAGGCGAACGGCGTCTCACTGGCGTACCTGTTCCGCTTTGCCACCGATCCCGAGGTCGTCCCGGAGGACCGGGTAGGTGAGGCTGCGGAGAGGCACGTCAACGAAGTCTTCGACCTGCACCGACGGAAAGTGAAGCAGGTTCTCCAGGGACCGAAGTTCAAGTTGCATGTCGAGGAGTTGGAAGAGCCGCAGGTGTTCAACCGGCTGGAACACACTGGATTACTCAACCCCGATGGCTTCCAGCAGCTACTGGCTCAGGTCAACGAAGACGAAGTGACGGAGTCGTTGAAGGATCTGCGCCGATATTCTGCGGAACAGTACATGGCGGTAGCGTTGCGTGACGTCGAAGTCGGAGAAACTACTGTGGAGAGAGCGAAGGCGACTCCGGCGCGGGCCGTCAACTCAGTGCTGCAAGGATTGAAGGCGGAGACCGTAGCGTACGCTGAGGAAGTACCGAACGACGGGCCGATGATCGGCACATTGACCGGGACGAACCAAGTCGTCGGATTCGACCCAGCAGAGCTTCCGCACTACTACATCACCGGTGAGACCGGGTCTGGGAAGAGCTACCTGAAGAGGGTTCTCTTGGAGAATATCGCTTCTCTCGGGTACGACGTGCTCTCGATCTCGCCATCCGACCGGGAGGAAGTCGGGTTGTCGCTTCCGAACGCAGATCACGACGACGGTACGGGTCTGGCGACGGACCAGTACTGGATAGGCACAGACCAGCTACTGGACGAGCCGGAAGACATCCACGAACTGTTTCAAGGTGTCAACGCTGCCACGCTGAAAGGATTAGACGACGAGACGAAGCAGGAGTTCGTCAACGAAGCATTCACCGAGTTAGCAGACATTGATCGGCGAGACACACCGCTGTTCGTCTTCCTCGAAGAGGCCCACAACTTCACAAAAGGCGCAGCCGCTGACGCCATCCAAGACCTGGTCCGGGAAGCTCGAAAGTTCGGAGTCCACGTCGTTATCGTCTCCCAGTCGCCGATGGATTTCAGCCGGAACCACAAGCACGTCCGTGAAAACACGGTCTCAATCTTCATGCACGGCGAATACTTCGACTACGCTTCCAAGTTCCTCGACGACAAGAAAGAGATACAGGATCTCGGAACCGGCGAAGCCATCATCCAGTCACGTGAATACCCGCAGCTACGAGTTGATGTTCGCAAGGCGTTCACGCTGCCAACAGCCCCCTCTCAAAATCAGATAAAGGAACTGCAGCAGCAATTCCAAGGCACAATACCTGACTTTGACCAGGCTACCTCACCGGGCAATTCCGGTGAAACCGAAGAAGATCTGTCCGAAGACGAGCAGCGTCTCCTGGATTTCATCGGGAGCTACATCGAGGAGAATGACGAGAGGCCATCCAAATCGAAGTGCTACCGCGAAGACGAAGCGCCGTTCGGCTCAAGCAAAACCACTCGACTCCTCGAAGAACTACTCGAGAAGAACGAGATCGAGGAAGAAACCGTGGAACGCTACGGCAACGAATCACAGGTGTACTCCCCGGTCTAACCGAGCAACGCCACTACTTTCCTGAAGCCCTGCACCACGTGGAAGACGGCGACCAGGAGCAGGATGAAGAAAACGAGAATCCAGAACCCTCGATGCTGCTGGAAAACAGCGGCAGGAATCTGGATGTCGACGTACACCACGAGAGGTCAGCCTCCGTAGCTGAGGAAGCCCCAGAGACTTTCGAGGAATCCGAAGACTCCGTCGAGGATAGACTGCTGCTCGACACGGACCTCGATACTCGTCGTCTCTTCGTTGAAGCCGTCGTCAACAGTCAGAGTCACCGTCTTGTTACCTGTCGTATCCCAGCTGTAGGTAGCTGTTCGACCGGTGTCGCCGTTGCTCCAGGTTAGATCTGGTGAGACAGCTTGGAAGTTGGAGACGTTCGCAGTGTAGGTGACGTTCTCTCCTGGTTCAACAGTTCTCGGGCCTACGATGTCCTGGACTTCGACCGGAGGCTGCATCCGGATATCCTGCAGGTCTTTCGACGCTGTCACAGGGAAACCACTGCAGTCCTCGATTCTCTCAATCCTGCTGTCTCCATCGCAGTCCACGTTGACTCTCTCCCAGCCAGACACATGTAGAGATCCGTCGAAGGATGAAGAGACCTTGACCACGTCTCCGACATTCTCATTCGGCACCTTGAGAGCCTTCATGGCCTGTTCACCGGGCTGTAGGTCTACACTTGCTGACCTGGTGACGCACCGGTTCAACCCGAAAGCTCCCGTACTGCAGAACTCGACCGTTGTCTCACCAGCTACCTTGCCGTCGTACCTATTGTGGAACTGGATGTTGACCGGAAGTTCCTCCTTCTTGTATGCATCTTCCGGTGTGGAGGCAGTCATGTCGAGATTTCCGCCGAAACTGTACTCGTAGCTGTTCGCAACATACTCGCAGTTGTAGAAGCTCAACCCGCTGGTTTGAGAAATCGGTTCTATAGTCAGGTCGCCCACCGTGATATCGTCCGGAGAACTCTTCGATTCACCTGTATCAGCTACCTGGTTCAGATCGCCGTTGTCCTGAACCTTGTAGACTGTGACGCTTCCTCCGCATCCCCAGTTTCCGTTCGTCCAGGAGGTCTTCTCTGTATCAATACGGAACCCGGCGATCTCCACCCCGGTACACTGGGCATTCGGTGTGTACCCGTTCTGCTCCTGGAACTGGTCGAAATAGTTCGGTGTGCCGCAGTAAGAAATCATGTTGTCTGCTCCACCGACGACAGAGCCTTCACTGAAAATCGGTGCAAGAGCGGCGAGAACTGTACCTGTGAAAATTAGAAAACCTATAGCGGTAAAGTACTCGTGGTCACTGATGAAATCCAGAATCACCCTGTGAACCATAACACGGATTAACCAACTTCTATTTATAAAATTGACACTAAAAGGAGTTCAACCACCGTACAACAGAGCGTTCCAGAGACCACCGAAGAAATCCAAGACAGCACCGAAGAACGACTTCTGCTTCACCTGTACATCTACAGTAGTACTGCTTTCCTCAAAACCATCATCAACAGAAACAGTAACCGATTTCTCACCTAGCTCACTCCAAGAGTAGGACGCAGATTCACCGGTGACTCCATTGCTCCAAGTAATCGTGGTGGAGTCGTCGTCCGGGTTCCGTAACTTAACACTGTACTCTACGTTCTCTCCGATGGTCACGTTTCGAGGCCCGTCAACTGAGACAATCTTGGAAACCTGATTCGGGCAACCGTTCTTCGCCTTCAAACCTGGTGTCTCCGGGCACTCGTCATTCCGGTCAAGGACGCCATCCTCATCGCTATCCATCCTGAAATCCACGTTGAAAGTCGTGTCTCCCTCGTCGTAGTCGTAGCCCCCGATCATTATCTCCCTGCCGTCCCAGGACTTGAAGTAGCCGTCCATAGCAAGTGCCTTGTTCATGATTTCAGTGAAGTCAAATTTACAGTCCATATAGCCCTCCGTTAGACGGATTTCTTCAGCAGTGACCGTTGCAGGGCTTGAGATCATCTCGCTGACGTCTACTTCGTCACTATCCGGTTCATCGTTGAATCGGATCTCCTCTTCAGTAGTTGTTATAGTGACTTCTCCCTGTGCTGACGGCCGTATAGTCGCTTTACAAACAGTTCCAGCTTCCAACGCAGAACGGATCTCACTGTTCCACTTCAGATCTCCGTAGCCAATATCCACATCATCAGGGAAATCGTCCTCTCGACCGCTTTCAGTCACGTACCCGTTTTTATACAGCCATACCATTTGAGGAGACTTCGCTTCATCACCTCCATCAGCAGGGAAAGTCTGGATACTGTCGATTCTCACCCAGAAGTACTTGGGAACAGGTTCGCCGTTCTGGTAAGCGCCGCCCACTTCCCCAGAAAGGCTGCTTCCAAAACTGGAGATCTGGCCTCTGTTCTGTCCGCATCCGCCCTGAATGTTACCAGTCTCCTCGACGTAGGTACAGTCATCGAACCTGGGAGTATGGGAGTCTGCGAAGGCAGAGCCCTGACTGAAAACCGGTGCAAGACCCGCGATAGCCAGGAGAGAAAAGACAGCGAAGCCGCCGGCAGAAGCATACTTGTGCTCCTTCAGAAACTCGAGGATCCTCCGGCGGACCATAGGATGCATTGTGCAGAGGGCATTTTTAAAAATGACACAATTATAATACTTCCCAGCAGGTGAACTACAATCGTAGTAGGAGAACGCATTCAATACGACGACGTCGATGAACTACGCGAAATAGGAGAACAGTTCCCAGAAACAAGAGACGGCAAAGTCCTCGCACTTCTCGAAGGAGAGGAAGCCCAAGATCAATGGAGCCGAGCCGGATACAAGAGATCACTCTGGACTCGTGACGGAGACGAAGACATCCTCACAGGAATCGTCTCCTCCAACGAGAACAGGTTCGTCCTCCACGACTTCGGCGACATCACCGAGCACACAGCCGACGCTATAGAAGCTCTCAAAGAAGACGGCCACGACTTCAACTTTAGAGGAGAAGTCAAGACCTCAGACACACTCCACAGATACACCAACGAAGGAGTCTTCGACGGCCTAGAAATCAACCCCGGAGACACGCACGATCCGTCCACAATCGGCGTGAAAGTCACGTCCGGGAACGACGGCAGAAAAGCCACAGAAGCACAGTACTTCGAGGAACGCCAAGTCTGCGACAACGGACTTTCAATGCCTGTAGACGTGATGAGTGCCCGCCAGACCCACCACGACGAACTTGATCCTACGATGTTCTACCAGGTAGCGAGGTCAGTAGTCGAAAACTCAGACATGGTCGAAGAACGGTACGACCAGATGAAAGAGATAGAACTCGACAGCGAGTGGACAGCATTCGAGTTCCTTGAACACCGCCTTGACCTCCCATTCTACATCGAAGGCGGCCACGCTGACATCGCCAGGACCTACGACGACGTAGTAGAGGATCCAAGCAACCCGACCGTCTACGAAACGCTTCAGGTCGCCACCAACCAGCTGACCCACAACTCCCGTGACGACCTCCCTCAGCACGTGATCAACACCGCCCAAGAGAAGGCCTCCGACCTTGTCGACCTACACGGAGAACTCCCTGACTACGAGGAGATGGCGATAGACACGATTGAGGACAGGGCGTACCAGTTCCAGAACTTCGACAACGTAGACGAATACTGGGACGGCGAAGAAGAACAAATCGAAGAACTCGCCGAAGAATACGGAATCCACGCATAGAAGGGTGGATAACTGATTTCAGACACTTCAGAAACATCTCTCGAAGAACTGTTCAACCTCCAAAACGAGCGTGACCGAGTCGAGGAAGAGGCGCAGATGGAGCCGTATTTCTTGAACTGGCGAAACCCGTGGGATGGGGAAGCAGGATTCTACAAGGAAGATCCTGCACCCCACCAGGTGTTCTTCTACAACCAGGCGATTGAGGACATGGCTCAGGAAATCGGCATCGAAACTGAAGAAAACGAATTAGTACCAGACGGAGGACGGCCACGGAAATACTTCTGGGCCTGGAGAGACGAGAACGGGAACTACATCTCCGACAAGATGGTGAACGGCGATTCCGCCGACATCGCCCACGACTCCATGGAAGAAGCCGAGCAAATGATGGAGAATCTCATGGAGAGCAACCCACAAGAACAAGACCGATACGAAAGCGCCGGCCTCTACAAGATCAAACTCGACGCAAAGGAGATGGAAGGCGTCGAAGTCAAGACCGAACAGTCCGGCCTTGACCAGTTTGCTCCTGACGGAGGATACACTCTCCCCGAGGGGTACAGCCGAGACATGACCGAACTCGCAGAGTCAGCTGACCAACTCGAATGGTGATTTCTTATTTCTGACAAAAAAGACTTCTTGCGGAATGAGGGAAAAAGTCCGGAAATCACTTCGACAGACTCTGAACCCCCTGGATAGGTGATCCTGGAATTGCGGAAGACTCTCTGGTTGATGAGTTCGGCAGAACCCTGGAAGAGCAACTGATTGATGACATCGTGTGGAACGACTGGATCGACCAAGACCAGTACAGCATTCACGAACAGTACATCTGCGACCACGAGTTCCTCGACAACCACGGAAATGTCCCGTTCGGCCTCTACATCACCGACAACTACGGCCCGCAATACAGGATAGAAGAACCGTACAACCCGTTGTGGCACAAGGAGACAGCCATCGAGATCCTCGAAGAGGAAGGATACGACGCATTGGTAGACCGGTTCTCTGAGGATTACTCTTAATCAAGTTCGTCGACGCTGTGATTTTCAAAGAACTTCTCGACCGCCTCCTTCTGTGTGTCCCAAGCTTTCCCGCATATCGGGCAGATGTGCTTCTGCTTAATCGCCTTCAACACCCTGCCGTAGTCGCCTCGATTGAAACCCTGCTCCACACTGCAGTCTGGCAAACCTAACTTGAAAAATCTCCCTGCGAGAATCCACTGTATCCCGGCAGCTGATTCTCGATGCAGGACCTCTCGACACTGGAAAAGCAACTGGAGAACCTTGGAATCCAGGACCATCCAAAGGCGAAGCAACTGCTGCAGAAAGCCACTGTAGCCGAGAATGCACGGGTCAAGAAAGCAGTCGTACAGCGCCTCCACGTCTTCATACAAAGCTACCAGGAATACCCTTTCAACGGCAACACACCGAACGTCTCCTACCTCGACCAACCAGTAATCCTCGGACAGACGCTGGGGGAGGGCAGGACGTACGCGATCAAGGAAGACGAACTCACTCGGCACCTGCTCACCGTCGGAGCCACGGGAACCGGGAAGACCACTAACCACTACAACATCCTCAGCCAGATCTCCACACCTTGCTGGATCTTCGACCGGAAACGGGACTACCGCCACCTCATCCATGAAACCAGTGACGTCCTCGTAATCCCGTGGAACAGACTCAGGTTCAACCCGCTGCAGCCGCCGGAAAACGTCTCCCTGCTGCGGTGGGCGATGGTGTTCAGCGAGATCTACAGCCACGCAGGGGACCTGCTCTCCGGATCAAAGAACTACATCCTCAAGCACATCACCCAACTCTACAAGGAGTACAACCTGTTCCGAGACAGATCACCGCCGTACCCCAGTCTCCACAACCTGGAAGACTTGATCAAATCGGAGAAGGTGAACTTCGTCCGGAAACAGTCGAACTACCGTGACACCGTGCTCAACAGGATCGAACCGATGACCTCGGTGACCGGGCCGATCTTCGACTGCAGCCAAGGCTACAGCCTACCCGAATTGATGAACCGGAACGTCGTCGTCTTCGAGTTCGGCGGCTTGAACCGGGACATACAGAACTTCATCCAGGAAATCCTGTTCGCCTGGCTCTACGAATACCTCTTCCAGAACGGATCCAGAAACGGAGAACTTGAACTCCTGCTGATCTGGGACGAAGCGAAGCAGGCGTTTAGCTACAAGAAAGAACAATCAGACGCCGCTGGAATACCGGAGATAGACGACCTGACCGCACGGGCACGAGAGTTCGGACTCGGGATCATGGCCGCCGACCAGGAAGCCACCAAACTCACGGACTCCTTGAAAGCGAACACCGGCACCAAGATCCTGCTGCCGATGAAGGACTGGAAACAGTTCGAGTCAATCGCTGAATCGATGAAACTGACCCAGATCCAGAAACACTTCATCCAGAACCTGGACGTAGGGCAGGCGATCATCCAGCACGGGAACGGAAAGCCGGTGCCCGTCGACCTGAACTACTACGACGTCGAGAAAGAGGTCAGCGACCAGGAACTGAAGCAGCGTCAAGCCGAGAAATGGGACAACCTCGACTACACCTTGAGCCAAGACGTAGACCTCAGCTTCACCGATAGGTCGGACAGTTCTGACGACTCCAGCCTGGAGCAATACTTCTGAAAACTACAGGAAGATATCGCCGTCCACAGTCCTCCTACCGTTCTCCACCAACTGCGGATGAGGGTTAACGTTTCGAAGATCCCGGAGCCGATTCAAGCCGTACTCGAAATCCTCGTCATCGAACAGTGCATGGACAGCAGCAGAGACACAGACCGAACGACTCTGTCCTGCGCCGCAGTGAACGAACACCGTTTCACCATTCCTGATTAAGTCCTGCACCCGGTTCACAGCTTCCGAGAACTCTTCCCTAGTGTTGTCCCTGCTGTCCGGCATCCCGTGGTCATACACGTCGACGTCCTCCGGATAACCCGGGACAGGCCGGACCCCGCACAGCTTCACCGCCGCATCGATTCCGTTCCGTCTGTACGAGTCGTGGTCGACCGCGTCGTAGATATCTCCGAAAAACAGGTCGTCACGAACCCGGTCCATCATGCCTCCAGCTTGTCTTCCAGTTCTTCTACGGTTATTCCGTATTCCTGTTGAAGAACGTACCTGAATACAGGCTCCATCTCGAACTCGATGTGTTCCCGGCACTCACCGCAGGGAAGCCGCCCCGTAAACTCATCCGAAGAAGCAGCCATGATCCCTCAGTCCCACTCGGTCTCTGCCTCGATTTCAGGTTGCTTGGGCTGCCCCTCGACGAAGATATCGACGTCCTCCATCCCCTCCATCTCCAGCTCAGCTACGTCCTTCTCGATGTCGCTGAAGTCGAGTTCGATATCCTCCATGCTGTTGGCCGTGTTATGCTTGAACTGTTCCACCATCATCCTACGTTTCCGCAGCTTGGAAGACCGCTGCTGGGCGGCTTGTTCAGCACTTGCACCATCGATATCCGAAAAGTCGACACGGTAGTTACCACCGCTCAGGATCCGGATTTGCTCGTCTTGCCGCAAACCGTCCTTGAGGGCATCCAGCTCCAGCCACAGCAGCTTATACAACTGCTGTTTATCTTTCGCAGCCTTCTTCGCCTGCTTAGCCTTCGTCTTCGCCTTGAGTTCGTCGATGCCGTTGTCCTCTCTGGCACTTTTGAGCCACTCTTTGTAATTCTCCCAGTGACTACGGATCTGGACCTGCAGCGTATTTAGATGGCTTTGCCGATGGTTCACATCCCACTTTACGTCTTCACGCTTGTACTGGGTGTCCAGCATCTCACTATCCAAGTACTGCTTCTCCTTGAAGATCTCCGACTCTTCATCCATCAACTGTTTTCTCCTCTCAATCCTGTTCACGTCCTCGCTGAACGGATTCAGTTTGCGGAGCAGTTTCACCAGCATCGTAGTCCACTCGAAAATACACCATACAAGCGAATAAACCTTTTCCTCAACTAAACCAAACAGTCAACACCACTGAGACCGCCACAGTTTAAATAACTCCTGTGGATACATCCCTAACAGTGAGTGAACGCGACAAAGAAGCGTTTGAAGATCTAGCTGAAGTCTACAAAGCCCTCGGCAGCGAAGCCCGGATAGCCGTCCTTCTACAACTCGAAAAAGGCGGAGCAGTCTCTCCTCTCACCGACGAACTCGAAATGACACGGAGCGGATTGCAGAAAAACATCGAACGCTTGATCGACGCTGGCCTCGTCTACCGCCCCACAGAATCCGACCAAACCTACGGACTCACCACGCTTGGCGACTTCTTCGTACAGGAAGTCCACGACGAACAGGAAAACGTCGACGACGTCCTCGGCAACTTCCGCACCCAGCTCGAAGAACTTCAGGAAGGGGAGCAGGAGACACTGGATCGGATGGAGGACGCCGGCGTCGACACGAAAGAGCTTGAGGACAAGCTCCGAGCCGAAGCCTGGGAAGAACTCGAGTAAACCTTTTCAGGAAGTGAACCGTCTGGTGTATCGATGGGTGAGGATATCGAAGTAATAGGGGACCACGATCCAGAGATAGAGGAGATGATCAGGGAAGCGAGAAGAGAAGAGAGCTACTTCAACAACCCGGACGAATCCCACGAAACCCACGTAGAACAGATCTCCCAGATGGAGAAAGACCCGGTCATGTCGCTTCTAACTGGAGAATAAGCCTGTATGGGAAGCGAAGAAGAGGTAGAACCAGTCTGCGACCCGGACCTCCCGCCGGAAGAGTATTTCAAGTGTCTTGCCGAGGTGTTCGTGGACTGCGGCGGCCCTTACTCAGGAGAAGACCACTCGTAGTCACCATGGTAGATGTAGAAGAGTTCCTCCGGGAATCCAACGCGATCGAAGACGTCTACAGCGAAGAAGCTCTCGAAGACAGCCTCGAGGCTTGGGACTACCTGAAGCAGAGGGACGAACTAAATCATGAAGTCGTGAAGGAGGCCCACCGCTTGATCCTTGAGAACCTGCAGCCGGAGATAGCAGGAGAATACCGTGACATCCAGGTCTACGTAGGCGACCACGAGCCACCGGATCCCGAAGTCGTCCACCTGAAGATGGAGGAACTCCTCGAAGAGGTTCCAGAAACCGGGGAGGAAGCCGTAAAGTGGCACATCTCCTTCGAAACCATACACCCGTTCGCTGACGGAAACGGGCGTATTGGAAGACTGCTCTACCTGTGGCAGTGCCGCCAACTCGACGTCGAACCCGAGCTGTGGACAGCGGACGAACGCCAACAGTACTACAAGATCTTCGACGGCCGGAACGGGATCTTGGAAACAGGGTAGAGTATTCAACCGTCCGTATTCAATTTCTGCGTCCCTTTCACCATAGCTGCGAAGAAGATAGCACCGGCCAAGGCTTTCATCAAACCGATGACCCCGGATTCTGCCAGGAAGAAGATCCCACCACCGATGACAGCGATGGTATAGGGAATCGCTGGGCCGAACGGCAGCGACAGGTCGATCCTCTCCACCCTGTCCACGATGTAGAGAGCAACCGCCACTGAAAGTGCGGACATGAATACTGCGAGTCCGAGGGCGGTCGACAATTCGACCATGACACTGTACGCGGGAACTCCATTTTTATAACTCGGGGGACGGCGTCCGGATAACCTATAAAAAAGTCAGCTTGACAGACATGGCTATGGCGGAAAGCGCACAGGAATATGCGGTGAACCCGCATCACTTACTCGACTCGATAACAAAAGAAGTAGCCACCGTACTACTGGAAAACCCGAAAATAGCCTACAACAGATCCAGTCTGGCCGAAGCTGCTGGAGTGTCCAGAGACGCACTCTACCGGCGCTGGGATTCCTACGAGGAAATCGGCCTGATAGAAGAAGCAGAGGTAGAATCCAAAACCACACACTGGCGTCTAAACAGCGACTCAGAGATAGCGGATCTGCTTAGTGAACTTCTCCATAGTACTCTCAGAGAAGGTGAGAATCAGGAGTGAGTGACGACGAGATGTATTATCTAACCGACGGAGAAGGAGAAATTCTACCTGAAGAAGTCTACGACAACGAAGATGATGCCGTTGACGCTCGTGCAAGACTAGTGGCGTCCCATCCTGATGAAGACGACGTGACTGTAGAAACCGAGGAGAGCATCATAGACCAATTGAGACAGGAGATAATGGACGCTGAAAAGATGCTTGATGAACTTCAGGAACAAGATCTCTCGCCTGAACAAGAGAAACTGATCGAACAATTCGAGTACAGGGTTAAAAACCAGAAACAGAAGCAAGAGCTTCTAGAAGAGGTGAAGAATCGCCAGTGAGTGAGGAGATCGACTACGGCGAATATGAAGAAGCAATAGCCTTTGAGGGTAACTTCCAAGGAGAACCGATCATCACCAGAGCCCTGATTTACAGCGACGGCAACATCCAGCTACATCAAGGCCCGAAGACTGGTGACAACAAGTTCATACCCGACGACATCATCGGACTCGAAACCGACGAACTGCAGGAGGTTCTGACAAGTGCTTCTAAACTTGATGACGTAGATTTTCTCGGAACCGATGACGAACTGGAAAAGAAACTCGGCAGGGCAATTACCGAAGCTGCGAAAGAATCCGAATTTGCCGGCAATCCATACAGAATCATCGCTCACGTTGTAACCAAGGTTGAGGAAGAACTCGGTATAGAGATACCCGGCGAAGAACAACCACTCAGGGAATACTGCACGGTTGACTCGGAGGAGCTATCCGAGAGCTTAGTGACGCCCGAAGACCTGATCTCGGAAGACGAACTGGAAGAAGTAGAAGACCGGCTCGAAGGAACCGCAGAGAAGCTTTTCCAGAACCTTGTCGACAACGCCCTGAATCGAGACAAGTTCTACGAGATCCTGAACGAGGAAAGAGTGGGTACAGACTGGCATAGAGTCAGGGAAACCCTCGAAGATGTCGGAGGCTACAGAATCATCGATATACGGAAATCAGAGAAGGCTCGTGAACTCGGAGGTGAAGAGCTGTAGTGGCTATCTATGAATGTACTGAGTGTGGATACGATGGATTCAGCACCGAACAAGACTTAGAGGAGTGTCCAGTTTGTGGAGCGGATCTGCGTAAGGTCTGCAGCCGCAACGGTTGCGACGAAGAAGCGATGGACGAGCATCCAGTTTGTGAAGAGCACCACCGTATCTCGAAGAAGCTTGACCGAGAAGAGAAGAAAGAAGCACTGAGTGACTTTGGGAGAGAACAGCTGGAAGAAGTAATCATCCAGGTAGAGGAAGAGAGACAGGAGCTAACGGACTATGCCTGCCTATCAGCAGATAACCTTCGGAAATTCGTCGAGGACAATGTCGGAGGTGAGAATCAGTAGTGGAACATGAAATGCTGAAAGGATTCCTCTATTCTGAACTCGGAGGCAGAGATGAGATTAACTGTGATACGTTCATTGAGGAGATGGCTGACTACTTCAATGTAGAAGAAATCTCCGAGCAAGATGTTAGAGAAGCAGTAGCGGATCTAATCAAGGAAGGATACGTCCTCTACGGCACAATGGACAAACAGATAGTAGCAACCACGCCAGACCATCTAACTCCTTCAGGAGCCTCCGAGGAAGGTGATACCACTGAACAAGCTTGAGATACTCCGTCACCGGCTTTCAGCATGCTTCGCTGGAATCGCCACAGGACTTCTCTTAGCCAATATCCTTCCTCTTAACGGGGATCAAAGATTCTGGACAGCCTTCGTCATCTTGTCGATTCAGATGTTCACAGAACTATTCGTATTGAAGGGTGATACACAATCGAACTGATACGACGAATACAACCGCATATAGACAATCTCAAAGGAAAATCAAAGAGCGAATGGAGCTACGGAATACCGCAGGAAGAGTGGACTCGTGAAATCTGGAAAAATGGCGAGCTGATCTATGGAATAACAGATGGAGACAAAGTCGTAGCTACAATCAGCCGCTACCAAGGTACGTACCACGTACAGGGATGGGACGCCCAACTGCCGGTCAGAGACTTTCAAAACTGCCTCTTCGACATATCTAAGGAAGAGGCATACACCGTACTCGAAACTACAGTAGAACTGGTTCACGAGTTCGGATACAACAGAGTCAACAGCGGCAGTTTCACCTTCATCAAATGGCTTCTCCGGCTACTTCCTGGTGAAAATGCGCATGTACCGACTATAACCAAACATCAAGATGTGCGAAAGTTGGATAGCTTAGAATCGTTCTACGCCGAGGAAATAGAGGGTGATACACAATCGGAGTAGGAGATCTACCTGTTAGAGCCGATTTGACCTATTTCCAAGCAACTGAGATTATCAGGCTGATAGTGGAACACGAGGTTGAATCAAATTACGGTATGGACAATGTAGTGCAGCAAATAGTAGAAGACTTCTCAGAGGGAGAAATTGAGTCTTTGATCCACGATGAACCAGAGATCAAGCAATATCTCTTAGAACACACTGACATAGATTTTGACATCGATTTTTCTGAGGGTGATACACAATCGAAATAGAGGATGCCAAGATAGACTGGAAGGAAGACTTGGGCAACGACCCACGGCTTATTCTATACGTAGACGAAATCCCGGACACCAGTGACCTCAAATTCGAGGGCAGCGAGGAACAGGGACTCTGGTACGCTGAACATGAATCCGGGTACGTCCAGTTCTTCGCCTGGGACGGCGGCCAGCAAGACGGATACAACGGACGACACTACGATATCGAAACCGTCGACGGCGAAGAAGTCACGTTGAAAGGTCCCTGGTCGAGTAGAGCCGGAGTCATGAACAAGTACGGCTTCGGGCCGTGCCTCGAAGCACTGTACCGGACACATCCAGACCAATTAGGCGGGCGAAGCGGAGCAATCACACTGGAAGCCGCAGAGGAAGCCATCGACCAGTACATCGAGGAAGACGTCGAGCTGGAGCGAGTGGAGAAGTTCAGCGGCAACGAACCCTACTACATACCCCGAAGAGGTGACGAGCTGAAGTGAGAAGCATAAGAGAACTCACGGTGGATCTTCTCAACCTTTTCACTGATATTCCTCAAACCTGCCCCGACTGCGGCCAAAACTTCATCGACGAAGACAGGCTCAGGATGCACAGAGAAGTTAAGAACGCTGGAGAGTTCGTCTTGTTCAGATGCAGCGAGTGTGGAGTAATAGAACAGAGTCTTCCGGCCTTACACGCACACGCAGAAGGACATCGACCTTTCTGGATCTCAGTGATTGACGGCGGTAACGCCTCAGCTTTGATGGAATACACTCGGAAGCTGAAAGTGACTGAGTACGAGCATCTGGACCCGTCAAACCACTATAGAGGTGAGAATCAGTAGTGCCTGAACAGGAACTGTACGACGATATCTTCGATGAACTCTACGAGCGTGCCGTCCCCGGGATCGAAGAAATCGAGACGACTGAGTACCCGGACGACGTGAACCTTCCCTACCTGCACTTCATCGAGGGCGAGGAAATGGAGGAAGTGATCGAGGACTACTGCAACGAGTACGACGTCCCCGGTCACCAGGTCATGGGTGTGAAGAAGGATGTGGTCCTCGGGAAAAGCCCGTCTACCAGTCTCAACGTAGTCGACAATGCACGGGAAGACGCCGATTTAGAGCCGGTATCCGACATGCTGGAAGGTGGTACAGAGTGACACCAGTCGGTTGGGCATTACTTATCTCGTTCTCCTGGTGGATCTCGGCGGTGGCAGTCTGTGTCGAAGCAGAATCCAAAGATAGAGAGCTCTCTACACTTGGTAAGCTGGCGGGGCTGCCGATGCTATCACTCGTCTGGTTCACTAAGAAAGCAACAATAGTATCCAGAGAGCTTTCTGAAGCACTGTTTTTCAAACAGCCAGAAGAAGGTGAAACGGAGTGAAGAAGCTCGCTCTATTCAGCGTCATATTCGTCGCTCTAATCTCTGTCTTCATATTCCAGCACGAATGGCTGCACCAGGACGTGGCAGAAAGCTACGGCTGCGAAGCCAGCCAGGTCAACCTCCTATCCCTCGAAGACCTGGACGACTTCAGACTGGCCGAACTACCTGTCGCCTACGTCACCTGGAGCTGCGAAAACAGTGAAGACAGGAAACAGGTACAGCAACTGCAGATGATCGTTGAGATCGTCGGCTACCAACTGCTCCTCGTCTTCATCATGGTCGCCGCGCTTTTCGTACTCGGCCTATACGAGTCCAGCCGATTTTCAAAATCCCTGAACAGGATTGAGAAGGGTCACGCCCTCATCCTCGAAGAATTAGACATTGACCCGGATCAGTTACGAGGTGAGAACCACCGCTGATAGTCGACGGGAGAGAAGTCGACGGCTACTACATCGCAGAACTATACACCGGGACAGATCTCGAAGAACCCGACCTGAAATTCACATACAGCGGAGTCCCCGACTACATCCAAAGCCACGAAGACGCGATCGACACTGCGTTGGAAGAAAACCCGGACCAGATGATCTTCCCCACCACGCTCGAGGAAGCTGGGGAAGTCCTTGATCCCGGAGATGGTGATTCAAATTAGAGAGTATGAGAAGAAAATCGCCTTCTTTGGCGTAGCGACAATCATTCTAAAACTGCTCGGGATTCTGAGCGGGGAAACAGCTCTTGCGATGACGGCGCTCTTCGCTGTGCTCGAAATCACCAGAGAGATAGATGATCTTCACGATCAGCTTGAAAAGTTACGTGAAGAAGTAGAGCAAGGTGGTTCGTAGATCGAGTACGGGACCTACGTACTGATCGGCTGCGGCCAGCAGAAACAGGATGAACCAGTACCCGCCGAAGACCTCTACACCTCCACGTACTTCCAGCTGAAGAAGAGATACGCCGAGGCCCGGTCACAGGTCGGGGAAGACGCACCCGAAGGCACCACGCCCTGGACGATTCTCTCCGCCGAACACGACGTGCTCTGGCCCCATCTCGAAACCGAGCCGTACAACACGACCATCGAAGACCTCGAAGACGCGCCGGCACCGGTCGAACCAGAAGCCTACCAACACACCAGTTACCCCTGGGACGAACCACTCTACAACGACGCACTGGACTTCTGGACCCGCCGCGTCCACTACGGCCTCGCTTCCTGGCTCGGCATGAAATCAGGGTTCCCGGAAGAAACTCCGCACTGCCGCCGCCTCATCGTCCTCGCCGGCGACGACTACGTCGACCCACTCAAAGAGAACGACGTATTCGAGCCCTTTCCCTGGGAGACAAGGTTTCCGTTCCAAGAGCAGGACTTCTCAGGAATCGGAGAGCAAATGCACTGGTTGAAAGAAGAAGCCGAGTTCTACGAAGACACCCGAAACCAAGCCACGGAGTCACGACAGTCTTCGGTCAGGTCCTACAGGGAACCGGACCTGGACGTACCGGACGTCGACGGACAATCCGACTGGAACGACTGGATAGAAGAAAACACGGAGGAGAACCAGTGAATGCGGGAATGCGTCCGGAAAAGCTGTGACAACGTCACGATGTTCGGCATGTGCAACTCCTGCAGGAGAGACGACCTGATCCGCACCGATTATCGAACAAGCCAGTTTAACCAAATCGATAAAAAAGGCGGTGGGAAGAACTGAGATAAGGTGGATTCCTCATAGAACACGTCGACTACGACCCTGACCGGAACGGACCAGCTGGAGGATCCACACTTCTCTACGACGGCGAATACACTGTTCCTGTAGACTTCGAAGAAGAACTCTCCCGAAGCATCGTTGAGGATCAGGCCGACGATCTCGGCCACGACATACGCGGATCCAGACAGCCTTACTTCTCTATTGACCTCGGGAACGGCGAACGATACGACCTGATCTACTTGCCGACCAGGGAAGGACTGCAGGCCGTTGCCCACTACGACCAAGAAGAGGACGAGACGATCAAGTTCTACGAAATCGAAGATATGCTTGAAGGTGAAACCACGTAATGGACCCAAACTACAACCCGGACGTCTCGGCCAATAGAGTCGAGCAAGGAGACAGCATCATCGAAGACTACGACGAAAACCAGGAAAACGGGTTCTCAATCAAGGACGTCACACCCGGACTCCAGGAAGAGGTGAACCCGTACGCACGCAGCGAGGCCATCGCCTCCCTGCCCATCCCCGGCATCAACAGCTGAACCGAGTCACTCCTCGTAGTCCTCTCCTTCCCGGGCTTCGTCCAGTTCCTGCTTCAACTCCATCAGGTCCTCCTGCGACTTCCGGACCTCGTCCTCAAGGAACTCGACACGGTCCTGCATCAATTCCTCAGTCGACTCCGCATCCACCTTTTTCTCCTCCTCCCCGACGCCGTCACTGTAGGAAATACCGGAGTCGTTCTCGTCGCTACTTCGGGTGAGACTGGACGGCGGCGACCTCTTCCCCAGTATCTCCTCAACGTCCCGGTTCTGCATCCGTTCCTGACGCTCCTTCCGCTCACTCTTCAACCGGCCCTTCTCCAAGAATTTCTCCTTGATCTCCGGCAGCTCCAAGTCGAGCCGGTTCTCGAGAATCTGCTTCGCCTCCTTTCCCATCTCCGGGAAGTCCGGATCTTCGCCACGGCCGTCGATCCGCTCCAGGACCTCGCTGCACACCTCTTCTACCTCCTGCCAGTACTCGTCACCTGTCTCGACCTGTTTCTCGGCGGCGGATTCCTTGAGTTCCCGGAACTGGTTTTCCGCAGCCGGCATGTTTCCCTTCGCAGTGTACCCGACACCAACCCTCAGGTATCGAATCAACGAGTGATCCATGAACGCCAATGTATTTACCTTCCACTACATTACGCTTTTTGGTGAATAGTGCCTTAGAAGTAGCTCAGGTAACTCTCCCCGTTTCTACGTCCCAGCCAGTCCTCGTTTTCAGGAGCTCGGAAAACAGCGATTCCAAACCAGATACACATCGTGATGAACGTGGTCGTAAAAGTCAGCCACAGATCCAGTGTCCAGAAAGCATAGAGAGAAGGCGGGTACAGCACAGCGTTAGTAAGACTTGAACGACGGCTCCACACCGTCTGACTATCCCACAAGGCATACAGCTTAGTGGAGATCCCGACGAAACTACCGAACGCCAGCACTACATCCTGCCACATCAACGCCGGTAACAACTCCAGTCCTGTCACAGAGAATAATTGAGAAAACTTATTTTTAACAGGAAGGGGTCAGTCTGCTGGAGTCAATCCCTCGCGGTACTCCACGAACTTCTTCTGGCTCTCTGACTCGAACGCCATGGTGCCTTTCTCTTCGTACTCCTGTACGTACGCCTTCTCCAAAGCCTCTCTCGACAGGATAGGGTCACCACCCTTGTCCATGAAGATCTCGAACTCCGGCTCCTCAACCGCAGAACCATACAGCTCTCGCGGCTCCGTCTCCGGCCACACATCTTTCTCCTCCAAGTAATGCCGTATCTCCTGGTACGACCTCCGCGCTGTCTCCCGGGGAGTCAGGTGGCCGTTATCTTTCCAACCACTCGGCGTCCAGAACTCCCAGTACGCCATACGAAGAGGTCCATTCCAATCGTATCCGACGACGTTAGCTGGTTCCCGTCGGTCCAGAGTCGGCTGAGTCAGCGACTGTATAGCCTCGTATGCGTGTTCTGGGTTTCCCCCGAGGATATGGACGTCCCAACCACGAAACTTCGCCGGACCCAAGTCCTCAGCCTGCACCGAACTCTTCCCATTAGCGTATCCCAAGGTCGTAGTATCAGGATCCAAGACCTCGAAAGCGGCTTCGCACTTCGGCGCAACGATGAAACGCCGGTACGGGTACTCCTCCACCAGGTCGTCGATGGCCTCGTGGTACTTCTCCGCTTCTTCCTTGGTGTAGGCGTCACCGATCACCGCCACCTGAGGCTCCCGCTCGTGGAACTTCTCCAAGAACCGGTCCAGATCCGGGTCCTCGTAGTCGTTGTCGAGAAAACCATGAAAGAGGTCGACATTGGTGTGCTCCTCAGTCAGCTGATAGCTGCTGTCCTCGCGGTTGCCAGGAAGAAATCCGCTGGTATACCCTTCAAGGACTATCGGATACCTCCCGGTCGTAGCGCAATACTGCAGCTGCTGCGCCTCGTCGATATCGATTCAGAAACCACCTGCGAGCTGGAATGCGGACTCCAGCTTTTTATTGAGTTAAGCACGTGTGAAGCCACATGACCGATGCAAACCTGCACTCCACGCAGGACCACCTCGAAACATACAGCCACCTACGACAAGAGGACCCCAGCCAATCCTCAGAAGAACACCTGGAAGAAAAGTACCGAGAACTCACTGAGAAACTCAGAAACGCCTGGACAAGCTATCAAACTTGTGACACCCTCTCCACCGTAAACAGTGGAGCTTCCTTGCCGTTTAACTGGTTCTCCTCCACTCCCTACTTCACAAACTTCGCTCCGTGGAAGTTTGGAGAGGTAGTTCATCGTTAGGGAGTCACGGGCTATGCCACAGTAGCCCCTGCATCATCCAGCGAGCTTATGTCAGCTTTGGATGCTGCCCGCTTGGCGATATTCCAAGCACCGTTAACGTCGCTGTTCGTCTCGGTTCCAGAGCACCGGAAACGACCTCGATACCTGTCACCTTCTTCTCCGCATTTCGCACAGGTCTGACTCGTGTACGCCTCATCAACCTCAATAAGCGGAAGACCTCGCTCCTTCAGCTTGTACCTGAGCAGTTGCTTGAACCTGTAATGCGGGAATCTGTGCAGCTTCCGGTTCATCTCTCGTCCCTTGTCCTGGTCTTGGATTCCTTCGAGATCTCCAACTGCTACAGCAAGCTTGTGTTCCTGGCAGTAGTCGGCTATCTCCGTCGTCGCCTTGTGAAGAGCGTCGTTGACTTTGTCGTGTTCTCTGCTGTTCCAGGATTTTCCTGTTGAGGTGTTTCTGCGTAGGTAGCTGTAGCGGCTCTGGATTTTCTGGATACGTTGTGCGTGGAAGTCTACGGCTTCGACCTTGGGGCAAGACCCTTCGCCACCGACGAGGGCCACTCCAACTGCCGGGTTTCGGAGTCCAAGATCAATACCGTACACCCCGTGAAGGTTAGAAACAGGTTCTACCTCGTAACTGACCGAAATATGGATATAGAACTCTCCGTCCTCTTTGATGACTTTGCTCTCGCCAATCTCCCAGTCGTCTCTGATCTCTGTATCCGTCTTAACCGGTAGATTTAGTCCTCCGTAACGTTGAGCGGTAGGGACTCGGACAAAATAATCTGCTATATCAGAACTGCATTCCTGAATATCTATCAGCTGTCCTCGAACAGAGATCGGGTACTCCTTGTCTTCCTTGATGTTCTCGTAGTAACGGGTCGCGTCTTGCTTGATAGCAGAGTAAAGTTCTACATCTTCCTCTCCTTGAATGTACTTCTGAAAGTTACGATACTCTGTTTCAAGATCCGTTCTTTTCTGGTTCGTCAAATTGACTACTCCTGCCTGAACCGTTTTCGATACTTCCATCTCGGCACTCGACCCGAGAATATTAAAATAATTGACTTTTAAATTGTTGTTGGAAGTGTAGCACTCGACCCGCTACATTCTATCTGTGGGGTGTATCCCCGCCGTAGAACGGCGAGGGTTTACCCCACTACTCTTCCCTTTCTAAAGGGCTGAAAGAGACCAGGTTGAGAACCAGGTATCTCGTGACCGCAGCTAAACGAGATCAGATCATACAGGTGTACCACGAACTGCAGAGACTCGGGAAAATACCTCCAGAGAGGGAACTTCCCAGCCCAGAGGAGTTACTCAGCGAGAGCTGTGCGTGAAGTCCTCGCCGTAGTAATCCTTCTCCCCAAGCAGATTGACGACCTCCCGAATCTGGTCCTCTAAGTGTTCCTCGGAGTTCCCCAGCATACTAGCCACGATTTCTGTCTCAGCTTTCTCCTCTGCCTCTCGTACGTGATGCAACGCCGCCGCCAGTTCCTCTAAAGCCTCAGCATCGGTCATACCCACAATCAACCGTTCCGCGGAGTAAACACTTTACTCGACTTCACGAGCTGGCTTACGCAACCCCGGTCACTTCGTCGACAAACGTCCCATCCCCACACCGAGGACAAGATTCGCCGACCAACTCGTTCTGAGTCAAGACGTCGCCGCTGCCGCACTCCGGACAACTCTGCTGTTCATCCCTCTCCTCCTCGAAATCGTGGCCGCAACCTCGGCAGACGTAGTACGCCCTGTACCCCTTGCGTTCCTCGATCAACTCGTCCGACGCATCCTCACCAACGATCTTCCTGATCTGCAAACCCTCACACGGATGACTCAACCTGTGCCGCTCGCCCTCGTCATCCACGACGTACATGTACTCCCCGAACCCGGACGGCATCTGGAAATCGCAGGAGTCGCAGTAGAAATCACGGAGCCTCATACCCCAGTGGTGACGCCCGGCTACTTCTTGAAACGTGGCATCCACTCGCTCACCTGCGGTCCGTTTATTTCTCCGAAGACAATAATAAGAGCCAGTGATCCCCTCAAACCTCCAGATAAGGCTGCTCCGTCAGAACCTGGAACAGAGAGGGATCCACATCACAGAAGACGGGCACGGCAAGATTAAGGACGCGATCAACAGCGCCGATAGGGGGAAGAAACTCGGGTTCGAAGCCCAGTTACGGACGGCGAAGGCCATCGTTGACCGAGGAGTCGCTGAACCCAGCGACATCACATTTGAACCCGATGTCAAAGGCGGCGACGTCGACATACTCGTCCGACACAACCAGAAAAAATACCATCTGCAAGTAGGAGCCAAGAACTTCTACGACTCAGACGGGTTCTTCCCGACAGCCCACAACAAGGTAGAAGAGTTCTACAACTCGATCAAAGACAGCCCGTATAACGCGGCCTACGACCTGCTATACACGTCAGCAGAAGAAATCACAGGCAACGTTACAAAGTTAAGAGACGCTCCGGGAAGCGCCGCCAGAGTAAGCTTCGAGCCCGGGTTCTTCGGCTACGACGAGATCCGGAGTGAAATCGCTTCGAAACTCGGAAAGGCATCAAACCAGCTGGAAGAGCGAGAAGACGCACTACAGTACAATGTCGCCGTAATCGGAGCAGACAGCTTCCTAGCCGCCGGCGACGACACCTACTACCGTCTAACCCTGGATGAGCTGCGGGAATACCCTCGTGACTACATGAACCTGGATCTGATACTGATCCAAAGCATCATGCCTGACCTGTCTGCAAAATCTGTACAGGTCAGACTTCTTCCGCTCCGCAACCCTGCCATACTCCCAGACGTCGATACGCACGTCTTCGGAGAAACGAAGAACGTCCAACTGTACAACGTCCGGTTCACCGTCTTCCCGTACCACATCTCCGAACCAGGCGAGCACACCATAGGAATCAAGAACGGAAGGCTTCACGTCGACGGCCACACCGGGCCGAAAATCATCTGAACGTCTTGGTCTTCACTGCTTCAATTCGATCTCTACCACACCTTCCTCCTTGAGTTCCCGGACTTCTTCCGAGGAAAGCAGGAGAGATGCCCCGACCAGTTCTCCGGTTTGATCCGTGAACTCAGTTATCTCGTGTTCTGTCAGCTGTGATTCTCACCTCCGTCAGTCCTGGCGTAAAGGTTGAGAGATTTGATGATACCCAGGTACTCGTCTCGAACCTGATCTCGGGGGATCTTGGTGTAGAGGTCCATGACTTCCCGGTCACCGTCTCCGCGCAGGTACCGTGTGAAGTGGTCCGGCATCCCGTTATTCCGCATCAAGGACGTGAAGATGGTCCTATAGTAGTGCGGAGTGAACTTGTGGTGCCACCTATCCTCATCCTCATCTTCCATTATACCGGCCTTCACCGCTGCTCGACGCACCTCTCTCCGGATCCGTTCACGTTTCACCCTGCCACCGTGGATTCCTGTGAACAGGTACTCGGAATCATCAGAGGAAATCGCCTGCAACCGTTGGATCGCCTGGATGCTTTCATCGTCTAACGGATTCACTGTCTCGTGCCCTCCCTTCCTATCGGTTAACCGGATGAAACCATCTCCCAGCATCAGGTCACTCTCTTTTACAGTCAGGACTTCACGGACCCGGGCACCGGTCTTGGCCATCAGGATAGCCGCAGCCTTGTCCCTTGGGTCAGGGATGTTCCGGATGATCTCCCGGCCATTACTCCAGGTAGCTGTCTCCGGCCGCGGTCGCTTCTTCTTCGGGATCTCCTCCAACACCACAGCTGCAGGGTTACCAGTGATATCCTCGAACCGTGGCCGCTTCATCGCCCACGTATAGAACGCAGACAAAGATTCGATGTACCGACGTTTCGTGTTCTGAGCCACATCCCGATCATTCAAGTCCAGTACGTACTCCTCGACGTCACCAACCGTTACACTGGAGGGATGTACATCGGGGAAGAACTCGTGGAAAAACCGTGCAGCCGTCCTGCTATACGAGTTCAACGTCCTCCGTGAACTGGATTTGTTTGTAGAGTCCTTGCTGCGAAGCCAGTCATTGATGCACTTGTGCTTGTTCTCGAAGACTCTCCGCTCCCACTCATCCGCTTCCAACAGGACATCGTACTTCCCGGACGCCATCCTAAGCAGCACCCCCGTTGTCTTCTACGAGTTTCCAGCCCCAGCCCCGCTCATACTCCACCTCGTCCTGAGCCGCGAGGAAGTACAGCTGGTTCTCCACCGGGCCAAGCAAGATATCATTCAGGATTCCCGATTCCACGATCACCTGTAGAATCTCCTCCAGGGACTGGTACTGATCCGTCAAGACCTCCTGCTTCAACGTCTCCGGATCAAAGCTAACTGCCTCCGTAGACTCAGAATCCTTCTCCTCCAACCGCCGCTGCAGTTGCTCGACCCTTTCCTGCAGTTCCTGAACCCGTCGCTGATCATCGCCAGTTTCGACTAACCCGTACTGTCGGTAGGACCGTGCCTCGTTGATCAGGTTCTGCAGGTACTGCGACAGGGAGATATCCCGATCTTCTATATCTTCTTCCCACTGCTCCGCGACCTCTTCTTCGGGGTAAATCTTTACCGCGCACCGGTCTTCAGAAAGTTTCGCATACTCGTCATTGCCCGTCATAATTCATCGCCTCCGCACCGCCATGTGTCTATAACCGGCTCAAAACCTTTTATTCGTTTGGTGATAACTCGACACTCTATGAGTGCCGAGGCCGACCTTCTAGCCGCCCATATGCGAGGCACCGATCTTCTCTCCGGGAGAGCGGCGCGGACTACGGTCGATCGAGGAACAGCGCGAGGTGGCTGACGATCGTCCGACTCTCGAGCCCGCCCGCCAGCGCGCCCGAGAGGACGCCGATGGTGCTGATGAACGCCCCCGTTCGGATCAGATCGACGAACCCCACCGTCGGCTGTTCGAGGCTCGGCCAGTTGGACATCAGGTTCGGCGGGAAGACGACGAACTCGATGACGAGGATGATCGCCCAGACGAGCGCGAACAGGCCGACCATCGCCAGCACGAGGACCAGAAAGACGGTGACGTTGACCAGGGCCGTGTGCTCGGTCACGATTCGGTGGCGCTTTCGCGGGAAGGTGAGGTTCTGAGCGAACAGGAGGTAGACGGCGGCAGCGATGACGCTCGCGACGGCGAACAGCCCCGCGGTCGCGTTCCCCATATGGAAGCCGACGTCCCAGGACTCGGCGCTGAACACGATGACGAGCGTCGGTGCGACCGCCGCAGTCGACAGTTTCGGTAACGACAGCGGCAGCAGGGGCGCTCGGCTGTCGACGAGCGCCTGCAGGATCTCTCGGGAGTTCCGGACGGCGCTTCGCACGTGGAAGGCGAGCCTGCCCACGGGCCCTCGGGGGCTGGCCTCGGCGGCGGGGATCTCCTCGGCGATTCGGTGCAGCCGCGACTCGACGTCGGCGTCCATCGGGGGAACGGCCCGTCGCTCGGGACGGAACCGGAACGGTTCCATGACGCCGCCGTCGGCGTCGCGGTGACGCGCGCCCAGCACGTGTCCGACGAGGTGGACCAGCAGCGTGGCCGCGTTCCAGCGGATGGCCTCGTCGTCGAGCGCGCGCCGGGGCTGGTCACGTGGGCCGCTGGAGAGCCCCCGGGTCGAGACGACGGCGACGCGCGAGAGGGGGGACGCCAGACCCGGAACGAACCGCTCTCGACTCGACACGAGGGGCAGGTCCGTCACGACGACGACCACGTCGTACGGTCCCTGGACCATCCGGTGTGTGGCCCGGTCGAGGAACTCCGACGGCCTGCGTGGGTCGTGGTCGGCGAGCCGCGCGGCGTCGTCGAGGTAGAACCGCCAGGTCACGTCCGTGGCCGTCGCCAGTTCGTCGACCGCGTCCTCGGCCGCCTGCGTGGCGAGCGTTCGGAGGCGGGCGGGATCGGTCCCGGGCGCGTGGGCGACGAGCACTCCCACGTCGACCCCCGAGTCGACAGCGCCCACGCACTCTGCCGCCACCAGTCGATTCGCCCCGCGTCGGCTGGGTCGGGACCCACTCATGCGGATCTCCCTTTTCGGCGCGCACACTAATGGCCTCTGGCGAAGACGGCACGCGACGTCGGACGAACGCCGCCGTGTCACCCCGCGCTCTCGTCGCTCGTACTCGTCACGTAGCGCGTCGGTCGGCGGAGCACCAACTCCTCGAGGAACGCGGCGACGACGGCCAGCGCCTGCACGGCGACGTAGGGCCACAGGAGGAGTGGCGCCGCGTACTCCAGGGCGTCGCGCCGGTGGCCGTCCCGCGCGTCGAGGCCGAGCGTGACGACCGATCCGCTCAGGATGGCGAGCCAGAGGTCGAGGCTGCTCATCGCTCCTCGCTCTCGGCTCCGTCCGCCGCTGGTCGAGTTATCGATTCGGCCCTCCTTCGGGGCCGACGACGAAAACCGGTGTGCACGCAGATTCAGCGTCGTCAAGGGGCGGTCCGACCCCGTGGAGTCCGAAGCGAGCCTCCGCGACGGGGACCGCCACGGCGTCGGGGCGTGGACACGGTCACCCGGCCGACGGTCAGTCCCCTGACAATCAGTCGGTCAGCGACTGGACCGTCGAGGAGTCCATCTCCCGGGTGAGACCGTGGGTGATCGCCTCCCCGGTCTCACGGTCGAAGAGGTGGACGCGGCTGAGGTCGACGTGCACCTCGATGGACTCCGAGCGCATGGCCTCGATGTCGCGGTTCGGATCCGGCGGCGTGCTCATGAGGATCTGGTCGTCCTCCTCCTGGACGTCGAACCCGCTCTCGGCGGCCGACTCGTCCAGGCGGAGGTAGAGGTACACCTCGTCGCCCACCGGTTCGATCACGTCGATAGTCGCCGAGATCGAGCCGCTGGCGTCCTCCAGATGCTCCCGATTGTCGGCGAGCGCGACGTCCTCCGGGCGGACGCCTGCGGTGACCTCGGTCCCCGGGGCGACCTGCGTGTTCGCCGGGTCGAACTCCAGGTCGAAATAGGGCGTCGAGAGGCCCGACCCGACGACCTCGCCGTCGACGAAGTTCATGCTCGGACTGCCGATGAAGCCGGCGACGAACCGGTTGGCCGGCCGGTTGTAGCACGAGAGTGGCGTGTCGAACTGCTGGACCTCGCCGTCGTTCATCACCGCCAGTCGGTTGGACATCGTCATCGCCTCCTCCTGGTCGTGGGTGACGTAGACGATGGTCGTCTCCAGTTCGTCGTGGATCCGCTGGAGCTGGGTGCGCATGTGGACCCGCAGCGCCGCGTCGAGGTTCGCCAGCGGTTCGTCCATCAGGAACACCGCGGGCTCGCGGACGATCGCCCGCCCGATGGCGACCCGCTGGCGCTGGCCCCCCGAGAGCTCCTCGGGCATGCGGTCGAGCATCCCCTGCATCTGGACGACCTCGGCGGCCCGCTCGACCCGGTCGTCGATCTCGTCGTCGTCGACGTCGCGGAGCCGGAGCCCGAACGAGATGTTGTCGTGGACGTCCATGTGGGGGAACAGGGCGATGTTCTGGAACACCATCGCGATCCCCCGCGACTTCGGCGGGAGGTCGGTGACGTCCCGCCCGGCGATGTGCACCGCCCCGTCGGTGGGGCTGGTGAGCCCGGCGATCATCTCGAGGGTGGTGGACTTGCCACAGCCCGACGGCCCGACGAGCGTCACGAACTCGCCGTCCCGGATGTCGATATCCACGTCGTCGACCGCCTGTACGTCGTCGTATCGTTTCGATAGGTCGTCGAGGTTGACTTCTCCCATTGGTTACTCCTTCAGGGCCCCTTGAGTGAGGCCGCTCACGATCCGCTCTTGCGCGATGACCACGACGATCGCGACGGGGATGACCCCGATCACGCTCGCGGCGGCCATCAGGTTGTAGCTCTGCGTGTACTGGCCCTGGTACGAGAGGATCCCCTGGACGATCGGCGCGAAGTGGTTGGTGTCGCCCAGCACCCCGAACACGGTCTGTGCGACGCGCCCGTCGTTCATCAAAAAGGAGAAGAAGAACTCGTTGTACACCGAGATGAACGTCAGCACGCCCGCCGTGGCGACGCCGGGCGCCGACAGCGGCATGATCACCCGGAACAGCGCACCCAGGCGGCTCGTCCCCTCGATGCGGGCCGCGTCCTCCAGTCCGTCGGGGATCTGGGCGTAGAACGTCGTGAGGATGAAGATAGACAGCGGCAGGAACAGCGCCGAGAAGGGCATCACCATCGCCCAGGGGGTGTTGTACCAGGTCGGACTGGACACCGTCACGCCGAAAAAGCCCAGCTGGACGTTCCCGGTGAACAGCCGGAACAGCGGCAGGAGGAAGGCCGCCGGCGGGAAATACGAGATGGCGAGCACGCCCAGCATCATCGGGAGCCGACCGGGGAACTCCAGGCGGCCGAACACGTAGCCGGCGAGGCTCGCCAGCAGCAACACGATGACCGTCGTGAGCCCCGCGAGGACGAAGCTGTTCAGCATGTAGATGTGGAACGGGACCCGCTCGAACACCGTCACGAACGCCCCCGGGTTGAACCCGTTGGGGAGCAACCCGACGTCGACGATGTTCTCGTTCGGCGTCAGGGCCAGCGCGACCAGCCAGTAGAGCGGGAACAGCGTCGTGAGCAGGAAGAAGATCGTCGCGACGTAGAACATCGCGCGGTAGGCCTTCTTCGGGTTGCGGATGGTGCGCTGGACCCAGCGGGAGAACGGTCCGTCGTCGTCGCCCCCGCTGTCGAGGTCCGCCGGGTCGTCCCGCCCGACGACGGCCGGGTCGCGGGCGTGGTCGCGCGCCCCCTCGTCGGGGGTCGTCTCGTCGCGGTGCGAGGAACCGTCGCCCATCTCAGGCCACCTCCTGCTGGCCGTACTTGACGATGTAGATCGACACCCCGGCGGCGACGATGACGGCGGTGATGAACGCGATGGCCGCCGACGAGCCGTACAGCCGGCTCGACCACGTCGAGACGACGAGACACGACAGCGAGGGGACCGTCGTGCACGACGAGACGGTCTCGATCAGGCCGAACACGCGCATCGCCCGAACCGTCCGGAAGAGGACGGCGACGAGCACCGTCGGCAACACCAGGGGGAGCGTGATCATCTTGAAGCGCTGGACGGCCGAGGCACCGGAGACGCGTGCGACGTTGTAGAGGCTCCGGTCGATGCTCTGGAGGCCGGCCAGGATGAGCAGCGCCATGAACGCCGACGTCTTCCAGATGTCGGCGACGATGATGATCGCCATCACGTTCGACGGCGTCGACAGCGGCGTCTCCGAGAGAAGCCCCAGGCTCGACAGCCAGTCGGTGGCGAAGCCGATGTTCGGCTGGAACAGGAGGAAGAAGATCATCCCCTGGATGACGATGGGGATCGCCCACGGCAGGATGATCGCCACGCGGACCCACCGTCGGCCCGCGAACTCCTGGTCGAGCACCAGCGCCTGCGCGAAGCCGATGATCGTCTCGAAGAAGACGCTCACGAACACGAATATCAGCGTGGCCGCGAGCGCGGTCGTGAACAGCGAGTTCACCTGGACGAACGGGAACGTCGCGGTGACCTCCGGCCAGAACGGCCGCGGGAGGATCGCGGCCCGCTCGCCGGTGAGGATGGCGACGTAGTTGTCGAGGCCGACGAACGAGCCGATCTGACTCGCCCCGGTCAGCGCGTCCGCCTGGAGCGAGATCACGAACGTCCGCCACAGCGGCCACAGCGCGACGATCCCCAGCAGGAGGATCATCGGCGTCAGCAGCAGGTAGGCGAACTGCGTCTCGGTCAGTCGATCTGTCCACCCGAACGCGCCCGCCGACCGGCCGACGGTGACGCTCTCGCCGTGTCGTGATTCGGTTGCCATGTCGTCTCAGCCCTCCGTGCCCCCGACGTACGCCTCGATCTCCTCGAGCTGGCCGGCGAGCGACGAGAGCGCCCGCTCCGGGGGCATCGACCGCCCGAGCGTCGCGTTGACCTTCGAGGCGATGGCCGTCGACTGCTGGGGCCAGACCACGGTCACCGGCCGCGGGATCGCGTTCTTCCCCGCGACCTTCAGCTGGTCGAGGTAGCGCCCCATCACGGGGACGTTCCGCGCCCGCTTCGTCTCCAGCAGGGTCGGGTCCGGCGGGGTGTAGCCGGCCTCCTCGAACAGTTTGAAGCGGAATTTCGGGGACGCCATCGCCTCGACGACCGCGATCGCGGCGTTGCGGTCGGCGGCGTTCGGGTTCACCGTCAGGTTCCACCCCCCGACCGCCGCCACGGGGCCGCCCCGGCGCGGGTACGCCGACTGTTCCTCGGTCGTCGCGTACGGGATCGGCATGACTCCGAGATCTTCGCCGAAGGCGTCCTCGGCCCCGTTGATCTGGATCGAGTAGGGCCAGTTCCGGTGCATCACGGCGCGCCCGTTCGTGAACGGCTTGCGGGAGGGCTCCTCGGTCCACTGTAGGACCGCCTGTGGGGCGATGCCGCCGGCGTAGCCGTCGATCGCGGCCGGGTCGTCGCTCCCGTGGATGAACGTCCGGAGCATCCGAACCGCGTCGACGGTCGGCCGCTCGTCGACGGTCACCGGCCGCTCCCCGATCGGGCCGAAGAGGTTCTTCCAGCTCCCGAAGTAGGCGCCGCCCCAGCTCGACATGAACTCCAGGAAGTCACAGCAGGCGAGCCCGGCGTATGACTGCGCCTGGAACGTGAACCCGTAGCTGAGGTCCCGCTCTCGCTGCACGGTCTTCGTCACCTCCGCGAACCGCTTCCAGCTGATGCCCTCCGTCGCCCAGGCCTCGTCGTCCGGGTCGTATCCGGCCTCTCGCACCAGGTCCTTCCGGTACTGGATCGTCGGCAGGTCGATCCACAGCGGCACGCCGTACAGCGAGTCCGTCTCCCGGTCGATCGCGGTGCGGACGATGGAGTCGAAGTAGTCGTTCCGGATCCGGCTCACCAGATCGTCCGAGAGGTGCTTTTCGAGGTTCAACAGCTGCTCGCGGGCGATGAAGGGGATCGTCCACCCGTTGTCCATGAGGAACATGTCGGGCTTCTCCCGGTCGGCGGCGAGCCAGATCTGGTACTTCGACTGCCGCTTGCCCGAGGCCCACGCCCCCGGGAGGACCTCGACGGTCACGTCGTCCGGGAGACCGACCTCGTGGAGGACGGGTTCGAGCTTCGACCAGGCGCTCGCGATCGTCGAGTTGGCCGCGAAGTTCACCACCCGCTGGCCGCTCCCCTCGGCCGAGCCCACGGGGGAGAGGCCCCCACAGCCGGCGAGGGTGGCCGCGACGCCGGTCGCCGCCGTCCCCCGGACGAACGCCCGGCGCGAGGACGTCGACCGCCCCGAGGACGCCGAGCCGTCGTCCTCTACCATCGGCCCTGGCCGTCGAGCGGTGACTCGACGACCGAGAAGTCGTCTCGTCTGTCCGGGCGATCGATCGCCCCTAGCATCGCGTCACACCCGGCGCTGGCCGATCGCTCTCGCCGCCCACGGCACAGCCGCCCGGTTCACCGACCGTCACCGCCGGTCGCCCGGCGAGTGTGCGAGTTGCTCGCATGGATGGATTCGTTTCGCTGCTCGGGGAGTAACGGTAATGCTTGCGAGCAAAAGGCCACGTTACAGCGTACTGACAGCTCTCCGGGGAGACTGCGGGGCCGAAGCGCCCGACGTGGTCGCCGGCGTCGAGCAACGACTTGGTTCGGCGCCCGGCGTACGCACGGCCAAGGTACAAACGGCGTCGGACCGTCGCTGTCACATGACGCTCGCCGTCGACCTGCACACGCACACGCGGTTCTTCCACGGTTTCCGTCGACTCGGGCGCACCTACGACCCGCTCGGCGCACGCTTGCTGGCCGGGACCGCCCGTCGCCGCGGCCTCGACGCGATCGCCACCACCAACCACGACTACTACCGCGACCTGGGCGTCGGGGGCGATTCGCTGACGGTGATCCCGGGCATCGAGGTGACCACCACCCACGGCCACGCCCTCGTCGTCGGCCCGTCGCCGCCGAAGCTCACTGAGGCGGGCGAACTCACCCCCGGGCAGGTCACCGACATCGCCCACGACAGGGGGTGTGCCGCGATCATCGCGCACCCCTTCCGCAACAGCACGGTTCGGGAAGCCGACGCCGACTTCGACGCCGTGGAGGTCAACGGCAAGGGGACCGAGTCCTACGAGACGGTGCGCCGGTTCGCCGGCGAGCGCGACCTCCCGCTGGTCGGGGGGAGCGACGCCCACTACCCCGTCGAGGTCGGGCGGGCGTACACGCGCGTCGACGCGGACGCGGCCACGCCCGAGGCGGTCGTGGACGCGATCCGGGACGGGCGAGTCACCGCGACGGTCGACGACAGCCCCCTCCAGCGCCTGTTTCAGGCGGGCTACCGGCTGACCCACCGCTGGAAGGGGTATCTCGGCCCCCCGGTGCGGGACGCCCCCGGCGTCGGCGAACCGCCGGGCGAGGAGGACGGGTCTGCGCTGACCCGGGCCGGCCCCCGCCCGCGGAGGGGTGAGTGAGCGCACTGGATCGCCCAGCGACCGTCCGGGACGGCGCACGCCTCCCTACCGCACCGGCGGTCGGTCGAAACCGGGGCCCGAGCGGCGCTCGGGTCCCGGTCCCGCCGGTCGGGCAGGTAACACGAAAGGATCCCGCAACAATACTCTTCCAACGACGTCCCCTACCGCCTCCCATGACCTCGCTGACGGTTGCGTCCGTCCGAGCGCCGCGCGAGCAGGAACGGCAGCGAGCACGACGAACCCCGTCGGCCGGACGGGAGTCGCCACGCTCTCGCCGTCTCGCGTCCGCGGCACCTCCTCTCGACAGACCCGGGGGGTGAGAGCGGTGGCCTCACCGCTCGCCGTCGGCGAAGCGTTCGTCCTCTTCCTCGTCGCACTCGGGTACGTGCCCGCAGTCAGGGCGTACAGCGTGGAACGCGAGGACCCGTGGCTGGTCGCCGGATACAGCGCGTTGCTGGTCGGCCGCGTCGCCGCCGTGGCCGGGACGGTGACGCGCGTCGACCTCCTGCTCCTCCTGGAGCACGGCGTTGGAATCGCGCTCGCCGCCGTCTGCTTCGTGATCCACTTCTGGATCGAGTGGCGGGTCGAGGGCGATCGGGACCGATCCGAACCGCTCGACCGGGCGCTGGCCGACGGGGACTGAGTGATGGTTTCGCTCTTCCCGCTGTTCGCCCTGCTCGGCACGGTCGGGTTCCTGGCCGCGGCCGTGCTGGCGCTCGACTTCTACCGGACCAGACCGCTGTTCCGGAACTACTGGTTGCTGTGGGTGGTTGCGGCGCTCCACCTGGGGCTCTGGTCCGCCACCCAACTCCTCGGGTACCTGGAGATCATGCCGGGACTGTTCGAGGGGGTGCTGCCGCTCCTCGTCCTGACCGTCGGCCTCACGGCCCTGCTCCACGTCGCGCTGTACGACAACACGGGCAGCGAGACCCTCCTCAGGCAACTCCAGATCAGCGAAGGCCGGAACAGCAAGCTCATCGATCACTACCCCGATGGAGCCGTGGTCCTGTTCGACCGCCGACTGCGAGTGCTCCTGGCCGGGGGTGACGACCTGCCCGGCCTCGGGGAGCCGACCGACAGCGTCGAGAACGACCGGCTGTCGACGGCGCTCCCCGCCCCCGTCGCCGAGCGGCTCGAACCGGCCGCCCGGGCCGCCCTCGACGGCGAGTCGACCTCCTTCGAGCTCTCGTACGAAGGGTCCACGTACCAGGTCCGGGCGGTCCCGGTCGGCGACCCCAAACGCGACGGCCGCGAGGGCATGCTCGTCGTCCAGAACGTGACCGACCGCAAGCAGCGGGAGCGGCTCCTCGAGGAGCAACGCGACGAACTCGCGATGCTGGATCGCATCAACCGCGTCGTCCGCGACGTCGATCACGCGCTCGTCGGCGCGAGGACCCGGGAGGAGGTCGCCAGCGCGGTGGCCGACCGGCTGGCGACCGACGCTCCGTTCTGCTCGGTCGTCGTCGCCGACCTCGAACCGGACGGGCGACTCGTTCCGTCGGCGTGGGGTGGCGATGGCCCCCCGGACCCCGACGTCGCGTTCCCGGCCGACGGTGCCCCGGCTGCTCGCGCCATCGCAACGGGGCAGATCCAGATCGAACGAGACCCCGACGCCGAACCGCTCGCGAACCCGTGGCGGCGGATCGCGCGCACCCAGGGTGCCGGCGCGTTCGCCGTCGTTCCGGTCCACCACGACGGACGCTCGTTCGGCGTCATCGGCGTGTTCGCGGATCGGAGCGAGGCGTTCGACGACCGCGAGGTCGCCGTCCTCGACCAGTTCGGACGAACCGTCGGGCACGCCCTCACCGCCATCGAACGCCGAGAGCGTGCCGATCTCCTGGCGTCGCTGCACCGGGCAACCAGGAAGCTTCTCCACGCCGAAACGCCGGCCGACGTGGGTGACGTCGCAGTCCGGGCAGGAACTGACCTGCTCGACGTCGAGGTCGCCGTGTTCCACTACGACCAGGACGACCACCTCCTGAAACCCGTGGCCGCCTCCGAGGCGGCGCTCGACTTCTACGGGGAGACGACGACCTACGGCGGGGGCCGAGAGTCGATAACGTGGGAGACGTTCGTCTCGGGGGACGAGCGGACGTTCGACGACGTGCGAACCGCGGACGCGGTCGAGACCTCCGACACCGATGCGCGGGGCGCGATGTTCGTCCCGCTCGACGGGCACGGCGTCCTCGTGGCGGCGTCGACGGCGGTCGGCGTCTTCGACGAGCAGAACGGACAGATCGTCGATCTCCTCGCGGCGACGACCGAGGCGGCGTTCGATCGGCTCGACAGCGAGAGCGGCCTGCGGGGACGCGAAGCGGAGCTACGCGAGCAGAACCGGACGCTGCGGCGCCTCCGGCGACTCAACGACATCATCCGCGACGTCGACCAGGCGCTCGTCGGGTCGTCCTCCCGGGCGGAGATCGAACGGGCCGTCTGCGACCGCCTGACCGCCGGCGACCGGTTCCAGCTCGCCGTGCTCTACGCGCCCCCCGGTGAGGACGGAACGATCACGCCAGTGGCGTGGGACGGCGAGGGAGCCGGGTATCTCGGCGACGTCGCGCTCGACCCCAACGCCCCGTTCCAGGAGCCCACGGCGCGGACGCTGGCGACCGGTGACCCGACCGTCGTCCAGAGCTTCGAAGACCACGTCCGCGAGTCGGAGTGGCCGTCCCGGGGGCTGGAACACGGCATCTCCTCGGCCGTCAGCGTGCCCGTCGTCCACCGGGGCATAGAGTACGGGGCGCTGACGGTGTACGCGTCCACCCCCGACGCGTTCGACGACCGGACGACGACCGTCCTCTCCGAACTCGCGGAGACCGTCGCCTACGCCATCGACGCGCGCGAGACCAAGCGTGGCCTCCTGTCGACAGGGGGGACCCAGCTTCGGCTCGTGTTGCGCGATTGCCGGTCGGTCCTGAACGAGTTCGCGGCCCTGAGCGACGCCCCCGTCCGACTCGCCGAGACCCACCCCAGGGCGGGGGACGCCTCGGAGGTCTACTTCCTCGCGAGCGAGGTCACCCCCGCGGACCTCGACGCGCTCTACGACCGGCTTCCCCTGGTCACGGACGTCGAGGCGGTCGACCAGCAGGCGGACGAAACCCTCTATCGGGCCACCGTGTCCGGAACCGTCCTCTCCGAGGTGGTCGTCGAACTCGGCGGCGTCCCCCGGGAGATCGAGGCGACCGCCGACCGGACGGTGCTCGTCGTCTCGCTTCTCCCGCACGTCGAGGTCGACGATTTCGTCCGACAGGTGCGCGAGCGGTTCCCCGGCGTCGAACTCGACATGCGCCGCGAACTGGAGGCTCCCTCCCTGGGGCCGAGCGGGCTCATGGAGGCGCTGGAGTCGCGGCTCACCGACCGCCAGCTAGAGGTCCTCCACCAGGCCTACGAGAGCGGGTACTTCGAGTCACCCCGCGAGAGCAGCGGACAGGACATCGCCGACCGGCTGGGCGTCTCCCAGCCGACGGTCAACTACCACCTCCGCGTCAGCCTGCGTCGCCTCCTCTCGATTCTGTTCGGCGAACGCCGCGGGGACGAGACGGCGGACACCGACGCCTGAGTCGAGCGCCCGTCGCCGCGGCGGAGGGGCGTCTCCTCCGTCCGCACGGCCGCGTCTCTATGTGAATAGAGACGCGCTCGACGGGTTCTATCCGTACTGAGGTGAGATTCAACCCCGGGCCGACCCTCCGTAGCGACGATGTGTGAAACCGTATCGGTAGCACTCCCGGACGAATCTCCGAACGCGCAGCCGTCGACCACGATCGTCTTCGCCATCGCGGATCTCGAGGACGTCTCGGCCACTGAACTCGACTTCGTGCTCGACGACTACGTCCCCGCGGACGCACTCGACGCCGTCCTCGGACGGAAGGATCTCCCCGGTTCGGACGTCCGCGTCGAACTCGACCTTCTGGGCTACGACATCGTCGCCAGGTCGTCGGGGACCGTCACGGTCAGACGTCCGTGCGACGATCCACAGCAGTGTGTCGCCGAAACGAATGCCTGACCCCCCGGCCCGCCCGGAGACGGGGGGTACGCGCCGACGGCCGCTCGGTCGCCGCGGGGCTCGACCCGGTGACCCGTGAGGCGGAAACGCTGTGCCGAGTGTGGCGACCCCTTCGAGAGCCGCTACTGGTATCCCGTCGCGTTCGACGAGCGGAGCGCCACCGTCGTCGAGTTCTGCTCCGTCGACTGCAAGCGGCGCTACCTCGTCGACGGGTAGGCCGACGTTACCGCCGCCCAACGGTGGGGTCGCCGGCGCCGGGCTTCCTGACCCGGTCGTCGGTGCCGCCTCCGGACCGGACGGCCGGTGTCGCCTCCGGATCGGACGGCCGGTGCCGCCTCCCGGATCGAATCGCCGTTTCGCCCTCCGTGCTCCGTATCGGTCCCGGAGCCCGGGTCTTCGGAGACTCGCCCCGGCTCGCTGCTCTCGCTCGCCGGGGCTTTCGACGCCCGGTTCGACGCCGTTCGGCGCGCGCTCTCCGCCCCGCGCGCGTCGGTCCAGTGCGTCCGAGGGCCAGGGGGAGCGAGCCCCGCGGACGCCGAGCACGTCGCCGGCGTGCGACGCCGTCACCCGAACGGCCGAAAACGGAGCTTTGAGGGCCTCTAACGGCGAAGCGTCCCCTGAACCTGCAAGCTCTCGACTCATTGCTGGCACGCACCTAGGGGGGACGCTGCCATGACTACTGACTCAATAGAGAAACTCTTCGTGGAAGGGCTGCAGGAACTGTACTACGCCGAACAGCAACTCGTCGACGCGCTGGAGACGCTCGCCGAGCAGACGGACGACGAGGACGCCAGCAAGGGGTTCTCCGAGCACCGCGACGAGACGCGAGATCAGATCGACCGCCTGGAGCGGGTGTTCGAGGCGATCGGCGAGGAGCCGCAGACGCGCGAGGACGTCGTCGTGAAGTCGCTGATCGAGGAGCACGAGCAGTTCGCCGGGGAGAACGACGGCGACGTCCTCGATCGGTACAACATGAGCGTCGGCCAGAAGACCGAGCACTACGAGATCGCGGCGTACGGGAGCCTCACCTCGCTCGCGGGGAAACTGGGCAACGACGAGGCCGCCGACATCCTCGCGGAGACGCTCCGCGAGGAGGAGCAGGCCCTCGACGAGGTGACGCAGGCGAGCGAGAGGTTCGACGAGCAGCAGGTCGCGGGCGACTGAGCCGGCGATCGCGTGCGGCGAGTGACCGCGCGGGCGACGACCACGCGGCGGCCGCCCGCCGGGACCCGACCGCCGGGACGACTGCGGCCCCGATCTTTTTCGATTCCAGCGCCCGGAGGCGCCGCCTCGCTCGTTCGAGGTGCTTCGATGATCGGTCGGAACCGTCCGCAACGCCTGTCAGTAGTTCGGCGACGGGTCGCGGAGGCCGCTATGGGTGTCGCGCTCGCGGTTCAGCCGCATGCGCGCCCGGAGGTCGTCGGCGACGGCGGGGGCGGCCGACGCGTCGAGAGCGTCCAGTTCGTCGACGGCGCGGGGGAACCGTCGGAGATCCTTGTGGAGGGCCATCCCCGCCTTCGCGCCGTCGCCCATCGCTACCACGGTCTGGTTCTGACCGTGGGTGACGTCGCCGACGGCGTAGACGCCGTCGACGCTGGTCTCGTAGGCGTCGTCGACGGCGATCGCCCCGTCGTCGTCGAGGTCGCAGCCGAGCGACTTCGCGAGCGCAGTGTTGTACTCCTTACCGTACATCGCGAAGCCGCCCCGGTACTCGCGGCGGGCCCCGCCGGCGAACGCCAGGCCGCCGAGCCACGTCTCGTCCGTCGACTCGTCGTCGGCGTACGCGTCGACGGCCTCGGACTCGTCGTCTGCGTACGCCCTCACGACCTCGGCGTCGACGCGCTCGACCGGATGCGCCCGGAGCTGTCGCTCGGTCTCGTCGCTCCACTCGGGGGCGCGGTCGTCGAGCAGCAGTTCGACGTCCGCCGTGAAGTTGAGCATGAGCATCGCGACCGTCGCGGCGTGGTCGTCGTGGCCGAGGACGAACACCCGCTCGTCCCCCAGGGTGTAGGCGTCGCAGTGCAGGCAGTAGTGGAGTCCCCGCCCCGCGAACCGCTCCAGGCCGGGGACCGACGGCTCGCGGTCGACGAAGCCGGTCGCGAGCACTACGCGTTCCGCGCCGACGGTCGTGTCGCGGCCCTCGACGACGAATCGGTCGTCCGGGCCGTCGCGTCCCTCGACGAACCGCTCGTCGGTGGCGTCCATCCGCCGGACGGCGTCCACCCTGTCGGGGTAGTAGTCGGCGCCGTACTCCTCGAGTTGCCCGATCGCGTGTCGGGACAGTTCGCGCCCGGACACGTCCTCGGAGACGCCGTACTGGTTGTGGACGTGGCTGACGGCGGCGTGGCGTCCCCCGCGCGCTTCGACGACTGCCGTCCGGTGGCCGAGCCGCGTCGCGTAGAGCGCGGTAGTCATCCCGGCCGGTCCTCCCCCCACGACGACGACTTCGTAAGACGGGCGGTCGTTCATCGTCCCCGTAGTTCGACTCTCGACGTGGTATGACTTGTTCCGCGATCCGGGTGACTGTCACGTCGGCTCGGGGATGCCGTCGGCGTGGCGGTGCAATCGGTGCAGGGCGCGATCGGCGAGAGGTGTGCAGGCCGTCAGGTTGCGCCCTCGGCGTCCGTGCGGTCGGCGTCCGTGTCCTCGTCGCGCACCGTGTACTCTTCGATCCAGGGGGGCTCGGTGCGGTCTTTCGCCCACGCGAACAGGTGGCGCTTCTCGTTGGCGTAGTAGTAGCGGTAGGCGTCGACGTAGTCGTCGGCCGTCCACCCGCCGGTGACCTGCGGCGGGTCGCTCGCCGCGTCGGCGGGCCAGTCGAGGTCGCGGACGACCGCCGGATCCAGCCGCTCGACCGTCGCCCAGGAGCCGTGGCGCTCCTCGGGCCCGTGGTCCCAGCGGTAGCGCCACTCGCGGTGGGCCGCCTCGACGTACTCCCGCAGGCGCCGCCAGTTGGGGTACGCGTCGGCCGCCCACCGGGTGAGCGGGTGGTCGGGGTGCGTGAAGTAAAGGTCGTCGTCGGGGTGACCGTTCAGCTGCGCCGCGGTCGTGAGCACCATCGAGCACTCGAAGACGCTGCTGGTCACGTGCCGGTCGACGAGCCACCGCGCCGCGACGTCGAGGTCGCGGTCGAGCCAGAACGCGTTGACCATCGCCCGTTCCTCGGGGCCGCGCACGGGTAGGTCCTGCGCGGGTCGCGGGGACGAGCGCCGGCACCCGCGTCACCCGGCCAGCGGCGGCCCGCTCCGCCCGCGCCGTCTCTGCCCGCGGCGGCCCCGGCAAGCACCGGACTCTTGGCCGTCGACGGCCTACAGGGCCCGTGTCCGTCGTTGTCGCCGTCGACGACAGGGAGCCCGCGACCGTCGTCGAGGCGGTTCGGAGGCACGCCGACGTCGAGGCCGTCGAGCGACATCGGCTCGCCGCCGGCGACCTGGTGATCAGCGACGTGGGCGTCGAGCGAAAGACCCTCCCCGACTACGCGAGCGCGCTCCTGGGGCGACGCGCCCCCGACCTCAACGACCAGGTGCGCCGGCTACGCGACTCCTTCGCCCACTCGTACCTGCTGCTGGAGGCCGCGTTCCCCGCCGACGGCGACCCGGGCGTCCCGGCGGCCGCGGTGCGCGGCTCGGCGGCGTCGATCACCGTCCGGCTCGACACCCCGGTGATCCCGTGTTCGGACCTGGCGCGCCTCGTCGACGTGGCGGTTCGGCTCGGCCGGAAACACGCGGAGGACCCGTCGACGCCCGCCCTCCCCGGGGGCGCGGTCACCGGCGTCGACGCGCCGACGCCCAAGCGGATGTACGGCTGCATCGACGGCGTCGGCCCCGACCTCGCGGCGCGGCTCTACGATCGGTTCCCGACCGTGGCCGACCTCCTCGCGGCGTCCCCCGAGGAACTGCGGGCCGTCGAGGGGATCGGCCCGAAGCGGGCCGAGGCGATCCGCGCGGCCGTCCGACGCCCGGAGTGACCGGTTACGCCCGGAGTGACCGGTTACGCCTGGAGTGGCCGGCTACGCCCGAGTGGCCGGCTACACCCGGAGTGACCCGGCGTACGCGTGGCGAATCCTGACCCGACTGGCGGCCGTCCTGCCCGTCGACGGTCCTCTCCTCGCCGGCGGCGGCTGTCGAGGCGGTGCGAGCGGGGGATCGGCGGCTGCTCTCACACAATGTCCACAGACTACGCGCGCAGCGAGCGCATCACGGCGGCAGCGAACGCGTCCGGCGACGAAAACGCCCTCCTCACGGTGGCGATCCCCCCCGACAGATCCGTCGGCGAGACGCTCGAACGCGTCGAGGAGCGCCACGCGGAGGCGGCGTACCTCGACGCCGACGAGACCTCCTCGGCCCGCCGGGCGGTGCTCGACCGGGTGCAACACCTCCTGCACGGATACGACGAGACGCCGGCGAACGGGCTGGTCCTCCACGTCGGTGCCGTCGCGGGACAGGACGACGTCGCCGAGTACGTCTTCGACGACCTCCCGGGACCCGTCCCCGAGGCGACCTTCGAGTGGTCGAACGAGTTCGACGTCGAGGTCGTCGAGACGGTCGCCCGGTCGCCGGCGTCCTACGGCCTCCTGGTGGTCGAGCGCGGGGGGGCCGCGCTGGGTCACCTCGACGGCGACCGCGTCGAGACGATCGAGACGATCGAGAGCGACGTGATGGGGAAGACGAAGGCGGGC